>Ga0164243_10007859_pt1 | contig 15844 bp, 3 predicted proteins | sample OricompcompostOP_FD_108781 | JGI IMG/M metagenome (GOLD analysis project Ga0164243, IMG submission 108781) | Organic Plus compost microbial communities from Emeryville, California, USA - Original compost - Organic plus compost (OP) | ecosystem: Engineered > Solid waste > Mixed feedstock >...
GTCTGTTGGGTGTTGGTCAGCAAGCGAAGGCAGCAACTACAATTCTAGGCGGGTGAGGATTATGCCAGAGGATTCAGTCGACTCGATATTAACACAGATCCATGAATATCGCTAGGCAGCCCTTTTGATTGGATTTATAGCGTTTCTGGTGGAGAGAGAACCACTCGAGCTTACTAGCCAGCCGGTTTTAGGGTCGGAAAACGATACAAATGGATTCATCAATGACTTGATGAGCATCCGTGATGAGAGTACATCAACTCTATTTTGATCGATTCAAACCGGACAGGCCCATCGACAACGCTCTCTAGCGCTCGCCACACCAGTAATTGATCAATTGATGTCGACATGTCTTTAATGTGGGCCGTGGGAGGCTCGTGGCTGGGACAGCAGTATCATCACCACTAGCAACACGGTATACACGTTTGTCTGAGGTGCTCCATGAAACGAGTAACTCGGCCCATGCTATCCGCTGTAGCGCTTGCATCGCGAATCATTTTACGAATACAGCTTCCCAATCGAGTGAGTGTGGGCGTATAAGAACATTGGCGCAGGGCGGCTGACGGGAGAACGCGAATCCAGGATGCGTGGCGGTTTACCCAGAAATTATAGCAGGGCATTTTCAACATCACTGGGCAGGCCTGGCAACAAGTTGTTTATGTCCGCCGGGCATCTCTTGGGGGTGAGATTGGGCTCGCTGACAGGTTCCTTGCCGTTACGATGATCACTGGGAGGGCAACAGATAGTCGCCCCAGCTGATTGCGAAGAACTTGTCTTTGGCACCCCGTATCGCGCTAAGCGTGAAGTGTCGCAAAGCGGCGTGTGATGGGCTCTAAGCCATGGGAGAATTGTAGAAGACAGCGAGGAATTTCTCGGTGAGGTTCCAAGGGAACGAGGTGGTTCCTATCAGGCTCGCGCCGGAGTGACTGGTTCGCCGCAAGATCCGAAATGAGAAGAAGATCAGGAGGGGCAACCTGCTTCTCATCCTAGATTCCGCGTCGACTTCAAAGACGCTTAATGCTGATGCAGTTTGGTTTTGACATGTGAGTTTCTGTACTTCGTATGTGTTGCGAATATAGCTTGTAGGAAGGCGAGCCTTTTCTCCTTCACAGAGGTCCCCAGGAAGAGTGGCAAATGGGGGGAGACATGTTCTTACTTTGTCGTAAAAGGTGAGATGCTCTTGGCCAGCCGTGAAGGGCGTTGCCTGAGGATCAGACCAGTCTACTTCTTATCAATATATTTTATTCTTGCGGCGTTCCTGTTTCCCTCTCCTGGCGCGGCGGAAATCAATGGCGGAAATCCACAGGATTTCGTGGCACTTGGCCCAACTTCTCTATTTATAGAGGAATTTTTTATTTTTTTTTTTGTCTCTCCTTCATTCTTTTGATGTTTATTTTACATTATTATTATGATCTTTTTCTCTTTTTACAAAAATTACCACCAAGAAGATCAATATCAATTCATGTAATATAGTAATTGGTTAACAACATTAGAAAGAAGCTTCTAACTGATTCCTTGCGGAGATGCCTGTGTTGCCAGTCCTTGCCAAATGACGATACTTGGAATGTGGTCAGAGCTTTGATGAATCAGCAATCCGCCCCTCGAAATTTCACTGGCTCAACAGGTTTCTGCCCAAAGTATCATTGCCCAGTTTTCAGGAAGCAAGATACTTCTAGTGCTACCCTGGACCAGTCACAGACTTGGAAACCACCATCGGCAGTCCTCTGCTCCAGTAATAATCTGCCTTCCAAGTTAGCTCCTTCCCTGCCTTGTGGTCGACACAGTCCGCCAAACTGCCCCAAACTGCCTGAGGACCCACCAGCCTTACCTCACCACTGTGACGCCTGCATCTGGCCGGTGACGACTTTTCCAAATACCTCTTCACCAAACCAAACATTCCTCTTTTTCTCAACACATAAACCACACATACCCCTTCAGTTTCCGTCTGTCATTCCCTTATCGCCTCATACGCTGTTCTTTTCCTTGAAGATCGTATTTGCGCATAGACTGGACGGCAACCGAATTTTCCATCATTGCCCCTCCTCCCAAGCTGTCGAGCTCTACCTTTGGTGGTTGAGCTATCCCGAGACAGCCTTTCCGCTTAGGTGACGTTTTGTTCATAGGTCGACCTGCACTCGCCCCACGAACGCACCTTCCTGAGCTTCCTTCGTCCGCCTTCCTTTTTTTTTTCTTCTTGTCCCATATACCCAGTCCTGCTAGGATTCACCGTCATCCATCGATACCCTAATCGTTTCCATCCGAGAAAAGTCAACCAGTCCGCTCCCTCATCCGCGGATCGAACGATATTTTCCTCTTCGCCCGTCTTTCGCCATCTTCGCTGTCAGAGACCTAGCCGAGTTGGACATCAATCAACCCGAGTCTCTACGCGCCTACCCAACCGTTAACTCTCCACAACGAGCTCTTCGCCGGCGCTTTCCCTTTCCTACTCAGCGACGCGCTTAACCGAATCATTTTTTCCTGAAGGGAGCCGTCCAGTTTCGTGGGCGTCCCTCAACTTCGGCGAAGCTGCTGCCAGAACTGATTCTTCTCTGGTAGTAGTGGTGGGGGAAGTAGCCGTTCGATCTTCTCCTTGTCGGCGGCTCGGCCGCGTCAACTACAAAGATGGGGAAGATCACAAAGAAGATGCAAGCCAAGCATAAGGAGACTCAGGTATGTTCCGTTTCTGCCCATCGCCATCCATCCCTCCCCGCCCCTCATCGTGACACTACGCAGGTGCGCTCCCTCTTAGAGGCTATGCTAACATTTGGATCCAACACATAGTCTCCTTGGCTCAAGGCTTTCGTCAAGTCGGCGGTCTCCACGCCACTTCCTCTCCTTCCACAGGTCCTCGCCGACTTTCCATCTCGGTGGCCGTTCCCTCGAGGCGACCTTTTCCACTGGATCCCCCTCCTAAATAGGTTCGACAATATCCTCGAATGCTTTGTTGCCACCTATAATCTCGACAAAGGCCCTCAGACCCAGGAGTTCGCCTCCGATCTCCTGCTAAATGTTCCTGTGGGTCTCGAGTATGCCGGTGATGGCAAGACGTGGAATGTGGATACCCTTCGGGAGGCGGGCTTCGGACAAGATGGAGACAGGCAGCTGATGGAAGCCATCTTGGGCTTTACCCGAATGCTCCTCGAGAACTGCGGAAACAGGAGCATTTATTCTAGCAGTGCCCACCTCAACCATGTTCTCAACACGACCTCGATGTCCCTGCTGTTGGCTACACTGAGAGTGGGGTCGGAGCTTGCCCGTCGATACCAGGCTTCGCTCAAACGCCTCGGACGCAATACGCCACAGCAGCAGGTTACCGCCGCCCTCCTTGCCAACCACTATAATATCGATCTCGACTCTGTGCACCAACTGGCGATGCCGTTTGTCCGGACACCAATCGTTAGCCTGGCTGACACATACCCGCCAGCCCCTACACCGGGCTCTTCCTCCAAGGGCAAGGAGCATGCGCATCCAGTGAGCCACGCCAAGAACGCGGCAACTATGTATGCAAATGATTTGGTGGCTGTTGCCTCCTCCGATGCCACTCAGTGGAACGGCTGGGGCGACGTCAAAATCGTCTATTATCCCCAGTCTGCTGCGGGTGAGGCGAGGATCACGGGTCGCCCTGGTCATGGCTTCGCTTCCACTCCCGGTACCCCAACCCCCTTGAGAAGGAGCTCGTCAATGCATACTCCATCGCCCAAGGCTGGCCGTTCTCAGGCGGTTGACGATGGCTCTCCCTCACCTGCCCGCGGTTCTGGTTTCGGCACCGACTTCGGAAGGTCGTCGGCCCAGAAGACGTTCGATGTCACCGAAGCTGCTATTAAATCAACTCCCCTCCACATCCTCATGTCGCAGTGCCCCCCTGACCTGCCAAAGGCCTCAAGCTATGAACTTCTGCACAGACTTCGTATCGCCAAGGCTCTCGTAGGTTCCAAGGAAGATAGGCAAGAGGCTTTGGCCGTGCGGTTGCTAGCTATCCTCAACCTGATCAACATCCATCCCGAGCCCGTCTTCACGGAAAAGGTACTTCGACATGACATTGACGAGACGCGGCGATTCCAGCTCGCCTACCAGCTTGCCGACCTTATTCATCCGACAGCCAATGGTTCCGTTCCAGTGCCGATTCCGCTGCAGTCCATCGCACTCTCACTCCTAGAGGCACTCTCAGGTCTGAATTGTCGATTTGCGGATGTTGTCTCTGCGCTCAATGCTACCGTCAACCATGGTATCTTACTCTACGTCATGAGAACTGCCGTCGCTGGCATGAAGGAGGATGAGCCGCTTGATGTTAAGGATCGCCTTACCGATATCGACGAGTGGAGGAGCAACCTATTCTCCCTGGCGTCCCAGCTTACTGCGAATCCGGGCATGAAGATCGGTGGAGAGATGCTATCGTCTGGCCTTATGGACGTCCTAGTCGAGATTCTTGGTCTTCGATCCAACATCGCCATGCGTCACCACCCCGCCATCCTTCAGTTCCTCGACACCTTGATTTGGACGTATTCTCATGGCTTGGAAGCCTTTTTCAGCGCCGATGGTTTGGATGCCGTAGCCAAATTGACTGTGGTAACCGTTGAAGATTCGTGCCGCTTAATGAAGGAGGGCCTCGGAACGGGTGCCGACTTTCACACCAGCGTCATCGATTATGACATACCGTTTTACCATCATCAAACATTGAGGTCGCTCCTGAGATTCATCCATCATATCATGTCTAACTGGTATAGTCACGGTGGCAACGCTGACAGGTTACTCCGAAACTTGGCGGACAAGTCTGATCTGTTGCAAAGTCTGCGGACTGTTATCGAGCAGGCAAAATGCTTTGGATCCTACCCATGGACTAGTGCGAGCACCATCCTTAGCGATTTCATCAATAATGATCCAACAAGTTTCGCTGCCATCTCGGAATCCGGCCTTATTACTGCCTTCCTCACTGCCGTGACGGGTCGTCCTGTCCCGCCCATCCAACAAGACGCTTCTCAGACTGGAGAAGGAAACCAGTCAGGAAGTTCCGATGACCAGCAGGACAGCCCTGACTCCACCGATGTTCCTCCTGTCATCTTGGATGCTGACGATCGACCACACCCGCCAACCGCGGAGATGTTGGAAGCATCGCGGCCGTCTCCCACCGCCGGCAACACTTTACCTTCCTTTGAGGCTATCTCCATTATTCCCGTCGTTCTCAACGCCATTTGCCTGAACAACTCCGGGTTGAGGATGGTCGTCGCGTCTCGGGTGTTCGAGAGCTATTTCGAAGTTTTTGAAAGCCCGGCTCATGTTCGATGTCTGGACTCTGACTACGATTCCGCTAGTGGCCTCGGGCGTCATTTTGACGAGCTTGCCCGCCATCATCCGGCTCTTCGAACGCCGATTGCGAACGCAGCAATTGACATGGTGGCCAGGGTTTGTCACCTCGGAAAGGATAAAGCAAGGGTAGATAAGTATGGTGTCAAGCTTCAGGTTCTCAGTACCATGCAGAAACCTGTTCAGGCAAGCAAGGATATCGTAGCGGACCTTGGGGTATTGGAGACACCTTCTGGGCCTCAAAACGTCGCGCCGACGTACGACTCGGATATCGAAATGTCGGATCGGGCAGATGTGGGCAGCAAAACGAGTGGCGCCAATGACAGCTCGGACTCGGAGAATGACCTTCCTGCCTTTGAGCCTTTCGTGTACGCCCTGTGCAACTTCTTGACGACCTACCTTAGCAACTCGAACCTCAAGGTGGCATTCATCAACAAGGGCGGTATTGAGCTGCTACTCGACATCGCCGAGTCGCCGAGTCTTGCTTATACCTTTGGCGAACACCCTGCGTCGAGGACATTGCAGCATGTTATCTCTGGCCTGGTCGAGAATACGCCAGTGGTCGCACTTCCCTCCGTTCTCCGTCGTACTCAATCTGCCATTGGCCGTCTTGGTCCTCTGGCGAAGGGAGCAAACGGAGACGATGCCTACTTCGCGCCGTTCTTGCAAACTGATCTCGTAGTGACCCCTGCTATGGCTGAGAAGTGGACGTCGGACCTGGCGGAGAAGATGGCGCAGGGCTCCGATATTGCACGGGCGCTTCTCAATACCCAGACATTTGTTAAGACGCTTTGCGACTGTTTCGCGTCTTCTTCCAGATCGAATAACTTCTTGCTCCACCCTGTTAATGTCTTTGATTACTACGTCGCCTTGATCCAGTCTCTTGGGCCGCTGCTAAGAGCCAGCCTACTCGAAGAATCTGCTCATCATGGTCTAGTACCTCGCCACTGGTCATCTAATCGGCGCGCGTCAACTTCGGGAGCCGATGACAAGGACATTGTTGAAGGCACAGCGCCCGCAACGCTCCCTACATCCGCTGCCGGTTCAGTCCCCGACAATGCTCCCGGTGCTAATAGCGAACAGACGCCCGATTTGACGGTCTCTGGAGCAAGCGACCAGACTCTGGGCCCCACCCCGACCGAGATGTCCAGCATCAGATTCAAGAACTATGATACACTCCGGCTACTTCTTCACTCGATGATGCCGACAGCTTATCCCCTTTTCCAATCTCTCGGAAAAGCACTACTTCCACGCCGCGACCGAGACAAGTTGCGCCCTCGCCATCTAGATGTTGCAAGGGCGTTGGCGGAGTCGGTTTTAGACTACCTTGAGCCGTCCGTCAATACTGCTGAGCCAACCTCTAAGGATTATCACTATTGGATCATCATGATGCACACCATCCACGAGATGCTCATCGATACGTCTCGAGCGTCCGAACGCTCCTCGGTTCAGCTTGTCATGCCCGTACTCCTGGCTTTCAAGGAGCGGGGTGGTTTTGATGTACTCAACAGTATGTTCCGGGCCTTCATTCGACAGATATCTACCGCCGGCGCCGATGGTGGTGAGGATTCTACCAAGGCCAAGGTTGCGTCGTTTGGGGTGAAGAAAATCCTGGACCTCTATGTTCTGATTGTCAACGGAAAATATATCACCGATTCCGCGAGCCAGTACAATCTGCAGGTCCGTACCGACAGGGTCCGCGATACTCCCTTAACCCAGCAGCTCGTTGTTGAGCTTCGGCTTTTAGTACTGCCTGTGATCGACGAATTGTGGCAATCGGATTTGGTCGAGACGATTTCCGATCAAACCCTTATTCTTGTAGTCGACATCCTTAACCTCATCTCCACTGCTGAATACGAGACTCCCCCCTCGTCTCGTGGTGAAAAGGTAGGTTGTTTTAAGCACCACCCAGCTCTCCCTCGTCAGAACTTCCTATTAACTCACATTCACAGTTCCAGACGTCGATTTTCAAGACGACCCGAGATCCGTTTGATTGGGGACACCTTAGGCGTGAAGTCACAAGACTCGTCGAGGCAGGTTACGAGGAGGATCTGGCTGCGGAGGCTCTCTACCGGGCCAATGGAGACGCCCGCGCGGCAAATGACTATTGTAAAGCCCACCAGGCTGGCGTCGCAGGTCCCCGGAATCCCATCCCCGCCGGGGATGCCTACACGCCAAGTTCAGCTGAGCCATCTAACCAGGAGAACCGACCCGATGCGGAAGCTTCTACGGCAGAATCCATGTCTATCGATTATGCGCTCCAGCTAGAAAATATTGGCGCCGAAGTCGCCGAGGAACCTGCTGATGATGATGACTCTTCTCAGGCTACGGAGGATAACGATGACACGGCCTTTGGAGAATCTGCGTCCCGTTCGAATGGTGCTGCGGAACAGCAGCCTGCAGATGCCTCATCTGATGACAAGGCCGCCGAGGAGCAAAGCAACCCAAAAACGGAACTTGATAATCTTCGTGACAAGCTCCGAGATGGCCTGATTGACAAGTCCTTGGACGTATTGCGCGCTCATCCCAGCGCGGCAATCGACCTATCAGAATTGATAAAATCGATGGTACTTCGACAAAAGAACGACGACGATGTACGCGAGGAAGTTGGCGCTACCTTGGCGAATGCTCTGTCGTCACTAGCGTTTGACGACGAAGACAAGGCTGCCAATGGTAAGAGCATCGCTTCATTTGCGCACCTTCTCGCCCTGCTTCTCCAGGAGAAGCAGTTCTTCAAATGCAACGTCGACACACTCCGCGAAAAGGTTGAGGAGTATGTAGGCTTTCTCCAGGTTCCTCCGAAGGTTTCAAACGAGGAACTCCCTCCTTGGATCCCTTACATCCTTTTGGTGATCGAGACCCTTCTTCAGCATGATTTCCAACCGCATGAGTGCAAGTGGACCCCCCCGAAGTCCGACGATGAGCCCATCACGTCTCCCGTCTTCAGCGTCCGCGAATTCATTGTTACCACGGATGAGTGCAAGGAAATTTTGGATGCTGTTCTAGATATTCTCCCACGAATCGGCAAGGACGAAATTCTTGCGACCGCTGCTCTCAGAGTTCTTGTTTTCCTCTCCAGAGATGCTGTCCTGGCCAAACAATTGGGCGAGAAGAAGAACTTGCAGAGGCTGTTCGTTATGGTCAAACAACTCTCTATTCTAGGGGCGGATAGGCTTAACCGTTCCAAGATCAACTCTTGGATCATGGTCATCCTAAGGCATATCGTTGAAGACGAAGAAACCACGCGGCAGATCCTCAGGGCCGAAATCAAGAACCAGATTGACATCTCGCAGCGAGGTCAACGACGTGACCTGAAAACCTACATCACCAACCTCGCTGGTGCCGCGCTCAGAGCTCCCGATATGTTTGTCGACACCTCAGCTGAGATGTTGAAGCTTGATCAGTGGGTGCCGAGCGATTGCCTGACCTTCCGTAATCCGCTCGCGTTGAAGAGCCCCTCCGCCACATCACCTGCCGCCGAGGAGAGTGAGAACGGTAACGAAGCTCCATCAACTACGGCTCCTGGGGAAGACATTAAGCCCTCCACCGAAGCTGGCGATAAGGAAATGACCGATGCACCCAAGGAATCCAAATGGCCCGTGGTAGAGAACCCCGACGGCGTTGTTCACTTCCTACTCTGTGAACTTCTGAACTACCGCGAGGTTGATGATAAAGACTCGAGTGTACCAGCCATGAAGGACTTGAAGGCGTCAGAAACCCCTGCTGCTGCTGACAATGTCCCATCCCCTGCCACTACGGATGACGGCTCCGTGACCGAGGGCAAGGATAAGAAGTTGCAGAAGCCAACATTCAAGTCCGAGGAGCATCCTATCTTTGTTTACCGCTGCTTCCTGCTTAATTCTCTCGCTGAGCTGTTGATGAGCTATAACCGCACCAAGATTGAGTTCCTCAACTTCAGGAGGAGCGCACCGTTGTTGGGAAATACTCCCGTCAGACCGCGATCGAGTATCCTCATTTATCTCATCGATCTTCTCTGTCAGGACAGTCTAAGTGCAGCTACCGACAGCCTCGCAGCTAAGAAGAAGCTTGCAACCGCCGCCCGCGCGCAGAGCGTCTTAGTCGCGCTCGTGAACCAGACTGGCGAGAAGCCCCATGAGCGAAACAAGGATCGATTCGAATATGACGACGACCCGGACCTCATCTCCGTGCGCAAGTTCGTACTCGACACGATTCTCAAGGCCTACGAAAGGGCTTCAACACCCGATGAGTCGCTCGACCTACGGTACGCTCGTATGCAATCCCTTGCTGAATTGATGTGCCAGATTATTGGTGACAGGGACAAGGACCACGGACCGCCACGTCCACCATCACTGCTTGGCCCACATGCTTACACCCAACTGCGCCGCATGATGTACGAAAAGGGCTACTTGGACAAGCTGACGTCGTCGATTGCGGAAATCGACTTAAAGTACCCCGGCGTAAGGAGGGTCATCAAGTACATCCTCCGAGTTCTAAAGGTCCTCACCGACACTGCCAAGGAGCTCAGTCTTTCCAATGTAATTCAAGTGCCCTCACACCCAGAGCATATTGATGACGAGATTGCGTCGGCTTCTTCACTTTCCGACCTCGAGGACGAGCGTGAGGAGACTCCCGACCTTTACCGTCACTCTGCCCTCGGCATGTTGGAGCCTCATGACTCAGACGATGATTCTGATGAAGACGAGGGTAAGACTCTATTCCCTCTTTTCTATAATTGACTAACCACAGAGAGTATTCTCAAAAATCAGTACTAACTTGGGGACAGATGAAGACGACGATGGGTATGATGACGAAGACGATTACGGCGACGAGATGGATTATGAAGACGATGGGATGGATAGCCATGATGAGGATAATGTCAGCGACGAAGATGAAGAACTCGGTGATATGGGACCGATTGAGGGCCTCCATGGTGACCCCATCCTTGAAGTTATTGTCGATGAAGACGATGACGATGACATGGATGATGACGACATTGATGACGAAGACAGCGATGACGACGATGAGGAGATGGACTCCGATGACATGGAAGAGGAGGAAGACCGGGTCCACATCGCTGTTGAAGAAGATGATTTGATGGATGATGACGGTAACCCCGAATGGGAGAGCGCATCTGACTCCGAAGAGGAGGACGATGACGCCCTCGACTACGACGTTGAAGAGCCTGAGCTTGATGAAGACGACCTCCATCACCACCACCACCATCATCACCATCATCTCACCGATGGAGAAATTCTCGGAACCATTACCCGGGCCGTTATGGGCGGGCCTGATTTCGACCCTGATGATATGGATGATGTTGGGGACGGGTACATCGACGATGGTCGAGACGATGAAGACGACGAAGACGACGAAGATGTTGAGGACGACGAATACTTCCACGATGTTGAGTATCCTCAACTAGTTCCTGCGATGATGCCACCCGCCTTGGGCTGGGACACCTTCATGGTTCACCCTCCCGACTTCCCTGGCCATGGTCAGGGCGGTCGCCATCGAAACCGAGGGAACATTTTCGATGCTACGTGGACACTTGGACCAGGCCGTGATCTTGGTGAATATAGCTACCTTCACCGAAGCAATGCCAGAGCCGGGAACTCTAGTGGCAACGGGGACGATGGCACGAACCCTCTCCTTCGTCGCGCCAATGCTGGCCGCGAGGCTTCTCCTCATCCTGGTACTCATCCGGGCTCGGTTGCTCTTCGATTCCGATCTGACTTTTTCGCGCCTGGACGTGGGTTCAGCGATGGTGGCCCGATTGCCGTTCTCCATGACCTTATAGCCGCCATTCCTCAGGTCTCCCATGTTTCTTGGGCGGGCGGCCGTGATCGTACTGGACCCCTTCCAATCTTCACCGATGGACGTAGAGACCGACATGAATTCAACATCTCCTCCCGCGATCACCGAGGATCCGGCCACCGCGACTCGACAACCACGGATCCCCAGCAGGCCGTTTCATTTTCTCCCATGCTCACTCGAGAGCGATATGACGAGGAGGGCACAATGCTTCTTGGCCCACTACATGGCTCACGAATCTCCGACAGGATGCCGCAGCTTTTCGCCCCACGGATTCTGCACCTACTGGCTCCCGCTGCCATCGAACAAAAGAAGAAGGACGATGCCGAGAAGGCGAAGCGGAGAGAAGAGCGCCTCAAGCGCGAGGAGGAGGAGCGACTAAAGAGGGCGGAGGAGGCCCGCAAGGCTGAAGAGGCTCGTAAGGCCGAGGAGGCGAAGGCTGAGGAGGCGAGAAGAGCCGCCGAAGCCGCCGAAGCTGCTGCTGCTAGTGCTGCAGCCGAATCGCAGAGACAAGAAGCTCGGGCCTCCGCCTCTTCGTCGCGGTCTGCTTCGCCGTCTACCCGTAGCACAGACCGGACCGGCGCCAACGAACCTGAACAGAGCGCCGCTCCCCAACCTATGGAGGGAGTTGAGACTGGTGGCGCCGCTGCCGAGACCTCCAGGACGAACGAGCCGGCTCAGTCTCAGAATCGTGTTGTCACCACAATCCGGGGTGAAGAGGTCGATGTTACCGAGCTTGGAATCGACCCCGATTATCTCGCTGCGTTGCCCGAGGAGTTCCGCGAGGAGGTCATTGCACAGACCGTTAGCAGCCGTCGGTCGCGGGCCCGTGAAGAGAGTTCTGCCACTGGCGAGCAGACCGAGGTGTTTCAGGAGTTCCTTGATGCCTTACCTGCTGAACTCCGAATCGAGATCATCCAGCAGGAACGCCAAGAGCAGAGGCGTCGAAACGATGAGGAGCAGCGCCGACAGAATCAGTCCGCCGGCATTGTACAAGTCGCCGCCGACATGGATGCGGCCAGTATTTTACTGACACTGCCCCCCGAACTTCGCGATGAAGTCTTGCTAGAGCAGGGTGACGAAATTCTGGATCAACTACCACCGGAGATGGCTGCCCAAGCACGTGCCCTTGCCGAGCGTGCCAATTCTCCTCGTCACGGCATCGTACGGGGTTCCAACATCATGACTGCAGGCCGTTCACGCCCTCCGATTCCCGGCGCGCCCGCAGGTATCGCAGGTGGCGAACAAGGTGACAAGGTTGCTAGGAGGACGGTTGTTCAGATGCTTGACAAGTCCGGCGTGGCTACGCTCCTTCGCCTCATGTTCATCGTTCAGCAAGGCCACACCCGAGCTTATCTTTTCAGCATCTTTGCCGATATCTGCGAGAATAGACAAAACCGCCTCGAGGTCATCAGCACCCTTCTTCAAATCCTCCAGGACGGCAGCACGGACATGGATGCAATCGAACGAAGCTTTGGCCAGCTCTCGCTGAAAGCCAAGAAGCCGCGGGATAAGGAGGGTAACGATCTAAGAACCCCACAGAGCCTTAAGAGAAGCCTGACGGCCGTTACACCTTCGGCAGCCGTAGCCGCAGCTCAGACGCAGACGCACTCGGAGATCTCTCCACTTCTCATTGTCCAGCAATGCCTCGACCTCTTGGTCGATTTGTCAAGCAAAAACCTCCATATTCCTTGGTTGTTCCTGACTGAGCATGATATCGTGGGCTCCTCTGTTAAGCGAACTCTCAGCCGCAAGTCAAAGGCAAAGGAGAGCAAAGCTCAAAAGTACGCGATCAACTCTCTCCTTAGCCTCCTCGACCGAGAGATTGTTATGGAAAGCTCCAACATCATGAGCTTACTGGCCGACCTTCTCAACCGTCTTACGCTCCCACTTCAGAACCTAGAGCGTAGACGCAAAGAAGCAGAGGAGGCAGAGAAGGTAGCTGAGGCCAAGGCGGAGGAGGATAAGAAGAAGACCGAGGAGGCAACTGGTTCCGCCGCCGAGGCGGGCGAGGGCCAACCTGGCGGAGCCAGCGACTCGAAGCCAACCGAAGCCGGGAGCTCGACTCTGCAGGAAAAGAAGAAGGAGGAGCCAAGCAAGCCCAAGCCGCGAACGATGCAGATCCCCGTCATCCCCAACTATAACCTCACATTGGTCATCAAGATCTTTGTGGCGCGAGAGTGCAGCTCCAAGACATTCCAGAATACCATTGCTGCTATCAAGAACCTCTCCGCTATCCCAGGGGCCAAGGCAGTCTTCGGACAGGAGTTGGTCAAACAGGCACAAGCCCTGAGCAAGAACATCGTGGCGGATCTGGATGAGCTTCTCCCCCAGATCACCAAGGCAACTTCCGGCACGGAGATCCAGGGAGTGGCACTTGCCAAATTCTCTCCTGGAGCGTCGGAGCAAAACAAGTTGCTGCGCGTGCTTACTGCTCTTGACCATCTGTTCGAGACCAAGAAGGTCGAGGGTGAGGACCAAAGCGGCGCAACCAGCCGGGAGACCGAGAAGCAAGATCTCATCTCCACGCTCTACCACCACCCGACCTTCTCCACGATGTGGGAGAAACTGAGTGCATGCCTCGTCGCTATTCGGCAGCGTGAGAATATGCTTAACGTCGCAACGATTCTCCTGCCCCTTATCGAGTCTTTGATGGCTGTGTGCAAGAACACCGCGACCAACGCTCCCCTACAACCGTCCACCCAGTCGCAAGTTGGAAAGGACATGGTGCTTTCTAGTCCACCTCCCGAGTCGCCTATGGCTGGCCTTTTCTTCACCTTTACCGAGGAGCATCGTCGAATCCTCAACGAGCTTGTCCGCAATAACCCCAAGCTCATGCAAGGACCTTTCAAGCTACTCGTCAAGAACCCCAAGGTCCTCGAGTTCGACAACAAGCGCAACTACTTCAGCCGGAGCATCCATGCTCGAACCAACGCTCACGGCCGCACGTCATACCAGCCATTGCAGCTCTCTGTCCGTCGTGAACACGTGTTCCACGACTCGTTCAAGTCACTCTACTTCAAGAGCGGCGATGAAATGAAGTACGGCAAGCTCAACATTCGCTTCCACGGCGAGGAAGGTGTCGATGCTGGTGGCGTCACTCGAGAGTGGTTCCAGGTGCTTTCTCGCCAGATGTTCGATCCCAACTACGCGCTCTTCATCCCCGTGTCGTCCGACCGCACAACGTTCCACCCCAACAAGCTGAGCGGCATCAATGACGAACATCTCCGATTCTTCAAGTTCATTGGCCGCATCATCGGCAAGGCCCTCTACGAAGGCCGTCTGCTCGACTGTTACTTCAGCCGCGCTGTCTACAAGCGCATCTTGGGCAAGTCGGTATCGGTCAAGGACATGGAGTCGTTCGATCCTGATTACTACAAGTCGCTCGTGTGGATGCTTGACAATGACATCACCGAGATTATCACCGAAACATTCTCACTCGAGGACGACGAGTTCGGTCGTACCAATACCGTGGATCTAATCCCCAATGGCCGCAACATCCCCGTCACGGAGGAGAACAAGCACGAATACGTGCGCCTCGTCGTCGAGCACAAGCTTTTGAACTCGGTTAAGGAGCAGATGGAACACTTCTTGAAGGGCTTCCACGACATCATTCCGGCAGACTTGATCTCGATCTTCAACGAGCAGGAGCTCGAACTTCTCATCTCGGGTCTTCCAGACATCGACGTCGACGATTGGAAGAGCAACACCGAGTACCACAACTACACAGCGTCCTCTCCGCAGATCCAGTGGTTCTGGCGAGCAGTCCGATCCTTCGATAAGGAGGAGCGCGCGAAACTGCTGCAGTTCGTCACCGGAACCAGTAAGGTGCCGCTCAACGGATTCAAGGAGCTTGAAGGCATGAATGGAATCAACCGATTCAATATCCATCGGGATTACGGCAACAAGACACGCCTGCCTAGCTCTCACACATGCTTCAATCGTAAGTTTTGTTCCTCGTCTCCGGATACTTGCTATTCTTTTGTTGCCTGTTAACAGCTGGCTAACTGATTTTTTCTAGAACTTGACCTCCCCGAGTACGAGAGCTATGACATGCTCCGAAAGCAATTGCTGAAGGCCATCACTGCCGGAAGCGACTACTTCGGATTCGCGTAATACCCCACAACAACATTCGGATACATTAGTACATTCCTGCCTTCATATACGGCGCACAAAACTTGGTGAGAGAGAAGAAGAGAAAGAGATGGGTTGGCTCACTGTTAGAGAAAAGAGGAGGACGAAGAATGGCGGAGGTGTTGCGATCTAGAAGCAGCACACTTGGGAAATGAGGGTGAGATATTTTTGGTGGCTACGCATCGCAGGGGTGGGCAAGGACTGGCACTGGGGTTACTGGACTCTGTTTCTGTTTGATTTTTGTGTTTCTTTTTTTCTTTTTCAACACCATGTATTACTGCATGAGATGAAGCGCGGTGGCAAGCTCTTTGGGGACGTCGACAACTACGTCCCAGCAAGGCGAGTCCCTTTGCCTTGCTGCACCGGTCCTCAGAGAAATTTGTCTCGCTCCGAACAAAGCAACTCTCGCCCTCGACACACCAAACACATCAACAAGCCACCTCTACAATACCCTTCAAACCCCCAGCCTCTCCAAAATAGCCTCCACGACAAGCAACACTGGCACTCTCTCTACTACACTACCTACCCACACCAATGCGATTTTCCTCCTTCTCGGAGCGGAGTGCAGGCCGCCTTCGGGAAGTATACATACCACCCGCCAGCCAAGTGGAAGCTACTA
>Ga0164243_10007861_pt1 | contig 15840 bp, 13 predicted proteins | sample OricompcompostOP_FD_108781 | JGI IMG/M metagenome (GOLD analysis project Ga0164243, IMG submission 108781) | Organic Plus compost microbial communities from Emeryville, California, USA - Original compost - Organic plus compost (OP) | ecosystem: Engineered > Solid waste > Mixed feedstock >...
AGCGCAACGAGCTGTTCCTGGATGTTGCTTCCCGGCGTGAGGTTGAAAAGAAGGCTCTGCATCTCGATGACCTGCAGCCCGCGAGACAGCCTCTCGATCAGCATCGGAAAGAACGGATTTTGCATCTCCGCCACGACAATGCCGACGATGTTCGAACGCCGCCGCGAGAGGATCGAGGCGATGGCGTTCGGGTGGTAGTCGACCTCCTTGGCGTAAGCGAGAATGCGCTCGCGCAGATCCGGCGAGATGCTGGCGCCGGGGGAGAAGGCGCGCGAAACGGCAGACTGGCTCACGCCCAGAAGCCGCGCCAGCTCCCTTGCCGTCATCACTTTTCGCTTTCCTGGATGTGGCGCTGACAAACAAACCTCTACGCTGACTGATCGGTGCATTCGCTGGTTCTATCGCATAGGATCGCCCTTCTGCAAATGTCCCGTATTGCATCCGTATGCAACGATGCTATCGTGTAGGGAGGCGGCATCGCTCATCGCGGGCTGCCGGTCGCCTGGAGCGGCGGGAGGAGTTTCTGATGCGTGGTGCGCTCGGCCACATCACGGCCGTCGATTTTTCCGATACGATTGCCGGCCAATATTGTTCGCGCCTCCTGGCGGACTTTGGGGCCCGGGTCTGGCTTGTGGAGCCGGAGGGTGGGTCTCCTGTCCGGAGTCTGCCGCCCTTTTCCGAGCGTGGCGATTCATTCGTTTTCCACCACCTCAACACCGGCAAGCGTTCGCTCGGCTTTGACCGCCATAGGCCGGAAGGACGTGTTCGGTTGGAAAAGTTCCTGGCCGGTGCGGATGTCGCGATCCTGCCGCCGGGCGAGGACGCCGCGAAGATCGCCGAGCTCAATCCGGCCTGCATCGTTGTCAGTGTCTCGAACTTCGGCGCCGACGGTCCTCTTGCCGGCTGGAAAGGCCCCGAGATCGTCCTGCAGGCACTGTCGGGCATCATGTACAACAATGGCGAGTTTGGCCACGAACCGCTTTACGGAGTGGGGAACCGCGCCTCTTATGCGGCAGGCTTGGCCGCCTATATCGGCGTTCTAACGGCTCTCTATGAGCGGCACGACTCCGGGCAGGGTCAGATTGTGAGCGTCGACAGTGCCGAGACCGCCGCCTCCATGTGCTTTCCCTATGTGATGCAGTACATCTACAACGGCGCGGTGCACTCGCGCGCCGACCAAGCCATTCCCGCAGGCCAGGTGCTCTGCCGCGATGGCTGGGTCTGCATCTGGATCTACAATCACCGCTGGCGTGCGGTTCTGGACGTGCTCGGCCTCTCCGAGCTCGAATCCGATCCGCGCTTTCGTGAGCCGAAAACCCGGCGTGAAAACTGGGCGGAACTTTTCGATATCATCCAGGAGAAGGCAGCGGACCTCGCGGCGGAAGATCTGGTCGAAGCCCTGCAGAAGGCGCAGGTGATCGCGGCCAAATCCTATCGTCCTTCCGAGCAGTTTTACAATCGCCACCTGAAGGTCCGTGGCTATTGGGAGGAGGTGGGGGCACGGCCAATCCTCGGACCGCCATTCCGGTTGAGCCATACGCCTCGGATCGTCGCTTCCGGCGCGCCGGCCCTTGGAGAAGCGAACGGGGAGGAGCTTCCTGCTTTGATTCCCGCGCCGGCGATTGCAGAGACGCGGAAGGCACCGCCGCTCGAAGGCGTGCGGATCATCGAACTCACGACCGCCTGGGCGGGACCCATGGCAGGCCGCGTGCTGGCGTTTTTCGGGGCGCAGTCCATCCACATCGAGGGCCCGAACCGGGTGAATTCCTGGCGGCTCAACAAGGAGACGCCGAACCCCATCAATTTTCCCGACGGCGAGCCCGGTGAAAGGCCGTTTGACCGCACTTTCCTCTTCAACTCGCAGAACGTGAACAAGCACTCCTGCATCCTGAACCTGAAGACGGAGGAGGGGAAGGCGATCCTGCGCAAGCTCGCCGCGCGGGCGGATGTGCTGATCTGCAATTTCCGGCCGGGGACGCTCGCCAAGCTCGGTCTGGCTTACGAGAGCCTCAAGGAGATCAAGCGGGATATCATCGTGGCGGAACTGCCGGCCTTCGGCGTGTCGGGCCCGATGTCAGGCTATGCGGCGCTCGGGCCAACCATGGAGATGGCGACGGGAATGTCGGCGATGATCGGTTATCGCGGCGGCAAGCCGGAAACCACCGGCCCCTCCTACCTCGATCCGATCGGCGGCTTCAATGCGGCCTCGGCCATCCTTACGGCGCTCATCCACCGCCAGCGCACGGGCGAGGGCCAATATGTCGAGGTGCCGCAGGTGGAGGCGGCGATGCAGTTCATCGGACCCGAGCTTCTCGCTGCCATCGAGACCGGGCGGGATCCGATCCGCAACGGCAACCGTGTCCTATACGCCGCACCGCACGACGCTTACCCGGCTGCAGGTGATGACGAATGGGTGGCCATCGCGGCGGAGGATGAAGGGCAGTTCCAGGCCCTTTGCGGGATGATGGGCAGACCGGACCTCGCGCGCGACGAACGATTTTCGACGCTGAAGCAGCGCCTGGCGAATGCCGATGAGCTGGACGCGGAAATTGCCCGCTGGACGCGCACGCGCGGGAAATTTGAGATTGCGACGAAGCTGCAAGAGGCCGGGGTAGCCGCAGCGCCGGTCCTGAATGCGAAAGACCTGGCCGAAAGCCGTTATCTCGCCCTGCGCGGCTTTTTCCCCGAGCTCGATCATCCGCTGGCAGGCCGGCATCGATATCCCGGCTTGCCGATCCATCTTGGACGTACGCCCGGCGGACAGCGGCGGGCTGCGCCCATCTTCGGCGGCGACAATCGTTTCGTTCTCGAAAGCGTTCTGACGCTGTCGCCGCAGGAGATCTCCGTGGTCGAAGGAAGTGGGGCCATGTCGCAAATCCCATTGCCGGGAGGCTGAGATGAATCGTTTCGCGGACCTTTTTCCCCGCACGCTCGCCGTGGATATCCGGCTCGATGACAACCCCCGCTACAGGGGATCGATCCACGACGATGCGGTTGCCAGGGCCGCCGGCTACAAGGCCGCGCTCATTCCCGGCGCTTTCGTCTATGGGCATGTCAGCCGCATTGCGATCGAAGCCTGGGGGAGGGCATGGGCCGAAACCGGAGCGATGAGCGCCCGCTTCAGGAGGCCCGTCTATAACGGCGACCGGCTCGTTCTGTCAGCGACAGCGCTTGAGCAAGATGAAAACTTCCTGCGTTCGCAGGTGAGCGTGAGGAATGAGGAACGGGAGGAGGTCGCGACCGGTTGGGTCGCCATGCCGGTCCGTCCCGTGCGGCCGCCCGAGGCGCAGAGCCTCGAAATCCTGCCCATCCCGGAAAATCCGCCCGCTGTAGCGGCCGGCGCGCTCCGGCCCGGCATGCCAACGCACTCACACAATCGGGTTCTCACGCCGGCCGATTTCGAAGCATCGCTGCGCGCGTTTGGCGAAAGCCACCATTTCTATCTGGAAGGCAACGTGCATTCCGGCTGCCTCATGCGGATGGCCATGGGCGACACGAATGGCAGCTTCAGGTTCCCCGCGCCCGTCGTGCTCACCGAAGCGCAGGGGCAGCACTATGCCGTGGTGCGGCCAGGGCAGCGTATCGCCACGTCGGGGACAATTGTCAAGACCTTTGCTGCGAAGGGAAAACACTACTTCATCAGCGAGGAGCATGTGCTTGCCGACGGTGTCGTCGCGGCGCGCTTCCGCCGCACCACCATCTATGCTTACGAACGTTAGAGCCTTTCATGGTTCAATCTAGCCCTGAAAGGCTCTAGCCATGAATGGTTGTTGCATCCGTATGCAGAGATGTTAATGTGACGGTGGCTCCGTGGCGATGCCGCGATGAGGGAGGAGCCTGAGGAAGATTTTGGGATGGGTTTCGCCTTGGCGGCGAGCCCGTGTGCATCCGACATTTCAACCAGCCGGAGGGGCCGCTCGTGGCCACGAAAATCAAATCCGTCGAAGCCTTTCAGGTGAGCTGGGAGCCCAATGACCCACCCGGCCGCCGCAGCGCCTTCGTGCGGGTGACCACCGAAGATGGGCTTGTCGGTCACGGCGAGGCATCACCCATGCAGGGCGGGGAGCATTCGCTTGGCGTGATCCGCGATTTCGCGCCGTCTCTGTCGGGCGCCGATCCGCTGGACCATGCGGTCATCGTCGACCGGCTCATGCACAAATATGTCAAGCTCGGGCCGGAAGGGGCCGTCACCGGCGCGCTTGCCGCCCTTGACATCGCGCTCTGGGACCTGAAGGGCAAACTCTTCGGCGAGCCGATCTACAAGCTGCTCGGCGGTGCCTGGCGCACCGACATCCCTTTCTACGCCTCGATAGGCGGCAATGCATCGCGCAGCGTGGACGAGATCCTGCGCGCCGTCGAGGCGCGTTGGAAAGCGGAAAAGCCCGCGGCCATCAAGATAAGATGGGACGGCGATCGCAGCCGCCAGGATTTCGACATTCCCGGCGACATCGCCAAGGCGAAGGCCGTCCGCAAGCTGGTGGGCGATGGCTTCCCGCTCGCCTTCGATGCCAACAACCAGTACTCGGTGGGTGGCGCGATCCGGGTGGGCCGCGCCCTGGAGGAACTCGGCTATATCTGGTTCGAGGAGCCTGTGCAGCATTATCACGTGCGCGCCATGGGAGAGGTGGCTGAGCGGCTCGACATCACGGTCTCTGCGGGCGAGCAGTCGTACACGCTGCAGGCCGTCACGGACTTGATCAACGCCGGCGTGCGCATGGTGCAGCCGGATATCGTGAAAATGGGCGGCATCACGGGGCTCATGCAATGCGCGGCGATAGCCTTCGCCAACGGGGCGGAACTCGTACCGCACCAGACGCAGCCCACCATCGGCCACGTTGCCAATCTGCACGTCCTGGCCACCATCATGCACCTGACCAAGCCGGCGGAATTCGCCGACCCGTCGGTGCGCATGCATTCCGCATTTCGCAATCCGCCGAAGCCTGAGGACGGGAAGTTCAGGCTTCCCGCCGGGCCGGGCCTCGGCCTGGAAGTCATCGACGCCGAACTCGACAGGAGGCGGCGCTGAGGAGGAGGACGCCGGCTTGCCGGCGATGAGGACGACAAAGGGAGGAGCCCGGAATGTCCATCAGCAGGCGCAATTTTCTTGAACTGACGGCGGCGACGGCCGCAATCTCGGCTCTGGGAATCCGCAGCAGCAATGCCCAGGATGCGGATACTCTTCGCATCGGCATCGCGGCAGGTGGCCCGCGCCACTCGGACCCTAACCTTACCACCCAAGGCTCCGACAATTGGGCGACCGAGCAGATGTACGAGCAACTTGTCCGTCCCGACGACGGGCGGTTTGCGCTGAAGCCCGACGAATACCTGCCGACGCTTGCCACCGAATGGTCCTCTTCTTCGGATGCGAAGACGTGGACGTTCAAGCTGCGCGAGGGCGTGCAATTCCATCGCGGCTATGGCGAGATGACCTCGGAGGACGTGGTCTTCTCCTACAAGCGGGCGATCGAAAGCGGAACGAACAAGACCATCCTTTCGAACATCGAGGATGTGGTGGCCAACGGCCCTTATGAGGTGACGATCACCTTGAAGGCGCCGGACGTGAACCTTCTCGGCACGTCCATCTTCAACAACAACACCTCGATCGTCTCCAAGAAGGCCTATGAGGAGATCGGCGCGGACGCTTTCGCCACGGATGCCGTCGGCACCGGGCCGTACGAGCTCGTCGAGTTCGATCCGGAATCCGGCACCAAGCTCAAGCGGCACGAGGGCTACTGGGGCGAGAAGGCCAAGATCGCCAATGTGGAGTGCGTGTACATTGCCGACACGACAGCGCGCACGCTGGCGCTGCTGGCGGGCGACGTGGATATGATCGAAGCCGTTCGAGCTCCGGGCTGGGTGGATTCCATGCTGCAGCGGGACCCGAATCTGGTCTTCGACATGACCGTGCCGGGCTCCTTCAACACGCTCCACGTCAATCTCACGCGCGAGCCGTTCGACAACCTGCTGGTGCGCAAGGCCATCATGCACGCGATCGACCGGCCCGCCGTGGCGCAGGCGCTGGCACCGATGGGCGGAACCATGGCCGGCCTGCAGCCGGACTTCTTCCCGGCGGGCTTCAAGGTCGAGGATTTACCGGAGGACCTGCGTTATCCGTATGATCCGGAGCGCGCAAAAGCCTTGCTGGCGGAGGCAGGTTACCCGGACGGGATCAGCTTCGATGCGCTCTGCAGCCAGCGCGAGGATTATTCCTCGACCATGTTGATCGTGCAGGAGCAACTGCGTCTTGCCAACATCAACATGAACCTGAAGATCATCGACCACACGACTTATCACGCGGAAAACCGGTCGGACAAAAACACGCTTGCGATGCATTCCTCGAGCTATCCGCCGATTCCGACGCAGATCTATTTCCAACAGCTCGCCTCCCAATCGGAGGTGAAGGGGGATGGTTCCGGCGGCGGCAACTACAGCCACTACGGCGTGGCCATGCCGGGCATAGATGAACTGCTCGCCAAGGCGCTCGCGGCGACCGATTACGATACCTATGTCAATATCTGCAAAGAGATCGAGCTCCAGGTCCTGCGCGACCTGCCGTTGATCGGCTTGTCCACGCTGTCGTTTACGGTGGCGCGAAACGGGCGCGTCGACCTGGGTTACAAGGTGGAGAGCGGCTATGCGCGCTGGCGCTTCCACCGAGCCACGAAGACAGTCTGACGCTGCTGGCGAGGCAAAGGGCCTTGCTGCCGTGAGCGCCTGCCGTGCCTTCCGGATTCCGCGGGCTGCGGCCGGCCCCGGCGTACCGCGGTTTTCATCGAGATGCGGATGCGTCGGCGTCGGCAAGCCCGGCCTCGCCGACGAACCGTATTCCTGCGCTTTGCGGTCATGAGGGTGTGTAGAATGGACGGGAGCTTCCGGGGGCCGAAACCAAGCCAGATGGCAAAACGGCGCGGAGGGGGCTAGATGGCCAAATACCTGCTTCTGCGATTGCTGGACGCGATCCCGACGGTCTTCCTGGTGCTGGTGCTCGTCTTCATCGCCATGCGCATTCTTCCGGGCGATCCGGCGATTGCCGCACTCGGCGACATGGCGACGCCGGAGCAGCTAGCGGTCTTCCGCGAGCAGATGGGGCTGAACGCGCCGCTGTGGCAACAATTCGTCGATTTCCTTCTGGGCGTGCTGACGCTCGACTTCGGACGCTCGCTGATGAGCAACCGGCCGGTGCTCGATCTCATCCTTTACAATCTCCCCTACACGATCGAGCTCACAATCGCGGCGATGATCATGGGTTCGCTCATCGGCATTCCCCTCGGTGTCATCGCGGCCACCAACCGCAACAGGTGGCCCGACGGCGGCATGCGCGCCTTCTCGCTGATCGGCTATGCGATTCCGGATTTCTATCTCGGCGCGCTGCTGCTCATTACCTTCGCGCTCAACCTCGGGTGGTTTCCCATAAATGGCGGCGGCACCGATTTCCTTGACAGGATACATCATGTGTTCCTGCCGGCCCTGACGCTCGCCTTCGTGAAGGCCGCCTTCCTCGGCCGGCTAACACGCGCCTCGCTGCTCGAGGTGTTCGGCAAGGACTACGTGCGCACGGCACGGGCCAAGGGAGCGGGCGAGCAGCGCGTGATCTATCGCCACGGCCTGCGTAACGCGCTCCTGCCCATCACCACCGGCTTCGGCCTGAGCCTGCTTGCCACGCTGTCGGGTTCCGTCGCCATCGAACTCGTCTTCAACCGCCCCGGCATCGGCAAGCTTCTGGTGAGTGCCATCGCCGAGCGCGACTACTCCGTCATCCAGGGAGGTGTCATCGTCTTCGCCATGTTCGTCGTATTGATCAACCTCCTCATGGATCTCGTCTATATCATCGTCGATCCGCGCATCCGGGTGAAATGATGAGCACGGTCGAACACACAGCCGCGCAGGTCGTCGCCGATGGTCCCGGCCGCTTCGAGTTGCTGCAGCGCATCCTCTTCGGCAGGTCCGGCACGATCTTCGCTGTCGCGATCATCTTCATCTTCATTGCAATAGCCATCTTTGCGCCATTGATCGCCCCCCACGATCCGCTGGCGCAATCGATCGCCCGCATCAATCGGCCGCCGAGCTGGGAGAACTGGCTCGGTACGGATCAGTTCGGGCGTGACGTGTTTTCGCGCATGATCTACGGTTCGCGAAACTCGCTTCTCTTCGGGCTCATTTCCCCGGTCCTTGCCGCGATCTTCGGGACGACGCTCGGCGTTATCGCCGGTTATTTCGGCGGCGTGATCGACCGTGTCATCTCGCGCCTCGTCGACCTGCTCCTGGCCTTCCCCGAGCTCCTGCTTGCGATCCTGATCGCCGCAGCGCTCGGCGGCGGTTTCTGGAACATCATCGTCGTCATCACCGTCGCCTTTGTCCCCGGCTTTGCCCGCGTCGCCCGTGCGCAGACGCTTTCGGTGAAGCAGGAGCCGTTCGTGGAGGCAGCCATGGCTGTTGGCGTGAGCACGCCCGTCATCATCTTCCGCCACATCGTGCCCAATATCTCCGCGCCGATCATCGTGCTCATCACGCTCTGGGTCGCTTCCGCCATCCGCATCGAGGCAAGCCTGAGCTTCCTCGGTATCGGTACTCAGCCGCCGAACCCGAGCTGGGGCAACATCATCCGCGATGGCCTCAACAACCTTTTCGGTTCGCCTTGGCCGATCATCGGCGCGGGCGCGGCGCTGACCGGCGTCGTGCTCTCCTTCAATCTCCTGGGTGATGCCATCCGCGACGTGCTCGACCCGGAGACGAGCGAATGATGGGCCCGCTTCTCAAGGTCGAGAACCTGGCGGTCGAGTTTGGGCCGCGGCAAAAGCCGCTGCGCGTGCTCGAGGGTGTCAGCTTCGAGGTCCCCACGGGCGGCGCGGTCGGCATTGTCGGCGAAAGCGGCTCGGGGAAGTCGGTGACGTCGCTTTCGATCATGCGGCTCCTTTCGGACCCTCCGGCCCGCGTAGTGGGTGGCCGCATCGAGCTCGAAGGAGTCAACCTGCTCGACTTGCCGCGCGGGCGCATGCCGCAAATCCGCGGCCGCGACATTGCCATGATCTTCCAGGAGCCGATGAGTTCGCTCAACCCGGTCATGACCATCGGTGACCAGATCGCCGAAGGGATCATGCTGCACGAGAACATCTCGCGCGAGGAACGCCGCCAGAAGGTTGTCGAGCTTCTGCGGCTGGTTGGCATGCCCGATCCGGAGAGCAGGCTTTCGGCCTATCCGCACCAGTTCTCGGGCGGCATGCGCCAGCGCGTGATGATCGCCATGGCGGTCGCCTGCAATCCAAAACTGCTGATCGCGGACGAGCCCACCACGGCCCTGGACGTAACCATCCAGGCGCAGGTTCTGGATCTGATGCGCAACGTGCGCAGACGGCTCAACACGGCGGTGCTGATCATCTCGCACGATCTCGGCGTGATTGCCGAGATCGCAGAGCGGGTGATCGTCATGTATGCCGGCCGCGTCCTGGAGGAGGGGGATGTCCGCTCCATCTTCCGCAATCCCATGCACCCCTATACGCGGGGCCTGCTGAAGTCGGTGCCGCGGCTGAAGGACGAGCGCAAGCGCCTCTACCAGATCCCGGGCTCGGTGCCGCTCGCGGGAAGCATCAAGCAGGGCTGCCCGTTCCACGCCCGCTGCGAGCTGAGGATCGACAAATGCGCGGGAGAGATGCCGCCAATGTTTACCGTCGGCGCGGGCCAGAAGGCGGCATGCTGGGTGACCGCCGGCGACAGGCCGGCCACACCAAGCGCCGGCCTCCTGTCGACGGGAGCGCTGTCATGAGCGAGCCGCTGATCCGCGCGGTCGATCTTTCCAAGACCTTTTCCGATAGCGGCGGGCTTGGGCTGGGCAAACCCAGCGTCGACGTCCGCGCCGTCGATGGCGTGAGCTTCGACGTCGCCCCGAGGGAAACCCTGGCACTCGTCGGCGAAAGCGGCTGCGGCAAGTCGACCCTGGCACGCCTGCTTCTGCGTCTCATTGAGGCGACGGGCGGAGAGGTGCTCTACCAGGGCAAGGACCTGCTCAAGCTCGGTGCGGCCGAGATGCGCCAGATGCGGCGCGAATTGCAATTCGTGTTTCAGGATCCCTATGGTTCGCTGAGCCCGCGGCGCAGCATCTTCCAGATCATCGCTGAGCCTCTGGACGTGTTCGGAGTGGCCGGCGGCCGACGTGCCCGCCGCGACCGCGTGGCGGAGCTTCTTGAGCAGGTGGGGCTCTCGCCGAGCTTCATGGACCGCTACCCGAGGCAATTCTCGGGCGGTCAGCGCCAGCGCATCGGCATTGCCCGCGCCATCGCGCTCGATCCGAAATTCGTGGTCGCCGACGAGCCGGTTTCCTCGCTCGACGTGTCGGTCCAGGCGCAGATCGTCAACCTGATGCAGGACCTGCAGCAGCAGAAGGGCTTTTCCTATCTCTTCATCGCCCACGATCTCGCCGTGGTGCGCCATATCGCCGATCGGGTCGCGGTCATGTATCTCGGCCGCATCGTCGAGATCGGGCCGAAGGAGACGGTCTACGACACGCCGCACCATCCCTATACGCAGGCGCTGCTTTCGGCCGCTCCCCAGCCTGATCCGGACGCCGCCAAGACAAGGATCATCCTCCAGGGCGACGTGCCGAGCCCGACGCGCGTGCCGCCCGGCTGCAGTTTCCATACGCGCTGCCCGATTGCGCAGGACATCTGCCGCCGCGAGCGCCCGCCGCTCTCGAGCCTGCAACCGGGTCATGCGGCCGCCTGCCACTTCGCCGCGCCCAATCCTCTGAAGCCTGCTTCCGCGGACGTGATGGTACATTCGACGGCATAGGATAGCCCATTGGCATCAACGACAGACGCGGTGCCAAGTCGGGATCCATCCAGAACGCGCCGCTCGTCCTCTTGAAGTCCAGAGCGTGCGTAACGTAGCCGAACGGCTTGGATTGAGCGAGCGGCACCTTTTCGTAGCCTTCTTGGAGGAGCATCGCCCGCCGGCTTCGGTGCCGGCCGGGGCGCTCGCGTCAGCGAAGCGCAGCGATGACCGCGTCCGCCAGCGCCGCCGACGAGGCGGGGTTCTGGCCGGTCAGGAGGTTGCCGTCCTCGACCACGTAGGGCGACCAGTTCGGCCCCTGCTCGTAGCGCCCGCCGGACTTGCGCAGCATGTCGGCGAGGAGGAAGGGCGCGTTCTCCGCGGTCCCGAACTCGATCTCCTCCTCGTCGCTGAGCGAGGTCATCCTGCGCCCGGCGAACGGCCACCGGCCGTTTTCGCCCCTGGTCGCCAGAAGCGCGGCTGGGCCATGGCAGACCGCGGCGATGACCTTGCGGTCTCGATCGGCCTCGGCCAGCACGCGGCCCATGTCGGGATCCTTGTGCAGATCCTCCATGGGGCCGTGCCCACCGGGGATCACGACGGCGTCATAGCGGCTGACGTCGATCTCCCCGAGGACCAAGGGCTTCTCGACCCGACCGGCATTGTCGGCGAGGTAGCTGCGCATACGCCCGGCAAGTTCCTCGCCGACGATCTCGGGGTCCAGGCTGCGCCTGTCGATCGTGGGGGCGATGCCGCCTGGGCTCGCGAGGTCGACCTGGAAACCGGCCTTGATGAATGCCTCGTCCATCGCGACGAATTCCTCGGCCCACACGCCGGACTCGTAAATGGAACCGTCCGCGCGTGTCCATCTGTCTGCTGCGGAAAGGACGATCAGGATATTGGACATCTTTCTTCTCCTTGCCTTCTGTTTCGCATCTCAACCCGCTCGTCCCGAACCTTTCCGGGCGGCGAATACGAAGCGCGGTCTATGTTGTCTGGGGCCTTCCAAGCGCAGCGCGGCGAACTTCGCTTTGGGATCTGCGGGCGGTCTCGATCAGATGTTCTGGCCGCCGGACACCTCGATCCGCTGCGCGGTGACCCAGCGATTGTCGGGGCCGAGCAGGCTGGCGACCGCAGGACCGATGTCGTCGGGCACGCCGACGCGGCCAAGCGCGATCATATTGGCAAATGCCTCGTTATATTCGGGCGTGTCGCGTACGGCGCCGCCCAGGAAGTCGGTCTCGATCGCACCCGGAGCGATCGTGTTCGCGGCAATCCCGCGGCTGCCCAGTTCCTTAGCCAGGTAGAGGGTCAGGATCTCGATCGCGCCCTTGGCTGCGGAATAGGCCGAAAAACCGGGATAGCTGATGCGGGTCAGGCCCGAGGAAAAATTCACGATGCGTCCGCCGTCGGCGAGGAGCGGCAGAAGCGCCTGGGTAAGGAAGAACACGCCCTTGACGTGGACATTGAAGAGACTGTCGAACTGCGCCTCGGTCGTCTCGGCAAAGGCGGTCATTTCGCCGTGGCCGGCGTTGTTGACGAGATGATCGAACGTGCCGCGGCCCCAGGTCGAATGCAGGGCCGAACGGACGCTCTCCACGAAGGCGGGAATGGCGGAGATATCGCCGACGTCGAGCTGCAAGGCGACCGCCTTGCGTCCCATGGCTTCGATCTCGGCCAAGACGGCCTTCGCGCCTTCGGCGCCGTTGCGATAGGTGAGGATGACATCGCCGCCGCGGCGGGCGATGCTGATGGCGGTGTTGCGGCCCAGGCCCCGGCTGCCGCCCGTAACGATCGAGATGGTGGTCATCTTTGCCTCCGTGCTGGTAGGTGTTGCGTCGATGAGCACTATCGTCGAGCGGACCCGGTCCATGTTGTCGGTTTGTCGCCAATCCTTGCCTGATTCTACGCCTGGGCCCGCGCGGCGCCGGCACCCGGTCGATCCTCTCCCCGGCAGAGCCGACGTGGTTGGCGGGGCCGTCGGTTCCTTGGGCGCGGCCGGATCGTGAAAGAGCCGCCGGCATCCTGCACGCCGAGGTGGAGGCGGGATTTGCCGGAAAGTCGGAAGTTCTTGCCCATTCCTGGGCTTGTCATTGATACGTCTGGCGAGGTGGATTAGTCTTTGCGCATGGCTCAGACCTTGCTCGATATAGTGCGTCGCTACACGGAGACACATGCCGACGAGGACGGCGTTGCCGTCACGCCCATTCCTGGGCTGACGTTTATTCGCCAGGTCGCGCCGACCGAGCTGCAATATGCCATCAACAAGCCGCTGGTCGCCCTGGTGCTGCAGGGAACCAAACGAGTGCTGATGGGCAGCAACACATTCGACTTCGGCGCCGGTGAATCGCTCCTGATCACCGCGGACGTGCCGACGGTCAGCCAGATTACGCGGGCAAATATCAGTGTTCCCTATTTTTCCGTGGTCATCGATCTTGATCCCTCGGTGATAGAGGGCCTGCTCGTCGAAATGGGCCCGGCGCCGCCCGCCACGGGCGCGAGTGTCCGCGTTGATCCGACCGATGCGGAAGTTGCCGATGCCGCATTCCGGTTGATGCGGCTCCTCGATCGTCCGGGGGCGGCATCCATCCTGCAGGCGCAGTTTATCCGGGAACTCCATTTCTGGCTGCTTTCGGGCCGGCACGGCGGAGATATCCGCAATCTTGGCGTCACTGACAGCCGCGCATACCGCGTGTCGCGCGCCGTGGCGCTGATCCGCGAGAATTTCGCCAAGCCGCTCGGGGTGGAACAGTTGGCGGCGGCCGCTGGCATGAGCGTATCCTCCTTCCACGAGCATTTCCGGGCCATCACCTCCCTGACGCCCCTTCAATTCCAGAAGCAGCTCAGGCTGATCGAGGCGCGCCGGATGATGCTCGCCGAGGGGGAGATGATCAGCAGCGCGGCCTATGCCGTGGGTTATGAAAGCGTCACGCAGTTCACGCGCGAATATGGCCGCATGTTCGGCCTTCCGCCTGGGCGGGACGTGAAGGCTGCGAAGACGCGGATGCAGCCGGCGCCGCCATTGGTTGCTTCAGCCGCAAACTGACGGACGCAACCGCCCTCCATCGAAGCTACCACTGTCGCCGTCGCACGTGGTCGATCAGCGCGCGCAACTTCGGGGCAACGTTTTTGCGGCTCGGATAATAGAGGTAAAAGCCGGCGAAGTAGGGGCAATAGTCCTCGAGCACCGGGATAAGCTCACCGCGGTCAATGGCCGGCCGGAAGCTTTCCTCCATGCCGAAAGTGATGCCGGCGCCGGCGCCGGCGAGCTTGATCATCAGCGCCATGTCATTCGTGGTGATTTCCGGGGCCACGGCGACGCTGAACTCCTTGCCGTCCTCGGCGAATTCCCAGCGATAAGGCGCGGATTTGGGCGCCGGCCGCCAGCCGATGCAGCGGTGGGCGGCGAGCTCGCGCGGATGCGAGGGCAGGCCGAAGCGGTCGCGGTAGGCGGGCGAGCAGACGGCGAGCTGGCGTTCGTTCCCGCCAACCGGCACGGCGATCATGTCCTGCTCGATCACTTCGCCGAGACGCACGCCGGCATCATAGCCCTCGGCGACGATGTCGAATTCCTCATCCGTCACGTTGATGTCGAGTTGGACCTCGGGATTGGCTTCGGCGAAGCTCGCCAGGAAGGACCCGGACAGGAAACGCTCGGCGATCGACGAAACAGCGAGCCGCAATTGCCCTCGCGGACGCTCTCTCAGGCTTCCGGTTGCCTCGACGGCAGTACGCATCTCGGCAATGGCCGGGGCGACTTCCGAATAGAGGCGTTCGCCGGCCTCGGTCAGGCTGACGCTGCGTGTGGTCCGCCGGACAAGTGCTATGCCGAGGTTTTCCTCCAGCCGCCGCACGGTCTGGCTGACCGCCGAGCGGGTCACGCCGAGGCGGTCTGCTGCGGCGCGGAAGTTCCGTTCCTCCGCCACCAGGGCGAATACGGCAAGGGCGTTGAAATCCGGCAGCATCGGTTAGCAAAACTTTCCTTCGTGGGAAGCAATGGGCGGCTTATCGATACAATTGCCTGGATCTACCTTGCTTGCAACCGCCGCGAAGCGGTTCCCCATTGAAAGGAGATCAACATGGAAAAGGTGGTTCTCATCACCGGTGCATCGAGCGGCATCGGCGCTGGCATCGCCCGCGAACTCGCCAAGGCGGGCGCCAAGCTCGTGCTCGGCGCACGCCGCACAGACCAGTTGGAGACGCTTGCGGAGGAAATCCGCAGGAACGGTGGCGAGGTGCTGGCTCGAAGGCTGGACGTTACCGACCGCGCAGACGTCGCCGCTTTCGCACAGGCCGCGCGAGAGGCTTTCGGGCGCGTCGACGTGATCGTCAACAATGCGGGCGTCATGCCGCTCTCGTTGATGTCTTCACTTAAGGTCGACGAGTGGGACCGGATGATCGACGTCAACATCAAAGGCGTGCTCTACGGCATCGCTGCCGTGCTTCCGGAGATGACGGCGCGCGGATCGGGCCACATCATCAACATCGCCTCGATCGGCGCCCTGTCGGTTTCTCCCACGGCCGCCGTCTATTGCGCGACCAAATTTGCGGTGCGGGCGATCTCGGACGGCCTGCGGCAGGAGACCGACAGAATCCGCGTTACCTGCATTCATCCGGGTGTGGTGGAAAGCGAGCTTGCCAACACCATCACTGATCCGGCCGCTGCCGAGCTGATGCGCACCTATCGCGCCATCGCCATCAAGCCCGATGCGATTGCCCGGGCCGTGCGCTACGCGATCGAGCAGCCCGAGGACGTCGACGTCAACGAGATCGTCGTGCGTCCGACGGCGACGATGTGAGGTGGCGGCAATGGCACTTCCTCATCGTCTCCGCATCGCCGAGCGCCGCGCTTCGTCCAATGAAAGGAGTCCCACGCCATGAACCGCCTCCTGCCCCGCGCCATAGCGCTTGTCGCCGTCGTATTCACCAGCATTTCGAGAGGAGAAGCAGAGATGATCCGTCAGACGAACCCATCCGCCGAGCGGCAAACGCACCCCTATGCCGGCATGTGGATGACTGCCGACCGCCGGGTGCGCCACAACCTGCTCCCCAACGGGCGCTATGACGAGGCGCGAGGCA
>Ga0164243_10007862_pt1 | contig 15839 bp, 13 predicted proteins | sample OricompcompostOP_FD_108781 | JGI IMG/M metagenome (GOLD analysis project Ga0164243, IMG submission 108781) | Organic Plus compost microbial communities from Emeryville, California, USA - Original compost - Organic plus compost (OP) | ecosystem: Engineered > Solid waste > Mixed feedstock >...
AAGATCTCGACCGCGTAGTAGGGGCCCTTGTCGAGCGGGCCGACCGCCGGGTTGGGCCGGTGGCCCGGGTCGCCCATCGAGCGGTTGTACTGCGACTCGCCGCGGTGGAACTCGGGGTCGAGGCCCTCGCGGGCGCCCTCGTTGAAGGAGGCCACCGTCTCCACCAGGCTCTGCGGTGGCACGCCGATCATCTCGGCGAGCTCCTCGAGGGTGCCGGCGGCCTTCACCCAGCCGTTCTCGAACCACTCCTTCGGCATCGCGCCGGGCAGGGTGAGGCCGTTGGTGTACCGGCTGCGGTAGCCCTGGTCCATGATCGCCCAGCACGGCACCGAGTCGTTGGCGAACATCGCCTGCGAGACCTCCAGCATCGAGTTGGCCTCGTTGACGAAGCGCTTGCCGTGCTTGTTGACGAGGATCCCGCCGGGTCGCTGCCGCGCCTGGCCGAGTGTCGAGCCGCCGAGCTCCGTCCGCACCGACGGCAGCCACCAGGCCTCGTCGAGCAGGTCGGTCTTCGCTCCGAGCTCCATCGCCATCATGAGCACCTCGCCGGTCTCGCCGGGGCTCGTGAGAGACCAGCGGCCATCCGTCGGCTGCGAGCCGCCGAAGCGAGTCCGCATCTCGGCGTTGCGCCCGAAGCCGCCGGCAGCGAGCAGGACCCCCTTGCGGCCCTCGATCGTCACCGACCTGCCCTCGTGGACGACGCGCAGGCCCACCGCCTTGCCGTCTTCGACGATGATCTCCTCGACGGGGGACTCGGCCCACACCGGGATGCCCTCGTCGAGCGCGATCTTGAGCATCTGGCCCATCAGGGCGGCACCGTTCGTCCACAGCTCCTTGCCGAGCAGCCTCGAGAGCCAGGTGCGGGCGGCGACCCGGGCGGCCCCGAGGAAGGCGCCGATCGAGCGGTTGAAGTGCTGGACGGTGCGCATCTCGTTCGTGTAGAGAACGAAGCCGATGTGCTTGGCCATGCCGGGGAGGAACTTCTTGCGCCACTCGCCCAGCCGCTTCGCGTTCCACGGCTTCGGCTCGATCGAGCGCCCCCGCGGGATGCCGCCGGGGACGTTGTCGTAGTAGTCGCTGTAGCCCTCGGCGTACGTGAAGGCGATGCCCTTCCGCTGCAGGAAGCGCACCAGCTCCTGCCCCTCGAGGATCCAGCTCCGGCGCCGCGCGAGCGTGGAGGCGGGCGTCGGGTCGCCGATGACCGCCTGGATGTACTGCAGGCCCCGCTCCAGCGAGTCCTTCACGCCCTGCTCGCGCATCACCGCGTTGTCGGGCACCCAGAGCACGCCGCCCGACATCGTGGTGGACCCGCCGATGACGGGCATCTTCTCGATGACGATCGGGCTCAGCCCGGCCTCCTTCGCGGCGAGCGCAGCCGCCATGCCGCCGCCGCCGCTGCCGGCGATGACGAGGTCGTACGAGTGATCCCAGTCAGTCACTGCTTCTCCCTTGCCGGGGCGGCGGCGTCCTTGCGCCGACCCGATCTCTTCGTGTGGGCTCCGGGAGCGGGAGCCGCATCCGCTCCTCGCCGACGCTGGCAAGGGGCGTGTCGGGGCTCACAGCCCGGGGATCCCGGCACAGGCGAGGGGATCCGCCCCAACGCTAGTTCCGCGGGGCACTCCGTGCAAGCGGGCCGGGCGGCGCCGGGCAGGCCGTCCTCGGCTTCCCGCAGGCCGATCGTCGTGCTCTCCGGGGTGCTCGCCATCCCGGGCGGAGCCGCTACTCGCTGCGGAAGATGTCGGTGAGCGCTGCCGCCACGTCGCCGTAGCGACGCACGGTGCGGAAGGCGCCGTGCCCGGCGCGGGCGAGGGACTTGCCGAGGGGGATGTCCTTGGCGCTCGTGGTGTCGAGCAGCACGTCCAGGCGCGGCAGCTTCGCGGCGAAGGGCCGCGGATCGGGCCCGGCTACATGCACGCAGTCGGACAGCAGCACGACCCGCGAGTCGCGGGCGGGGGCGCGGCGCAGCTGCTGCGCGGCGAGCTGGAGCGGGAAGGCGATGTTCGTCAGGCCCTGGGCGGGGATCCGCAGCAGCCGGTCGAGAAGCTGCTGCGGGCGGACCGGGTCGCCGAGCCGCAGCAGCAGCGCGGCGTCCGACCAGAAGGCGATCACCGAGAGCTTGTCGCGCTCGAGCTCGCCCGCGAGCGCCCCGACCGCGGCCGCGGCGGTGTGCACGCGCTCGCCGCGCATCGAGCCGGAGACGTCGACGAGCAGCACCACGCTGCGCGGCGGGCGCACCCGCTCGCGCACGATGAGGTCCTCGTCCTCGGGCACCGCCCTCTCCGCGAGGATCTCCAGGGTGCGGTCGAGGTCGAGGTCGTCGCCGCTGTCGCGGTAGGGCAGGCTCGCGTAGCGTCCGCTGCCGCGGCGCGCGGTGCGGTCGGCGCGGGGCTTGGGCATCGACAGCCGCGCCGCGATGTGGCGGGCGCGGGCGTGCACCTTGCGCTCGACCTCCTGCTGCTCGTCGGTCTTGAGCACGAGCTCGGCGGGCCCGTCGCCGGTGCCCGAGGTCGCCGAGCCGTCGGGACCGCCGCCGTCGCCCTCCTTGCCGGTCATCGCGAGCAGCACGGTCGCGTCGCCGTCCTCCGCCGTGCCGTCGTAGAGCCGCGGCTCCCACTCCGGCTCCTTCGGCTGCCGACGCAGGGACTCGGGCTTGGTCAGGGGCTTCGCGGGGCCGTCGCCGGCTCCGTCACCCCCGTCTCTTCAACCCGGCTTCACCCGCAGCGGCTCGATGAGGAAGCGGTCCTGCCAGATCTCGTGCAGCACGCGCTCGGGCGTCGTCTCGGCGGCCTCGTCGAGGCGGATGCGGCCCGAGAGGGCCACGAGCATGGCGTCGAGCACCGCCCTCGGGTAGCGCTCGTCGGCCGGGTCGGTGATGCCGCGGGAGAAGAGCAGCCGCTCGGCGATGAGCGTGCAGTCGATCGCGCCGCGCACACTCGAGCCCTGGTGCACGGCCGGGTGTGCGCGGGTGGCACGGGTCACCGCCACCGCGTCGGGGATGAGCCGGCCGATCAGCGGGCCCTCAAGACCGGCGCGGCGCGCCACGATCCGCTCCTCGGAGGGCGCGTCCTGGTAGTCGACGGTGATGCGGTTGAGCCGGTCGCTCACCGAGGTGGACAGCCGGGTGGTGCCGATGTTGTCGAAGGGGTTCATCGAGGCGATCACCCGGAAGCTCGGCCCCGCCTCGATCGTGCCGACGCGCGGCACGTCGATGCGGCGGTCGGCCATCGCGGTGAGCAGCACGTTGAGGGTGTCCTCCGGGGAGCGGTTGAACTCCTCGATGTAGAGGAAGCCGCCCTCCCGCATCGCCCTGACCAGCGGGCCGGGCACGAAGTTGTCGGCCGAGTAGTCCTCGCGCAGCACCCGCACCGGGTTGTGGTGGCCGATCAGCTTGGTGGGGGTGAGGTCGCCGTTGCCCTCGACGAGGATGAGCGGGATCCCCCACTCCGAGGTGATCGCCTGGAGCATCGTGGTCTTGCTCGTGCCGGGCGGGCCCTCCAGCACGAGGTCGCGGCCGGCCTCGACGGCGGCGAGGGCCAGCTCCAGCTCGCGCTCGCGACCGACGAGCCGCTCGTGGATGCGCGTGCGGGCCGACCCGTCCGGTGCTGCGGTCATGGGGGTCCTTTCCCTGGGCCGTCCCATGCCGGCGCGCCTCGGCGTCGAGGTGCGCCGCGGCAGCGCGGAACGGGATGCCGGGAACATCCTCGCAGATGCCCCGGGACCCCCGCTCAGCCGTGGTCGCGCAGGTGCTCGAGCTGGGCGCGCAGCGACGACATCGCGGCGAAGCGGATGCGCGGGTCGACCTCGCCGTACACGACGTCGGCGATGTCGGCGGCGCCCGCCTCCGGCCCCAGCCGATCGAGGGCGGCGCGCACCTCGTCGAGCCGCGCCCGCCGGTGCGCGAGGTACTCGCCGGCGACCGCCTCGAGCGAGGGGAGCGGCGCGGCGTGGCCGGTGAGGGCCGTGGCGGGGCCGAGGGTCAGCAGCCGCTCGAGCGAGGCGAGGTAGTCGCCGAGGGAGCCGCGCTCCGGGCCGAGCACGGTCGTGCCGCGGCCGAGGATCGTGTCGCCCGTGAGCACGCTGCCGTGCGGCCCGTCCTCGGGCAGGTGGAAGCACAGCGAGTCGGCGGTGTGGCCGGGGGTGTGCAGCACCTCGAGGGCGATCCCGGCGGCCCGCAGGATCTCGCCGTCGGCGAGCGGCTCGGCGTCCTGGCTGAGCGAGGCCTGCCAGGCGCGCACCGGGGCGCCGGTGCGGCGGGCCAGCTCGGGCGCCAGGTCGGAGTGGTCGGCGTGGGAGTGGGTGATCAGGATGAGCTCCACCGGCAGGGCGGCCAGGGCGTTCAGGTGCTCCTCATGGCCGAGGTCGCCGGGGTCGACCACGACGACGCTCTCGGCGCCGGGCGCCTGGAGGATCCACGTGTTCGTGCCGTCGAGGGTCATCGGCCCCGGGTTCGGCTCGACGAGGCGGCGGGCGAAGGCGGTGACGGTCTCTGGCGTCGCTGGCATGCCCTCACGCTACCGCCTGACAAGAAGCAGCTCTCAGCCAGGACAACCCAAGAAGAGCCAGGGTGTGTCGGGGGAACCCGCCCCCGCCGTCGAGTCCGGAGAAGTGGCTGTCATCTTCCCGTCGCAGCAGTGCACTCCTGCTGACTCGATGAGGCGACTGCGCCTCGTCGAGGATTGCGAGACAGGCGCTAGTCCTCGTACTCCGCGGGCATGCGCGCGGCGATCGCCTGCACGTCCTCGTCGCCGCCCCAGCGGGTCTTCGCCAGCGCGCCGCCGTCGACGAGGATCGTCTGGGCGGTGATGCGGTCGGCGAGCGCCGAGCTGAGGAAGAGCACCGCGTTGGCGATGTCCTGGCCGCGCGGCGGGGCGAGGGGGTTGATCCAGTCGCTGCCGAACTCGCCGCGCGGGGCCTCGAAGTTGCCGCCGCCGACGTTGCCCGGGGCCACCGCGTTGAAGCGGATGCCGTACTTGCCGTACTCGTCGGCGAAGGTCTTCACCAGCGAGACGATGCCGGCCTTCGCCGAGCCGTAGGCGACGTGCCACTTGGCCGACTGCAGCGCGTCGGCCGAGGCGATCGCCACGAAGGACGAGCCCGACAGGCCGCGTCCGCCCTTGATGAGGTGCGGCACGGCGGCCCTGGCCACGTAGAACACCTGGGTGAGGTTGGTGTGCAGCGACTTGTCCCACTCCTCGAGCGGGGTGTCGGCCGCGGCCCCCCACCAGGCGGTGCCGACGATGTCGACCACGACGTCGAGGGCGCCGCCGAGCTTCTCGGCCGCCTCGTCGATCGCGCGCTCGATGTCCTCGTAGTCGAGGGCGTTGCCCACGACAGGGAAGGCCTTGCCTCCCTTGTCGACGATCTCCTGGGCGGTCGCGTTCGCCCGCTCCTCGTTGATGTCGATGCAGGCGACGGTGGCCCCGGCCTCGGCGAGGTTGAGCGCCGAGCCGCGGCCGTGGCCGGCCCGGTGGGGCAGGTAGCCCGCCCCGACGACGACGGCGCGCGCGCCCTCGAGACCGAGATCGATCGCCATGGTGCCCTCCAGAGCTTGTTCGAGTGGCTGGTGGTCGAGATCGTGCGATGCCGACCTCGGACCGGGCCGGACGACGCCCCGCGGGACGCGCCCGGCCCGACAGGCGTCAGCGCGCGCTCAGTAGTCGGCGGCCTTCATCTGCATGTAGTTCTCCTCGGTGACACCGCCCCGGCCCTGGGTGAGCACACCGCCGTCGACGAGGAGCGTCTGGCCGGTGATGCGATCGGAGAGCTTGGAGGAGAGGAAGAGCACCGCGTCGGCGATGTCGGTGCCGCGCGGCGGGGCGAGAGGGTTCACCCAGTCGCTGCCGAACTCGGCCGGCTCGCTCTCGAAGTTGCCGCCGCCCACGTTGCCCGGGGCGACGATGTTCGCGCGGACGCCGTACTTGCCGTACTCGTCCGCGAAGGTCTTCGCGAGCGAGATCACGCCGGCCTTCGCCGCGCCGTAGGCGACGTGGTAGCGCGAGGACTGGATGCCGTCCTGCGAGGCGAGCGCCACCAGGGCCGAGCCCTGCGATCCGCGACCACCCTTGATGAGGTGCGGGACGGCGGCCCGCCACGTGTAGAACACCTGGGTGAGGTTGGTGAGGATCGCCGCGTCCCAGTCGTCGTCGCTCGTCTCGTGGGCGCGGTCCCACCAGGCGGTGCCGACGATGTCGACGACCACGTCGAGGGCGCCGCCGTGCTTCTCGGCCGCCTCGTCGATGGCGCGGGTGATGTCCTTCGAGTCGAGGGCGTTGCCGACGATCGGGAAGGCCTTGCCTCCCTTGTCGATGATCTCCTGAGCGATGCCGTTGGCGCGCTCCTCGTTGATGTCGATGCAGGCGACGGTGGCGCCGGCTGCGGCGAGGTTGAGCGCCGAGCCGCGGCCGTGGCCGGCCCGATGCGGGAGGTAGCCCGCTCCGACGACGACGGCGCGAGCGCCCTCAAGACCGAGGTCAATTGCCATGTTGGTTTCCTGAACTTCCTTGTCCGTGTCGGACGTCATTGTCGTAGTCATGAATCGAGGAGCCGCGCCTCCGGCGCGCTCCCCTCGCCCATAATGGCACTCCATGCCGTTGCGCGCCACATCGGGAAGCGGACGCCGCCGCCCGCTTCATCCGCGCTCCTCGCCCTCGAGCTGCACGTAGCTGATCAGGGCGAAGGCGTGGTCGAACAGCTCGATCAGGTCGGCGTCCTCGTCGCGCAGCCACTGCTCGTAGGCGGCGAGGGACAGCCCGAGGATGACCCGGCCGAGCACCTGCGGCATGAGCGAGTCGGCGGGCACGCCGATCCGATCCGCGGCGAAGTCGGCGATCACCTGCCGCCAGGCGGTGTAGCGCAGCGTCGAGTGCGCGGTGAGCGCGGGCACCGACAGCAGCAGCTGCATCCGGCGCCGGTGGTGGGGCAGCTCCGACGCGGGGAAGGTGTTGAAGGCGACCACCGCGTCGCGCAGCGCCGTGAGGATCGGCACCGTGCGGGGCAGCTGCTCCAGGTGCTCGCGCATCTGCTCGAGCAGCACGTCGAACTCGCCCCAGGGCAGGTCGTTCTTCGACGGGAAGTAGCGGAAGAAGGTGCGCCGGCCGATCTGGGCGGCGGTGGCGATGTCGTCCACCGTGGTCTGCTCGAAGCCGCGCTCGGCGAAGAGGCTCAGGCCGATGTGCGAGAGCTTCTCGATCGACGTGGACCGCTGCCGGCCGACGCGGGGGCTGTCGCCCTGCGGTGCACTCGTCATCGGATGCGCCTTCTCTCATCGAGCCCTCGGGGCTCTGCGGATCTGTCGAGTCCTACTTTGGCACTGGGTGCCGCTATGCCGTCAAGTGTGTATATGATGGGGTCCACCGGACGTGGGCGTCGATGCCCCGTCTCATCCTTCAGCAAAGGAGATCAGTATGGACGCCACTCACGCTGACGAGCTCATCGAGCTGGGCACCCTCGTCGAGGAGGTCTCGATCGACGGGATGTGCGGCGTCTACTGACGCCGGCTCCATGGATCTCGACCGCGCCTGGGAGCTGCACCCGCAGGTCTCCGTCCGACCGGAGCCCTTCGGCGCACTCCTCTACCACTTCGGCACGCGGAAGCTGTCCTTCCTGAAGGACCCCCGCCTGCTCGAGGTGCTCCGCGGACTCTCCGACGCCCCGACCGCCCGGGCCGCGTGCCTGGCGGCCGGGGTGCCGGAGGGGGAGGTCCGTCGATTCGAGATCGCCCTCGAGTCCCTCGAACAGTCCAAGATGCTCGTCGAAAGGCCATCATGACCCTCCTCGCCCCCCCGCCGGCCTCGGGCGCGGTCCCGGCTCCGCGCCTGGTCGACCTGTTCGAGTACGGCCTCGACGCCCCCATCTGCCTCACCTGGGAGCTCACCTACGCCTGCAACCTGTCCTGCGTCCACTGCCTCTCGAGCTCCGGCCGGCGCGACCCGCGCGAGCTGACCACCGAGGAGTGCAAGGCCGTCATCGACGAGCTCGAGCGCATGCAGGTCTTCTACGTCAACATCGGCGGCGGCGAGCCGACCGTGCGCCCCGACTTCTGGGAGCTCGTCGAGTACGCGACCCAGCACCACGTGGGCGTCAAGTTCTCGACCAACGGCGTGAAGATCACGCCCGAGATCGCCTCGATGCTCGCCAAGAACAGCTACGTCGACGTGCAGATCTCCCTCGACGGCGCCACCGCCGACGTCAACGACGCGATCCGCGGCCCCAAGTCCTACGACACCGCGATGAACGCGATGCAGAACCTCAAGGACGCGGGCATGAAGAACTTCAAGCTCAGCGTCGTCTGCACCCGCACCAACATCCCGCAGCTCGACGAGTTCAAGGCGATCGCCGACCGCTACGGCGCCCAGTTGCGCCTCACCCGGCTGCGCCCCTCGGGCCGCGGCGCCGACGTGTGGGACGAGCTGCACCCGACCGCCGAGCAGCAGCGCGAGCTCTACGACTGGCTGATCGCCAACGGCGACGGCGTGCTCACCGGCGACTCCTTCTTCCACCTCTCCGCCTTCGGCAAGGCGCTGCCGGGCCTCAACCTCTGCGGCGCGGGCCGCGTGGTGTGCCTGATCGACCCGGTGGGCGACGTCTACGCCTGCCCCTTCGCGATCCACGACGAGTTCCTGGCCGGCAACATCCGGATGCCCGGCGGCTTCCAGGAGGTGTGGCAGAAGTCCGAGCTGTTCACCCGGCTCCGCGAGCCGCAGTCCGGCGGCGCCTGCACCTCCTGCCAGTTCTTCGACACCTGCAAGGGCGGCTGCATGGCGGCCAAGTTCTTCACGGGCCTGCCGCTCGACGGCCCCGACCCGGAGTGCGTGCAGGGCTACGGCGAGCAGCTGCTGCAGCAGCGCGGCGACGACCTCGTCATCGCCAAGCCCAGCCAGGACCACTCGCACCGCACCGACAAGTGGTCGAAGTCGGGCAAGGTCCCGGTGTCGATCACGCCGCGGCCCGCCGGCCTCGGCCCGATCATGACCACCGGCCCCAAGAGCATGCCGGTCTCGGCCTGCGAGGAGAGCCCGCTCGCGGGCTTCAGCCCCCAGGCGGACTGACGAGAGCATTCACTCCGGGCAGCGGCGCCGCAGCCGCCGCCCGCTCTGACGCGCGGGTCCGCACGGCTCCGCAGGAATGGAAAGAAAACCCCCATGGCCAACGCATGGTTCGAGACGGTCGCTGAGGCCCAGCGCCGCGCCAAGAAGATCCTCCCCAGCTCGGTGTACGGCGCCCTGGTCGCCGGCTCGGAGCGCGGCCGCACGATCGACGACAACATGGCCGCCTTCGGCGAGCTGGGCTTCGCCCCCCACGTGGCCGGCCACCAGGCCGAGCGCGAGCTGGGCACCACGGTGCTCGGCATCCCGGTCTCCTTCCCCGTGATCATCTCGCCCACCGGCGTTCAGGCCGTCCACCCCGAGGGCGAGGTGGCGGTGTCGAAGGCCGCCGCGAGCCGCGGCACCATCATGGGCCTCAGCTCCTTCGCGTCGAAGTCGATCGAGGAGGTCGCCGCGGCCAACCCCAGCACCTTCTTCCAGGTGTACTGGTCGGGCAGCCGCGAGGCGATGGTGCAGCGCATCGAGCGCGCCCGTGCTGCCGGCGCGAAGGCGCTCATCGCCACTCTCGACTGGTCGTTCTCGATCGGCCGCGACTGGGGCAGCCCGTGGATCCCCGACAAGGTGAACCTCAAGGCGATCATGAAGCTCGCGCCCGACGTGATCCCGCACCCGCGTTGGCTGTGGCGCTTCGGCAAGACCTTCCGGATCCCGGACCTCACCGCCCCGAACCTCACCCCGCCCGGTGGCCAGGCGCCCACCTTCTTCGGCGCCTACTACGAGTGGATGCAGACCCCGCCGCCCAGCTGGGAGGACGTGGCCTGGCTCAAGGAGCAGTGGGGCGGCCCCTTCCTGCTCAAGGGCATCACCCGCGTCGACGACGCCAAGCGCGCGGCCGACCTCGGCGTCGACGCGATCTCGGTCTCCAACCACGGCGGCAACAACCTCGACACGACCCCGGCCACCATCCGCGTGCTGCCGTCCATCGCCGAGGCGGTGGGCGACAAGGTGGAGGTGCTGCTCGACGGCGGCGTGCGCCGCGGCGGCGACGTGGCCAAGGCCCTCGCCCTGGGCGCTCGTGCGGTGCTCATCGGTCGCGCCTACCTCTGGGGCATGGCGGCCAACGGCCAGGCGGGCGTGGAGAACGTACTCGACCTGCTGCGCGGCGGCCTCGACTCGGCGCTGCTGGGCCTCGGCAAGAAGTCGGTGCACGAGCTCGGCCCCGACGATCTGGCGATCCCCGAGGGCTTCACCCGCACGCTCGGCGCCGAGGCGGCGAAGAGGGTGCGAAAGGAGTCGACGCCGAAGGCCTCGGCGGCGAAGCCCGCCGCGAAGCGGGCCGCCGCGGGCACGCCCGCCACGTCGACGGCCCTCAAGACCGCGAGCACCGCGAAGCGCTCGTAGCGGCCGATGGGCGGGGAGCAGGCGCCGGGACGACGGGCCGTGCGGCTCGCCCACGTCCGCTCGCCCGAGCTCGTCGGCGGCGCCCTGCTCGTCGTGCCGATCGGCTCGATCGAGCAGCACGGCCCGCACCTTCCGCTGAGCACCGACCTCGTCGTCGCGGAGCACGCGGCCGAGCGGGCGGCGGACGAGCTGGCGGCCGGCTCCGACGCGCCGGAGGGCGGGGTGGTCCTCGCTCCCGCGGTCCCCTACGGCTCCAGCGGCGAGCACCAGGGCTTCCCGGGCACGGCGTCGATCGGCCGCGAGGCCCTGCGCATGGTCGTGATCGAGCTCGTCCGCTCGGTGTCCGACTGGGCCGCGTGGACGGTGTTCGTGAACGGCCACGGCGGCAACGCCCCCACCCTGGCCGAGGCGCTGACCCAGCTGCGCGACGAGGGCCACGACGTGGCCTGGGCCCCCTGCTCCCCGCCCGGCTCGGACGCGCACGCGGGCCGTGCGGAGACCTCGATGATGCTCGCCCTCCACTCCGACCGGGTCGCCCTCGACCTCGCCGAGCCGGGACCGACCGCCCCGATCGAGGAGCTGCTGCCGCGACTCCAGGAGGAGGGCGTGCGGGCGGTGTCGCCGAACGGCGTGCTCGGCGATCCCACGGGGGCGAGCGCGGAGGAGGGCGCCGCGCTGCTCGACGCGGTGGTCGCCGACGTCGTCGCGCGGATCTCCGACTGGCAGCTGGGGCGCAACGCCGTGCTCGAGCGGCTGTCGCCGTGAGCCTGCCGGCCGGCTTCGCGGTGCGGCTCGCCCGCACCACGCGCGTGCTCGACGGCGGCCGCTCCCTGCTCGGCGGAGCGCCGACCCGGCTCATCCACCTCAGCGAGAAGGCGCTGCCGCTCTTCGACGGCTCGCTGCTGCGGGTGCGGGACGCGGCGACCGCGGCGCTCGCCGACCGGCTGCTGCAGCTGGGGATGGCCGTGCCCGCGGTCGAGCTGCTGCCGGAGGCGACGGAGGCCTGCACCGTCGTGGTGCCGATCCGCGACCGGCCCGAGATGCTCGACCGGCTGCTCGGGAGCATCGGCGGACGCCACCCGGTGATCGTCGTCGACGACGCCTCGCACCGCCCCGAGGCGGTGGCCGCGGTCGCAGCGCGGCACGGGGCCGAGCTGCTCGCGCTGCGGCGCAATGCCGGCCCGGCCGGGGCCCGCAACGCCGGCCTCGCGCGGGTGCGCACCCCGCTCGTCGCCTTCGTCGACTCGGACGTCGTGCTCCCCGCCGACACCCTCCCCGTGCTGCTGCGGCACTTCCACGATCCGGGGCTGGCCCTCGTGGCGCCGCGGATCACCGCGCTGCCGCCGTCGGGGCCGCAGAGCTGGATCGCCCGCTACGAGGCGGCGCGCTCCTCGCTCGACCTGGGCCCCGACCCGGCCATGGTGGTGCCGCGCACGCCGGTGGCCTGGCTGCCCATGGCCTGCGCGGTGGCGCGGGTGGAGGCGCTCGGGGCCGGCTTCGACGCGACGATGCGGGTGGGGGAGGACGTCGACCTCTGCTGGCGGCTGGCCGAGGAGGGCCGCCGCGTGCGCTACGAGCCGAGCGTCGAGGCGCCGCACGAGCACCGGGTCCGCGTGGGGTCGTGGCTCGCGCGCAAGGCCTTCTACGGCTCGGGGGCGACGCCGCTGGCGAAGCGGCATCCGCGGGCGATCGTGCCGGCCATCCTCGCCCCGTGGAGCGTGCTCCTCCTGCTCGGGCTGCTCGTGCAGCGCCCGTGGTCGTATCTCGCGGCCGGGGCCGCGGCCGGGGCGACCGCGTCACGGATCGCGGGCAAGCTCGGCCGCACCCGCCATCCCGTGCGGCAGGCGGTGCGGCTCACCGGCAGCGGGGCGCTCAGCGCGCTCACCCAGGGGTCGGCCCTCCTGCTGCGGCACTGGTGGCCGCTCGCGCTGCTCGGCTGCCTGGTCTCGCGGCGGATGCGCCGGGCGGTCGTCGCGGTCGCGGTCGTCGACGCGCTGGTCGAATGGGAGCGCACCGGGGCCCGGCTCGACCCGCTGCGCTTCGGCGTCGCGCGCCGGCTCGACGACCTCGCCTACGGGGCCGGGGTGTGGTGGTCGGCCCTCCGCGGACGGAGCCTCGCGGCCCTCCGCCCCGACCTCGCGACCGAGGGCGACCGGCCCTCCTGAGCGCTTCGGCGCCTGAGCCGTCCGGGCTCGCGGGCGCCGATCGGACCCCCGTTCGAGGGGCGTATCCGTCCGGAGTTTGACGGGGATGTTGCGGCGCTGTTACCAGGCGGGAACAATTCCCGTCCCCGGGACTGGGGGCGGGAATCGCACCGGGAGCATCGTCTACAGTCGTGAGCATCCACCTGCGGCGCTGGCACACCCCTCACGAAGCGCCTGGGTATTGGAGGTCCAAGTGTCCGGTCCCTATCGGATTGTCGTCGCCCTGTCCGAGCGCGCCCAGGAGATCGCCCAGCTGCTCGAGGCCGAGGGTCCGGCCGTCGTGACGGTCGTCGACCCGATCGACGCCGCCGCCGGCTCCGTGCGCACCCGTGCCGAGGTGCTCGTGCTCGGCACCGCGGAGCTCGACCGCATCGCCGAGGCCCGCGCCCTGCACCCGGGCGTCCGCGTCGCCGTGCTCGCCGCGTCGCCCGTGCTGGAGGACGCCGTGCGCGCCCTGCGCCTCGGCGCCCAGGAGTTCCTGCCCGTCGACTCCAGCGCCGACGACATCGTCGCCGCCGTGCGCCGGCTGGCCGACGGCCACCGCGGCGAGCAGTCCAAGGCCCGGCCCCGGCAGACCGTGCTCGCCGTGGGCGCGCACCCCGACGACGTCGAGACCGGCGTGGGCGGCATCCTCGCCGCGCACCGCGCCGCGGGCGACGACGTCACCGTGCTCACGCTGTCGAAGGGTCGCCGCGAGGGCGGCGTGGAGCTGGCCTGGAGCGAGGCCTCGGCCTCGGCGGCCGTGATCGGCGCCCGGCTGCTGTTCGAGGACGAGCCGATGGCCTTCACCTCGCTGCTCTCGGCCATCTCGCGCCACGTCGACCAGGTGCGCCCCTCGATCGTCTACACCCACTCCCGTCACGACCGCCGCCAGGACCACCGCGTGGTCCACGAGGCCACCGTCGCGGCCACGGAGGAGATCCCGACCGTCGCCTGCTACCAGGGCGCGACCGGCACCACCTCCTTCAAGCCCACCCGCTTCGTGCCGATCGACGCCGTGATCGAGACCAAGCTCAGGATGCTGTCCTCCTTCGCCACCCGCGGCCCGCGCCCCGAGTACCTGGCGCCCGACTTCGCGCTCGCGGCCGCCCGCTACTGGTCGCAGTTCGGCCACGGCGCGCACTGCGAGCCGCTGGAGATCATCCGCGAGTCGATCACGGCCCCGGTCTCCCCGGCCGGGCTCGAGGGCATCGGCTCCGAGAACACCCACACCGGCGAACTCGCGATCGTCTGAGCTCCGGCTGCCCTACGCCGCGGCGGGGAAGAGCGCGTCGAAGACCCGTCCCCGGTCGAAGCGGAGCGCGTACTCGCGGGCCGCGGCGGAGCGCCGGGCGGCGTCCTCCGGCGAGATGCCGAAGGCCTGCTCGAGCGCGTCGGCGATCGCGGCCGGGTCCTCGGTCGGCACGATGAAGCCGTGCTCGCCGACCGCCTCGTGGATGCCCCCGGTGTGGGTCGTGATGAGCGGCCCGCCGCCGGCGAGCATCTTCTCGGTCAGGGCGATGCCGAAGGTCTCCACGAACTCCCGCGTCGCCTTGCTCGGCAGCGCGTAGACCGCGCAGGCGGCCATCAGGTGCGGCTTCTCGGCGTCGCCCACGTCGTCGAGGAAGCGGATGCGGGAGGCATTCGGGGAGGCGGCGGCGAGACCGTGCAGCCGCTCGGCGTCCGGCCCGCGCCCCGCGATGACGAGCTCGACGTCGGCGGGGATGTCCGCCGCGTCGAAGCCCGCGATGAGGTCGTCGACGCCCTTGGCCTCCTGCAGCCGCGACAGGAACAGCACGTAGCCGCCGGGGGTCAGCCCGCGGGCGGCGAGCCGGCGCTCCGTCTCGGCGGGGTCGAGGTCGAGATAGGCGGAGGTGTCCACCGCGGGGTAGGAGATCGTGATGCGCTCCCGGCACTGCGCGGCGAAGCGCGTGCCGTGCTTCGCGTCGAGCTGCTCGGCGGAGGAGACGATGAGCTCCTTCGTGTACTCGCTCACGGCCACGCAGCGGTCCTGCGAGAGGTAGGCGGTGAGGATCTGGGCGGCCGCGCCGAAGGCGTCGCTCTCCAGGCTCGCGCGCACGACGTTCGTGATGTCGCTGCCGACGGCCTCGGCCACCGTCGTCACGTCGACGGGGAGGCCGGTGGCCCGTGCCGTGGCGAGCGCGTCCGCCACCGCGATGGTGTGCGGGCTGAGGTAGAGCGAGAGGCAGACCGTCGGCACCCCGTCGGTGAACAGCTCGACGAGCCGGCCGGTGATGCCGGCCACGTAGCGGCCGTCGGGCACCTTGTAGTCGCCCACCGGCTCCGGGCGCTCCACGACGATGCCCGGGCTGTAGGGGAGCACGGTGTCGAGCGGCTTGAGCGGCAGCCCGCTCTCGGCGAGCCGCTCGAGCGGCCAGGTGACGATGCGCACCTCGTCGAAGCCGCGGGTGAGCGCCACCTCGGCGAGGTTGCGCCCCTCGACCGAGTGGCCGCAGATCACGGGGTCGGCGCGGTTCACGATCACCAGGCGGTTGCGGGGCCGGGGGGTGGTCGGCGTCTCCACGGTGGTCTCCTTGTCGTCGGTCGGCGGTGCTCCGGCGGCTGCGGCTACAGCACTCGGGTCGAGGGGGGTCTCTCCTCGCGGCCCCATTCGGACGGCTCGGGCCCGAGCCGCACGATCAGCTCGCCGCCGCGGTGGAACTCGTCGCCGCGGATCCAGCTGCGGGTGAGCGGCTGCCCGTCGAGCAGGGCGGACTGCACGTACTGGGGCGGGCCGCCGCGCTCGGGCTCGGCGAAGCCCTCGGTGTCGATCCGGAACTCGCCGCCGGGGAGGCGGAGCCGGGCCGAGCGGTAGGAGGGCGCGCTCACGAGGAGCAGGTTCTGCCCTGCGACCGGGAACAGGCCGAGAGCCGCCCAGACGTACCAGGAGCTGAGCCCGCCGGAGTCGTCGTTGCCGGGCAGGCCCCCGCGGCCAGTTCCGAACTGCTGGTGCAGCGCGGAGTGCACGATCTCGGCGGTGCGGTCCGGCCGGCCGGCGTAGTAGTAGGCCCAGGGCGCCTCCATGTCGGGCTCGTTGTTGAGCCCCTCGAAGCGGCCGAGGGCGTAGCCCGCGTCGAGCTCCTCGCGGCCCGGGGCGACGCCGGGCTGGCGCACCGGGTCGGCGCCGTAGCCGAAGAACTCGTCGAGGATCGCGACGAAGGCCTCGTCGCCGCCGGCGAGCCCGATCCGG
>Ga0164243_10007863_pt1 | contig 15836 bp, 13 predicted proteins | sample OricompcompostOP_FD_108781 | JGI IMG/M metagenome (GOLD analysis project Ga0164243, IMG submission 108781) | Organic Plus compost microbial communities from Emeryville, California, USA - Original compost - Organic plus compost (OP) | ecosystem: Engineered > Solid waste > Mixed feedstock >...
CGTCCCCGCTGATGAGCGGCGTCTCCTCGAACCCGAAGCTGCGCGCCACCGCCTGCACCTGCGCCGCGCCCAGTTCCTCGACGCCGTACCGGGCGAACGCGGTGTTGCAGGAGATGCGCAGGGCGTTCTGCAACGAGATCTGCTCGGGGCAGTTCACCCCGGGCGAGTTGCGGATGGGCGTGGTGGTGTCCGGCGCCGTGTAGCTCGACCCGCCGGTGAGCACGGAGTCCGGCGTGAGCCCGTTCTGTAGCGCGGCGGCCGAGACGAGGACCTTGAAGGTCGAGCCGGGCGGGAAGGTCTCCTGCACCGCCCGGTTGACCAGGGGCTTGTCGGGGTTGGCCAGCAGCTGCTCGTAGGCGCCGGTGGCGGCGTCGTAGTCGTGCGCCACCAGCACGTTCGGGTCGAAGGCCGGCGTGGAGACCATCGCCAGCAGCGCGCCGGTCGTCGGGTCCAGCGCCACCACGGCGCCCTTCTTGCTGGCCGTGTTGTTGTTCAACAGGGCCCGGTACGCCGCCTCCTGCACCGGCCGGCGCAGGCTGAGCAGCACGTTGCCGCCGTTGGACTTCTTGCCGTTGACCAGTTCGAGCAGCCGGTCGCCGGTGAAGACGTCGGCGCTGCCGTTGAGGATCTGGTTCTCGATGTTCTCGATGCCGGTCATCTCGCCATAGACCGGTCGGTAGCCGACGACGTGCGCGTAGAGCTCGTTCGCCGGGTACACCCGCAGGTACTTGAAGGTGTCCGAGGTCGGCGTGGACAGCGCCACGGACTCGCCCGAGACGACGATGTTGCCGCGCTGCCGCTCGTAGTCCTGCTGGAGGATCCGCACCTGGTTGTGGCGGGTGTCGTTGCGGTACTCGTCGGCCTTGACCACCGCGATCCAGTTGAGCTGGGCGAAGAGCAGGCCGAACAGGACGAGCATGACGACCCAGGCCTTGCGTAGCGGTGGGTTCATGACGCCTCCGTCCATGGGCTGGACACCGGCTTGCCGTCGGTTCCGAGCGGCTCCGTCGGCGCCTCCCGCAGGCGGCGCTGCGCCTCCTCGTCCAGCTGCGGCACCGGCGGGGGGATCGAGCCGCCCAGGCCGACCGGCGACGGCCGCCGCGCCGAGTCGGAGATGCGCAGCAGGACCGCCACGAGCAGCCAGTTCGCGACCAGCGAGGAACCACCGGCCGACATGAACGGCGTGGTCTGTCCGGTCAGCGGGATCAGGCCGGTCACGCCGCCGATGATGACGAAGATCTGCAACCCCAACGTGAACGACAGGCCCCCGGCCAGCAGCTTGCCGAACGGGTCCCGGGCCAGGATCGCGGTGCGCAGGCCACGCTGGACGATCAGCAGGTAGGCCACCAGCAGCGCGGTCAGGCCGAAGAGCCCGATCTCCTCACCGATGCCGGCGAAGATGAAGTCGTTCTCCACGGCGGGCACCACGTAACGGCCCAACTGCGGCACGTACGGCAACCCGTTGCCCGGGCCGGCACCGAACAGGCCTCCGCTGCCCACCCCCAACAGGGACTGCACCAGCTGCAGCCCGTCGCCGTCGGGATCGGCGAACGGGTGCAGCCAGATGTCCACCCGGGTGGCGAAGTTGGCGAACGGGCCCTGGATGATCTCGCCCACCGACCAGGCGAGGACCGCGCCGCCGAGGAACAGCCCCACGCCGATGATCAGCCAGCTCGCCCGCTCGGTGGCGAGGTAGAGGGTGACCACGAACATGCCGAAGTACAGCAGCGAGGTGCCCAGGTCCCGTTCGAAGACGAGGACGACGAGCGAGACGACCCAGATGAGCAGCACCGGACCCATGTCCCGGCCGCGGGGGAAGTCCACGCCGAGGAAGCGGCGGCTGGCCAGCGAGAGCACCTCGCGTTTGCTGACCAGGTAGTGCGCGAAGAACGCCAGCAGGGCCAGCTTGGCGAACTCACCCGGTTGGATCGAGAAGCCGCGGATGAGGATCCAGAGCTTGGCCCCGTTCACCTCGGAGTACGCCGGCGGCAGCATGGCGGGGATCAGCACGAGCACGACGCCGACCAGGCCGAGCGTGTAGGCGTACCGGGAGATCAGCCGATGGTCACGCACGAAGGCCAGCAGCAGCACGGCGCCGACGGCGGCGGCGGCCGTCCACTGGATCTGCCGGATCGCCATGCCGGTGAAGACCGACAGCTCCTCGCGGGCGGCGGGGTCGGCGGCGCCCAGGTCCAGCCGCCGTAGGAAGGCCACGCCGAGGCCGTTGATGAGGGCCACCGTGGGCAGCAGCACCGGATCGGCGTACGGGGCGAGGAAGCGTACGGCCACGTGGACGCTGAAGAAGACGGCGAACAGCATCGCCACCGGCACCCAGAAGTCCGGTGTGATCGTCTCCAGCAGGCCGGTCTCGACCGCGGCGGCGAAGACCAGCACGATCAGCATCGCGAAGATCAGCAGCAACAGCTCCGCACCCCGCCGGGTCGGCGTGCGCTCTCCCGACCCGGCGGCGGCCGGGTGCGGCAGGGCGGTGGCGGGCGCGGTCACGGCAAGGTCCTTCTCTGGTCGGGCGCGAGCGGGATGGGGCTCTGCGGCGATCGGCGATCGTGAATCAGCTGGACGTGGACCGACAGGGTGACGGCGTGACGATGACCAGCGTCTGCGGGCTGGGGGAGGGCGGTTCCGGGCTGGGGATCGTGGTCGGGATGCCGGCGGCACCGCTCTGGCCCACGGCGACACTCGCGCCCGGGGCGGCGGTGGCCGACGGCGGGGGCTCCAGCGACGTCGACGCCTCCGGGGCCACCGACGGCGGGATGGTGATGGTGACCGTACGGCACACGGGCACGATGTTGCCCGAGCCCGGGGCGATCAACCCGTCCAGTGCGCTGCGGGCCTCCGCGTAGCTGTCCTTGGCGATGGTGGACCGCACGGCGTCCTGCGAAGCCGGGGTCAACTCGTCGATGCTCACGTCGGACTTGAAGAGCACCTTGGAGAGCTGGAAGCCCGCGATCTCGCCGGGAATGCCCTGGAAGACGGCGATCTTCCCGTCGTCGGCGACGCCCACGTAGTACTGCGTCTGGGTGTACTGCCAGCCGCCCCAGACGCCGCCCGCGAGGAGCGCCGCCAACAGCAGCAGGATCAGCGTGGTGCGCACGGGGTGCCGCCGGCGACGGGCCTCGCCGGTGATCACCTCGTCGGGCGGAGCCGCGTCGCGCATGGTCAGCGCCGAGGCACGGGCGGCGGGAGTCGAGGAGTCGGCCGCGGTGACCATGCCCCGGTCGTTGGCGGCGGCGCCGGCGACGATGGGCGCCTCGTCGGCGATCTCACCCTCGCCGAAGTCGGCGATCACCACGGTGATGTTGTCGGGTCCACCCGCCCGCAGCGCGAGCTGCACGAGCCGGTCCGCGCACTGGTTGGGGTCGGCGTACTCGCGCATGGTCGCCGCGATGGTCTCGTCGCTGACGACTCCGGAGAGACCGTCGCTGCAGATGAGGTAGCGATCGCCGGGCAGGACCTGGCGCAGCGAGTACTCGGCCTCCGCGTCCCGTCCGTCCAGGGCGCGCATCAGCAGCGACTTCTGGGGGTGGGTGTTGGCCTCGGTCTCGGTGATGCGGCCCTCGTCGACGAGCAGCTGGACGTAGGTGTCGTCGCGGGTGATCTGGGTGAGTTCGCCGTCGCGCAGCAGATAGGCGCGGGAGTCTCCGATGTGGACCATGCCGAGGCGGTTGCCGCCGAACAGCATGCCGGTGAGGGTGGTGCCCATCCCCTCCATGGCGGGGTTCTGCTCCACCGCGTCGCGGATCTGCTGATTCGCCGCCTCGACCGCGCTGCGCAGCGCGTCCAGCGGCGCGTTGCCCGGCACGTCCTCGTCGAGGTGCGCCAGGGCGGCGATGACGATGTTGCTGGCGACGTCGCCGGCGGCCATACCCCCCATGCCGTCGGCGACCGCGAGCAGGCGCGGCCCGGCGTAGACCGAGTCCTGATTGCCGTGCCGGATCAGACCGCGGTCGCTGCGTGCCGCGTAACGCATGGTCAGGGTCATGCGACGCTCCCGCGCTGGCGCGGCGACGAGTCCTGTGCTGGGTTGGTCATGGCCTCAGCTCGATGCAGGTGCGGCCGATGCGGATCGGCACGCCGAGGGGGACAGGGGTGGGTTTCGTTACTTTTACCCGGTCGAGATAGGTCCCGTTCGTCGAGCCCAGATCCTCGACGTACCACTGCCCGCCCCGAGGTACGAGGCGGGCGTGGCGGGTCGACGCGAAGTCGTCGTCGATCACGAGGTTCGAGTCGGCGGCGCGACCAATCGTGATCTGGGAATCGGACAGGGTCAACCGGTTGCCGGCGAGCGCCCCCTCGGTCACGACCAGGTAGGTCGCGGCCTTGCCACGCTTCACCTTGGCCGGACGACCAGAGGTCAGGACCACCCCGCGGGGTTGTGCGACGAGTCGACTCGACCGCGTGCCGGCCGACAGATCCTGGCGGATGACGCTCACCACCGTGAACACGAAGATCCACAGCAGCACCAGGAAGCCGAACCGGGCAGCGGTGATGACGTACTCGGACAAGCTAGCCGTCCACGCGGAAGGTCAGGGTGGTCGTGCCGATCTGGATCATGTCGCCAGGGTTCAGCGCCACGGCGGAGACCCGCTGACCGTTGACGGACGTGCCGTTGGTGGAGCCGAGGTCGGTCAGGACCACCTGGCCACCGTCGAAGTCGAGCCGGGCGTGCCGACGGGAGATGCCGACATCCGGCAGCCGCAGGTTGGCCTGGTCGCCGCGGCCGATCACCGTGGAACCGACGGACAGAGGATAGGTGCGGCCGTCGTTGGAGACCAGTCGGGCGTTGCGGCCGCCGCCCATGGGCGGGCCGGGGTGTCCGTAGCCGCCGGGCGGACCGTACGGCTGCTGGTATCCGGGGCCCGGGTCGTAGCTGGCCGGCATCGGCGCGGGCTCACCGCCGCCGGTGTAGACCTCGGCCGTGACCCGGAACATGCCAGTGTCCAGGCCCTCACCGCGTTCGATCTCGACGATCACGTCGCCATAGACCGTCCAGCCCTGCTCACCGATGAACTCGGCCTGCGACTGGGCGAGTTCCTGGGCGAGGGCGGCCGCGTACGGCGCGAGTCGGCTGTGGTCGTAGGGCGAGAGATCGATGACGTACCGATTCGGCACCAGGGTGCGGCCGCCGGCCAGGATGGCCTTGTGCGCCTCCGCCTCCCGTTGCATGGCGTTGAGGATCTCCACGGGGTGGACCACCCCCTTGAAGACCTTCGCGAAGGCCCCCTCGACGAGGCCTTCCAATCGCTTCTCGAAGCGTTGCAGAACGCTCACAGCAGACCCTTCCGTTCGCGGCCCAGCCCCAGCCGCCGGTGCAGCTCGGCGGTGGTTGCCGTACGCGCGCTCACTCGTCCTCCGCTTGCCTGCCCGGCGGGGCATCACACCTAGCCGGACAACGTGATCACTTGCTCCCCGGGCGCGGCTGGTCCGCTCCTCGCTCGCTGGCACTCGCCGAACAGTCCCAGGCGCGCGCATTGAGGACATGATGGTATCCGCCCACCGCACTCCCGTCCGCGCACGCTACGGCCGGCACATGTTAGTCTTCGCGGGCGCTTCACGTGGAGTGCAGGAAGGCGGGTATCCCGGTGGCTGGCCGCTCCCGGCACCGTCTATCCTGATCCACGCGACGGGCCAACGCCCAGCGCCGCCCGGGGAAGTGGCGGAATGGCAGACGCGCACGGTTCAGGTCCGTGTGCCCGAAAGGGCGTGAGGGTTCAACTCCCTCCTTCCCCACCCTGAGAGGCCCCGCTCGTCGAGCGGGGCCTCACGCATGTGGTGCCCGTACGGCTTGGTGCCCGTACGGCTTGGTGCCCGTACGGCTTGGTGCCCGTACGGCTGGTGGTGCCCGTACGGCTTGGTGGACGACCAGGAGCCCGGACGCGCGGTGGCCCCCGGCGTCGGCCGCCGAGGGCCCGCCGCGCCCGCTCCGAGCCTCGACGACGTGAATCCATCTGCCAATTTCGCGACACGCCGGGCGGGAAACTACACGTCTGTCATTTCGTGTGCTCTGGTGTACCGGTCTGGGTTTTGGGCCACGGCCCGCCCGGGGGGGTTTACGGAGGTTCGCTCCGCAAGCTTCGCGAAGTACCCGAACACGAACGAGGAGACTCCCGTGTCACTGCCGCAGCTGGTGCGACTCCGCTGGGCTGTCCGCGCCACACTTTTCCTGGGCGTCCTCGCATCGGTCGCCGCCAACGTGCTGCACGCGCAAAACACCCTGATCAGCCAGATCATCTCCGGCTGGCCGCCCCTGGCCCTGCTGATCACGGTCGAGCTCGTCTCCCGCATCCCGATGCACAAGCCCATGCTCGCGGTCATCCGGGTGCTCTCCACGGCGGTCATCGCCGGCATCGCGGCCTGGGTCTCCTACTGGCACATGCAGGACGTCGCCGCCAAGTACGGCGAGGTCGGCGTCTCGTCCTTCCTGCTGCCGATCTCGGTCGACGGTCTGATCGTGGTCGCCAGCGTCAGTCTGGTCGAGCTCGGCGGCCGCATCCGCGCCCTCACCGAGTCCGAGACGGTCGCCCCGGCCACCCCGGCCGCTGCCGCGGTCGCGACGACCGCTCCGGCGGTGCCGGTTGCCCCGGCTCCCGCTGCCACCGCGGCCCCGGCGCCCGCCCCGAGTCTGCCGGCGGCCACCGCCGAGACGGTCGTGGCCGAAGCCACCGACGATCTGGACCGCGAACTCGAGCAGCTGGAAGAGGAGGAGGCGACGCCGCTCTCGGCGGGCGGCTCCGCCCACGGCCCGGTGCGCACGCCCCGCTCCGCCCCGGTCAGCCCCGCCGTCGCGCCCAGCGCCCCGGCCCGCGCGTCGGCCACTCGGGCCGCGGTCTCAGCTCCTGCCCGGACCGTGGTGACCGAGTCGACCACGCCGCGTCAGCGCCGCCCCGCCAGCGAGACCGCCCAGCTCGCCGACGCCATCGAGGCGATGCAGCCGGGCATCCACGAGGAGGAGCTGGCCAGCCGGCTCAACGTCAGCGTCGCCCGGCTGCGGCAGGTCCGTCGTGAAGAGGCGGCTCGCCGAGCCTCCCTGGCTCAGTAACACCCCAGCACCGGCCCCTGGCCGGTGCTGGCACCCAACATCCGCACCCATACCGACATCCGCACCCATACCGGGGCCCCCGCTTCCACACGCGGGGGCCCCGGCCTTTTTGGTGCTGGATCTTTGTGGTTATGGATGATGTGCGGGGTGGACCATCGAGCAGGTCATGAGCTGTCCGCGAGGTTCCGCGGCCGAGGAAACCGGAGTCGCTTCCTTTTCCTTGGTCGAGCTAGAGGTCGAACTCGCCGAGCTTGGCGCCGTCGACGAACGCGTCCCATTCGCTCGCGGTAAAGATCAGGACTGGACCGCCGGGATTCTTGGAATCGCGGACGGCGACGCCGCCGTCCACGAACGCGACCTCGACACAGTTGTCGGTGTAAGGACCAGAACGGGTGCTCTTTCGCCAGTCTGCCCTGCCCAGGTCTAGCCGCATCCCCTTGGTATCCACGATCATCCTGACTCCTTCGCCAGTGCGTGCACGAGTGCTGTCGAATCTTGAGGGGTCAGTGCGACCTGCGTCAATCGATGAAAAATATCCATGTAGCGACTCAGCTCGTCCGGCTTCTCCTGAAAAACGCCGCCGGTGGCCATGGTGACGTACACCGTGTCCGGGTCGCTGGCGTGCGGAAACCGCAGCACCACGAACGAGCCGTCCATCCCGGGATGTGCGCCGACCGCCAACGGGAGAACCTGCAGCGTGACGTTCGGCTGACGCGACATGGCGGCGAGATGATCCAGCTGGCGCCGCATGACCCCCCGCCCGCCGACACGCCGCAACAGGGCAGCCTCGTCGACGACACACCAGAAGTCGACAGGGTCGGGCTGGGTCAGCAGCGCGTGCCGGGCCATGCGGACCCGCACCCGGTTCTCGATCTGCTCGGGAGTGTCGGCGCCGCTGGCGAGCAGGTGCCGGGCGTACTCCTCGGTCTGCAACAGGCCGGGCACGCACTGGGCCTCGTAGGACCGCACCTGCGCGGCGGCCGCCTCGAAGTCGATGAACGCGCTGCTGAGCACCCCGCTGTCGCGTTGCCACCAGCCCCGCTGGCGGGTCTGCCGGGCGACCTCGACCAGGTCGTCGAGTTCGTCCTGGCCCACGCCATAGAGGGTGAGCATGGCCCGGACATCCTGCGGGCTCGATCCGGTCTGGCCGGTCTCCAGGCGTGAGATCTTGGAGGTCGAGCACTCCATGGTCTCGGCGACCTGCTCGATGGTGTAGCCAGCGGCCTCACGGTAGCGGCGTAGCTCCGTGCCGAGCCGACGACGGCGCACCGCCGGACTGATGCCGCGCCCGCCGATCACCGGAACCTCCTGCCCGGAGCCTGCATCCCGGGCCGGCGAGACCGTGCGCCAGAACCCACGTCCGCCCGCCTACCTCGGAGACCGGTTCAGTCTCCCTCCATCGACAACCGCAAGCAAGACACATTGTCCCTCACGAGGACCGGGCGCCGGAATTCGCACCCACTGCATTCGGTCGTCCATTCTGCAAGTTGCAATGATCAACACCCTCATGCATGCTGAGCGTACGTCCGCGGTAACCCTGTGTGGATCATGTTGGGGAGAGTGCTCCGCTGGCATCTCCCCACTGTTCGACGCCAACAGGACTCGGACGGTGGGTGAAACGGAGGAGCGGGTGTTGGCCCCGCTGCCGTGTCGCACATCGTCATCCGACGGCGGCCGGCCAACGCTCCAGCAGCGAGGAGGAGTCGCATCGTGTTGCCTCGATCCGGGGATGTCCTGAAAGTGACGCGGTCCGCGAACGTCCAGTTCGGCGAACCCATGCTGTTCCGGGTGATCCGGGTCCACGACTGGGAGGCGGACGACGGCTGGGCCTGGCTGGAGGGCTACCAGCTCGATGCAGCGGGCGACGCGGTGCGCAAGCGTTCGATCTACGTCCAGCTCAACGGTCTCTAGGATCAGTGGCCCGCCGAGCCGGACGGGCCAGCCGACCGGCGGACGGACGAGGTCGGCGACGGCGACTTCGGCGGGCCACTACTCACGGGGGGCTTCCCGCTGGCGGACGGACTCGCCGAGGGTGACGGGCTGGCCGAAGGTGACGCGCTGGCGGACGGGCTCGCCGAGGGTGACGGGCTGGCGGACGGACTCGGGCTGGGGCTCGGCTGCCGGGACACCGGGGCCTGCGCCGAACTCCGCGCCGGCGAGGTGGGGGCGGCCGGCAACGTCTCGACCGGCCGGTTGGACAACAGCAACCAGGCACCGAGGCTGAGGATCCCCAGCAGCAACATCACGCAGATCGTCAACAGCACGGGCACGACCGCGCTCGGGCGTTCAGCCCAGGCGTCCACCGGCTCGTCCGGGGTCACCTCCGGCCCCATCATCGGAACCTGAGCCCGGGCGGCCCACCGTGGTGGTGGCGGTGGTGGCAGGTCGGGTTGGGGCGGAAGGATGCTCGTGCCCCCCGGGCCGATGGGCGGCGGCCCGGTCACCGCGGTCTCGTCCGGGCCGACGGGCGCAGGGTCGGTCGCGGCGGTCGGGTCGTCGGCCCATGGATCGGCCGCGCCCCCGTCCCCGGCCGCCGGCTCCCGCGACTCGTCCCCTCCCTCGGGCACGACCATGCCTGGCTCCCTTCCTCGCCCCGGCAAGGATAGGTCGTGTCCCGCCCCGGCAACGCCGGGGCGGCACGTCGGTTAGCACAGCCGTACGAGTGCAGCCTAGCCGCCGACGAGGATCAGGCCGTCCTCGTAAGCCCCCCGCATGCCGAGCACCGAACGAGTGCGCTGCAACGAGGCGGCGCACGCACTGCGGATGCCGGACGGCGTGCCCGGTGACGACAACGCGGCCGCGACGTCGTACAGGCGGACCGGCGATCCGGACAACCACATGTGCAACGGGACAACCTCGACCCTGGTCACGACGAATCGCCCGTCCGTGTCCTCGGTGAAGGTGAACCGGGGCATGATCCCGTCTCGGGTGTCCCCGGACTGGTTCTGGAAGGAGACCTGGTTGCCCATGCCGTAGGCGACCCACTTGTCGCCGATCTTCTCCAGCGGCTGCACCACGTGCGCGTGGTGGCCCAGGATGAGGTCGACATCGGGACTGGCGAGCAGGGCCTTCGCGACGGTGATCTGGTACGAGTTGGGCGCGTGCTGATACTCGGTGCCGAAGTGCAGGCTGACCACCACGACGTCAGCTCCCACGATGCGCGCCGACCGGGCGTCGGTCAGGATCGTCGACACCACGAGCGGATTGGCGAGCCACGGCTTGCGCCTGGGCAGCGGCAGCCCGTTGAAGGAGTACGTGTAGGACAGGTGCGCCACCCGGACGCCGTGGGGGCCCCGCAGCAGCGTGACGCTGGCCCGTTCCCCGGGATGACGGGCCGTGCCGGCGTGCTGGATGCCGGCGGCGTCCAGCGCCGCGAGCGTGCGCACCACGCCCGGCTCACCCTTGTCGAGGGAATGGTTCGACGCGGTGGAGCAGGAGTCATACCCGAGGTCGGCCAGGGCGCTGACCACCTGGGGCGGCACGTTGAAGGTCGGGTAGCTGCTGAACGGACCGTCGGGCGTCGCCACGGGCGTCTCCAGGTGGCAGATGGCCAGGTCCGCGCCCGCGACCACGGGCCTGACCGCCGCGAACAACGGCCGGAAGTCCATGCCGGGCTGGCCCGCCGCGGCGGCGTCCGCGGCCGCCTGCGCCCACAGTCCACTGTGGAGCAGAACATCGCCGGAGCCGATCAGGGTGAAGCTGCGCGGCGGGGCCACGGTGGGTGAGGGGCTGGGCGCCGCCGTGGGGCTCGGGGTGGCCGCCACCTCGGTCAGTTCCACGTCGGGGCGACGGGTCGTGCACCCGCTGACCACCGCCACGCCTACTACCAGGCAGACCACGATCGAGGAGGCCGCGCGCCCCCACCCGATGGCGCCCCCGCTCGCCGAGACCATGCTGTGACTGTCGGTGATGCGTCAACCGGGGACAATGGCCGACCGGCCCCCTGCGGCATGGCCAGTCGGCCGACCGAGACGGCGTCAGCCCACGGGCCAGGTGTGCACGGGCGCGTTGCTGTGCATGTACTCGATGTACTTCCGCAGCATGGCCCGCAGGGCCGCCGAGCGGTCCAGGCCCGTCTCCTCCAGCCGGCTCACGGTCTCGGTCTGCCACACGGCTCCGTTGCGGCCGAGCACGCACCGGCGCTCGATGATGCCGAGCAGCCGGTCGCGCAGGGCCGGGTCGACGCCGAAGGCGCTGAGGCCGTCGTGGGCCACGGGCAGCAACCGTTCGAGGACGAGGTCGGCGGCGGTCAGCTCCCCCGCACGCGGCCACTCCTGCGGTGCGTCGAGGCCACGCTGGCAGGCCACGTTGAAGTTGCGCTTGGCCGCCTCGAACGTCAGCTGCGACCACAGGGGCCGCTCGCTGGCGACCAGACCGCGCACCAGCCCGAAGTAGAAGGCGGCGTTGGCGAGCATGTCCACCACGGTCGGCCCGGCCGAGACGACCCGGTTCTCCACCCGCAGGTGCGGGCGACCGTCGCTGATGTCGTAGACGGGCCGGTTCCACCGGTAGACGGTGCCGTTGTGCAGCCGCAGCTCGCCCAGGTGGGGCACCCGGCCGGCCGCGAGGGCGTCGTCCGGATCCTCCTCGTCGAGGATGGGCAGCAGCGGCGGGTAGAACCGGATGTTCTCCTCGAAGAGGTCGAAGATCGAGGTGATCCACCGTTCGCCGAACCACACCCGCGGCCGTACGTCCTGGTTGCGCAGTTCCTCGGGCCGGGTGTCGGTGGTCTGCTCGAACAGCGCCACCCTCGTCTCGTCCCACAGCCGCCGGCCGAACAGGAACGGCGAATTGGCCCCGACCGCCACCTGGACGCCGGCGATCGCCTGCGAGGCGTTCCAGTAGTCGGCGAAGGTCGCCGGTGTGACCTGCAGGTGGAACTGGACGCTCGTGTTCGCGGCCTCCGGCATGATCGACTCGGTCTGGATCTGGAGGCGCTCCCGCTCACCCAGGATGTCGATGACCACGTCGTCGCCGCGGGCGTCGAGAATCTGCCGGTTGAGGTCGCCGTACCGGGGATTGGACGAGATGTTCTCGATCACCGTGTGCTCGGGCATGACCGTGGGCAGGATGCCGATCACGACCAGCCCGGCGCCGATCTCGGCGGCCTTGGCGTCGGTGGTGTTGAGCGCGTTGCGCAGGAACTCCTCATACTCGGCCAGCCCGGTCCCGGCCAGCAGCCGCGGGGGGACGTTGGCCTCGATGTTGAACCGGCCCAACTCCTCCTGGAAGATCCGTTCGAGTTCGCCGCCCTTGAGCAGCCCCAGCACCTCCCGATTACGCATGGTCGGCGCGAGGGTCTCCCGGTCCATCAGGTAGATCTCCAGCTCGAGGCCCGTCATCGGGCGCTCCTCGTCGAAGGCGAGGTGATCGAGCATCTGGGCGAGCACGTGCAGGCAGCGATGCAGCCGGCGCCGGTAGTTGCGGAAGTCCTTGTGGCTGAAGGATGTCGGGGTGACCGTGGCCGAATCACCTGGTCGGCAGCCCTGGTTCTCGTCCTTCGCTCTGTCCGCCGGCTGCACCGGACCTCCCTGATTCTCGGCAGGCTGCGCCCACGCGCCACGCTGCGCCCCACCCACGCTAGAACTTGCACGGCGTAACAAGCCAGAGACAATGCGTGTCGGCACGAACTTCGATGGCTTGGTTGGCGGCAGAACTACCGGCAGAACGCGCGCGATATATACCGCTATCTGGACGAACCGGAAACCCCGTCTTGCGAGCCGGCACTACTGTTCCTCGGGCACGGCGGGTGCGCGGCCCCGGCAACGATCCGGGCCTGGGGGGTACCGGGTCGGGGGCAGGGCGCGCCGGCGCGAGCGGCGTGGGGATTGGAGCATCCTCACGCCGCTCGCGTGTCACACCGGTGCCCGTGTCCGCACCGCTGCCCCAGCCCTTCGCCGCTGCCGGGTCAGGGTCGCAGGCCCCGCTCACCGAGCCAGCGCACCAACTCGGCCCGCAGATCCGGGCCGGGGGCGTCGGCCCCGACGTAGGCCGCCGCGGCTTGGATGTCGGCGAGAAGATGGCCGACCCAGGCATCCTGCTCGTCCGTGCGGGCCGGAGCAGGGGCCAGGCCGGCGCAGAGCCGGGCGATCACCACGGCGTGCTGGTCCCGGGCGGCCGCCAGGATGCCCCACTCCTGCGCCTCCCACCGGGCGACGTCGCGCACCGCGTCGAACAACGAGAAACGCAGCGCACGTACGGCCTCCCCACCACCCGTCGGCGGATGCATCCGGATCAGGCCCAGACCCACCATCCGGTCCACCGAGGCGATCACCTCGTCGGAGGTCACGGGAACCGCGGCGAGCAACGCCTCCGCCAGATCCATCGACCAGCGCCACTGGAATGCGGAGAGCCAACACAGGCACGCCTGCTCCTGGGCACGCAGCAGATCCCAGCTCGCGTAGACCGCGGCCCGCACACTCAGCGCGGCCGGGGGTGGCGCCGCGGCGGTCACTGCCGACGACGACGGGGCGGCTGCACTCAGCGCCCGCCGGCCGGGTTCGGCGGCGCGGGCGCGCGCCAACATCTCGGACAGGTCGAGCACCCGGCCGCGCTCGGCCGCCAACTCCAGCGCCAGCGGCAGGCCGCCGAGCTCGCGGACCAGCGCCGCCAGGGTCTGCGCCTCGCCCGGGCCGACCGGGTGCGGTCGCACGCGGCGCAGCCGGTTGAGGAACACCCGCGTCGCGGGGCTGGCGAAGATCTCGTCAGCGGAGGCGCCGGCGGGCGGCACCTCCAGCGGCCCGAGAGGCCACTGATGCTCGCCGGGCAGGTCCAGCGGATGTCGCGCGGTGGCGAGGATCCGCACGCCGGCACGGGCACGCAGCCAGCCGATCGCGGCGAGCGCCGCCGCGCAGCTGTGCTCCACGCCGCTGACCACGACGAGCGTGGGCAGTGATCGCTGCCGGGCAGCCAGTTCGTCCAGGTGCGCCACACCGAGCACGCTGAGCACCGAGGCGAGCAGCTCGGACTCCGTGGAGGCGTCGGTCACCCGCACCGCGCCGATCCCACCAGGGAACTCGGCGAGCAGGTCGTGCGCGACCCGCTTCGCGAGCGTCGACTTGCCGACCCCGTCGATGCCCACGATCGTCACGAGATCGGCGACGCGCAGCAACTCGGCGATGCCCGCGGCGTCCTCGTCGCGCCCGACAAGGTCGACGACCGGCGGGAAGGGGACGGGCGTCACCACGCGACCCCGCGCGGCGAGGACGAACCGTTCCCGGGCGCCGCCGGCCAGTCGCAGCCCGTTGGCGAGCAGCTCCACAGTGGAGCGTTGGGGCCGGGTAGCCCGGCCCGACTCGAGGTCGCGGACGGTCCGCACGCCCAGGCCCGCCCGGCTCGCCAGGTCGTCCTGGGTCAGCCCGGCTGCCTTGCGTAATTCGAGCAGCAGGGTGGCGAAGGGCGGTCGCGGCACGTAGCCGACACTATGCGGACAGTGGCGACCTCACCGCTAACCGTCATCCTCGCGACACGGTGTTGCCAACCGGCTAGAGGCCCAACTCCCGCGCGATGATCATCCGCTGGACCTCCGAGGTTCCCTCACCAATCTCCAGAACCTTGGCGTCCCGCCAGAAGCGGGCCACCGGCGTCTCGTTCATGAAGCCGTACCCGCCGTGGATCTGGGTCGCCTCCCGGGCGTTGGCCACCGCGCTCTCGGACGCGGTCAGCTTGGCGATCGCCGCCTGCCGGGTGAAGTCGTGCCCGCCGACGAGCCGGTCCGCGGCGTCGTACCAGGCCAGCCGCGCCGTGTGGGCACGCGCGTCCATGTCGGCAATCTTGAATCTGATGGCCTGGTGCTCGGCGATGGGCGACCCGAACGCGTACCGCTGCCGGGCGTACTGGATCGACTCGTCGACGCAACCCTGGGCGAGGCCGGTCGCGAGCGCGGCGATCGCCACCCGCCCCTCGTCGAGGATCCGCAGGAACTGGGCCAGGCCCCGACCCCGTTCGCCGAGCAGATTCGCCGCCGGCACCCGCACATCCGACAGCGACAGGCCGTGCGTGTCGGAGGCGCACCAGCCGACCTTCGAATACCCGGGCTCGACGGTCAGTCCGGGCGTATCCGATGGAACGATGATGGTAGATATCTCCGGCCGCCCGTTCCGCTCGCCGGTCACCGCGGCGATCGTGATCAGCTCCGTGATCTCGGTGCCGGAGTTGGTGATGAACGCCTTGCTGCCGTTGATGACCCACTCGCCGGCACGCTCATCCAGCACCGCCCGGGTGCGCAGCCCGCCCGCGTCCGAGCCTGCCCCGGGCTCGGTGAGGCCGAAGGCTCCCAGCGCCTCGCCCCGCACCAGCCTGGGCAGCCACCGGGCCTTCTGCTCCTCGGTGCCGTACCGGTAGATCGGCATGGCGCCGAGCGAGACCGCGGCCTCCAGCGTGATGGCGACGCTGGAATCGACCCTGGCCAGCTCTTCGATGGCCACGCCGAGCGCCCGATAGTCACCACCCATCCCGCCGTACTGCTCCGGAAAGGGCAGCCCGAACAGGCCCATCGCGCCCATCTGCTCGATGAGGGGATAGGGGAAGGTGTGGTGTTCGTAGTACTCGGCGATCACCGGGGCGACGACCTTGTGGGCGAACTCCGCCACGGTGCTGCGCAGCGACTCCAGTTCCTGGGTGAGCATGCGGCCTCCTGTCCAGGTCAGACGGGCGTGACAGGTCAGACGGGCGTGACGCCGTGCCGGCGTCGGGAGAAGTGGCGTTCCTTGTTCCGCGCGGCGGCGAACCGCCGGACCAGCTCGTCGCGCAGTCGCTCCGGTGGCACCACCGCGTCCAC
>Ga0164243_10007864_pt1 | contig 15836 bp, 16 predicted proteins | sample OricompcompostOP_FD_108781 | JGI IMG/M metagenome (GOLD analysis project Ga0164243, IMG submission 108781) | Organic Plus compost microbial communities from Emeryville, California, USA - Original compost - Organic plus compost (OP) | ecosystem: Engineered > Solid waste > Mixed feedstock >...
CACGCAATCGAACAGCATGTCCGGCCCCAAGCCATAGGGCGTCGCCGTGGGGCGAAGGGCGTCCTCCAGTCCGTCGATCGGCGGCAGGTTGATGCCGATGGGGCCCGATCCGATCACCATCGGCGCGATCGACAGATGCAGGCGGTCCAGGGCGCGCGCAGCGATAAAGGCGGATACGGTCGCAGCTCCCCCCTCCACAAGGATCCGCCGGAAGCCGCGGTCCCGCAGCGCCGCCAGGATGGCCGCCGGCGGGATCGAGCCGTCACGGGCCGGCACGACGATCGGCGCGATGCCGGACGGGCGGTCCCGCGGCTCGCCCTGAACGGCATAGATCGGCGCCATGCCGTCGCGGGTCATCCGCGCCGACGGCGGCATGCGGAAGTTCGGGTCGATCACGATACGGGCGGGGCAGGGGCCGGCGACCTCGCGCACCGTGAGCTGGGGATCGTCCGCCGTCACGGCGCCCACGCCGACGATCACGGCGTCGACGAGCGCGCGCAGGCGATGCAGATGGCGGATCCCTTGCGGCCCGTTGATGTAGCGGGACTTGCCCGTCGCGGTCGCGACCCGGCCATCGAGCGACTGGCCGAGCTGACCGATCACGATGTCCTTGGCGGCGGAGATGGGGGCGTAGAGGGCCCACAGGGGACAACCCGCCGGCTCCGGGCCAGGGTCGCCGGCCAGCAGGGCAGGCCAGGCGGCGTCCAAGGCGGCGAGGGGGTCCTGGTTTTCCGGCGGGGCAAGCACAATCTATCCTCGAGGCGCCGCGGCCGGCTGCGCCGTGGCGCGACATGTGACATACACCACCGGGCGTTTTGGGGAAGGCCAGCTTTGGCCTTGAGGGCGCGTTGGTCGTACTGGAGCCGCCCGGAGCGATTGTGACCGATCTTTCGACCCTTCTGGAAAGTGCGTTGATCGACGACGCGCATCTGGCCCAGGCCCGCGCCGCCGCCGAATTGCGGGCGGGGCGGCCGCTGCTGATCGAGGCGGGCGGAGAAGCGACCCTGGTCGCCGCGCTGGATGGCGCCTCCCCCTCGCTGTTTTCGCTATTCGCCGGTCTCGAGGGCGGGGCGCTGGTCCTGACGCCCGAGCGCGCGCGCATGATGGGCATGGCGGTGGATCGCGCCGTGGCGCTGCCGCTGAAGGGGTTGGATCTGCTGGGCGTCCAGCGTCTGGCCTCCGATCCGGGCCTGGCGACGCCCCTGGCCTGGACGGACGCCGGCGCCGGCGCGCAGGGGGCGATCGACCTGTGCAAGAAGACCCTGCTGCTGCCCTCCGTCCTGGCCGCGCCTGTTCCGCGGGACGCCGCGCTGCCCGCCCGGCTGCAGCGCTACCGCCTGGATTCGTCGGTCACACCGTCAATGGCGCCGTACGACCTGGAAATCGTCTCCGAGGCCGATGTGCCGCTGGCCGGCGGCGTAGCCAGCCGTTTTGTCGTATTCCGTGCAGGCCCGGCTGATCGCGACCAGATCGCGGTGGTGATCGGTCAACCGGACTTCGAAAAACCTGTGCTGGTGCGGGCGCATTCTGCGTGCGTGACCGGCGATCTGTTCGGCTCGCTGCGCTGCGATTGCGGCGACCAATTGAAGAACGCCATGGCGGCCATGAGGGAGGCGGGCGGCGGCGTGCTGCTCTATCTCGATCAAGAGGGCCGCGGCATCGGCATAGGCAACAAGATGCGCGCCTATACCCTGCAGGACGACGGCTTCGACACCATCGACGCGGACGCGGTGCTGGGCTTCTCGGCCGACGAGCGGCGCTACGACTACGCCGCCTCGATGTTGCACAAGCTGGGCGTTCGCCAAGTGGTCCTGCTGACCAACAATCCCGAGAAGATCGGCGCCTTGACGCGTGCGGGCATCGAGGTCGTCGACCATCGTCCCCTGTTCGGCCGCGTCACGTCGCAGAACATCCATTACCTCCATGTCAAGGAACGGCGCGCCCGCCATATGCTGCGGGACCTGCTGGCCGACCCGGAGGTCACCGGGACCAACTGACCCCGAGCGGCCATTTCCTCCAAAGGCTTAGCAAGCCAGCCGGCGACCTGGTCAGGGCTACGGCCTGACAGCTCCCCGCCATGCGAGGGCGCAAGCTCGCCGCCCGCCGCATTTTCGCCCCAATTGCGCGAGCCATCATTATCCCAACGGTGGGCGACGTCGGAAGCGGAGAGGCTTCCACCGGCGCTCTCGAAAGGACGTCCGATGGATTTCGGCCGACCCTTGCACGCGCCGGCGACGCAGACGCTGCGCCCCACCCTGGGGACGCGCGAGGCCGCGGCGATCACCATCGGCATCGTCATCGGCGCGGGCGTCTTCCGCACCCCGTCCCTGGTGGCCGGCGGGGCCGCGAGCGAGGCGGCCGTGCTGCTCGCCTGGGCCGCGGGCGGGCTGATCTCGATTATCGGCGCCCTCTGCTACGCCGAGCTCGCCTCAGCCTATCCCAGCGCCGGCGGCGACTACCATTTCCTGACGCGAGCCTTCGGCCGGAGGCTGTCCTTCCTCTACGCTTGGGCGCGGCTGTCGGTGATCCAGACCGGCTCGATCGCCTTGCTCGCCTATGTGTTCGGCGACTACGCCAGCGAGATCGTGAACCTCGGCCCCTATTCGTCGGCCATCTATGCGGCCGCGGTGGTGATCGCGCTCACCGCGGTCAACTGGATCGGCGTCCACGCGGGCGCCAGGACCCAGAACTGGCTGACGCTGGTCGAGGTGGGCGGCCTCGTCGCCCTGATCGTGACGGGGCTCCTCGTCGCCCCGGCGGGCGCGCCGTCGCCATCGAACGCACAGACGACTTCGGTCGGGCTGATCATGGTGTTCGTGCTCCTCACCTACGGCGGCTGGAACGAGGCGGTGTTCGTCTCGGCCGAACTGAAGGACGCCCGCAAGCGCATGGCGCCGGTCCTGGTCCTGAGTCTGGTCCTGATCACCGGCCTCTACCTTCTGGCCAACGCGGCCTACCTCCGGGTGCTGGGCCTCGGCGGGGTCGCGGCCTCCGAGGCGGTGGCCGCCGACGTGATGCGCCTGGCCTACGGGGCTCCCGGCGCGGTGGCGATCAGCGCGCTCATCGCCGTCTCGGCCCTGACGTCGGCCAATGCGACAGCCTTCACCGGCGCGCGCACGGCCTATGCGCTGGGCTGCCAGCACTGCGCCCTGGCCTTCCTCGGCTGCTGGAACGAGAAGTCGGCCACGCCGGGCAACGCCCTGCTGGTCCAGGGGGCGGCGGCCCTGGCGCTGGTCGTCGTCGGCGCCTTCGCCCGCAGCGGCTTCCAGGTGGCGGTGGAGTACACCGCGCCGGTCTTCTGGTTCTTCTTCCTGATGGTGGGGCTGTCGCTGTTCGTCCTGCGCCGGCGCGAGCCGCAGGTGGAGCGGCCCTTCAAGGTCCCCTTCTATCCGGTCCTGCCGGTCATCTTCTGCCTGACCAACGCCTACCTGCTCTACTCCAGCCTCGCCTACACGGGCGTGGGCGCGCTGGTGGGCGTGGCGGTCCTGGGCCTCGGAATTGTGGCGTTGTTTTTCGTGGAGAGAACCAGGGAGACGGCCCGATGAAGAAGCTCGCCATGGGAGCGCTGAGCGCGCTCGCCCTTGTATCCGCAGCCCCGCTCGGGGGCGCTGCGGCGCAGGCCCAGCAGCGGGCGCTGCGTGCGCCCGACGTGGTGTTCGTGCCCACGCCCCAGCCGGTGGTCGACGCCATGCTGAAGATGGCGGACGTGAAGAAGGGGGACGTGCTCTACGACCTGGGTTCGGGCGACGGCCGCATCCCGATCACGGCGGCCAAGACCTACGGGGTCCGGGCGGTGGGCATCGACATCAATCCCGAGCGGATCGCCGAGGCCAACCAGAACGCCAGGGCCGCCGGCGTGACCAACCTGGTCTCATTCCGCAACGAGGACCTGTTCCAAGCCGACTTCAAGGACGCCACGGTCGTCACCCTCTACCTCCTGCCGAGCCTGAACGAGAAGCTGCGGCCCAGGCTGGTGGCCGAGCTGAAGCCCGGCACCCGCATCGTCAGCCACGCCTTCCGCATGGGCGACTGGGAGCCCGAGCAGACCCAGCAGATCGGCGGGAACACCATCTACCGCTGGACCGTGCCCGCACGGCGGTGATCCACATTCCCGCGCAACGCTCGAACACGTAGCGTCCCCGCGCGGGGCGAGGAGCGGATAGCCGCGCCCATGGCGGGGCCAGGGCGAGCGCGGCAGGGGAAAGCCCGAGGGTGAAGCGGCCGACGGAGGCGTGCAGCAGCCTGTCGAAGCCGGTCGGCGGATCGGACGGCTGCCGGAGCGGGGCCTCCGGCGCCTCGGCCGCTGGCTGCGGACCCGGCATCTAGCCCACCATGTATTGGCCGCCGTTCACCGCCAGCACCGCGCCGGTGATGAAGTCGGCGTCGTCGGCCGCCAGGAAGGAGACGGCGCGGGCCACGTCCTCGGGCCGGCCGAGCCGCCCGACCGGGATGTCCTGCACGATCTCGTCCAGAACCGGCTTGGGAACATCGGCCAGCATCCGCGTGGCGATGTAGCCGGGCGCGACGGCGTTCGCGGTGACGCCCTTGCGCGCGGTCTCCAGCGCCAGGGCCTTGGTGAAGCCCACGACCCCGGCTTTCGCGGCGGAATAGTTGGTCTGGCCGAACTGGCCCTTCTGGCCGTTGATCGAGGCGATGTTGATGATGCGGCCGAAGCCTCGATCGCGCATGCCGCCGACGACCTGGCGGCACATGTTGAACATGGAATCGAGGTCGACGCTCAGCACCTGACGCCACTGTTCCCGGCTCATCTTGTGCAGGGCCGCGTCGGCGGTCACGCCGGCGTCGTTCACCAGCACCTCGACCGGGCCGAGCTGCGCCTCCACCTGCGCCACCGCGGCGGCGCAGGCGTCGAACGCGGCGACGTCGCAGGCGAAGACCGGAGCGTCCAACCCGGCCGGCTCGTCCTCGCCCCAACGGCCCGACCGGCAGAGCACCGCCACCTTGAAGCCGTCCTGAAGCAGCCGGGCCGCGACGGCGCGCCCGATCCCGCGCGTGCCGCCGGTCACCAACGCCACTCTCGCCATGCTCGCCTCCGTCGCCAGTCGGAACGGTCCGGATCATGCGGGCGCCGGGCGGCTGCGCCTCGAGGCGGCGCAGAGCCCGCCGCGCCTCGCCGCCGGCAAAGGCTGGGTTCGCGAGACAGCCTACAGCTTTACGGCCGCTATTCGAACGTTTCTCCGCCCGCGGCGCGAATAAGCGCCAGATAGAGTTCGCGGTGCTGAGGCCGGATCAACGCCAGGTCGCGCTGGTGCTGGGCCACCCGCTCGTCGGTCGAGAGCTGGCGGCGGGCGGTCTCCAGCGACCCGCCGAAGCGCTCCGTGGCCATGCGCCGGAGCCAAGGGCCGAAGATGAAGGCGCGGCGTTCCGCCTCGGTCAGGTCGGTCGGCATGGCGCTGTCGCGCATCCGGGCGGCGATGCGGACCGCCACGTCCGCGGCGCGCGGCAGGGCGTGGGCGGGCCATTCGGTGGCCAAGGGCCACTCGCCCCAGGGCCAGGCGGCGGTCATCCGAACCTTGCGCCCTTCGTCCCACAGTTCGCCGGCGAGCGAGACCGAAGGGTCGTTCAGGGCCTTGCGGACCTGGTCCAGGTAAGCGTCGAACTCGTCCTGCGTCACGCGCGGTTCTCCGGGAGGTCTACCTTTTGCCGTCATCCCGGCCGTAGCGCAGCGGAGCGCCGGGACCCAGTGGGTTCTGCGCCGGTTCCCGGGTCCCGGACCAGGCCTGCGGCCTGTCCGGGACGACGAGGGGTCAGGTGGCCTCGGCCCGGATGCGCCGCTTGAAGGCGCCGCGCTCGGACTTGGGCGCATAGAACTCGGTCGCCCGTTCCTCGCCGCGCTCGAACAGGGCGCGGAGGAAGCCGGGGTCGCGGTTGAACTTGGAGGCGAGCGACAGGTCGATCCCGCTTTCGTCCTCCTCGATCCCCACGACGCGCACGGTGATGTGCCGGTAGCCGTTGGCGACGATCCGCCCGGCCGCCAGCATCCGGTTGATCGTCTCGATCATGTCCAGCTCCTTGTTGAGCGAGACGTTGCCGCTGAGCTCGTTCCGGCGGTCGGTGATCTGGCGCATGGTCACCGGGGCGTGGGCGGCCTTCTGCGGGTTGATCTGGATGACCCAGATCTCCTGGGGCCGCGGCTCGTGGTGGGTCAGGGCGTAGATCGGAGGGTTGATGCTGAACAGTCCGTCCCAGAAGGCCGTGCCGCGGCGGCGGACGTCCTTGTAGATCGGCGGTATGGCCATGGAGGCGATCACGTCCTCTTCCGAGAACGGCTGCGCGGCCGTCTTCAGGCGCTGGCCCTGGCTGACTGTGCAGCCGTCGCCGCGGATCGCCACCGCGACCCCGTTCTCCACGTCGGTGGCGCCGACGAACAGGGCGGGCCGGTTGAGCGCCTTCGGGTCCTTGGGGTTGGCCTCGAGCTTCGCCCAGCGCTTCAGGTGGGCGATCATCTCGTCGCGGACGCCGAGGTCGAGGGCGTAGGGGCTGATCTCCCAGGTGAAGGGCAGGTTCAGGAACACCTGGCCCCACCAGTTGCGGACCGCATCGGCGGGATCGGCCGCGCCCAGGTCCTCCCACATTCCCTTCAGGCGGCGGCGCGCCTCGGCCGGGCCATGGGTCTCGCCGCCCTGCAGCAGGCCCGTCCAGGCCAGGACCGCGTTCACCGCGCCGCCCGACGTGCCGCTGAGCGCCGAAAGCCGGTAGCGCTGGCCGTGGTCGGCCAGCAGCCTGTGCATCACGCCCGCCCCGAAGGCGGCGTGGCTGCCGCCGCCCTGGCAGGCGATCGAGACTATGGGCGGGACGGCGTCGCGGTCTGGCTCCATGCTTCGCCTCCTGTCCCGCCCGTCGGTCAACTGTGGGGCGGATGTGTTGCAGCGCATTGCGCGGCGGCGGGCGGCCCTCGATCCTCCCCTTCCAGGGAAAGATCGAGGCTTCAGGGTCAGGCGGGCTGCAGCGACGCCATGTCGATGACGAAGCGGTACTTCACGTCGCCGTTCACCATCCGGTCGTAAGCCGTGTTGATCTCGGAGATGGGGATCATCTCGATGTCGGCGCCGATGCCGTGCCGGGCGCAGAAGTCCAGCATCTCCTGCGTCTCGGCGATGCCGCCGATCAGCGAACCGGCCAGGCTGCGGCGGGCGAAGATCAGGTTGGCGACGTTGGGCGAGGGGTGCGGCTCGGCCGGCACGCCCACCAGCACCATGGTCCCGTCGCGCTTCAGGCAGGCCAGGAACGGATCGAGGCTGTGCGGGGCGGCCACGGTGTTGAGGATGAAGTCGAAGCGGCCGGCCTCCGCGGCCATGGCCTCGGGATCCCTGGAGATCACCGCCTCGGACGCGCCCAGCCGCCTGGCGTCCTCGACCTTCTCGGGCGAGGTGGTGAACACCACCACCTCGGCGCCCATCGCCCTGGCGATCTTCACGCCCATGTGGCCCAGGCCGCCCAGACCGACGATCCCGACCCGCTGGCCGGGCCCGACCTTCCACCACGACAGGGGCGAGTAGGTGGTGATGCCGGCGCAGAGCAGCGGCGCGGCGCGGGCGGGGTCGAGCCCTTCGGGGATGCGCAGGACGAAGTCGTCCTTGACCACGATCTTGTCGGAATAGCCGCCGTTGGTCGGTTTTCCGGTCTCCTTCTCGACGCCCATGTAGGTGCCGACGAAGCCGTTCTCGCAGTACTGCTCCAGGCCCTCGGCGCAGCTGCGGCAGTGCTGGCAGGAGTCCACCATGCAGCCGACGCCGACGAGGTCGCCTTCCTTGAACCGGGTCACCTGGCCGCCCACGGCGGCGACCACGCCCACGATCTCGTGGCCGGGGACCAGCGGAAAGGCCACGCCGCCCCATTCGCCGCGGGCGGCGTGCAGGTCGGAGTGGCAGACGCCGCAGTAGCGGATCTGGATCTGCACGTCCTTGGGGCCGGGATCGCGACGCTCGAAGCTGTAGGGCGCAAGGGGAGCGGCCGCGCTATGGGCGGCGTAGCCGAAGGCTGGAATCATGGACTGCTCCTGGGGAGGAAGGAGGCGAGGGGACGCGAATGCTTAGCGCGGCTACGCCGGCGCGGCCATCCCGGCGCTTCAGACTCCGCCGGTCGCCGTGGGCGCCTCGATCTTGCAGCCGGGCTTCAGGCCGAGCTCCAGCAGGCAGCGCCAGACCGCCTCGGCGTCCTCGGCGAACTTGAACATCTCGACGTCGCCGGCGCCGATCATGCCGTTGGCCAGCAGGTGGTCGAAGTTGATCGCCGTGCGCCAGTAAGCCTCGTCGAACAGCACCACGGGGATGGGCGGCGCCTTGTCGGTCTGGCGCAGGGTCAGGATCTCGAAAAGCTCGTCGAAGGTGCCGAAGCCGCCGGGGAAGACCACCAGCGCGTTGGCCCGCATCGCCAGGTGCATCTTGCGCATGGCGAAGTAGTGGAAGCGGAAGGTCAGGTCCGGCGTGGTGTAGGCGTTCGGCTCCTGCTCGTGCGGCAGGGTGATGTTGAAGCCGATGGAGGGCGCGCCGGCCTCGGACGCGCCGCGATTGGCGGCCTCCATCAGCCCGGGACCGCCGCCGGTGGCGATCACGTTGTCGCGCAGTCCGCCGCTGACCAGGCGCGCGCCGCCCCGTTCGGACGCCAGCCGGCCGAAGGCTCTCGCCTGGTCGTACCAGTAGCCGTGCCGGCCTTCGCCGGATTCGTGCACCCGGGCGCTGCCGAAGACCACGATGGTCGAGCGCACGCCCCAGGCGCGCAGGGCCTCGTCGGCCTTGGCGAACTCCAGCAGGAAGCGCACGCCCCGCATCGATTCGCCCAGCAGGAAGTCCTGGTCCAGCGCCGCCAGTCGGTAGGAGGGCGAGGCGAGCTGGGCCGCGTTGTCCGCGCCGTCCGCCGCCGGAACCGTGTCCGCCATGGCCATCCTCCTCTACATCCGCTCAAGGGCGCTTCTCAGGGGCGGCGGCACGTTTTGCAAGATGGCGACGCAGGTCGTGAGCTGCGCGCTCCCTTTGTCATTCCCGAATTCCGTCACCCCCAGGCCTTGCGCCTAGGGTCCATGGTTCCGCAGCGATGACGTATCCGCCCTTGAACCCGACTGCAGCGGACGGGTGGATCCTCGGCGCAAGGCCGCCTGGGGTGACGGACAGGGGAAGCGGCGCAGCAGCTTGACGGCGGGCAGTTCCGCCCGCTCTCGACACGCTCTAGGCTGAACGGATGGCGGACGAACTGATCCTGCGGCTGGGCCTGGCCCTGGCGATCGGCCTGGTGGTCGGAGTCGAGCGCGGATGGCAGCGTCGCAACGATCCCGACGGCAGCCGGACGGCCGGCGTGCGCACCTTCGCCCTGGTCGGCCTGTTCGGCGGCGTCGCGGGCGTGCTGGCCGAGCGGTTCGGCAGCCCTCTGCTGTTCGCCGCCCTGCTCCTGGCCTTGGTCGGTCCCTTCGCCGCCTTCAGCTACCGCGAGAGCCGCGAAGAAGAGGACTTCAGCGTCACCGGCGTGGTCGCCGCCGTGCTGGTCTTCGCCCTGGGCGCGCTGGCGACGGTCGGCGACATGCGCGCCGCCGCAGCGGGCGGAGCCGTGACCGCGGGGGTGCTGGCCAGCCGGGCGCGCCTCCATGGGCTGCTGGCGCGGCTGACCTGGGTCGAGCTGCGCTCGGCCTTGCTGCTGATCGCCATGACCGCCGTGGTGCTGCCGATCCTGCCGGGCGGCGCCGTCGACCCGTGGGGCGCGCTGAACCTGCGCGAGCTGTGGCTGTTGATGGTGCTGATGGCGGGGGTTTCCTACCTCGGCTACGTGGCCATGAAGCTCGCCGGGCCGGCCAAGGGCCCGCCGGTGGCCGGCCTCGCGGGCGGCTTGGCCTCCTCGACCGCGACGACGATCGCCCTGGCCCGCCGCAGCCGCGGCCTCGGTCCCGGGCCCGAAGCGGCGTCGGGGCTGGCCTCGGGCGTTGCGCTGGCGGCGATGGTGTCGGTCGTGCGCACAGGCGTGCTGGCCGTCGCCATCGCCCCGATCCTGGCCGGGAGGCTGGTCCCCGCGCTGTCGGCCGGCGCGATAGCCTTCGGCTTGGCCGGCTTGGCGCTGATGCTGCGCCCGCGCGCGGACAAGCCGGAGATGGGCGACATCGGCGCCCCCTTCGACATCGGCCCTGTGCTGGGCTTCGGCGCGCTGCTGGCGGCGGTGAGCCTGCTCGGCGCGCTGGCGATCCGGTACTGGGGCGCGGCGGGCGTCTATGGCCTGGCCCTGCTCTCCGGCATGGTCGACGTGGACGCCGTGACCCTGTCCAACGCCCGCTCGGCCGCGCATGGCCTGGCCATCGACGTGGCCGGCTGGGCCATCCTGATCGCCCTGGCGTCGAACGCGACGCTCCGGGCGATCTATTGCTGGCTGTTCGGAACCCGCGCCCTGGCGGTGCGGGTCTCGCTGATCACCGCCTTGGCCGTGGCCGCGGGGGCCGCCGGCGCGCTGCTGGCGGGCGACGCCTAGCTCCTCCTGGCCGCCGGCAGGGGGCGACGGGGGTGGGTTCGGCCGTTATGGTCGCCGGCCCCGCAACAACGGCCCACGGAGCGCCCGCATGTCCCAGTCCCGGCTCGAGACCCTCGCCATCCACGCTGGCGCGGCGCCGGACCCGGCCACCAAGGCGCGGATCACGCCGATCTATCAGACCACGTCGTACGTGTTCGACAACGCCGAGCACGCGGCGGCGCTGTTCAACCTCGAGCAGGCCGGCAACATCTACACGCGGCTGATGAACCCCACGACCGGGGTGCTCGACGAGCGGCTGGCGGCGCTCGAAGGCGGGGCGGCGGCTCTGTGCGTCGCCAGCGGCCATGCGGCCCAGTTCCTGGCCTTCCACACCCTGATGCAGCCGGGCCGGAACATCGTCGCCTCACGCAAGCTCTACGGCGGTTCGATCAACCAGCTCGGCCAGAGCTTCAAGAACATGGGCTGGGGCGTGAAGTTCATCGAGTCGGACGACCCGGCCGCCTTCGCCGCCGCCATCGACGCCGACACCCGCGCCGTCTTCGTCGAATCGATCGCCAACCCCGGCGGGGTGGTGACCGACCTCGCCGGCATCGCCGAGGCCGCCCACGCCGCCGGCGTTCCGCTGATCGTGGACAACACCCTCGCCACGCCGATCCTATGCCGCCCGTTCGAACACGGAGCGGACATCGTGGTCCATTCCCTGACCAAGTTCATGGGCGGCCACGGCAATTCGCTGGGCGGCGCGATCGTCGACAAGGGCTCCTTCGACTGGGCCGCCGGCGACAAGTTCCCCTACCTGTCGCAGCCCAACGCCAGTTATCACGGCAAGGTCTTCACCGAGGCGTTCGGCAACCTGGCGTTCATCGTCGCCTGCCGGGCGCTGGGGCTGCGCGACCTGGGGCCCGCGCTGTCGCCGTTCAACGCGTTCATGATCCTGACCGGGATGGAGACCCTGGCTCTGCGCATGGAGCGGCATTGCGAGAACGCGCTGAGGACGGCGCAATGGCTGAAGGCGCACCCGAAGGTGACGTGGGTCTCCTACGCCGGCCTGCCCGACGATCCCTATTATCCGATGGCCCAGCGCTACTGCCCTCGCGGCGCGGGCGCCGTGCTGACCTTCGGGCTCAAGGGCGGCTACGAAGCCGGCGTGAAGCTGGTCGGGACGGTCAAGCTGTTCTCGCACCTGGCCAACCTGGGCGACACCCGCAGCCTGATCATCCACCCGTCCTCGACCACCCACCGCCAACTGGAGGAGGGCGCCCAGCGCGCCGCCGGGGCCGGCCCCGACGTGGTGCGGCTGTCCGTGGGCCTGGAGCACATCGACGACATCATCGCGGACCTGGACCAGGCCCTGGCGGCGGTTTGACGCCGCTCAGTGGCGGCCGGCGCCGGACCTCCTATGTTGCAGGATGCGTCCGGCGTCAGCCCGCCTTCGGAGCGCCAGTATGAGCTTCCCAGAGTCCGTCTCCGCCCGCCGCGAGCGCCTGGCGCCCGGCCACGCCGCCGGCGTCGACGAGGCCATGATCCGCGAGCTTGTGCACCGCTTCTATGCGCGGGTCCGCGCGGATGCGGTTCTGGGTCCGATCTTCGACAGGATCATCGGCGACGGCTGGGACGAGCACCTAGCCAAGCTTTGCGACTTCTGGTCTTCGGTCACCCTGATGACCGGGCGTTACCACGGCCGGCCGATGCCGGCCCACTTCCGGATCGAGGGCCTGGACGCCACCCACTTCGGCCGCTGGCTGGCGCTGTTCCGGCTCACGGCCCACGAGGTCTGCCCTCCGGAGGCCGCCGCCCTGTTCGTGCAGCGGGCCGAGACGATCGCAGAGAGTTTCCAGCTCGGCCTCGCCGCCGCCCGCGGCGAGTTGCCCCCGATCAGCCGGCGGGCGGCTGAACCTCGTTAGCGGGCGCTTTCCACGGCGGGCCGGTGAACTCCGCCTCGATCTGCACCTCCACCCGATCCGACACGCCGAGGTTCGAGCCCGGCGCGGGTATGCCGGCGCCGATGCCGAACTCCGACCGATTGAAGGCGCCGCGGGCGGAGAAGCCGACGCGGGCGTTGGGATCGTAGGTGTTGCCGGCGTAGCCGCCGTTGAACACCGCCTCCAGCGTCACCGGACGGGTGACGCCGTGCAGGGTCAGCTCGCCGGTGATCCGCGCGTTGCGGCCGCCGGTCGGCTCGACGCGGGTCGAGCGGAAGGCGATCTCGGGATAGCGCTCCGCGTTCAGCCAGTCGGGGCCCTTGATCTCGTCGACGAAGCCCTCCGGCGGGCTCGGCAGGTTCAGCGAGTTCGCGTCGATGGTGGCCGCGACGCTGGCGTTCTGGGGCGCGGCCGGGTCGAAGGTCAGCTTGGCGTCGAAGCGGTCGAAGCGGGCCGTATAGTGGGAGAAGGCGAGGTGATCGACGCGGAAGGTCAGGCTCGCATGGGCCTTGTCGAGCGTGTAGTCGCCCGCCGGGGCGGTGATCGGCGCGGCCTGGCCGGCCTCGGCCGCCGGCGCCGGCGCCGAGCCTGGAGCGGGAGCAGCGCCCTTGGGCTGCTCGGCCGGGCGGGAGCAGGCCGCGAGGGCCAGGCTGGTCGCGGCGAGGCCGGCGAGGACGGCGGCTGCGGTCGGCTTGGAGGTCATGGCTTCGGTCCTATGGCGCGTCTATCGCGCTTCGGTTCAAGGACGCGCCAGCCGGGACGCCGCCGACACCCAAGGGCCGTCGGGAAGTCCGTCGGCGGGCGCTGGCGCCGGCCTGTCGGCCTCACCATATGAAAGGCATCTCCAATCGGTGCCGCAAGCCCCCTCTGGCGGCGCTCCTCATCGGCCCGCTCCCTTCGTTGGCGCGGGCCGCTTTTTTTCGGCGGGGCGGCCGCGGACTTCAGGCGGCTTCCGGTTGCGACACCTGATAGGCGTGGCGCATGTCGACCGCGCCGCCGTCGGCCAGCAGGCCGGTGAGGGCGCCCAGCACCAGGGCCGCGGCGATCGAGGTGGCCAGCAGGTGGCGGGCCCGCACCGTGCGGCGGCGGGCCATCCAGGCCGCCAGGGCGGCGGCGGCGAAGGCCGGGAAAGCAAAGCCCATGGCTTCGGGCGCGCCTGGCGCGACGATCAGGCCGGCGAGCGTGCAGGACAGGTACAGGGCCGGCCAGAAGATCCAGAACGGCATGGGCGAGGGTTCCCCGCGACTCTCAGCTTGAACCGGCGGGCTCGCGCCGAGGTTCCTCCGCCGCGCCGGCTGGGCTCGGAAATAGCTCTGGATAACGCCGCCGCAGTTCGGCCAGCGTCCGTTCCGCGCTCAGGTGGTGGATGAAGACGCCGCCCGCCCCCTCCCAGAGGTGGCCGTAGCGAAGCGTGTCGTCCACCAGCACGTCGCCAGGCCGGCAGTGGTTGCGTTTGAGCGCGGCCATGCAGGTGATCACCTCGACGCCCGGGAAATGCCGGTGCGCCCAGCGCCGCTTCTGCGGCTCGGCCCAGTCCCCGCGCGGCAGGCCGGTCAGGATGATCGGGTCCAGGTGGCGCACGCCCTCGTAGAGGACCATGGCGTCCCGCATCGGCGGCAGCTCGGCGTAGAAGTCGGGCGTCGAGGCCAGGCGGCTCCAGAACCGGCCCTTGCCGTGAAGGGCCTCGAAGCGACGGGGCGGCATGCCCAGCGCGCGCTCGGCTCCGTAGTCGAAATCGGCCAGCACCCCGTCGCAGTCGAGATAGAGCTGCACCTCTCAGGGGCCTGCCGGCGGGGGCTCACCAGTGAGGCTTGAGCTCCATCAGCCGGTCCCGCCAGGTCGGCTTCGGCGGCGGTGCGGTGCGGGACAGGAGCAGGCCCACCACCAAGCCGGCGGCGAAGGCGGTCCCGGCCGACACGCCGGCGGTGGCGAGCGGCTTCTCCTTGGCGGTGTTGGCGAAGGCCCGGGCCTGGTCCTGGGCCCAGCCGTTCAGCGCCTCGGCCTTCTGCTGCACCGTGCGGCGCATCTGCACGACCTTGCGAGTGGGGTCTTGGGATCCGTTGGCTCCGGGGGTGGTTTCGGTCGCGGCTTCGGACATGGGGTCGCTCCATTCGTCATGGCTGCGGCGCATGGGGCTGCGGCGCATGGGGCCTGCCGTTTATCAATAGAGGAGCGCGCCAGAGGTTCCGGGGCGCCGCCGTGGGCTCGCTTGATATCCCGAAGTTTTTGCACCTTCGCGCGATCCGACCTAGGTTCGGCCGGCCGTCGACCAGCCCGACGCGGGAGCGCCATGACCACCAATTCCGTCGCCGAAAACCTGCGCATGTGGGACCAGGTCCACGCCTGGGAGGAGGACGGGGACGAGTGGAAGGGCCAGGCCGTGGTCTGCGGCGTGCCTTACGAGGCATGGAAGGAGGCGCTGGTCGAGCGCCTGATCGAGCCTTACCTGCAGCCGGGCGCCGCGGTCATGGAGATCGCCCCCGGCCACGGCCGCTGGACCGGCTATCTCGGCGAACGGGCCGGACGGCTGATCCTGGTGGACCTCAGTCCGTCGTGCCTGGAGCACTGCCGCAAGCGCTACGCCGGCCGCTTCGACCTGGAGACCCACGTCACCGACGGCTCCAGCCTGCCTCCGGGACTGGACGGCCAGCTCGACCTGGTCTGGTCGTTCGACTCTTTCGTGCACATCCATCCGCGGGACATCGCGAACTACATGCGCCACTTCCGGCGGGTGCTGAAGCCTGGCGGACTGGCGGTGATCCATCACGCCAACCGTGCGCACCATACCCTCTGGATGGCGGGCATGCGCCGGTGGGGGCCGCAGTGGACCTACCTCTACCGGGTGCTGTCGATCGGCGCCCAGGAGCGCCTGGATGGCTGGCGTTCGCCCATCTCGGGCCGGCTGTTCGCCAGGCTCGCGCACGAGGCGGGGTTGGAGGTCGTGGAGCAGTTCCAACGGTGGGGCGAGGGCGGCCGCTACGGCGTGCCGCGCCACAACGACCTGGTGACGGTGATGCGGAACCCCGGCTGAGACGCAGTCGGCTCAGCCCAAAAACTCAGGCGTAGACGAGCCAGTCGCCCAACTGGGCTTCGGAGACCCCGGCCAGGCCCAGCACGTCGCCCGTCGCCAGGACCACGACCACCTGGCCTTCGTAGTTCCCCAGATTGTACGTCAGGCCCTGCGCGATCTGGACCCGGTCGCCCTCGGCGCTGTCGAAGTCGCTGACCCAATCGCCCCCGCCGCCCTCGCGCAGCACGAAGCGGTCCGCGCCCGCCCCGCCGGTAAGGCTGTCGAAGCCGAGATCGCCGGAGAGCACGTCGTCGCCGGCGTCCCCGAACAGCTGGTCGTCGTTCTGTCCGCCGTAGAGGGTGTCGTTCCCGGCGCCCCCGAAGACCGTGTCGTCCCCCAGGTTGCCGTTGACGTGGGGATCGTCTCCGGCGCCGCCG
>Ga0164243_10007866_pt1 | contig 15836 bp, 6 predicted proteins | sample OricompcompostOP_FD_108781 | JGI IMG/M metagenome (GOLD analysis project Ga0164243, IMG submission 108781) | Organic Plus compost microbial communities from Emeryville, California, USA - Original compost - Organic plus compost (OP) | ecosystem: Engineered > Solid waste > Mixed feedstock >...
CGGTGGGTGCGATCACGAGCACCAACACTGGCGACGGCATTTCGTCGGCGGTCGCAGGCCAAGCTGGAGACTACGTTCTGAGCGGCCAGCCCACGGTGAATGCCGCGGCGGCGACGATCACGCCGCGTGCGCTCAGTGCGAGCGCGGCGATCACGGCGGTGGACAAAACCTACGACGGCCTGGTTGCCGCGACGGGTTCGAGCATTGCAGGCACCACGAGCGGTGCAGTCGCCGGCGACAGCGTCGCGCTCGACACGAGCGGCTATGAGCTGCGTTTCGATGATGCGCATGCCGGTGCTCATACGGTCAGCGCAATCGGCAACGCCGGTGTCGGCGCGGTGACGAGCAGCAACACTGGCGATGGCATTTCGTCGGCGGTCGCAGGCCAATCGAGCGACTATGTGCTCGATGCGCAACCGACGGTGAATGCGGCGGCGGCGACGATCACGCCGCGCGCGCTCAGTGCGAGCGCTGCAATCACGGCTGCGGATAAGGTCTACGACGGCTTGCTCGCCGCGACGGGTTCGAGCATCGCAGGCACCACGAGCGGAGCAGTCGCCGGAGACACGGTGGCACTCGACACGAGCGGCTACACGCTGCGCTTCGATGACGCGCACGCAGGCACTCGTTCTGTGAGCGCCAGCGGCAGCGCGACGGTGGGTGCGATCACGAGCACCAACACTGGCGACGGCATTTCGTCGGCGGTCGCAGGCCAAGCTGGAGACTACGTCCTGAGCGGCCAGCCCACGGTGAATGCGGCGGCGGCGACGATCACGCCGCGCGCGCTCAACGCGAGCGCGGCGATCACCGCAGCAGACAAGACGTACGACGGCTTGCTCGCCGCGACGGGTTCGAGCATCGCAGGCACCACGAGCGGAGCAGTCGCCGGAGACACGGTGGCACTCGACACGAGCGGCTACACGCTGCGGTTCGATAACGCGCACGCAGGCGCTCGTACGGTGAACGCGAGCGGCAGTGCCACGCTAGGCGCGATCACCAGCACCAACACTGGCGATGGCATTTCGTCTGCGGTCGCGGGCCAAGCTGGAGATTACGTCCTGGGTGGTCAGCCCACAGTGAGTGCGGCAACGGCGACGATCACGCCGCGTGCAGTGACCACCAGCATCATTCCCGTGGACAAGACCTACGATGGGCTCACGGGCACCACGTCTACGGCCGGGGCGCCGTCGGGCCTCGTCGGCAACGACAACGCCACGGGCGTGAACGGGCTGCTGTTCGCCTTCGATGATCCGAACGCCGGCACGCGCAACATCGTGGCGAGCGGCACGGGCACGCTCAGCGGCTTCACGGGAGGAGCGAGTGGGGACGGCAGCGGCATTGGCGCAGGCAACGAGGTGGCGGGACTCGCGAGCGACTACACGGTCGTCGCGCCCGGCCCGGTCAGCGCGGTCATCAACCCCGCGCCACTGACGATCACAGCCAACGACGACGCGAAGATCCTCACGCAGACCGATGCCTCGGGCTACAACGGGGTGAGCTTCAGCGGCTTCGTGCACGGCGAGGACGCCACAGTGCTCTCCGGTACGCTCGTCATCACGCGCAGCAACGCCGGCACCGAAGCGGCCGGAGACTATGTCGGTGTCCTCGTTCCCTCGGGCTATAGCTCGAGCAACTACGTGATCTCTTACGCCAACGGCAACTACCAGATCCTGCCGGCGCAGAGCCTTCTGATCCGCATCCAGAACGTCACGAGCAGCTACGGCACTTCAGCGGCGTATGCGATCACGGGCGCTGAGTACCTGGATGGCGACGGCGCGACGCTGCGCGTCCTCACGCAGACCGCGCACAACGGCAACACGTATACGTTCTCAGACGGGCTCGGCGGGAGCGTGACGTTCACGGTGACCCCGGAGAATGCCGTCATCAGCAGCGCAGGCTATCTGTCCGCGGGCACTTATGAGCTCTCGGGCGTCGATGCCAGCATCACGGGCAACAACTTCGCCCATCTCGACTACACCGGCAATCACACAGTGACGCCGATAGCGCTCACGCCGGTGGCGGGCGGAGTGTCGAAGGTGTACGACGGCACCACCGCAATGACGGGGCTGACGATGGACCTGACCGGTCTGCTGGCAGGCGATGCAGTGGGAGTGAACGCCTCGGGCAGCTTCAACAGCCGCAATGCGGGCAACAACGTGGGCTATGCGATCAGCAACATCCAGCTCACCGGCGCGGATGCGGCGAATTACTATCTGACGACCGGCGGCTTCAGTGGTACCGATGGCGTCATCAGCCCGCGGATGATCACTGCAAGTGGAATCACCGCCAACGACCGGATCTACGACGGTACGCGCGATGCGACGCTCTCGCTCTCAGGCTACACGCTCGACGGTGTGATCGCGGGCGATGCGGTGACGTTGGACACATCGGGTTATACGGCGCTCTTCGGCGACAAGAACGTCGGCGTGGGCAAGGCGGTAACGCTCAGCGGCCTCGGGCTCACCGGCGCGGACGCGGGCAACTACCTCTTCACTCAGCCCACCCAACTGACGGCCAGCATCACGCCGCGGCCGATCACGCTCAGCGCCATTCCCTGGAGCAAGGAGTACGACGGCACGACGGATGCGCTGGGCGCGGTGCCGACGACGAGCGAGGCGCTGCGCGCGGGCGATACGTTCACGTTGCTGGGAGAGCAGTACGCGACGGCAGATGCAGGCACGGGACTGACGCTCGTGCCGATGTGGGCGATCGACGACGGCAACGGCGGCGCGAACTACCAGGTGACCGCGGTGAACAGCACCGCCGGCGTGATCACGAGCGCAACGGATGACCCGAGCGAAGCGGACGACCTGCAGAAGGCTGTCGCCGCCGCTTCCAAGTCAGCCGCGGTTTTGAGCAGCCTGGCTGCTGACAGTGCAGGCAGCAAGCGCCGCGCCTCTTGCATTGGATGGATGAGCGCGAACGTCAGCAGCAATGACGAAGCGGATGGCGCTCGCATCGCCGGTGCCGGATGCGAACAGGGCGGCACGCTCGATGACGGCCTGGTACGCGTGGTCGACGGAGGTTTGAAGCTGCCGGTCGGCGTGACGAGCTCGCAGCACGGAGCGCGCTAGCCACGCGCAATGATCTTGGGTGCGCGCCGTCTCAACGACGGCGCGCCCGCGCGGCGCGATGCCGCGCAAGACCCATGCGCAGGATGGCGCTCGACGTTTCTCGCGCCGGGCGCGCTTTTTCCCGCCGAGTTCCCGGACTACGGATGGCGATCATCGATGGGATCGATAGCCTGCTGATCTCCTGAGCGACACAGCACGCGGCTGTGATTCGGGAGGCCAAGGCAGCAAGAGATGTCGACACGCGCAAACGCTGAACGGCCCGGCCGTCTCCTCCGCGTCCTCGCGGTCTGCGTGCTGGCGTCGCCGGCCATCGCACACGAGCAGGTGCCGCCCACAGAGGCCGCGGATACGGCTGCGATCGTCGCGACCATCCAAGCCGGAGTGAAAGCCGCATACGCCGCGGGGCAGCGCCCGGCCATGCGCGATGCGCACGCTAAGGCGCATGGCTGCGTGCGTGCAGAGCTGACCGTGCTGCCTGACTTGCCTGCTGAACTGCGCGAAGGCGTGTTCGCCGCATCGCGCACCTATCCCGCGTGGATCCGGTTCTCCAATGGCAACGGCGCGCCGCATCCCGACGCCACTGGTGATGGCCGCGGCATGGCCATCAAGCTCATGGACGTGCCGGGACGCAAGCTCCTGCCCGCCGAGACGACGGCGCAGACCCAGGACTTCGTGATGATCAATCATCCCGTGTTCTTCGTGCGCAACGTCGCCGACTATCGATCGTTCACCGCGCTTTCCACGCAGAAGCGCAGCGCAGAGTTTTTCGCGAACCGTGCGCACGAGAAGGCCATCGTCGCTGCGATCACCAGCAAGACGATCGGTGAGGTCTTCGAGCTGCGCTACTACAGCATGACGCCGTACTTGCTCGGCAGCAGGCCGAGCAAGTTCTCGGCGCGTCCCGTGGACTGCGCGAGTGGCAAGGGGCTGACTGCCTCGGCCACCGTTCCGCCGTCGAATGATCCGGACTACCTGCGCACGCGCATGCAGCAGTGGCTCGATGAGCGCGACGCCTGCTTCCACTTCGCGGTGCAATTGCAGACCGATCCGACGACGCAGCCCGTCGAAGACCCGACAGTGGTCTGGGATGACGCGCGGGCACCCTTCACGGATGTCGCGAAACTCCGCATCCCGCGGCAGACGTTCACCTCGGATGCTCAGCGGGCGTTCTGCGAGAACCTCTCGTTCACGCCCTGGCATGCGCTGCCCGAGCATCGGCCCATCGGCGGCATCAATCGCGTGCGCCGCCCCGTATACGAAGCCATTTCAAAGCTGCGACATGAGCTCAACGGCGCTCCGCGCCATGAGCCTGTCGACAACGAGGCTCTGGAATGAAACGCGGATCAGTCCTCGTCGCGCTGCTCGGCGCCGCAGTGACGATGAGCGCGCTTCTCGCCTGCGCGACGCACTCGTCCTCGAGAGCACCGAAGCTGTACACGCTCGACCAAGGCATCGATAGCGCAGACCTCGCGCGCTACCACTACCTCGATCAGGGCACGCGCCTGATTCCCGCCGCCTGGCTCGCCGCGCTCGAAAAGCCGGACGGCAGCGGCAAGCTCGTGACGCCGGAGGAGATGCGGTTACGAGGTTTCCTCACCGAAGGCGTGGTTGCCACTCCTGCAAACCCGTATGGCTGGCCGATCGGCATGAACATCAGCCGCCCCGAAACCACCGGCGGCATTCCCATCGCGGGGTTCACCTGCGCGATGTGCCACACCGGCCAGATCGAATATCGCGGCGCGGCGATCCGCATCGAAGGCGGACAGGCGAACATCGCGCTGCCGGATTTCGTCAATGCCGTCATCGAGGCGCTCACTGCGACCGCCCGTGATCCGGCGCGCCTGGAGAAGTTCAAGCAGGACGCGATCGCGGCCGGCTATCCCGCAGAACGAATGGCTGCGGACTTCAGCGCGGCGACGGCGCGTTTCGCGCAGCTTGCGACTGCGCCGCCCGGCGGCGGCATCGTGCAGCTCCCGCCGGGGCATGGGCGGCTCGACGCGGTGCAGAGCATCGCGAACCAGGTCTTCGGCACCGACCTCGGCGTCCCCGCCAATCTGCGCAATCTCGACGGGCCGGTGAGCTATCCCTTTCTGTGGGACATCTGGCATCTGAGCTGGCTGCAATACAGTGCGTTCCTGCCGCCGCAATCCACCTCGCGCAATATCGGCGAAACCCTGGGCACGAAGGCGCGCACGAACATCGTCGATGCGCGCGGTGCGCTGAATCCGGAGCCCGAGCGCTGGCGGACGTCGATCCAGCTCGACAATCTGCGCTGGGCCGAGAAAACACTGGCGAAGCTCAAGCCGCCCGTCTGGCCTGAACAGGTGCTCGGGCGCATCGATCGCACGCGCGCGGCGAGGGGCCGGCAGCTCTTCGGCGAGCACTGTGCGCACTGTCATGGCATCAAGGCGCTGCCCAACGATCTCTGGGATGTGACCGTCATTCCGCTCACGCACATCGGCACGGATCCGAACGCGGCAAGCAACTGGTCGGGCCGCACTTACGACGGGACAAAGATCGGACTCGGCAGCGAAGTCGGCGCGTACAACCTGAGCGTTGCGATCAACGCCGTGCGGCGCGAGCTCTACGCACTAAACAACACGCCCGTAGCGGAACAGGAGCCGGATCTGGGGCTGCTGCAGGCACCTTGCGGATACCGCGCACGGCCGCTCGTCGGCGTGTGGGCGACGCCGCCCTTCCTTCACAACGGCTCCGTACGCACCGTGTACGACCTGCTCAGCGACACGCGGCCGGCGAGTTTCGCCTTCGGCACGCGCGAGTACGACCCCAACAAACTCGGATACGTGGACGAAACCGGCCCGACCGGAATGGTGCTCGACACGTCCGTGCCCGGAAACCGCAATACCGGCCACTGGTGGACGGACGATACGACCCGCCCCGGGAGGATCGGCCCCCGGCTCGATGAAGACGAGAAATACGCTCTCATCGAGTATCTGAAATCGGCCACGTACGACGACTATCCGCGCGAAACCCGTGCCGAGCCCGCGCGCATGCCCTGCCAGGATGAGCGCGACTGGGCGCGAGCAGCGACGCAGAGGCGATGACGGCCGGAGGACCTTGGGTTTCGATGCCGCCTTGTTCGCTCTAGACTAGCAAGGCGTTCGCAACATACTTCTCCCGCTTCGGTTCGCGTTGCTGAACGGTGTGCAGGCAGGCACCGAAGTCGCTCAACTCGACGTTCGCAACGGAGCGCTCGAGGCTCGAATCGCGCAAGGCGCGCCACTTCCAAATCGATGCAAGATCAAACTCTTTCCAGTCGGACGATCGCGGTTCCCGAAACCCGCGAGCTCGATGTGTTCGCCGCGATGCTCGAGCGCCGCGGCGCTCAGGTGCTGCGCTGCCCGCTCGTTGCGATCCTGGATGCGCCCGACCCGGCGCCGGTGCTCGAGTGGATCCGGCGCTTCAATGCCGCGAGCTTCGACGACTTGATTCTGTTGACGGGCGAAGGCCTGCGACGGCTGCTCTCCTGCATCGACAAGCACGAGGCGGGCTTGCGCGACGGCTTCGTGCGCGAGCTCGCGCGCGTGCGCAAGATCACGCGCGGCCCGAAGCCGGCGAAGGCGCTGCGCGAGCTCGGGCTCAAGCCCGACATCGCCGCGACCACGCCGACGACGGCGGGCGTGATCGACGCGCTGCGAGCCGAAGCGCTGACCGGCCGGCGCGTTGCGGTCCAGCTGTACGGCTCGGAGCCGAATCTGCCCCTGATCGAATTTCTACGCACCGCCGGTGCTCAACCCGCGACCGTCGCGCCGTATGTGTACGCGGACAAAGCCGACGACGATGCGGTGCGCGCTCTGCTCACGAAGATGGCAAACGGCGAAGTGGACGCGATCGCATTCACGAGCTCGGCGCAGGTCGATCGTGTGTTCGCGGTCGGGCCCGATGAGCTGGTGCGGCGAGCGTTGGAGCGAACGGAAGTCGCCGCCGTCGGACCGGTCGTCGCCGACAGTCTGAAGCGCCGCAATGTCGAGGTGCGCTTCATGCCGCAGGATTCGTTCTTCATGAAGCCGCTCACGAGCGCGATGGAAGATGGATGGGGCGAGCGTTGACTCGCTGAGCCCGGATACCGAGCGAACCACGTGAAGCGCGTGACGGGCCGGTGCCGGATCGCCCTCAGCATTTCCCGGCAATCGGAAACCTCGACCGTCTCATTGCTGCATTGACCTCCCACCTGTTGCTCTTGCAACGCGCGCGGATGCGAATTTTCTGTTGCGGCGCAAAATCATGGATGGGGTAACACCCTAGGCCGCAATGCGGCGAAACAGGCAGAACCTGGACCTCAAACCGCGACCGATTTCGCAGATCGGGCCGATAAAGACTCCCGATAATTAAGTTGTGCGTTTTTAGTCACGTCGGCTTGACCCGAAGTTGACGTCTCAAGTACAAGGCCCGTCGCACGAAAGCGCGATGTCGTCTGAAAACGTTGCCAGGATGCAACATCGCAGAGGAAGATCGATTGTTCGAATGTTTCCACTGTGCAGTACATGCGAGTACCTGCACCAGTCCTCCTTCGCCGAGCACTGAAGCTCGTCCTCAGCCGTCGCTGGCTTCCCTGGTCGTTTGAGTTTTTCGAAATCGCCTCGGGAACGAGGCGCGTTGAAATCGCCGGCGCGTGCGCCGCTGTCATTGGGGGTTTTATGAGTCCGAAGTTGAGAGCCACTATCCATCGCATTCTGTTTGCGACCGGCGCCCTGACGGCGTCCGTTGCATACGCAGAACCGCAGCAGGCAGATAGCGGCGAGATCGCCGAGATCGTGATCGTCACCGGTTCGTTCATCAAAGGCACGCCCGAAGACGCGGCGCTGCCCGTCGAGGTCATCGGCAGCGAAGAGCTCGAGAAGCAGGGTGCGCCTTCGACGCTCGACCTGTTGAAGTCGACGCCGGTCATGACCGGCATCATCGGTGAGAGCAACCAGTTCGTGTCGGGCCGCGGCCAGGCCGCCCAGGGCTCCGCATCGATCAACCTGCGCGGCTTCGGCGCCGCGCGAACGCTCGTCCTGCTGAACGGCAAGCGCCTCGCGACGGACGACGCGAACCTCATTCCCTCGGCCGCGATTGCCCGCGTCGAAATCCTGAAAGACGGCGGTGCGTCGACCTACGGTTCGGACGCGATCGGCGGCGTGGTCAACTTCATCACCAAGGACAAGGTCGACGGCCTCGAGCTCGGCGCCGACTATCGCTACATCGAAGATTCGGATGGCGATTACAACGCCTCCCTCGCCTGGGGCACCTCGGGCGACAGCTGGGACTTCTTCGTCTCCGGCGACTACTTCCATCGTTCCGAGCTGCTGAACCGCGACCGTGACTGGACGCTGCGCTCGTTCCAGGAGAATCCGCTCGGCGGCTGGACGACGGGCTCGAATCCCGGCTCGTTCCGTTACCTGATCGGTTCGACGCTCGGCACGCAGATTGCGGATCCAGGTTGCGAAGCCATGGGCGGCGTGCTCGTCAGCCTCGGCGCGAGCGGCAACCAGTGTCAGACGCAGTACACGCCCTGGCTGAACCTCGTCGAAGAGCAGGACACGTACCGTCTGTTCACGCAGTTCAACGTCGATCTCACCGATTCCACGAGCCTGCACGTCGAAGCGATGTACGCGAACACGAACGTGCCGGAGGCGAAGTTCTCGCCCTCGTACACGACGACTCGCCGCATCACCGCGACGGCCGTCGGCCCGCAGGGCGCCGGCGTAAGCACCGAAGGCGGCGTGCTGGATCCGGGTCGTACGGGCCTGTTCCTGGTCCCGGGCAACAATCCTGGATTCCAGGCCATGTTGAACGCAGGCCTGATCCCGGCCGGCGCTTCGCGCGGCTACATCACGATCAATCAGTGGCGTCCGATGCTGGCGGGCGGCAATCCGACGTTCGACTCCGGCGCCTCCGAATCTGAATACGACCGTCAGCAGGCTCGCTTCTCTGCCGAGCTCACGGGCGAGATCGGCAGCATCGGCTGGACGGTCAACGGCACGTACGGCATGTCGGAGACGAAGCGTTACGACGTCGACATCGTGACAGGCCGGCTCCAGTACGCGCTGCGCGGCCTCGGCGGCGAGAACTGCGACGTCGCGGGCGCGATCGCGAACAACACCTACGGCCAGAACGGCTGCTTGTGGTTCAACCCGTTCTCGAATGCGATCCCGGGCATCGTGCTGCCGGGCAACCCGGCTGCCGTGCCGAACAGCAACGAAGTCATCAACTGGATGCAGGAAGACCTGCTCGCGCGCAACAAGGCCGAGATCGCCGAGTTCAACGTCGTGTTGAACGGCGAGCTGCCGCTGTCGCTGCCTGGTGGTGCGGTCGGCTGGGCGGCCGGTGCTCAGTACCGTCACACGTGGACGGACTCGAGCAACAACTACTGGTCGAACACCGAGACGATGCCTTGCCCGGACACGCCGCTCAACGGCGACATGACCTGCTTCCCGACGCCGGAAAGCCCGTACAACTTCCTCGCGACGAACAACCCGCAGAAGCTCGATCGCGGCGTGTACGCGGTGTTCAGCGAAGTGAATCTGCCGGTCACCGACGCGTTCAATGCGGCCATCGCGGCCCGCTTCGAAGACTACGGCAACAAGGGCGGCTCGAGCTTCGATCCGAAGCTGTCGCTGCGCTATCAGGTCATCGATCAGCTCGCGTTCCGCGGCTCGGTCAGCACGACCTTCCGCGCGCCGCCGCAGGCTTCGCTCATTCCTGAGGAGAACATCGGCTTCACGAGCATCCTGGGCAGCAACCGTCCGGTCGCGACCGTCGGCAACCCGGATCTCGAGCCGGAAGAGGCGTTCACGTGGAGCGTCGGTTCGATCATCAACGTCGGCAACTTCCGCGCGACGATCGACTACTGGCGCTTCGATATCGACAAGCTGCTCGGCGTCGAGCCGACGGCCGGTATTCTGAGCCGCGTGTTCCCGAACGGCACGGCCGGCGCGAACAACTGCGCCACGGTCGACCAGGCCTGGCTCAACGATCACTTCGACTTCGCAGACGGCGTGTGCGCGGCGAACAACATCCTCAAGGTCACGCGCAAGAACATCAACGGCGCCGGCCTGGTCAACGACGGCATCGACGTGCAGGGCGACTACACGTTCGAGAACGTGTTCGGCGGCTCGCTGGTGCTCGGCGCTGCGGCGACCTGGATCCACAAGTACGAAACCGAGACGCTCACGATCGACGGGATCGTGTACGAAGACGGCTTCGACGGCGTGGGCCAGCTGAACCAGGGCACGACGCTCTACGCGTTGCCGGAATGGCGCGCTCAGGGCTACGTGGACTTCAGCTTCGGCAACCAGAACATCCGTTGGACTGCGAACTACGTCGACCAGTACCGCGATCAGCGCTATGCGACGAACGCGGCGCTCGACTCGCTCATCGACGCGACGATCCTGCACAACGTCACGTACCGCACGGTGCTGCCGGGCGATGTGACGCTGCTCGCGACGATCGAGAACGTGTTCGACAAGGATCCGTCGTTCGCGCTTCTGGAACTGAGCTACGACCCGCTGACGGGCAATGCGCTCGGCCGCACGTTCAAGCTCGGCCTGCGCAAGAGCTTCTAAGAAAAATCAGCTTCGCGCCGGGCTCGTCCCGGCACTTGAAGGGCGGCTTCGGCCGCCCTTTTTATTTCATTTCGCCTCTGCGATGCTGCCTCGATTGCATGGACAACGAATCGACAACGATCAGTCCCAGCACGCGAGCCGCCCGGCTCGAGGCAGACGCGCCGTTCATCGTGGGCGACTGGCGCATCGAGCCTTCGATGCGCCGGGCGCTGAAGGGAGAGCGGATCGCGAAGATCGATCCCCGCAACATGCGCGTGCTGCAAGTGCTCGCGGAGCGCGCTGGTTGCGTAGTCTCATCGCGCGACATCGAGCTGCATGCGTGGGAAGGCGTCGTCGTGACGGCCGACTCGGTGTATCAGAGCATTCGTCAGCTCCGACGCGCGCTCGGTGACACGAAAAGCCCTGCGACGTACATCGAAACGGTGCCGAGGCGAGGCTATCGTCTCGTCGCGCCCGTGTGTGCAGGCGTGACGCCAGAGCCCATCGCCGACCCGACGCCACCGCCGCAACCGCTTCCCCCGAGCGAAACGCCACCCAATCCGCCGCCGCTTCCGCACACGTCGCGCCGTCGGCTGGTCGTGGTCACCGGAATCGTTTCAGCCTGTCTCGCGCTTGCGCTCGCGTCACAATTCGATTGGAGCGAACCCAACCCTGCAGCGCCGAAGCAGCAAGCGGTGCTCACCGCCGCAGCGCCAGCGTCGAGCGCGCCTGCCGGCGCGGACGGCGCGTCACCGATCGACGAGAACAGTGTCGACATCCTGCGCAAGCGAGGCGAGATCGCGCTGCGCCGAGGCGAAGCACGCGAGGCGCTCGAGCTTTACACGCGGGCGCTGCGCATTCAGGAGGAGAACGTCGGCCCACGCGAGCTCGATGCGACCGTCGCATCGCTCTTGCTCGGGGTCGCGATGAGTCAGTTGTGGTTGGATGACCAAGCCGCCGCGACGCAGGCCGGGCGGCGTGCTGCGTCGATGTTTCGCCAGCTCACGCCGCCGACGAGCCCGGATCGGATCGAGCCCTACAGCGTCATCGCCGAAATACTCATCGGCACCGGCGAGCTCGCCGAAGCCGATCAGCTCCTGCACGACGCGCTCGAAGTCGGGCGGCAGGTGTATGGCAGCGAGCACGTTGCCTTGCTCGCGCCGCTCGGACTCATGTCGACGTTGCGGCTTGCGCAAGGCCGTTTGAGCGAGGCGGAAGCGTTGTGCCGCGAGGCGATCGCGCTCGCGGAGCGCACTCGCGGCCCACGTGAATTGCGCACTGCTTATTGGATCACCGGGCTCGCGGGAATCCTCGTCGATGCAGGGAAATATCCCGAGGCCGTTGCCGAGGCGCGCAAAGCCGCCGCGATTCTCGAAGACGTTGCGGGCACGGAGCACCCGTATTTCGTGTCCGCCACCCATGTGCTCGCCGAGGCGCTGACGGAAACGAATGCGCTCGATGAAGCTGAAGCGCTCATCCTCTGGGAGCTCGAGACGCTGCAAGCGTCGGGTGCGCCTGCATGGCGGATCGCGCGAGCGTCGAGCGTGCTTGGAGAAGTCCTGCTGCGCCAAGGGCGCCTGGCGGAGGCGCGGCAACATCTCGAAAGCGCCGCGGCCGCGCTGCGCAGCGCGAAAGGTTGGCCGGGCGAGCACGATCGCGCGTCCAATGACGAGCGCATCGAAGAGCTGAAAGCGCTGCAGTCGGCGCGGTTCAGCATGCTGTAGCGCGCGGTTCAGGCTTTTTCAGAGTTATTCAGGCAGAAGCCGGCGCGAACGCGGCTACGCTCCAGCCGTCGGCAATGGATGCCGCACATGGAGTGAACTCGAGAACAAGGACGCCTTCGTCTCAGGCGACGATGTTACGTAGAAGAACACGTCACCGACGGGGCGCCGATGTGGGAGGGAGCCGCCTCGCCCGAACACCCCCACTGTGAAGGCGCGGCGTCTTGCAGAGCGTCGGCGTTCTCGCCTTCTCGGCTTGCCAGAGTGCCGCCCGGCCTCGGAGACATTTCCGAAGAAGTCTTCGAGGCCCGGCGTGCACCGAGGGGCCTCACGCCGCTCCTTGCGCGGCCTGGCGTTCGGCCAGGAGCAGCTTGATCTCGGGTACACACGAGCCGCAGTTCGTTCCGGCGCGCAGCTGCTGGCCGACCTGTTGCGGCGTCGACAGCCCGTGTTTCGCGATCGCCATGCAAATGCGCTTGCGGCCGATCCCGAAACACGAGCACACCATCGGACCGTCGTCGGCGGCCGGATCGGCCGGCTGGCCGGCCAACAAGCCGCGTCGATCCGCATCGTCGATGCGGTCCTTTGCGAACAAGCTCGCGAGCCACGTCCGCGACGGCAGGTCCGCACGCGGCGAAATGAAGATACAGATCGCGATGCGATCCTGATCGAGCGCCACCGCGCGATACACCCCCGCGTTCGGATCCGAGTATTCGATCCAGTCGAGCTCGGCGCCGTGCGCTTTCACCAGCTGATGTGCCCACTGCGACCAATCGCCGTGGACGCGCCGGCCGGCGAGCTCATAGCGCAGGAACTGCTCGCCGCGAGCGAGCGCCCACCATGTGAGATCCAGATTGGGAATCGGCTGACGCGCGAGAATGAAGCCCTGCCAGCTGACGACGAACGGCATGACTCGCGCCGGTGTGTGCTTGAGCTCCGGTTCGCCCGACACCGGATCGACGATCGGATTCACGAGCGCGCCGACGCGCGCATCCGATGCGTAGGCACCGTTCCAGTGGATCGGCACGAAGATCATGCCGCGCGGCATCTCGCCGCTGACGCGCAGCCGCGCGATCAACGAGCCCCACTGCGTCGCGACGCGCACGAGGTCGCCGCTTCTCGCGCCGGTCAGCAGCGCGTCCTGCGCATGCATGTCGACATACGGCTCCGGCGCGTGCGAGGTCAGGCGAGGCGCGACGCCGGTGCGCGTCATCGTGTGCCATTGATCGCGAACGCGCCCGGTGTTGAGGATCAGCGGATATTCCTCGTCGAGCGATCGGACCGGCATGCGCGGCGCCGTCGCGACGAAGCGCGCCTTGCCGTCGGCATGAAAGAACTTGCCCTCGCCGAGCAGGCGCGGCGTGCCGGGATGGCCCGCCGTGGGAATCGGCCATTGAATCGGCTCGAGCGCATCGAACGCCTCGCGCGACAGCTCGGCAAGCCCGCCGATGTGAAAGGCGCGCTGGCCTGCGTTGTCCGCGGCGGAGAGGCGCGCGTGCTCCGTGAATATTTCGTGCGGGCTCGTGTAGTCGAAGCCGGCGAATCCCATCCGCTGCGCCACCTGGCTCACGATCCACCAGTCGGGCTTCGCCTCACCGGGCAGCGGCAGGAATGCGCGCTGGCGTGAAATGCGGCGATCGGAGTTCGTGACAGTGCCTGCCTTCTCGCCCCACGCTGCGGCGGGCAAGAGCACGTGGGCGAGCGCCGTCGTATCGGTTCGCTCGACGCAGTCGGAGACGACGACGAGCTCGCAGCGCTGCAGCGCTTCTTTCACTTTGTCTGCATCGGGCAGGCTGACGACCGGATTCGTCGCCATGATCCACACGGCCTTGATGCGCCGCTCGTGTATCGCATCGAACAGGTCGACGGCTTTGAGCCCCGGGCGTGAGGCGATGACCGGGCTGTTCCAGAACGTCTGCACCGTGCGCCGATGCGCTTCGTTGTCGAGATCCATGTGCGCCGCGAGCATGTTCGCGAGCCCGCCGACTTCGCGCCCGCCCATCGCATTCGGTTGACCTGTGACCGAGAACGGCCCCATGCCCGGCCGGCCGATGCGGCCCGTGAGCAGGTGACAATTGATGATGCTGTTCACCTTGTCGGTGCCGGCGGAGGATTGATTCACGCCTTGCGAAAACACGGTGAGCGTCTTCGCGGTCGAGGCGAACGCCGCATAGAACTCTGCGAGCAACTGCGCATCGATACGGCAGCGTTTCGCGACCGCCTGCAGATCTCCTGCCGTGTTCTCGGCGACGACGAGCGCGCGAGAGACGCCCTCGGTGTGATTCGCGATGAACTCAGCATCGGCGACCCCTTGCTGATGCAGGTGAGCGAGCAGACCGTTGAACAGCCACACGTCGGTGCCGGCGCGAATCGGCAGATGCAGATCGGCAAGCTCGCATGTCGCGGTTCGCCGCGGATCGATGACGACGATCTTCATCTGCGGCCGTGCACGCTTCGCCTCGATGATCCGCTGGAACAGGATGGGATGACACCACGCCGTGTTCGAGCCGACGAGCACGACGAGATCGGCGAGCGCGAGGTCGTCGTAGCAGATCGGCACGAGGTCTGCGCCGAACGCGCGCTTGTGACCGGCGACGGCCGAGGACATGCACAAGCGCGAGTTCGTGTCGATGTTCGCGGTGCCGATGTAGCCCTTCATCAGCTTGTTCGCGACGTAGTAGTCCTCCGTGAGCAATTGGCCGGAGACATAGAACGCCACCGCGCCGGGTCCGTGCTCATCGATGATGCGTCGGAAGCCGTGAGCCACGCGATCGAGCGCCGCGTCCCACGTCACACGGTTGCCGCGGATCTGTGGATGCGTGAGCCGTCCGTCCAGGCCGAGCGTTTCGCCGAGCGCGGAGCCTTTCGAACACAGCTTGCCGAAGTTCGCGGGGTGCTCGGGATCGCCTTCGATCGCGAGCGAGCCGTCCGCGTGCTTGCGTGCGAGGACACCGCAACCGACGCCGCAGTAGGGGCACGTCGTTCTGATGGGTTGCGTCACGAGTGATTCGCTCCCGTGCGCGGTTTCTCGGCGAACTCGGCGCCGAACAGCAATTTGTCGCGCAGTGGTCCGATATCGCGGCCTTGTGTCATCAGCTCGAAATACCAGGGGCCGTCCTTGACGTCGCCATAGAGCACGGCGCCGCGGACTTTGTTGTTTTCGATGACGAGCCGTTTGTAGATGCCGCGTTTGGTGTCGCGCATGACGAGGCTTTCGCTCGTCGGTCCGCCGAGGAAGTCGCCGGCCGAGAAGAGATCGATGCCCGTCACCTTCAGCTGCGTGGACACCATCGAGCCGGTGTAGCGGCCGATGCCGAACTCGGCGAGGTGGGTGGCGCAGACGTTTGCCTGATCGAACAGCGGTGCGACGAGGCCGTAGGTGCTGTTGCGATGCTGCACGCATTCGCCGACGGCGTAGATGCTCGGGTCGAAGGTTTGCATCGTGTCGTTCACGAGCACGCCGCGATCGCAGCGCAGGCCGGCGGCTTGCGCGA
>Ga0164243_10007867_pt1 | contig 15834 bp, 10 predicted proteins | sample OricompcompostOP_FD_108781 | JGI IMG/M metagenome (GOLD analysis project Ga0164243, IMG submission 108781) | Organic Plus compost microbial communities from Emeryville, California, USA - Original compost - Organic plus compost (OP) | ecosystem: Engineered > Solid waste > Mixed feedstock >...
TCGCCGGCGCGGACCTTGCCCCCGGGCAGGCCCCAGAGCCGGTGACCCTGACTCTGCTGGCAGAGCAGGACGCGGCCGGCGGGGTCCACGATGACCGCCGCGACCGTCGAGGTGAGCGAGCTCATGACCAGCAGCGTATGGCCGAAGGGGACAGAAGGTACACCACACCGCCCGCCCGGGTGACGCGATTTGTCACCCGTTGGCGGTAGGTTGAGGCGCGTGACCGCACCGCCGCTGGCCGCCACCGAATACCTGGCCACCATTCCGAGCCCGACCCGGGGCGTCTGGCACCTGGACCTGTGGCTGTTCACCCTGCCCGTGCGCGCCTACGCGTTGTGCATCCTGGTCGGCATCGTGGTGGCCGCCGTCATCGCCGAGCGGCGGTTGCGGGCCCGGGGTGCCCCGCACTGGGCGGTGCTCGACATCGCGATCTGGGCGGTGCCGTTCGGCCTGGTCGGTGGTCGGCTCTATCACCTGATCACCTCGCCCGACGACTACTTCGGCCGGGGCGGCCAACCGATGAAGGCCTTCCAGATCTGGGAGGGCGGCCTGGGCGTCTGGGGAGCCGTCGCCCTCGGCGCGCTCGGCGCCTGGATCGCCTGCCGGCGCCTGGGTATCCCGCTGGCGCTCTTCGCCGACGCTCTCGCGCCCGGCCTGCCCGTGGGTCAGGCGATCGGGCGGCTCGGCAACTACTTCAACAACGAGCTCTTCGGCTCACCCACCGACCTGCCCTGGGCGCTGTCGGTGTACCAGTGGAACCTGTCGGCCGGCCGGCCGAGGGTGGATCCGGACACCGGTGAGTACCTGCTCGAGCCGGGCGGGCCGTTCCACCCCACGTTCCTGTACGAGTTGCTGTGGAACCTCGCCGTGGCGGCGCTGGTCTGGTACGTCGGGCGGCGCTGGCGGTTGGGCCAGGGGCGGCTGTTCGCCCTCTACGTGATGGGTTACACGGCGGGCCGGTTCTGGATCGAGGCTCTTCGCATCGATGAAGCGCACCAGTTCCTCGGGCTGCGGGTGAACAACTGGGTCTCGATCCTCGTCTTCCTCGGCGCGCTGTGGTACTTCCTGCGCCACACCGGCCCGGAGGAGCATCTGCGGCTGACCGAGGACGGCACCGTCGTCGTCACCACGGCGGACGGCGAACCTATCGGTAAATATGCACCCTTCTCGCCGGCCGGCACGCCGGCGGCGCGGATCTGGGGTGCTGGCGAGCCGGGCGACGCGGCCGAGCGGGACGGGCCGGCGCCGGGCGAGCGCGCCAGGGCACTGGGATCCGCCGCGAGCGCCGCCGTCGCCGGAGCCGTCGCCCGGGTGCGCGGCTGGATCTCCGGTGACCGCGACGCGGCGCCTACCGATGCCGAGCCGAAGTCCGCCGCGAAGGTCGGTACGGGTGCCCGTACGGGCACGGGCGCCGCGAAGACGGGCGCCGCGAAGGCGGGCGCCGCGAAGGCGGGCGCGGGGAAGACGGGTGCGGCGAAGGCGGGCGGCGGTCGCCCGGGGGCTGGGAAGCCGAAGAAGCGGACATAACGGCGCGGGGGAGCATCGCAGCGGGCGACACGACAGTCGAGGGGAATCGCCATGCGCACGGCGATCGTGGTGGGTGCCGGGGTGGCCGGGTTGGCTGCCGCGGGGGCGCTGACGAAGGCGGAGTGGCAGGTCACCCTGCTCGAACGCGGGGACCGGCTGCGCGGCGGCGGCGGCGCGCAGTTGTTGTGGCCCAACGCCATCAACGCACTGCGAGCGCTGGGATTGAACCCTGGTGACCTGACCTTCCCCGCCCCGCCGGGCGGGATCCGACGCCCGGACGGACGCTGGCTGGTGCCGCCGCCGGCGCCACGCCCCCAGCCTGCGGATCCCGGGCCCGTGCACCCCAAGCCGACGGTGCCGGTCCAGCGCGAGCCGGGCGAGACGGCGGTGCTGTCGCCGGTGCGGGCCTACCAGGCCGCGGGCGAGACGGTGGTGCAGAGCGCGCCCGGCGCGGTGGACCCGACCGCCCTGCTGCCCACGGTCGGCGCGACGCTGCCCGCGGTGGACCCGACCACCCTGCTGCCCACGGTCGGCGTCACCCTGCCCGCGGCCGGGGCAGCCCCGCCCACCGCCGGCGCGACACTGCCCGCGACGCTGGCCGAACCGGTGCTCATGCACGCCGACGATCTGCACGACCTGCTCATGTCGGGCCTGGGCGGCAAGATCGAGATCCGTACGGCCGTGGAGATCACCCAGGTCCGGGCCGGCAGCGACTGGCCGGCGGTCTCGACGGGCAAGCACACGTTCAGCGCCGACCTGGTCGTGGTCGCCGACGGGGCGAACAGCGTCGTGCGCCGGCGCCTGCTGCCGGGGGCGCGGGTGGCGCCGGCCGGCTACACCGCCTGGCGTGCGCTGGTGCCGTGGTTCCGCGCCCCGCGCCTGCCGCAGGACGTGCCGGTGGCCGGGGAGATGCTCGGCCAGGGCATGCGGCTGACCCATGTCGTGCTCGGCGAGCGGTGGACGGCGGGGGAGCAGACCCGGGGCGGCATCTACTGGACGGCCACGGTGCCGGGGGCGCCCCGGCCCGAGCCGGTCGAGGCGCAGCTGGTGCTGCTGCGGCGCTGGTTCGCGGGCTGGCGCTCGCCGGCGGCCGAGTTGCTGGCGGCGACGGAGCCGTCCGACCTCGTCCCGCAGCCCGCGCTGGCGCTGACGGAGGTGCCGCCGAAGCTGGCGGTGCCGGTCGGCGGTGGCGGTTTCGTCTTCGTCGGTGACGCGGGGCACGTGATGACGCCGTCGCTGACGCAGGGGGCGGGCCTGGCGCTGGAGGACGCGGTGACCCTCGGCGTCGTGATGCGCTCGGCCGTGCCCGGGTCGGACACCCTCGCCCGGCTCGACGAGTACACGCGGCTGCGCCGCGAGCGGCTGGTGCGGGTGGCGCGACTGGCCCGACGGCTGGACCGCGTGGTGCAGGCGCAGGGGCGGCTCGCCCAGGCGGCCCGGGACGTGGTGCTCGCCCGCCTGCACGGGCAGTTGGTCGACCGGGCGCTGGCCGCGGCGATGGAATGGGATGCGCCCGTGGCGATCGGGTGAGATCTTTCACTGGCCCCACGCCTGAACGACGGCTCAGTCGACCGGTCACCACCAGCGAAAAGTCGTCTAGACTCTAGGAACTCTCGGCACGCTGACGTGCCGAGCAGTGTTGCGCATCCGGGGGTCGTTCCCCGGACATCACCCCGCTGGGCCGACGGCGTCCCACCGCGACTGTTTCCGCGTGCCAGGACGACCGCTGGGAGGGTTTGCATGACTCCTCACGCTCAGGGCCTCTACGACCCCCGCCACGAACACGACTCCTGCGGGGTGGCGTTCGTGGTCGACGTCGCGGGACGCCGTTCCCACGATGTGGTCAAGCGTGGCCTGGACGCGGTTCGCCGCCTGGACCACCGGGGGGCTCGCGGCGCCGAGCCCAACACCGGCGACGGCGCGGGCATCACCATCGGCATCCCGGACGAGTTCCTGCGGGCGGTGGTGGACTTCCCCCTGCCGCCGGTGGGTTCCTACGCCGTGGGCACGGTCTTCCTGCCCACGGATCCCGACGAGGCGGCCAAGGCCCTGCAGATCGTGGAGAAGTACGCCCTGGTCGAGGGGGCCACGGTCCTGGGCTGGCGGGACGTGCCGACCAACCCCGACGGGCTGGGTGAGTCGGCGTTGCAGGCGATGCCGGTCATCCGGCAGGTCTTCCTCTCCGCGACCCGGCTCAGCGCCGGGGCGGACGGCGAGCCGCTGTCGGGCATCGAGCTGGACCGGGTCGCCTACTGCGTGCGCAAGCAGGTCGAGCGCGAGGCGCGCGACCGCAAGCTCGACCTCTACTTCTGTTCGCTGTCGTGCCGGACGATCGTCTACAAGGGAATGTTGACGCCGGACCAGGTCAGCACGTTCTACCCGGACCTGACCGACGAGCGCGTGGTCAGCGCGATCGCCCTGGTGCACTCGCGGTTCTCGACCAACACCTTCCCGTCCTGGCCGCTGGCGCACCCGTACCGGTACGTCGCCCACAACGGTGAGATCAACACGGTGCGCGGCAACCGCAACTGGATGGCGGCCCGCGAGTCGATGCTGCGCAGCGACCTGATCCCCGGTGACCTGCGCCGGATCCTGCCGATCTGTACACCCGACGGCTCGGACACCGCGAGCTTCGACGAGGTGCTCGAACTCATGCACCTGGGCGGGCGCAGCCTGGCCCACGGCGTGCTGATGATGATCCCGGAGGCGTGGGAGAACGACGACGCGATGGACGAGCAGCGTCGCGACTTCTACCGCTTCCACGCCTGCCTGATGGAGCCCTGGGACGGCCCGGCGAGCATCGCCTTCACCGACGGTACGGTCGTCGGTGCCGTGCTCGACCGCAACGGCCTGCGCCCGGGGCGGTGGTGGCGCACCAAGGACGGCATCGTCGCGCTGGGCAGCGAGGCGGGCGTGCTCGACGTGGACCCCGCCGAGGTGGTCGCGAAGGGCCGGCTGCAGCCCGGGCGCATGTTCCTGGTCGACACCCAGGCCGGCCGGATCATCGAGGACGACGAGATCAAGAAGGAGCTCGCCGGGGCCGCGCCGTACGGCGAGTGGCTGCACGCCGGGCTGATGCACCTGGACACGCTGCCCGCCCGCGAGCACATCGTCTACAGCCACGACTCGGTGATGCGCCGCCAGCAGACCTTCGGCTACACCGAGGAGGAGCTGAAGATCCTGCTCGCGCCGATGGCGACCACCGGCCAGGAGCCGATCGGGTCGATGGGCACCGACACGCCGGTGGCCGTGCTGAGCAAGCGTCCGCGCCTGCTCTACGACTACTTCACCCAGATCTTCGCCCAGGTGACCAACCCGCCGCTGGACGCGATCCGCGAGGAACTGGTCACCAGCACCGCCACCACGATCGGCCCGGAGGGCAACCTGCTCGCCCCCGGTCCGGCCAGCTGCCGCCAGATCGTGCTGCCGTTCCCGGTCATCGACAACGACGAACTCGCCAAGATCGAGCACATCGACGAGGACGGCGACCTGCCGGGCTTCAAGGCGGTCAAGGTCTCCGGCCTCTACCGGGTCAGCGAGGGCGGGGCCGGCCTGCGGGACCGGCTCGTGGAGATCTGCCGCGGCGTGTCGGAGGCGATCGAGGACGGGGCGCGCATCCTGGTCCTCTCCGACCGTGACTCCACAGTGGACCTGGCGCCGATCCCGTCGTTGCTGCTCACCGCGACGGTGCACCAGCACCTCATCCGCGAGCAGACCCGCACGCAGGTGGCGCTGGTGGTCGAGTCCGGCGACTGCCGCGAGGTGCACCACGTGGCGCTGCTGCTCGGCTTCGGCGCCGCGGCGGTCAACCCGTACCTGGCCTTCGAGAGCGTCGAGGACCTGATCCGATCCGGCGTGATCACCGGCGTCAAGCCCGAGAAGGCCATCAAGAACTACGTCAAGGCGCTCGGCAAGGGCGTCCTGAAGATCATGTCGAAGATGGGCATCTCGACGGTCGCCTCCTACACCGGCGCCCAGGTCTTCGAGGCGGTGGGCTTGGACAAGCAGCTGGTGGAGCGCTACTTCACCGGGACGAGCAGCACCATCGGCGGCATCGGCCTGACCGAGATCGCGGCCGAGATCGCGGCCCGGCACGCCACCGCCTACCCGGCCAACGAGGCCGAGCGCGCGCACCGCCGGCTGGACGTGGGCGGCGAGTACCAGTGGCGCCGCGAGGGTGAGATCCACCTCTACAACCCGGAGACCGTCTTCCTGCTGCAGCACGCCACGCGCTCGCGGCAGTTCGAGGTCTTCAAGGAGTACACGTCCACAGTGGACAAGCTCGCCGCGGACTCCGGTTACCTGCGCGGCCTGTTCCAGTTCCGCACCGGGGTGCGCCCGCCGGTTCCGATCGAGGAGGTCGAGCCGGCCGAGTCCATCGTCAAGCGCTTCGCGACCGGCGCCATGTCGTACGGCTCCATCTCGAAGGAGGCGCACGAGACGCTGGCCATCGCGATGAACCGGCTCGGCGGCCGCTCCAACACCGGCGAGGGCGGTGAGGACCCGGAGCGGCTGCGTGACCCGGAGCGTCGCTCGGCGGTCAAGCAGGTCGCCAGCGGCCGGTTCGGGGTCACCACCGAATACCTGGTCGAGGCGACCGACCTGCAGATCAAGATGGCCCAGGGCGCCAAGCCCGGCGAGGGTGGCCAGTTGCCGGGCAACAAGGTGTGGCCGTGGGTGGCCAAGACCCGGCACGCCACGCCCGGCGTGGGCCTGATCTCGCCGCCGCCGCACCACGACATCTACTCCATCGAGGACCTGGCGCAGCTCGTCTACGACCTGAAGAACGTCAACCCGAGCGCCCGCATCCACGTGAAGCTGGTCTCGGAGATCGGCGTCGGCACGGTCGCGGCGGGCGTGGCGAAGTGCAAGTCGGACGTGGTGCTGATCTCCGGCCACGACGGCGGGACCGGCGCGTCGCCGCTCAACTCGCTCAAGCACGCCGGGACGCCGTGGGAGCTGGGCCTGGCGGAGACGCAGCAGACGTTGCTGCTGCAGAACCTGCGGGACCGCATCACGGTGCAGGTCGACGGTCAGCTCAAGACCGGCCGGGACGTGATGGTGGCCGCGCTGCTCGGGGCCGAGGAGTTCGGGTTCGCCACCGCGCCGCTGGTCGTCTCGGGCTGCGTGATGATGCGGGTCTGCCACCTGGACACCTGCCCGGTGGGCATCGCCACCCAGAACCCGGTGCTGCGCGCCCGGTTCTCGGGCAAGCCGGAGTTCGTCGAGAACTTCTTCCTCTTCCTCGCCGAGGAGGTGCGCGGCTACCTCGCCGAGCTGGGCTTCCGCACGTTGGAGGAGGCGGTCGGGCAGGTCGAGCTGCTCGACACCCGGCCGGCGGTCGAGCACTGGAAGGCGCGGGGCCTGGACCTCAGCCCGGTGCTCTACCTGCCCGAGCGGGGCCGGACCGGGCCGCGCTACAAGGTCCGCGAGCAGGACCACCGGCTGGAGCTGGCGCTGGACAACCAGCTCATCGCGCACGCCGAGCCGGCCCTGGCCAAGGGTGAGCCGGTCGTCATCGACCTGCCGGTGCGCAACGAGAACCGCAGCGTCGGCGCCATGCTCGGCGGCGAGGTGGTGCGCCGGGTGGGTCCGGAGGGGCTGCCCGACGACACGATCGCGATCACGCTGCGCGGCTCGGCCGGGCAGTCGTTCGGCGCGTTCGTGCCGCGGGGCATCAGCCTGCGCCTGCACGGCGACGCCAACGACTACGTGGGCAAGGGCCTGTCCGGCGGGCGGCTGGTCGTACGGCCGGACGAGTCGGCGCCGTTCACCAAGCCCGGCGACGTGGTCGACGGGGCCGAGGGCGGCGCGGAGAACCAGATCATCGCCGGCAACACGATCCTCTACGGCGCGACCAGCGGTGAGCTGTTCGTGCGTGGCCGGGTCGGCGAGCGTTTCGCGGTGCGCAACTCGGGTGCCACCGCGGTGGTCGAGGGCGTGGGCGACCACGGCTGCGAGTACATGACCGGTGGCGTGGCGGTGGTGCTCGGCTCGACCGGGCGCAACTTCGCGGCCGGCATGTCCGGTGGGTACGCCTACGTCTGGCAGCTGGACCACAGCCGGGTCAACCGTGAGTTCGTGGACCTGCTGCCGGTCGACGACGAGCACGCGGACCGACTGCACGCGCTGATCACCACCCACTGGGAGGAGACGGCCTCGCCGGTGGCCCGGCGGTTGCTGGACACCTGGGAGACGGCGCGCGACGAGTTCACCGCGGTCATCCCGCGCGACTACGAGAAGGCTGTACGGGTGATCCGCGCCGTGCAGGCTGAGGGTCGTGAGGTGGACGAGTCGGTGATGGCCGAGCTGGCCAGTTCCTGACGGGTACGGGTGCCCGTACGGTTTCCGGCCGCCGTGCGGCGGCCGTCCGTACGGGCACTCATGTTTTGACGGCGACCCGATACCGGCGGCGGCCGGAGATCGGTATGCTGTTGCGCGGTGGTGGCCTCGATCACAGAGGCTTGACCTCGCTCTGGGCGGCGTGGCCCGAGATCCCTCACACCCGATGGAGATCGATGCGTGCCGTCATGGCTGATTCGCCTGATGTTCACCTCGACGATCGGGATTGGCCGAATCGCGGAGTTCCGCGGAGTCTAGGGTGGGCATCGTGAATCGACGCGCGAAGATCGTTTGTACGCTGGGTCCGGCCGTTGACGGTCCGGACCGGATGCGGGAACTGGTTGCCGCGGGCATGGACGTGGCCCGGCTGAACTTCAGCCACGGCGACCACGCCGATCACCAGAAGCGCTACCAGTGGGTGCGGGAGGCCGCCGCCGCCCTGGAGCGGCCGGTCGGCATCCTGGCCGACCTGCAGGGGCCGAAGATCCGGTTGGGCCGCTTCGCCGACGGCCAGGTCCTGTGGGCCACCGGCGAGACCGTCGTGATCACCAGTGAGGAGATCCTGGGCACCCACGACCGCGTCTCGTGCACCTACGAGAAGCTGCCCAAGGAGGTGCGCGCCGGCGACCGGCTGCTGATCGACGACGGCAAGGTCGCGGTCGAGGTGGTCCGCACCGACGGCGTGGACATCACGTGCCGGGTGACCGAGGGGGGCCCGGTCTCCAACAACAAGGGCGTCTCGTTGCCGCACGTGGCGGTGAGCGTGCCGGCGCTGTCCGACAAGGACGCCGAGGACCTGCGGTTCGCGCTGAACCTGGGCGTGGACCTGGTGGCGCTGTCGTTCGTCCGTTCGCCCGACGACATCAAGCTCGTCCACGAGATCATGGACCAGGTCGGTCGCCGGGTGCCGGTCATCGCGAAGATCGAGAAGCCCGAGGCGGTGGACCGGCTCGAGTCGATCGTCGCCGCCTTCGACGGCCTGATGGTGGCCCGCGGCGACCTCGGTGTGGAGATGGACCTCGACCAGGTGCCGCTGGTGCAGAAGCGCGCCGTGCAGCTCGGCCGGGAGCTGGCCAAACCGGTCATCGTCGCCACCCAGATGCTGGACTCGATGATCGAGAACGCCCGGCCGACCCGGGCCGAGGCCTCGGACGTGGCCAACGCGGTGCTCGACGGCGCGGACGCGGTCATGCTCTCGGGCGAGACGAGCGTCGGCAAGTACCCGATCGTCACCGTGCAGACCATGGCCCGCATCGTCAGCACCACCGAGGCCGGCGAGCTCAACGCACCCGGGCTGCAGCACGACCCGCGCACCCGTGGCGGCGCCATCACCAACGCGGCCTACCACGTGGCCGAGGCGGTCAACGCCCGCGCGCTGGTCGCGTTCAGCCAGACCGGAGACACCGTACGGCGGCTGGCGCGCCTGCACAGCAAGCTGCCGCTGCTCGCGTTCACCCCGGACCCGGGGGTGCGTAACCAGCTGACGCTGAGCTGGGGCACCGAGACCTTCCTGGTGGACTCGGTCGAGCACACCGACGCCATGTTCCGCCAGGTCGACCAGGCCATGCTGGGACTCGGCCGCGGCCTGCCCGGTGAGCTCGTCGTGGTCGTCGCCGGCACGCCCGCCAACACGCCGGGCTCCACGAACACGCTGCGGATCCATCAGCTAGGTTCCCTTTCGTGACCGATGCCCCCCGGGCCGACGCCGCGTCAGCACAAGCGGTGGTCGACTCCTTCGTGCGTCTGCTGGACCTGCGGACGCTCGACGTCGACCGGTTCGAGGGGGTGAGCCCGCCCGAACGCCGGCAACGGGTCTTCGGCGGGCAGGTCGCGGGGCAGGCACTGGTCGCCGCGGGCCGGACCGTGGATCCGGCCCGCCAGGTGCACTCGCTGCACGCCTACTTCGTGCGTGGGGGAGACCCGTCCGAGCCGATCGTCTACGAGGTCGACCGGGTGCGTGACGGCCGGTCGTTCTCGGTGCGCCGGTGCGTGGCCTCCCAGTCCGGCAAGCCGATCTTCATGATGTCGGCGTCGTTCCAGCGTGCCGAGACCGGCCTGGACCACCAGGTCGAGGCGCCGCTGGACGTGCCCGGGCCGGAGACGGTGCCCTCGCTGCAGGAGATGTTCGAGACCCATCCGGGCAGCAGCGAGCTGTTCGGCGGCGGCCGGGACCTGCCGTTCGACATCCGCTACCTGGGCAGCCTGCCGTGGCCGGCGCCGCACAACCGGCCCAAGGCGCAGCGGCGTCGCTCCTGGATCCGCATCCGGGGTCGGCTGCCCGACGACCCGCTGCTGCACGCCTGCGCGTTGACCTTCTGCTCCGACCTGACGCTGCTGGACTCCACCCTGGTGGTGCACGGCGAGGTGTGGGGGCCCGGCGGGGTGGTCGGCGCGAGTCTCGACCATGCCCTGTGGCTGCACCGCCCGTTCCGCGCCGACGAGTGGTTCCTCTATGACTGCACCAGCCCGTCGGCTTCGGGGGCACGCGGGCTGGCGACCGGGCAGATGTTCACAATGGACGGTCGGCTGATCGCCACCGTGATCCAGGAGGGTCTGCTGCGTCGCGTCGGTGCCTGACCCGGGTTGGGCACTAGCATGACCGTGTGCGTCTGAATGCCCGGGTGGACTACGGCCTGCGTGCCGTCGTGGAGCTGGCCGCTGCCTCGGCGAGTGTGGACCGGCCGGTGACGGCCGAGCGTCTGGCCTCGGCCCAGGACATTCCGCCGAAGTTTCTGGAGAGCATCCTGTTGCAGTTGCGCCGCGGCGACATCGTCTGCTCCCAGCGCGGTCCCGAGGGCGGCTACTGGCTGGCCCGGCCGGCGGAGGAGATCACGCTCGGCGACGTCATCCGCGTCATCGACGGTCCGCTGGCCAACATCCGCGGCCAGCGCCCGGAGCACGTCGGCTACCGGGGCGCGGCCGAGGCGCTGCAGGAGGTCTGGATCGCCCTGCGCGCCAGCGAGCGCGAGATCCTGGACAGCGTCACCGTGGCGAACGTGGCGCGTCACCAGTTGCCCAAGCGGGTGCGCACCCTGGTGTCCGACCCGGGTGCCTGGGTCTGACCCACTCCGTCCACTGTAGACATGCAGGGCGCCGTCCCACAGTGTGGTGCAACCTTGAAATCCGATCGGCTTGATGGGATATTAGTCGGCATGCTGGTCCCCGCTGGTTCACCATGCTGCGCGGTCGTGGGTCTTCCCCGCCGTGGGCGGGGGCTGTGTTTCCCCGGCGAGGCCTGTCCGGTCTAGCGCACACCGGCTCCGAGTCCCGGTGCTGTCGCCGCCCGCACGGTCTGCCGATGCGGGTCTGGTGATGACGAGTCGCGGGTCGCGGCAGCGGTGCCCGACCAGAATGCCCGGACTGTCCGGCGTCTCGCCGACGCCGTTCGGGCCGGCTATTCTCCACTAATGAAGTTCTCTATCGAAATTTCTGTTTGTCACTCGCGCGACCCGGCACGATGTCGGGCCGCTGAACACTGTCGCGCATTCGTTGTGCGGTAAGGAGATAGTTCCCCCATGAGGTTCCGCAGCACCGCCGTCGCCGCTCTCGCCGTCGCCGCGAGTCTGGCACTGACGGCTTGCAGCAAGCCCACCAGCACGGTCAACGCCGACATCACCCCCGACGGGCCGCCGGTGACGCTCAACCTGGTCGGTTACGCGGTCCCCGAGGCCGCCCACACCGCCGTCGCCGCCGAGTGGGCCAAGACGTCGGCCGGCGTCAACGTCACCTTCAAGACCTCCTACGGCGCCTCCGGCGACCAGAGCCGGGCCGTCGTGAACGGCCTCGCCGCCGACATCGTGCACTTCTCCGTCGAGAGCGACGTCACCCGACTCGTCGACGCCGGGCTGGTCGCCCCCACCTGGAAGGACAACCCGACCAAGGGCATCCTCTCGTCGTCGGTCGTCGTCATCGGCGTGCGCAAGGGCAACCCCAAGAACATCCAGGGCTGGGACGACCTGGTCAAGCCCGGCATCGGCATCGTGACGGCCAACCCGGCCTCCTCGGGCGCGGCCCGGTGGAACGCGCTCGCGGCGTGGGGCCAGGTCATCGCCAACGGCGGCACCGAGGAGCAGGCGTACGAGTTCGTCAGCAAGCTCTACAACAACGCGGTCGCCCTGCCCGGCAGCGGTCGGGACACCACCACGGCGTTCCTGGGCGGCGCCGGTGACGTCTTCCTCACCTACGAGAACGAGGCCATCCTGGCCAACCAGAGCGGCGAGGACATCGACTGGATCTACCCCGACACCACGTTGCGCATCGAGAACCCGGCCGCGGTGACGGTCAACGCCCCGCCCAAGGCACAGGCCTACCTCGACTTCGCGCTGAGCCCGGCCGGCCAGCGGGCGTTCGCGCAGAAGGGCTTCCGCCCCGTCGTCAGCGGCGTGGACATCACCGGCATCACGGGCGTCAAGGACCCGTCCAACCCGTTCCCCGAGATCAAGAAGCTGCTCACGGTCGACGACGACTTCGGCGGCTGGGCGGCGCTGACCAAGAAGTTCTTCGACTCCAAGACGGGCATCATCGTGCAGATCATCGCGGCCACGGGTAAGGCGCAGTGACCAGCGAGACGTTGACCCCGACCCGGCCGTCACGTTCGTGGCGGCCGGGCTCGGGCCTGTTCCGCAGGGAACCCGTCGCCGGTCAGCGGCTCACCGTCGCCTCCGGGCTCGGCCTGGGCGTGGCCGTGCTGTGGTTCAGCCTGCTGGTGCTGATCCCGCTCATCGCGGTGATCGTGACCGCGTCGGAGGGGGGCTGGTCGGCCTTCTGGGACGCGATCACCACGCCCCAGACGGCCTCGGCGATCCGGTTGACGGTCACCACCGCGCTGATCGTCACCGTGGTCAATGTCGTGATGGGCACGCTGATCGCCTGGGTGCTGGTGCGGGACAAGTTCCCGGGCCGCGGCGTGCTGGAGTTCCTCATCGACATCCCGTTCGCGTTGCCCACGATCGTCGCGGGTCTGGTGCTGCTGTCGCTGTACGGGCCGCGCAGCCCGCTCGGCATCAACGTGGCGAACGCCCCGGCCAGCGTCTTCCTGGCCTTCCTGTTCGTGACGTTGCCCTTCGTGGTGCGGACCGTTCAACCCGTACTGTCCGAACTGGACAAGGAGGCGGAGGAGGCGGCCGCGTCGCTGGGCGCGAGCCGGTTCACCACGTTCCGGCGGATCGTGCTGCCGGCCCTGACGCCGGCGATCGCGGCAGGCGCGGCACTCTCGTTCGCCCGGGGCGTCAGCGAGTACGGGTCGCTGGTGCTGCTGTCGGGCAACCTGCCCAACCGGACGGAGGTCACGTCGGTGCGCATCCTGGCCAGCATCGAGAACGACAACATCATCGCGGCAGCGGCGGTCGCCGCGGTGCTGCTGGCGATCTCGCTCGTGGTGATCGTGGCGGTGGACGTGCTGCAGCGTCGGTTGGTGCGCCGTGGCTGACGTCACCGTACCGGCCCCGCGGCAGCGGCTGTCCGACCTGTGGCGGCGGCTGCGCCCCGGCCGTTACCTGCTGCGCCTGATCGTGATCGCCTACCTGTTCTTCCTGGTGGCCTGGCCGGTCTACCTGGTGGGGCGCAACGCCTTCGCCCGCGGCTTCACCGATCTGGAGGCGATCCTCTCCGACCCGTACACCGTCTACGCCCTGGAGTTGACCGTCTGGATCGCGCTCGCCTCGGTCCTGATCAACACGGTCTTCGGAGTCGGTATCTCGCTGTTGCTGGTGCGGTACCGGTTCCCGGGCAAGCGCTGGTTCAGCGCCCTGCTCGACCTGCCGCTGTCCGTCTCGCCGATCGTGGTCGGCCTCGCGCTCGTGCTGGTCTACGGCGGGCGCACCGGATGGTTCGGCCCCACGCTGGAGTCGTGGGGGTTGAAGATCATCTTCAACATCCCCGGCATGGTCATGGCGACCGCGTTCGTCGCCCTGCCGCTGGTGATCCGCGAGGTCGTGCCGGTGCTGCAGGAGGTCGGCGACGAGCAGGAACAGGCGGCGCGCAGCCTCGGCGCCAGCGCCTGGCAGACCTTCTGGCGAGTCACGCTGCCCGCCATCAAATGGGGTGTCAGCTATGGCGTCGTGCTCTGCCTGGCGCGATCGTTGGGTGAGTTCGGCGCGGTGAAGGTGGTGTCGGGCAACCTCGACGGCGAGACCCGGACCGCCACCCTGGTCGTAGAGCAAAAATATTTGAATTTCGACAAAGGTGGGTCTTACGCGATGGCGTTCCTGCTCGCGCTCGTCGCGGTCGCCGCCATCCTGATCGTCAGCATCGCCCGCCACCGACAGTTGAAGGAACCCCGGTGAGTATCGAGATCGAAGGCGTCAACAAGCGGTTCGGCAACTTCGTGGCGCTCGACAATGTCTCGGTCGACCTCCCGACCGGGCAACTGACGGCGCTGCTCGGGCCCTCCGGCGGCGGCAAGTCGACGCTGCTGCGCATCATCGCGGGGCTGGAGCAGGCCGACAGCGGCTCGGTGCGCATCGAGGGCGTCGAGGCCACCCACCTGCCGGCCCGCAAGCGCAACGTCGGCTTCGTCTTCCAGCACTACGCCGCGTTCAAGCACCTGAGCGTGCGACGCAACATCGCGTTCGGGCTGGAGATCCGGCATCGGCCCAAGGCGGAGATCCGTGCCCGCGTCGACGAACTGCTCGCGCTGGTGCACCTGGAGCAGTTCGCCGATCGGCTGCCCTCCCAGCTGTCCGGCGGCCAGCGCCAGCGGATGGCGTTGGCCCGGGCGCTGGCGGTGGAGCCCAAGGTGCTCCTCCTCGACGAGCCGTTCGGCGCGCTGGACGCCAAGGTACGCAAGGAACTGCGTGACTGGCTGCGCCGCCTGCACGACGAGGTGCACGTCACCACGGTGTTCGTGACCCACGACCAGGAGGAGGCACTCGAGGTCGCCGACTCGATCGTGGTCATCAACGCCGGCCGCATCGAGCAGATCGGCTCGCCCGACGATCTCTACGACCGGCCGGCGAACGACTTCGTGATGCGCTTCCTCGGCCCGGTGACTCAGCTCGGCAACCGGCTGGTCCGCCCGCACGACCTGCGGCTGCACCCGCTCGGCTCGGTGGACGCCGCCACCTCGGGTGGCGTCGCGGGTCGGATCACCCGGGTCACGCGGGTCGGCTTCGAGGTGCGGGTGGAGGTCACCACGGACGACCAGGTGGTGACCGTGACCCTGACCCGCAGCGAGTTCCTCTCCCACAACCTCGAGGTCGGCTCCACCGTCGTCGTCGAGCCCGCCCACGCCGCCCAGGTGCTGGAGGTCCACTGACGCCCGCGGTCGCGCGGCGCCTCTCCCCGGCGCCCCGGCGTCGTCTCGGCGCTGTTTCCCCGGCGCCCTCGCGTTCCGGTCCCCGGCGGCCCTCACGAGTGTGAGCGGCGCGCCGGGGACTTGCCGTGTCGTTGGTTCACGCTTGTCGGGTGCGGGTGTGCGTGTGAACGGTTGATCTTGCGGCTTGGCGGGTCGGGCGGTTGTGGGTGTTCACGCTTGTCCGCCCGTACGGTTTCTTGTGCCTGGGTCTGCCGGTGACCGACCTCTGTGGCTCGCGAGTGTGAGCGGCGCGCCGGGGACTTGCCGTGTCGTTGGTTCACGCTTGTCGGGTGCGGGTGTGCGTGTGAACGGTTGATCATGGCAAGGCGCTGGTCGGGGCGGGCGTAGTGCTCACAGTCGCGGGCGCGGACAGCCGCGCAGCGCGGATCGCCGGTCGGGTGACCGCGGGTGTTCACGCGGGTGGCGGTGGCGGTGGTCCCGGGTCGGTGCCGGATTGCGGAACCTGATGGTCGTTATGGCGACCACCGATGTCCGCGTTGGTCGGCACGGTCTCCGCCGCCGGCGGTTCACGGGCGTACCTGCCGGCGGTTTACGGGCGTACCTGCCGGCCATCATCAACCTAGCCTCCTAGGACGGCAAAGGGAGAGTGAGGCACCCGGCGATCCAGGAGGGTCAAGGGCCGGACGAGGGTCAGGGGCCGGGGAGGGGCA
>Ga0164243_10007868_pt1 | contig 15834 bp, 16 predicted proteins | sample OricompcompostOP_FD_108781 | JGI IMG/M metagenome (GOLD analysis project Ga0164243, IMG submission 108781) | Organic Plus compost microbial communities from Emeryville, California, USA - Original compost - Organic plus compost (OP) | ecosystem: Engineered > Solid waste > Mixed feedstock >...
ACCCGGAACCGGAACGTCTCGTGGCGCTTGCCCTCGCTGTCGAAGATGCGGCCGCGGTACTTGCCGGGGACGGCGTTCTTGGCCTTCTTGGCCTTCTTGGGCTTCTTGGCCTTCTTGGCGTTGGCGTGCGCCGCGACCTCGGCGTGCATCGACCCCGCGGGTACGGCGTCCTGCGCCGCGGTCTGCCCCGCGGGGAAGCCGAAGACGGTGACGAGCAGGGTGGCGACGACCACGAGTCGGCAGAACCTTCGGCCCACGAGTCTTTCCTCTCCGCTGGCTTCTCGGACACGCGAGCCCCCACGATCATCGAGCGTCGGGCGTCCAGCCACGTTTCCGGACGATCCCGGACAGCCGTCGCCGGGCGCTGCCCGCCATGACCTCGCGGGGGTGCACCTCGTTGACGCACCGTGCTGAGGACGGTGCTGGCCCTGGTCTGCGCCGGCGCCACCCTGGTCGTCGCCGGGCCGGCCGCGAGCACCGCCGACGTGCCCCGGCCGCCCGCGTCGTACGTCGTGACCGCGGCGGGTGGTGCCGCGGTCGAGGTCTCGACGCGTCCGTTCGGGCTGCGCTTCCGCGACGGCTCGGGCCGCACCGTGCTCGCGTCGGTCAGGGGTGGCGGCGGGCCGCGGCCGGTCGTGAGCGTGGGCGACCTGCTCGGCGTGCTCGGCGACACGGACCTCCCGCCGGCGCGGTACGCGCCGGTCACGTTCACCGTCGGCCGGGTCACGATGCAGCAGGCGAACCTGCCGCTGGTGACCGGCAACCCGCTGCTGACCCTGTCCGCCGGGAGGCAGTACTCGCTGACCGACGTCACGGAAGGCCGGCGCCTCCCCGACGGTGGGGTCCGGCTGCGGGTGGCGACCGACGACCCGAGCGGCCGGGAGGCGGTGGTCGAGGTGCGGCCGGACAAGGGGGCCGCGCTCCGGACCCGCGTGCGGCTGGTTCCCGACGACGGCGTCGCGTTCGTCGGCGCCGGGTTCGCCTCCGGCCGGGACGAGGCGTTCCACGGGTTCGGCGGCCGCCGCAACGCCGTCGACCAGGCCGGCGAGTCGTTCGTCAACTGGATCGACCAGACCGTGCTGCAGCTCCCGCTGATCGGCGGGCAGCCGCAGACCGGGTGGTACCAGCAGGCGCAGTTCGTGTCCTCGCGCCCCTACGGCTTCTTCCTCGAGCAGCCCGAGCTGTCGCGCTGGCGGATGCGGTCGGACCGCGACGACGCCTGGCAGGTCGAGAGCGCCTCGCGCGGCCTGCGGTTCACCGTCGCGCCGGGCCCGGCGCGGACCGCGATCCGCACGCTCACCGCGATCACCGGCCGCACGCCGGTGCCGCCGCGGTGGCAGGTGGCGCCGATCTTCGCCCAGACGCTGACCGGCGGCACGACCGGCAAGAGTGCCGCCGAGTACGAGCGCGAGATCCGCACGTCGCTGCGGATGATCGCCAAGTGGCGGCTCCCCTACCGGAGCTTCAGCTTCGAGGCGTGGTGGCTGCTCGCGCGCGCCGGTCGCCTCGACGAGGTGATCCGGACGATCCGCCGGCACGGGCTGCACCCGATCGTCTACTTCCGCGCCTGGGCGGGCAACGACGGGCAGGGCCTGGAGGACGACGCCGCCTACCCCACCGCGATCCGCCGGGGCTACGCGGCGACCCGGCCGAGCGGGACCCCGTACGTCATCGCGGACACGATCGAGCCGGGCGCCAAGGCGGTGCTGCTCGACTTCACGAACCCGCGCACCGTGGCCTGGTGGCGGCACCGGGTGCGGGCCGCGCTGGACGCCGGAGCCGACGGGTTCATGCAGGACTTCGGCGAGCAGACGATGTGGGACATGCGCTTCCACGGCGGCGCGACCGGCGCCTCGATACACAACCGGTACCCGGTCGTCTTCCACCGGGTGACCCGCCGGATCGTCGACGAGTGGCACGCCGACCACCCCCGCCGCGCGACGCCGATGTTCTACGTGCGGTCCGGCTACTCCGGCCGCCCCGGGTCGGCGGCGTACGAGTCGGCCAACTGGTGCGGCGACTACACCGCCGACTGGAGCCGGAGGACCGGGCTGGCCGCGCTCACCACCGACATGCTCAACCGCGCGGTCGGCGGCGCCTACGGCTTCCACTGCGACACCGGCGGCTACATGGACCTGCTCAGCACGACGAGCAGGGAGCTGCTGGTCCGGTGGTCGTGGTACGCCGCCCTCACGCCGGGCAACCGGCTGCACGGCGGGCCGGTGCGCGGGCAGAAGCTCCCGTGGAGCTTCGACGCGGCCGCCGCCCGGATCCACCGCGCCTCGCTGCGGCTGCACCGCCGGGCCGAGCCGCTGATCCTGCGGCTGTGGCGCCGGGCCGCGCGGACCGGCATCCCCATCACCCGCCCGCTGTGGCTCCACCACCCGCGGCTCGCGGGTGTCCACCAGGTCGACCAGGAGTACCTGCTCGGGCCGGACGTCCTCGTCGCCCCGGTGGTGCGGCCCGGGGTGACCCGCTGGCCGGTCCGGTTCCCGCCGGGCTGCTGGCAGCGCCCGGGATCCGGCGAGCGCTACCGCGGGCCGCGCAGCGCCACCGTCCCGGCACCGCTGAACCGCCCGGTGTACTTCGTCCGGTGCGGCACGAAGCCCTTCGAGGTGCGCAAACCGCGCTGACCCGCGAGGCTGGGGGCATGGACGCGACAGCGGGCTCGGAGCTGATCGGTGCGGCCTCGGCGGAGTTCGAGCGGGCGGTGCAGGCACTGCCGGCGGACTCCTGGGAGCGGGGCACCCCGTGCGACATGTCGGTGCGGGCGGTGGTCGACCACGTCGTGCAGGGCAACCGGTTCACCGCGCTGATCCTCGGCGGCGTCGGCCGCGAGGAGGCGTTCGCCGTGGTGTCCGGGGACCAGCTCGGCTCCGACCCGCTGGCCGCCGTGCGGAGCTCGGTCCGTGCGCAGGCCGACGCCTTCTCCGAGTCGCCACCGGACCAGAGCGTGCCCGGGCCGCGCGGGCTGCCGGTGACGGCGGAGGAGTTCCTGCGGTTCCGGCTCGTCGACCTCGTCGTGCACGCCTGGGACGTGCGCCGCGGAGCCGGCGTCGACGAGACCCTGGACCCCGACGTCGTCACCCGCCTGTCCGAGCTCGTCGAGCCGCACCTGGACTGGATGCTCGGCTACGGCGCGTACGGCGACGGGCCGAGCGGCGCGCTGGGGCCGGACGCGCCGGCCCAGGCCCGGCTGCTCGACTGGTTCGGACGGCGCCCCGACTAGGGTCACCCATCGTGAGCACTGGCACGGAGGCCGAGGAGCAGTGAGGTGCACGGCCGCGTCTCGCTGAGGTTGCCCTTCGACGACCGGTGGCTGGTCGAGAACATCCACGACACCGACTTCCTGGGGCAGCGGCACGCCATCGACTTCGTCGCGGTGGACGACCGGCGACGCACGGCGTCCCAGCGCGACTGGCGCACCTTCGTCGCGACCGAGCCGCCGGAGCGGTTCCACTCGTTCGGCCGGCCGATCCTGGCACCCGGTGCGGGCGTGGTGACCCGGATCCACGACGGGGAGCCCGACCACGAGGCACGGCGCTCGCAGCTGACCCTGGTGCCCTACGCGCTGACCCAGCCGGCCCGGCTGCGCCAGGGGATCGAGGCGGTGACCGGCAACTACGTCACCCTCCACCTCGAGGACGGCGCCTACGCCACGCTCTGCCACCTCCGCCGCGGGTCGCTGGTGGTGCGCGTCGGGGACCGGGTGGCCGCCGGCGAGCCGATCGCCGAGTGCGGCAACTCGGGCAACTCGACCCAGCCCCACCTGCACCTCCAGGTCAACGACGGCCCGGACTGGCACACGGCCCGGGGCCTGCCGCCGACCTTCCGGGACTACCGGGAGTGGTCTCCTGACGGGCGGGTCCGGCACCGCCCGGAGGGCAGCCCGAAGCGCTCGACCGTGGTCGCCCCGGGATAACCGATGGACGAGTGGGCACGCGCCCACTTATCGTGGCGGGCATGGCCACCGCCCCTTCGTCAGCACCGCACACGCACCGGGAGATCGCCGAGTCGTTCGGCGGCGACGCGGCCCGGTACGACCGGACCCGTCCCCGCTACCCCCGAGAGCTCGCCGAGCAGGTCCTCGCCGGGCTGCCGGGCCGACGGGTCCTCGACGTCGGCATCGGCACCGGTCTCTCGGCGCTCCCGTTCGCCGAGTGCGGCGCCGACGTCCTCGGCGTCGAGGTCGACGAGCGGATGGCGGAGGTGGCCCGGTCCCGCGGCATCCGCGTGGAGGTCGCCCGCTTCGAGCAGTGGGACGACGGGGGCGAGCGGTTCGACGCCGTGGTCTCCGGGCAGACCTGGCACTGGATCGACCCCGACGCCGGCGCCCGCCGGGCCGGCGAGCTGCTGCGCCCGGGCGGGCGCTTCGCCGCGTTCTGGAACGTCGGCGACCCCGCGCCCGAGGTCGCCGCGGCGTTCGCCGAGGTGTACCGCTCGGTGGAGACCGGCCTGCCCTTCACGCCGTACGCCGTGCCCACCGCGGTCGGCTACGACCGGGTGCTCACCCCGGCGCGGGACGCGCTGCGGAGCGCGGAGGTGTTCTCCGAGCCGGGGGAGCTGCGCCTGGGCTGGGACGCGGTGATCACCCGCGACGCCTGGCTCGAGCAGGTGCCCACGATGGGCGGCCACCAGCAGATCCCCGCGGACCGGCTCGCCGAGCTGCTCGACCGGCTCGGCGCCGTCGTCGACGACCACGGAGGGGCGTTCACGATGCACTACGAGACGGTCGCGCTGGTCGCGGACCGCGTCGGGGCATGAGCGCGGTGCTGCGCCCGGCCCGCGCCGGCGAGGCCGCGCCGCTCTCAGAGCTGGCGCTGCGGTCGAAGGGGCACTGGGGGTACGACGCGGACTTCCTCGAGGCCTGCCGGGCCGAGCTGACCTGGTCCGACGACGACCTGGCGCGGCGCACCGCCGTCGTCGCCGAGCGGGACGGCGAGCTGCTGGGCTTCTTCGTCCTCGACGGCAGCGGTGAGGCCGCCGAGCTCGACGCCCTGTTCGTGGACCCGCCCGCCATCGGCACGGGCGTCGGGGGCCGGCTGATGTCCGAGGCACTGCGCCTCGCCCGCGAGCAGGGGCGGCGGACGGTGGGCATCGACGCCGACCCGGACGCCGAGCCGTTCTACCGGCGGTACGGCGCCCGCCGGGTCGGGGAGGTGCCGAGCGGCTCCATCCCCGGCCGGACGCTGCCCCGGCTGGAGATCGACCTCAGCCCGGCTTCGCAGCAGTGAGCACCGCGCCGCCCGGCCCGGGGCGAGCGGACACCTCCACGAAGCCGATCTCCTCCAGGCGGCCGGCGACCCGGTCGGGGGCCAGGCGGAGCTTGCGGTAGCTGCTGGTCCGCAGCTCCCACCCGCCGTCGTCGCGTCGGGTGTGCACGAGGTCGTGGACCCGCACGTGGTCGCCCTCGTCCTCGAGGAAGCAGGTCAGGATCCGGTCCCGGTCCGAGCGCACCGGGATGAACCGGTCGGCGCCGGTCAGCCGGGTGGTGAGGTCGCGGAAGGACAGCACCACCCGCCCGCCGGGCACCAGCACGTCGTGCACGTCCTGCAGCAGGCGCTCGACCGCGGCCCGGTCCGGGAGGTGCGGCAGCGTGTCACCCATGCACAGCGCGGTGGCGATCGAGCCCGGCTCGATGACGCCGGTCAGCCCGGCGCACAGGTCGGCGTGCATCGGCTGCACCGCCGGGAACCCCGCGGCCCGCTCGGCCAGCTCGTCCAGCAGCGTGCGGCTGATGTCGACGGCGAGCACCGTCCCGTAGCCCAGCTGGGCCAGGGCCACCGACTGGATGCCCGACCCGCAGCCGAGGTCGAGGGCGCGGTCGCCGGCCGCACCGGAGGTGATGCCGCACGAGGCGAGCAGCTCGCGCTGGGCCTCGACGAGCCCGGCGAAGTCGTCGCCGAGCATCCAGGTGTAGTGCGGGGCCAACAGGGTCTCGTAGTGGTCCAGGACCTCCGACAACGAACGCGTTCCTCCTCACTCGTCGGGCTCACTTGTCGGGCTCACTCGTCAGGTCTCGGGTCGGCTCAGCGCGCCGGCGACGGTGGCGGTCACGAACCGCTCGACCTCCCCGAGCCCCGGGGGCGTCCCGTCCCGGCCGGCGAAGAGGAGGTGACCGCCGCCGACCAGCGACAGGGTCAGCGCGTCGACGTCGGCCGCCGCGGCGACCCGGCCGGCGTCGCGCTCCGCGCGCAGGTAGTCGGCAACCGTCTCGGTCGCCTCGGCGAGGATCGAGATGCCGCCGCCCGGGCGGGCCCGGCGCAGCCGGGTCCGGAGCTCGTCGCGGAAGGTGATCAGCGAGATGATCGCCATCGGCACCGGCTCGAAGAACGCCGTCAGCGCGCGGGTCAGGTTGCCGCTCACGGTCCCGGTGCCCACCGCCTCCCGCAGCTCCGCGGCCCGGGCGTCCAGTCGCTCGGTCCGGTCGAGGACCAGCTCGGTCAGGAAGCCGTCGAAGTCCGGGAAGTGCCGGTGCAGCACGCCCTTCGCGCACCCGGCCTCGTCGGTCACCGCCCGGCTGGTGAGGGCGCCGGCGCCGTCACGCACCAGTACCCGCTCGGCGGCGTCGAAGAGCTGCTGCCGGGGGTTGCTCAGGTGCACGCCGGTGGGCACGGGCCGGGTTCCTCCGTGGAAGTGGGCGGATGCCCACTGTACCGTCGTCCCAGATCCTCGGACGCGGGAGGCCGTCGTGAAGGTGATCGTGGTGGGCGCGGGACTGGCAGGGCTCTCCGCGGCCCGCGAGCTGCGCAGCGGGGGTGCGGACGTCGTCGTGCTCGAGGCCCGGGACCGGGTCGGCGGCCGGGTCGAGGGCGGCGAGCTGGGCGGGCACCCGGTCGAGCTCGGCGGAACCTGGATCGGCCACGGCCACGAGCGGATGTACGGCCTCGTCCGGGAGCTCGGCCTCGAGACGTTCCGGACCTGGAACGACGAGGGCAAGGTGCTCGTGGAGCTCAGCGGTCGACGGGCCCTGATGGCCGGCCGCAAGGGCGCCGTCCCCCGGCTCAACCCGTTCGCCCTCGCCGACCTGGCGCAGGGGATGGCGAGGTTCGGCCGCCTCGCCAAGAGCGTGGATCCCGCTGAGCCATGGGCCCATCCGAAGGCTCACGAGCTGGACACGCAGACCTTCGAGAGCTGGGTGCGCCGCCACCTGCGCACCCGCGCCGGGCGGGAGTACTTCCGCACCGCCACCGAGGCGCTGTTCGCCGCGGACACCGGGGACATCTCGCTGCTGCACGCGCTCTTCTACGCCGTCAGCAACGCCGACCTCGACACCCTGGTCGCCGTCGACGAGGGCGCGCAGCAGGACCGCGTCGTGGGCGGGTCGGTGCTGGTCGCGCAGCGGCTGGCCGAGGACCTCGACGTCCGGCTCGGTGCTCCGGTGGCCGCGATCGCCCAGGACGCCGGCGGCGTCCGGGTCACCACCCGGTCGGACGAGACCCACGAGGGGGACCGGGTGGTGGTCGCGGTGCCGCCCACCCTCGCGGGTCGGCTCCACTACGAGCCGCTGCTGCCGCCGTGGCGCGACCAGCTCACCCAGAAGCTCCCGGCCGGCACCGTGGCCAAGACGTTCGCGGTCTACCCCAGGCCGTTCTGGCGCGACGACGGGCTCAACGGCCAGGCGGTGTCCGACGCCGGCCCGGTCAAGGTCACCTTCGACGTCTCCCCGCCCGGCGCCGAGGTCGGCACCCTGCTCGGCTTCGTCGAGGGCGGCGAGGCCCGGCGCTGGCAGCGGCTCGACGAGGCCGCCCGCCGGCGCGCGGTGCTCGACAGCTTCGTCCGGTACTTCGGCCCGCGCGCGGCCGAGCCGACGGCGTACCTCGAGAAGGACTGGAGCGCCGAGGAGTTCTCCCGCGGCTGCTACGGCGCGCACTTCGCGCCGGGCGTCTGGACCGGCTACGGCCCGGCGCTGCGCGAGCCGGTCGGTCGCATCCACTGGGCGGGCGCGGAGTACGCCGTGGAGTGGAACGGCTACATGGAGGGTGCGGTCCGGTCCGGGCTCGCCACCGCCCGCCAGGTGCTCGGTCAGCACGCGTAGGTCAGCGCGAGTAGGTCGCGGTGAGCCGACCCTGCGCGGTCGCGGCCTCCTCGATCGCGCGCAGGGCGTCGTCGAGCGCCGCGCCGGGGTCGAGGCCGGTCTCCTCCGACAGTGCGTAGACCATGAACCGGTAGTGGTGGGTGCCGCTCGGCGGACAGGGGCCGGCGTACGACGCGTCGCCGCTCGAGTTCTCGACCTCGACGCCACCGTCCGGCACCCCGCCCTCGTCGACCGACGTCACGCCGGGCGGGACGTCGAGCACCACCCAGTGCGTGTAGGTGCCGCCCGGCGCGTCCGGGTCGTCGACCACCAGCGCCAGCGCGGCGGCGTCGTCCGGGACGCCGTCCCAGGCCAGCGGCGGCGACACCTCGTCGCCGTCACAGGTGAAGCGCTCCGGGACGGTGCCGCCGTCGTCGAACGCCTCGCTCGTCACCGTGATCGAGTCCGGGGCGTCGACCTCGGCCGGCTCGGCCGTCTCGTCGTCGGAGCAGCCGGCGACGGCGACCACCAGTCCGACGACCGCGACCGCGAAGAGCGCTGACCGACCCCGCACGGGTGCCACGGTAGGGAGTTCCGCTCGTCACCGGCACCCCCGGGTCAGTGCGGCGGGCGCTGCCCCTGCTGCGAGAGCGCCGTGCCGGCGTCGCAGGTCAGCTCGCCGGGCTGGAGCTGGACGGCGGCCGGTGACCACACCTCGACCTCGCCGTCGACGCGGGCTCCGAGCAGGCACTCGTCGTCCCCGCTGACCGCGAGCCCGACGTCGCTCCCGTCGGCCGTCACGTCGACCCGGGGCAGGGGCGGCCCGGTGGCCCCGCGCAGCGCCGTCCTGATGCGGCGGCGGAGCAGCTCGGTGTCGGGCATCTCCCCCGTGGTTGACAGCGATCGTCGCACAACGCGGTCGAACCCGTCGGGCACTAGGGCGACCGGCTCCGGCGTGCGAGGAGGGATGGGGACCGGTCGCGCCCGCTGCGGGCAGGAGACGCGCTCGGGGGAGTCGGCGAGCCCCTCGAACCCGAGCTCGGCGACGTAGCAGGCGGTGACCGGCTCGTCCGAGATCCAGCCGGCGTTCTGCGGCTCGAGGTGGATCCGGTAGGTCAGCCGGACGAACGGCTCGGTCCGGTCGCCGGCGTCGAGCTCCTCCACGTCGATGACCGCGAGCCGTCCGTCCTGCCCCGCGGTGGTCTCGGCCGCGGCGCGGGCGTAGTCCATGGCGGTCTCCTGGCGCGGGTAGCTGATGGCGTCGCTGACGACCTGCGCGATCCGGTCGGTCTCGTCGTTGCCGGGCAGGTCCGCGGCGTCGTCCTGGCACCCGGCCAGGAGGAGGAGCGCCGCCCCGAGCAGGGCACTGCGTCGCATGCGGAGCACCGTAGGTCACGGATCCCGGGCACCGGTGCGGAGGTCAGCCGGCGCGCGGTGGCCTCCGGTCCTCCACGTGGACGAGCGAGGCGAACGTGGTGTCGACGTCGGCGAGCCGGAACCTGCCGGACGGGACGGGCCGGTCGGCGGCGAGCGTGACCACCGCGTACCCGGCGGTGCGCGCCCGCCTGCGAGGACCGAGCAGCCGCAGCCAGTCCGGTGCCAGCGGTCGGTTGCTGTCGACGACGTACACCCAGTCGGTGCCGCTGCGCACGCTGAGCAGGCTCTCGGTCCAGACGGTCAGCACCAGGTCTCGTGGGGGCTCGCGGGTGAGACCCGCGGTGACGACCGGGGCGGGCGGTTCCACGACCAGGTGCAGCAGCGGCATCCGCGGGGGCCGGCGGCGCCACGGTCGCGGCCTCGAGCCCTCGAGGTAGCCGAGCTGGTGGGCGGTCGCCACCTCGCGGTGGCGGACCCGGCTCCACTCCTCGAACAGGTCGGCGTACACCGCCACCGTGGGGCGTGCCGACAGGGCCAGGCTCATGTCCAGGGGACGTTCCGGCGCCGGGATCTGTGACGCGCGGGACCGGACACAGAACCGGACACAGAAAGGGAGAGGCCCCTGCCTCTCCACTTTCAAGGTATAGCGGAGAGGGGGGCTTGCGGCAAGGCCCCCTCCGGGCGTCACACTCTGCGGTCTGCCGCCCGTCCCCGCACCCCTTGGGAGTCCTCGCTTGCCCGTGACCACCAGCGTCTTCCACCTCTCCGACCACCCCGCCAAGGCCGATCCCGCACTGATCGCCGCCGACGAGGAGCACTTCGCTGCGATCGCCGCCAGCCTCGAGCAGGCGATCGCCGACCTCACCGAGCGCCTCGACGCCGAGCGCCGCAAGCCCGGCGGCTCCGGCGAGGCCGCGTTGAACCGCGACCAGGAGATCCACCGGCTCACCGGGCGGCTGCGGATGCTGCAGCGCTACAGCCTCGACCTGTGCCTGGGCCGGATCGTCCTCGCCGACGAGCCCGAGCCGGTGTACGTCGGGCGGCTCGGCCTCTCCGACCGGAACGGCCGGCGGCTGCTCGTCGACTGGCGCTCGCCCGCGGCCGAGCCGTTCTTCGCCGCCACCCACGCCCGGCCGATGGGCGTGGTCAGCCGGCGCCGCTACCGGTGGACCGGCGGCCGGATCACCGACTACTGGGACGAGGTCTACACCGACGACGGCCTCGAGCAGCACGCGGCGCTCGACGAGCAGTCAGCGTTCATCGCCAGCCTCGGCGGCAGCAGGTCGCCGCGGATGCGCGACGTGCTGGCCACCATCCAGGCCGACCAGGACGCGATCATCCGGGCGGGGTCGCGCGGCGCGCTCGTCGTCGACGGCGGCCCCGGCACCGGCAAGACCGTGGTCGCGCTGCACCGGGCGGCGTACCTCCTCTACGCCGACCCGCGCCTCGGCCACCGCCGCGGCGGCGTGCTCTTCGTCGGGCCGCACCAGCCCTACCTCTCCTACGTCGCCGATGTGCTGCCCAGCCTGGGCGAGGAGGGCGTGCGGACCTGCACCGTCCGCGACCTGGTGCCCGGCGGTGCCGAGGTGCCGGAGGAGCCCGACCCGGAGGTGGCCCGGCTGAAGGCCGACGCCCGGATGGTCGAGGCGATCGAGCCGGCGGTCCGGCTCTACGAGGAGCTGCCCACGACCGGGATGGACGTCGAGACGCCGTACGGCGACGTCTGGCTCGGCCCGGCCGACTGGGCGGAGGCGTTCGAGGCCGCCGACCCCGGGATGCCGCACAACGAGGCGCGCGAGGAGATCTGGGAGGCGCTGCTGACGATCCTCGTCGACAAGGTGGACGACGAGGAGGTGCCGCCGGACCAGCTGCGCCGGGCGCTGGCTCGCAACGAGTGGCTGACGACGGCGTTCGACAAGGCCTGGACCCGGATCGACCCCTACGACCTGGTCGGCGACCTGTGGTCGGTGCCGGCCTACCTGCGGATGTGCGCCCCGTGGCTCACCGAGGAGCAGGTCCGGCTGCTGCAGCGGGACGACCCGAACGCCTGGACGCTCTCCGACCTGCCGCTCCTCGACGCCGCCCGGCTGCGCCTCGGCGACCCGGACGCCGGCGCGCGGCGGCGGCGCCGCGAGGCCGCGCTCGCCGCCGAGGCCGAGGAGAGGTCGATGGTCGTCGACCACCTCGTCGAGACCGACGACTCCGAGATGCTCGTGATGTCGATGCTGCGCCGCGAGGACCTCCAGGCGGCGCTGGTCGACGAGTCCGCGGCGCCGACCGCGGACCCCGACACGCTGGCCGGGCCGTTCGCGCACGTGGTGGTCGACGAGGCCCAGGAGCTCACCGACGCCGAGTGGCAGATGCTGCTGCGTCGCTGCCCGTCGCGCAGCTTCACGATCGTCGGTGACCGGGCCCAGGCCCGGCACGGGTTCACCGAGAGCTGGGAGGAGCGGCTGGCCCGGGTCGGCCTCGACCGGGTCGAGATCGCGACGCTGACCGTCAACTACCGGACGCCGGCCGAGGTGATGGCGGCGGCCGAGCCGGTGATCCGTGCGGTGCTCCCGGACGCGAACGTGCCGACCTCGATCCGCACCGACAGCCACCCGGTGGTGCGCGGCAAGGTCACCGAGCTCGCAGGGATCGTCGAGGAGTGGCTGGCCGAGCACGAGGAGGGGACCGCGTGCGTGGTGGGCGACCCGACGTACCCCGAGAGCACGCGGGTGCGCTCGCTCGGTCCCGAGCACGTGAAGGGCCTCGAGTTCGACCTCGTCGTGCTCGTCGACCCGGAGCGGTTCGGCACCGGGATCGAGGGGGCGGTCGACCGGTACGTCGCGATGACCCGCGCCACCTCGCAGCTGGTCGTCCTCTCGCGCGAGTAGCTCAGAGGAGGTGCGGCAGCGGCCAGGTGCGCCCGGTCCCGCTGTCGACGAGGGCGGCGCGGTCCACGCGCACCGTCATCGGGAGCACGTCGGCGACCGCCTTCACCACCGTCGCGAGCCCGGCGCCCTGGGCGCGGGTGGCCACCGACACGTGCGGGACCCAGTGGCCGGACCGGTAGTTCCGGTGCAGCTCCGCGCCGGTCGCCTCGAGCGCGGTGGCGACCCGCCACTGCCGGACGGCGGTGTCCACGGTGACCGCGGGCGCCAGCGCGGCGCGGCCGCGCGGGAAGGCAACGGTGCCGTGGAAGGTCATCTCGAACGGCTCCGCCTCGGGCAGCGACGCCAGCGCCGACTGCACCCGGTCGAGGTCCCAGCTGCGCAGGACGACGTACGACAGGTGCGGGTGGTGGCGCCGGTGGGTGTGCGTCGCCAGCGTCGCGATCCCGGCGTCCTCGAGCCGCGACCACAGGTCGCGGATCAGCCTCTCGGAGCGCGGGTCGAAGAGCAGGCAGACCGCGAGCGCCACGTCGCCGGCTAGCGCGGGACCTCGACCGGAGTCATGGCGGCAGGCTACTGCCGCCCGTGCTCTCGCATCACCGCCCACGCGTCCGCCACCGGTCCGAGGTGGCGCAGCTTGTCCGGGTTGATCACCGAGCGCACCACCTGGACCCGGCCGCCGACCACGTCGAGGGCCATCACGTTGATCACCTTGCCGTCCGGGTCCCGGAACACCGCGCCCGGCTGGCCGTTGACCTCGCGCCGCTCGACGGTCAGCCCGGTGCCGCCGAAGCGCCGGCCGAGACCGCCGAGCATCCGGGCGACCTTGTCGACGCCGACCACGACGCGCATCCACTGCGGCGCCTTGCCGCCACCGTCGCCGTGGACCTCGACGTCGGCCGCGAGCAGGTCGCGCAGCGCGTCCACGTCGCCGGCCGTGAGCGCGTCGAAGAAGCGGGCGGCGAGCTCGTCGCGCTCGCGCCGGTCCACGTCGAAGCGCGGCCGGCCGTCCCGCATCGCCTGGCGGGCCCGGGTGGCGAGCTGCCGGCAGGCCTCCTCCGAGCGGCCGACGACCTCGGCGACCTCGGCGTACGGGAACCCGAAGACGTCGTGCAGCACGAACGCCGCCCGCTGCTCCGGACTGAGCCGCTCGAGCACCAGGAGCGCTGCCATCGAGACCGAGTCGGAGAGCTCGGCGGCGCGCTCCGGGTCGGGGTACGTCGTCTGCTCGTCGGTGATCAGCGGCTCGGGGAGCCACTGACCGACGTAGTGCTCCCGCCGGGCGCGCGCCGAGCGGAGCACGTCGATCGACACCCGGGTGACGACCGCGGCGAGGAACGACTTGAGCGAGACGGGCGGGGTGCTGCTCGCCTGGTAGCGCAGCCAGGTCTCCTGCACCGCGTCCTCGGCCTCGCTCACGCTGCCGAGGAGCCGGTAGGCGATGGAGAACAGGAGCGGTCGCAGCTCCTCGAACTCCTCGGTGCTCACGGATGTCACGACGCCTCCGTCGTCAGGCCGTGCCGGAACCCCTCCCGCCAGCTCGGCCAGCGTAGCTCCCAGCCCAGGTCGCGCTTGGCGCGCGCGTTGGACGAGCCGCGGGTCTGGGTCAGCAGCGACACCCCGGCCTCGCCGGCCGCGAGCCGGGCCAGCCAGACCGGCACCCGGCGCGGGGGCTTCGCGCCCAGGCACGCAGCCAGGTGCGGCAGCCACTCGCTCGCCGGCGCGGGGTCGTCGTCGACGATGTTGTAGAGGCCGCGCACGCCCTTCTCGAGCGCGAGCACGGTGGCCGTCGCCGCGTCGTCGAGGTGGATGAACGACATGTAGCCGGTGCCGTCGCCGACGAGCGGCATCTGCCGCTTGCGCACCATCGGCAGCATCGCGTCGTTCGGGTCGCCGTAGAAGCCGCCGTAGCGGAGCACCGTCCCGTCGACCTCGAGCGTCCTCGCCTCGAGGTAGCGGATGGCCGCGAGGCTCTCCCGCTGCGACTTCGGCGGGTCGGGGTCGAGCGGGTCGTCCTCGGTCTTCACCCACGACCCGGTCCGGCTGTTCGGCCAGCCGGTGTAGCTCTGCGCCACCACGTGCGGCACCCCGACCGCCCGGACCGCCTCGAGCAGGTGGTCGAGGCCCTCGGTGCGCAGCCGGTTGGTGAGCGCGAAGGACCGGTCCCAGGTCCGGGGGTTGATCCCCGTCGAGAGCCCGGTCATCTGGTGCACCACGGCGTCGGGCTCGGCCTTCGCGACCGACTCGCCGACCGCGGTGGCGTCGAGGCCGTCGACGACGGCCGGCTCGGCGCCGAGCCGCTGGAGCAGGTCGGTCTTCGCCGGGCTCCTCGTGGTGGCGGTCACCCGGTGGCCGCGCTCGACCAGCTGGGCGATCAGCCGGACGCCGATCACGCCGGTACCGCCCGCGACGTAGACGTGCATGTCACTTCTCCTCGTTGTCCCGACTTCGTTCTCGGCCCGAGACGAGACAGCGCGGGGAAACGTGACGGCTACAGCTCCAGCACCCCGAGCGGCAGGTCGGGCACCCGGTGCAGCCCGGGGACGGCGTCGGGGTCGGCCCAGCCGGCGGCGACGTCGACGTCCTCGACGAGGTCGCCGCAGACGTGCCGGCCGCTGTTGCTGGCGACGATCCGGCCGTGCGCGTTGACGACCACGAGCCGGCGGTCGGCGGCGCGCAGGGTCGGGAGCAGCCACTCCTCGGCGGCGTTGACCCGCACGTCGCAGCCGGCGACGCCGGCGAACCGGTCGCCGACGAGGACCGGCGCGGTGAAGGTCAGCGTGTAGTCCTCGGTGCAGAGGTAGTCGACGTAGGGCCCGGTGACGTGCCGGCCGCCGGTGTCGCGCGGGACGACGTACCAGGGCAGGTGCTCGTAGTCGTAGAACCCGCCGCCGTGCGGGTCGGTCTGCACGAGCAGCCGCTGCACCTTGCCGTCGTCGCGGGCGAACCACTCCAGCCACCAGCGGGCGTCCTCGAGCAGCCCGACCGCGGCCACGAAGCCGGCACCCTGGACCACGTCGGCGTGCTCCTCGACGAGCCCGGTGGTGAGGTCGTCGATCGCGGTCAGCACACCGCGACGGAGCCGGTCGGCGCCCTCGAGCGCCTCGAGCGTGGGCGTGGCGATCGTGTCGACGACGGAGAAGGCGCGGGCGCCGAGCTCCTGCACCGCGGTGACCGTGGCGGCCACGTCGTCGGAGACCGTGGGTACGGCGGACCGGCCGGGTGGTGTCATCGGGACTCCTGACCGAGCTTGTAGTCGATGAGCCGGGCCGTCGAGTCGGCGACCCGCTGTTCGGCGGTCTGGCGGGCGACGAGGGTGTCGCGCGCCTCGATGGCGTCGACCACGGTGGTGCAGGTCTCGACCATCTGCGCGTGGCTGTCGTCGTCGCCGAAGGCCAGCCACAGCAGCGTGCCGAACTCGGCCTGCAGCGCGACCTCCTCATGGTAGAGACGCGCCGACTGTGCGGCGACGGCCACCTCGATGTGGAACTGGGCGTCCGCGCGCCGGCGCTCGTCGGGCTCCTCGGCCTCGGCCAGGTGGGCGGCCATCCGGCGCAGCTGGGC
>Ga0164243_10007869_pt1 | contig 15832 bp, 16 predicted proteins | sample OricompcompostOP_FD_108781 | JGI IMG/M metagenome (GOLD analysis project Ga0164243, IMG submission 108781) | Organic Plus compost microbial communities from Emeryville, California, USA - Original compost - Organic plus compost (OP) | ecosystem: Engineered > Solid waste > Mixed feedstock >...
CGGAACGTTTCCGCTCCCGAGGTTATCCTGGGAGAGGGCCTCCACGTTTTGCCAGGCGTCATCGACACGCAGGTCCATTTCCGCGAGCCAGGCCTCGAACACAAGGAAGACCTGGAAACCGGAAGCCGCGCTGCGGTTGCGGGCGGTGTGACGGCCGTCTTCGAAATGCCCAACACCAAACCGCTGACGACGAGCGCCGCGATGCTTGCCGACAAGGTCCGGCGTGCACGTCATCGCATGTTCTGCGACTTCGCCTTCTTCGTCGGCGGCACGCGCGACAACGTCGCCGACATTCCGCTCTTCGAAAAGCTCGAGGGATCGGCCGGAATGAAAGTGTTCATGGGATCATCCACCGGCGATCTGCTGGTGGATGACGGAGTGACGCTCGACAAGATCATTGCGAAGATCTCCCGGCGCGCATCGTTTCATGCCGAAGACGAGGCACGCCTCAAGGCGAGAATGCATCTGCGGCGTAAAGGCGATCCGTCTTCGCATCCCGAATGGCGCGATCCAGAGGCCGCGCTGATAGCTACGAAAAAGCTTGTCGGACTGGCCGAGAAGCACGGCAAGCGTGTCCACGTCTTGCACGTCTCGACGGCGGAGGAGATGGAGTTCCTCAAGGATCATAAGAACTATGCGACGGTTGAAGTCACCCCGCACCACCTGACCCTCGAAGCACCGGAATGCTATGAGCGTCTTGGCACCTACGTTCAAATGAACCCGCCCGTTCGCGATGCGCGCCATCGCGCTGCGATCTGGGCGGCGCTCGAGTCGGGCGTCGTCGATGTGCTGGGCTCCGACCACGCGCCGCATACGCGGGAGGAAAAAGACCACGTCTATCCCGACACGCATTCCGGGATGACCGGCGTGCAGACGCTGGTGCCGATCATGCTCGACCACGTCAATGCCGGACGCCTCACGTTGCCACGTTTCGTTGATCTCACGAGCCATGGGCCGCAGCGGCTCTTTGGCATTCGCGGCAAGGGCCGCATCGCGGTCGGTTACGATGCGGACCTGACGGTGATCGATCTTGCGCGCACCGAGACGATCACCAACCGCTGGATCGAGAGCCGCGCCGCGTGGACGCCCTATGACGGTGTAAGAGTGAAGGGTTGGCCCGTCGGGACCTTTGTTCGCGGCCGGAAGGTAATGTGGGAAGGCGAAATCCTCACTCCCGCGCAGGGGGAGCCCGTCGGCTTTCTCGAAGGCTACGTAGGCTGAGGGGAAGGAACCTGCGGTAATTCGCAACGAGGCGCTTCATCTTCCCGATGACATGCAAGTCAAAGCTCGGTGGGAGCCGCGGATTTCAACTTCCCTTCTTGAACACCGTCCATGTGCCATCGGCCGCGATCACCAGACGCCACCAGAGCCACCGCTTTTTCTCCCGCATTTCCGCCGCCATCGCAGGCGTGACGAGACGGTAGAGATCGACCTGTTCGGAAGGCGTCAGCTTGTCCAGGGGGCGCTCCGCGAGATACGGCCAGACGTAGATCAGATTGTTCTCGATGTCGTTGCCGAGCGGTAGTGCAACCGGCGGCATCTCCAGAATCTGGATGATCGCCGCAAGCGTATCGCGGCCTTGCGGATCCTCCGATCTGTCCTTCAGGACTTTGATTGGATCGGATCGCGGCGAGATTCCCATATCCGGAACGGAGCCGCTGACGTCGAATGCGGACTTGAGTTCCTCAATATCGCCCGAGCGGGCCGCAGTCAGAAGCACATCACGCAGATCCGCGACGTGGGAGGGAAGCTTCGGACCGTCGCTGCCGTCTTCGGCGCGCGACCCCGAGACATGGACAAGTGCGGCGCCCGCCACTACGAGTAGAATAAGGAGTGCTGCTTTTTTGCGAGATGCCAGCCGTACCAACAGCTGATGTCTGGTCCACATCGCCCGGGGGAGTTTTCGCCGTTGTTGTTGCACCTTCCGCTGACCTATGAAGCCATGGAGGATGCGGGCGTGCCAGTCGCCGGCGGTTTCCATTTCCGACATCGAGCAACGTCCCCTTGCTGAGTTACATTCCCAATCCGCTCATCATCCCGGTCGGTTTGATTGTGGGGATGCTCATCGCGGCCCCCGTCGGCCCTGTCAATGTCCTGTGCATCCAGCGCGCCATCGAGCGCGGATTCTGGGGCGGCATAGCGGCCGGCATCGGATCGGTAACCGGCGACGCGCTTATCGCTCTTTGCGCAGGCCTCGGCGTCGGCTCGATTTCGGGCGTCGTCGAGACGCATCGCGCTGTGATCCAGGTGATCGGCGGGCTCGCGCTTGCGGCCTTCGGTCTCCGCCTCTATTTCAGTGCGCCACGGCTGAAGGTAACTTCCGAAGATGAGCCGCCGGCGCGGCTGAAGGACTTTGTCTGGGACATCCCTCAGACATTCTTTCTGACAATCACCAATCCCGGTGCGGTTCTTGGCCTTTTTGCTGTCTTTGGAGGCATCAGCACCTTCGTCGAGGTGCATTCGACGATTGATGTCCTCCTGCTTGTCGCGGCCATCGCCAGTGGCAGCATGCTGTGGTGGGTCACCCTATCAAACCTGATCGGGCGTTATCGCCACCACATCAATTTGCGCGCCATCAATATGGTCAACCGGATCGCGGGCCTGCTGCTCGCGATCTTTGGAGCGGTGTTGATCGCCGAAGTGATCTGGAAGGCCGGACACTTCTAATGAATGGCCCGCCTTATTGATCGCGACGCGCCAGAGTGAATTCCCCCTCGACGACCCGCTTTTCAAGCCCACGCGTCAGATGAATGACGGCATCCTCTCCATAGATCGCGACAAGATCGGTGAGTGCCGTGAAAAGCGCCGCATATGCCATCTGCTGTGGCTCGACCCCCGTGTCTACGCCCTCATCCCACGCGGCGAGGATGAGATCGAGCGCTTTCAATGTCGGATTCTTCGTATCGAGATCCTCGAAACACTGCATACCGTTTACATTCCTTCCCTCAGCCTGACCGCAGATCGTCGGCGGCCCCCAATCAGTGTCACCTAGCATGAGCTTTCGCGATAGGTCGTAGCTGCCACTATTCACAGTAAACCAGCCCGAAACGGCGTGTCGGCCCGTTAAGCCATTTTGGCAGCCTCATCAGTTCGGATAGGCCTTCAGCAAGCCATCAGAAAGGTCGGAACCTTCGGAAAGAAAGCGGGTGATGGCCGTTTGCGCGGAAGGGCTGCAGGTATTGTACGTGCGGCTATAGCTGCGATACCCCTGGTTGAAGGCTCGAGTCAGTTTCGCGCGTCGGAGTGCGCTCGATCCCTCGGCGTTCATCAGATCGCGCATGCGGTCACGCCAGTATTGTCCTTCGTTCGCACCGCAAAGCTCGCGAAGATAGTGAATGGCACCCAAAACCTCGGAAAGGCGAAGCAGCCGGTCGTCGTAGGGCTTGCTGTCGGACGCCGCATTGGCAAATCCGCACGCCATGCCGAGGATGGTGACTGCGAGAAGCGCTTGGCCAGCATGGCGCAGGTGATGTTTCACGTATCGACCCAGCTCGTTGATGTTCGTGCGGCGAATCCGGCAGAGTTTATATTCGAGATCCATGCGTCACAAAAAGGACGATCCCGCAGTGTGCGCGAGATATAGCCTGACATCTCCACCGGAAGCGGTGCGCACATTCTTCGACGCACCGGGCGTCGATGAATTCCCGCCCCGATACAATATCGCCCCGTCGCAACCCGTCCTGATTGCACGAAACGACATCAGGGGTGTACCGGAACTTCAATTGGTGCGCTGGGGTCTCATTCCGTCATGGGCCAAGGACCCGTTGGCGCTTCGCTCTCCCTTGATCAATGCCCGGGCCGAAACGGCCGGAGAAAAACCGGCGTTTCGCGGCGCACTGAGGCATCGCCGCTGTCTTGTTCCGGCGACGGGCTTCTACGAATGGAGCGGCAAACGCACGGCGCGGCAACCTCATCTCATTCGCTTGAAGGATCACGAGCTTTTCGCCTTCGGCGGGCTTTGGGAATCGTGGCTCGGCGCCGATGGCAGCGAGATTGAAACGATGGCAATCCTGACGACAGCATCGAACGCCGAGATGGAGCGGCTCCATGACCGGATGCCTGTTCTGATCGACCCCGAGAATTTCGAACGCTGGCTTGATTGCCGCTCCGGCACGGCAGAGGAGATCCGGGATCTGCTGCAACCCATCGCCGATGGTCGCATGATTATCACGACGGTCAATCCCCGGCTTAACGATCCTCGCGCCGAGGGCCCTGATCTCCAAGAACCGGCATCTTCCGGTCTTTTGCTCTAGACGATGCGTCGAGCCATGGGACTCGCGGCGCGTGCCAAACGGCGCTAACCTAAACGGCAAGCTAAAAGTCAAGACCTTGTCGATATTTGAAGATAGGTGATCGGCGCTGGTCTGGGCCTTCAGGCGAATTTGATGGCCGGTGTAAACGGGCCGCCGAAGGGACATGGGGAGAGTTTCATGGCGTATCATGGCGAGGATCTCGATCTCAGGACGCCGCAGACGTGGACGTCCGTGCAGGCGGATGTGATCCCGCCAGGTGAGCCATCACCGGCGAACGGCAAGCGGGCCCAGTTCCTTGCCGGTCCCGTTCTCGTCGATGAGATTGTCCTTGCCTGTTTCAATCAGGCTTACGACATCGCCTGCGCCCATCGGGCAGGTGAAGTCCGCCTCGAACACCTTCTCAATGCCATGACGCGCCTCGATGCGGCGGCCGCAGCCTTGGAAGCTCATGGCATCCGAGTGGTCGCCCTTAAGCGCGAGACGGCAACGATCATCGCGGGTGACATCCCGGCGGTGCCGGGCAGCAGCGCCGTCTCTCCGCGACGCTCGGACGAGTTGGCGGACGTCTTGAAGTTTGCAGTGGCGCACGCTTCGCGCCGCAACGCCCCTGTGACGGTCGATGATGTCTTGCAGGTATTGTTCGATCATCGATCGGAGTTCGGCGCATCGGAATTGCTTCTTCGTTTCGCCTCACGTTTCGCAGAGCCGCTGCCACCACTGACCCGCGCCGAGCCCCGTTATGCACCAAGCGCATTGCGTTATCCGGTGGAATACACACGGGCCGCCTACCGGGCCGATTATCTCGGAACGCCTACCGACGCGGCCCAGAATCCGCGCATCGAAGCACTCGAGCAGGCGGTGCGCACGCTGGGCCACGATCTGACAAGCGAACGTCACGCCATCGCCGGTCTCGTTCGCGATCTGACCAGAGACACGCTCGCCCACCAGGATGACCAGGGTCGAACGCACGCGATTTTGCTCGACCGCATCGGAGCGCTTGAAACTGCGCTGCGTGAAGGCGGCGCAGCGGCACCTGGCGAGCCGTCCGCGCTCGTGGCCAAGCTCGGTGACATCGAGGCTGCCCTCGAACTTCGCCTTCAGGAGATGTCTCAGTCGTGGGCCGTCCTTTCGGCGCGATTGCAAGAGCTGGAAGCCTCGATCCGGGACCGTCAGGTTCTCACCGGCGATGAAGTGAGATCCGACGATGCTGCGCAGGTCGTCGACCTGAAGCCGATTGCCGACAAGCTTGATGTGATCGAAGAGGCCGTACTTGGCTCGGATCACCGCGGCTTCAGCGAACTCCACGACCGGCTTGCGCGGGTTGAGGATGGTATCGGCCAAGTGCTTGCGAGCTCGCCCGGGGACAGTCCATCGGTGGCGCTCGCAGCAGGAGACGACAAGATCGACGGCTTGTCGGGCAAGCTCGACGCCCATTACGGATCTTTGACCGAACTTGTTCTCAATCTTGCAGACCGCGTAGGCGCCGCGGAACGCGCGATCGCGGCCGAAATTGAAACCGCCGCGGCGAAGCATCAGGCCTATACGCAAGACCTCACCGAAGTTCATGAGGCGCTTTTGAAGGTCAATCAGAACCAGCACACGCTCGCGGGGTCCATGGACCAATGGCGAACAGAAGCGGCAAGCGACGTCGCCTCCATCATGAATCGCCTGGCCGCCATCGACCGGGACACGGCGCTCCCTGCGGAAACGCTGAGCGCGCTCAACAGTCATATGGATGCAATGAACCGCTTCATCATCGAGCGCTATCATCGCCGCCATCGCTTCATGTATTGGCTGTTTGGCACCGACGATTGGATCAGCTCCAGCTGGCCCTCGACGAAGGCGACGATCGAGACCGATCAACATCGCCTCAAGGTCGTCGGGCAAACGGAAACCTGACGGCTTCAGGATTCACCAATTCCTTCCACGCGCTCTTGAACGGCGCACCGCGTCCGTGCTTTGTTAATGAAGCGTTAACGGAAGTGGCTATCCTGCTATGTTGCGTCGGTATCTGATCGTCAATGGAACGACCACGGCATTGCTATATGCAGGCATCTATGCGGCCATCCCATCATCGACGCATTTCCTGCAAGCCGTTCAGGACGTTCTCGAGGGATACGTCATGCAGAGCCCCATCCTCGGACCGCTCGTCAACAAAGTCGTGCTCGTGATCAGCGGCCTGTAGGCGCAACCTTAGCCGCGCGGTGCCGCGGCCCTCCTCAATCGGTCATTGATCGCTTCACCGAGTCCCATCGGAGGGATAGGCGTCGCCGCAATGGACTTTGCACCCGATGCATCCAGCGTGCGTAAGGCCGCGAACAGATGCGCAGCCGCTTCGACCAGATCGCCCGAGGTGCTCAAGTTGATGAACGCACGTGCCGGTCGCTCCGGCACCGCACCGAAGGCGAGTACGGCTTCGTCGGGTTTCCAATCATGCGCGTTAAGCCGCAAGTGCGCTCTCGGCGCATAATGGCTTGCAAGTTGCCCTGGCGATGTGAGGCGGGTACCCGCTTCCTCGCGCCGGGTAATGCGCCCGCCGGTCACGTCTTCAATCGCCTCGACAGTCAGCGAGCCCGGGCGAAGGAGCACAGGTGTTTTATCGACGACGCTCACCACCGTCGATTCGAGACCGAGCGTCGTTGGACCGCCGTCGAGAATGAGAGCAGCCTTGTTGCCGATATCGGCAGCGACGTGCTCGGCGCTCGTCGCGCTGACGTGGCCCGACCGGTTTGCCGAAGGTGCTGCGAGCGGACGGCGAGCCTCGGAGAGAAGCGCCCGTGCGACCGGATGATCGGGCGAACGAACCGCAATCGTCGGAAGTCCTGCGGAAACGAGATCGCTGACATCGCATTCCGGTGCGCGCGGAACGACAAGAGTCAGCGGCCCTGGCCAGAACGCTTCCGTTAACTGTCGCGCTATGGGTGAAAACGTTCCGATGATGACCGCCTGCTCCAATCCCAGCACGTGCACGATGAGAGGATTGAATGTCGGCCGCCCTTTGGCTTCGAAGATGCGTGCGACGGCTTCTCCGTTCGTCGCATCGGCACCGAGCCCGTAGACGGTTTCGGTTGGAAACGCGACGAGCGCACCCGACCGGATCATCTGACCGGCTTCCGCTATCCATTCGCTATTGGCTGGAACGATCCGGCCCTGCATTTGCTGCTTCACTTGGTTTTCTTATGCTTCTGTTCGGCTTAGTGTCCGGATGCTAAACCGATTGATACGAGGGACGATCCATGACCTATCAGGCTCCAATAGACGACATCGTCTTTGCCCTCGAGACGGTTGCGGGTCTGAAAGAAATGGGCTCTAGCGAGCTTTATCCCGGCCTCGATCCCGAAACCGTCGTCGCAATCATCCGGGAAGCGGGTAAGTTCGGCGCCGAGGTCCTAGCACCTTTGAACGCAATAGGCGACCGCGTCGGCTCGAATCTTGTTGACGGAAAAGTGACAACGCCGCCTGGGTTCAGCGACGCCTATCGCGCGTTCGTCGATGGCGGCTGGAGCACGCTGCCGTGCTCCGAGACGTACGGCGGACAGGGCCTTCCCGAAATCGCGGCAACTCCCGTTGGCGAGATTTGGAACGCTTCGAATGTCTCGTTCGGGCTTTGTCCCTTGCTGACGCAAGGCGCCATCCATGCGATCGAGGCGGGCGGCAGCGAAATACTGAAAGCAAAATATCTCCCGAATATGGTGGCGGGCGAGTGGACCGGCACGATGAATCTAACGGAACCGCACGCGGGTTCCGACCTCGGTCCGCTTGCGACGCGCGCCGTGCCGCAGGGCGATGGGACCTATCGTATCACCGGTACGAAGATCTTCATCACTTGGGGCGAGCACGAGATGGCAAAGAACATCATCCATCTCGTCCTCGCACGCCTGCCTGACGCGCCGGCCGGGACGCGCGGCATCTCGCTATTCCTTGTCCCGAAGTATCTTGTCAATGACGACGGCTCACTCGGCGCGAGAAACGACGTCATCTGCGCGGGCGTCGAGCATAAGCTTGGCATCATGGCGAGCCCGACGTGCGTGATGAAGTTCGGCGAGAATGGCGGTGCCATCGGCTATCTCGTCGGTGAGGAAAATCGCGGCCTCGCGACGATGTTCGTGATGATGAACGCGGCACGGCTCGGCGTGGGCGCCCAGGGTGTCGGCGTCGCCGAGAGCGCGACACAACATGCCGTCGCCTATGCCAAGGAGCGCCGGCAAGGAAAAAGCTTCGCAGCGAATGGCGCCCCGGGCATGAGCCCGATCATCGAGCATCCGGATGTGCGCCGCATGCTTCTGACGATGAAAGCGTTGACGATGGCCGCGCGCATGATCTGTTATGCGACCGCGCGGGAACTCGATATTGCCCACCGTGCTGCAGATGAAAAGGAAAGGAACGACGCGCGCAATCGCGCCGCCCTGCTGACGCCGCTGGCGAAAGCCTTTTCGACCGACATCGCTAACGAGGTCGCGTCCCTCGGCGTGCAGGTTCACGGTGGCATGGGCTTCGTCGAAGAGACAGGTGCTGCACAATACCTGCGCGACGCGCGCATTCTGCCGATCTACGAAGGAACCAATGGCATTCAGGCCATCGACCTCGTGACGCGCAAGCTGACGCTCGACGGTGGAAGACCCGTGACCTCTTTTCTTTCCGAACTCGGCGCCATCATTGCCGACGCGCGGGCGGCACACCGCAACGAATTCGGTCATATGGCTGATCGGCTGACGGAAGCGCTGACCGCGCTCCAGTCGGCGACGCTCTGGATGGCGCAGACGCTTCCGGGAAATCCGGAGAAGGTGCTTGCCTCCGCCACGCCTTATCTACGTCTGATGAGCCTCACAGCGGGCGGTTCCTACCTCGCGAAAGGCGCGCTTGCCCAAAATGCAGCGTCGCCCTATGTCGCCATCGCGCGATTCTTCGCGGAAAATCTTCTGACCGAAACGCGGAGTCTCGCTGAAGCCGTCCAGCACGGCGCGGATTCGGTGCTCGTCGATGCGCATGGAGCGGTTTTTGCATGATCTCTGAAATTGCGATCTGGCGTGACGGTCCGGTTCAGATCTTGCGTATGGCACGTTCGAAGAAAAAGAACGCACTTACCGGCGCGATGTACACCGCCTTGAGCGATGCGCTTGAAGCCGGCGACGCCGACGAGACGATCGCGGCGCACGTAATCACCGGTTCCGACGGCGTGTTCACGGCCGGCAACGACATCGCAGACTTCCTCGCAACCGCGCGCGGTACCGGCGATCTCGGCAAAGACGTGCTGCGGTTCATTTGGCTTCTGCCCGTCATCAAGAAACCGCTGATTGCGGCGGTCGACGGCAACGCGATTGGCATCGGCACGACGATGCTTTTCCATTGCGATCTCGTCTATGCGGCTCCCGATGCCACTTTCGCGACGCCATTCCTTGATCTCGGCGTCGTTCCGGAGGCCGCGTCGAGCCTGTTGATGCCGCGCCGCATGGGCTACGTACGGGCCTTCGCGATGCTGGCGCTGGGCGATCCGATTTCGGCAGACGAAGCGGTTGCGGCTGGCTTTGTCAATGCCGTCGTCCCGGCAAATGACCTCGACGCGACGGCGATCGACGCAGCGAAGCGGCTGGCCATGAAGCCGCCTGAAGCGTTGGCGATCGCCCGGCAGTTGATGCGGGGCGACCCGGCGGAAATCCTTTCGCGTACGGATGAGGAAGTTGTGGCGTTCCGTCAACGCCTCCGATCGCCCGAAGCCATCGAAGCATTCACCGCCTTTATCGAAAAACGCCCGCCCAATTTCCGGAAATCCGTCTAGCGCTTGTGCTCGGCCCCATCCTTCTGCCTTTCCGGTGGATCAGGACTGCTAGCAGCCTGGGCAGGTCGGGTCACCCCTTACCTAATTGGCGGCGAGCGATTAGGCTGCTGTCGGATGTTCAAGTTGGAATGAGATCATTGGAATGGCGGCACTCAAGGGCAAGACCCTCTTTATAACGGGCGCCAGCCGCGGAATTGGACTGGCCATCGCAAAGCGCGCCGCCAGAGACGGCGCGAATATCGCGATCGCAGCCAAGACGGTGGATCCTAATCCCAAGCTCGAAGGCACGATCCACTCCGCCGCGAAGGAAATCGAAGCCGCTGGCGGGGCCGCGCTCCCGATCGAATGCGATATCCGCAGCGAAGAGGAGGTCGAGCGCGCCGTCGTGCAGACAGTCGAGCGGTTCGGCGGCATCGACATCTGTGTCAACAATGCCAGCGCCCTGTCGCTGACGCCGATCGACAAAACGGAGCTCAAGCGCTTCGATCTCATGTTCGCAGTCAATACGCGCGGTACGTTTCTGACGTCGAAGATGTGTCTGCCGCATCTGAAGCGCGCCGAAAATCCGCATATTTTGATGCTGTCGCCGCCGCTCGATATGCACGCGAAATGGTTCTCCGGCCATGTCGCGTATTCGATCGCGAAGTACGGTATGAGCCTTTGTGTCCTTGGACTCGCAGATGAGCTGAAGAAAGATGGTGTCGCCGTCAACGCGTTGTGGCCGCGAACGACCATCGCGACAGCAGCGGTGAAGAATATTCTTGGCGGAGACAAGCTCATGCGCATGAGCCGCACGCCAGAGATCGTCGGCGACGCGGCCCATCTCGTCTTCAATCAGCCAGCGATATCCTTCACCGGGCAATTCCTGATCGACGATACGTTTCTGTACGAGGCAGGCGGCGTGCGCGATTTCGACAGCTATCGCGTGGACAAGTCGATGCCATTGGCGCCGGACTTCTTCGTCCCTGCCGAGAGCAAGCCGCCGCCCGGTGTTCAGATCGCACGCCTATCCGAATTGGCCTGACGAGATCCCGGAGCCGCGGTCCAAAATATGACAACGGTCTTGATCACGCATCCGGCCTTCCTTCGGCACGATACCGGCCCATACCATCCCGAACGTCCGGACCGGATGCGTGCGATCGACAAGGCGCTGGCGGACGAAACGTTCGCATCCATCGAGCGGCGGGACGCGCCGCTTCGGGACGATGATGAAACGTTCATTGCGCTGGCGCACGGTGTTCGATACGTAACGGACATGTCCGCCACGCTTGCGCAGATTTCCAGCGGCCACGAAAGCGTAGATGCCGACACCGTCGCTTCTCCCGGCACGTGGGAAGCAGCACGCCGGGCCGTTGGCGCCGGACTCGACGCCGTCGATTTGGTGATGTCGGACCAAGCTGCGAATGCGTTCTGTCAGGTCCGTCCGCCGGGCCATCATGCCGAGAACAATCGTGCGATGGGCTTCTGCTTTTTCAATAACATTGCGATAGCCGCCCACTATGCCCGCGCGAAACACGGCGCTGAGCGCGTCGCCGTCGTCGATTTCGATGTTCACCACGGCAACGGCACCCAGGAGATTTTTTGGTCCGACAAAGACCTTTTCTATGGCTCGACGCACCAGATGCCACTTTTTCCCGGCACCGGTGCGTTGCAGGAAACAGGCGTGGGCAATATATTTAATGCTCCGCTTCGGTCGGGCGACGGACGCGAGGCGTTTGAAGAGGCGCTTCGCAGCCGCATTCTCGGTCCGCTCGAAAATTTCAGTCCGGATCTGCTGCTGATTTCGGCGGGTTTCGATGCGCACCACCGGGATCCGCTTGCCGGGCTCGAACTCACCGAGCAGGATTTTCAGTGGGCGACGGAAGCTCTGGCGGACGTTGCACGGCGGCACGCCAATGGCAGGATCGTCTCGATGCTCGAAGGCGGTTATGATTTGAAGGGGCTTGCCCTGTCCACCGCGGCGCACGTAAAGGCATTGCTGGAGGCGGGCGCTTGAGCCGCGGTTCTAACCGCCTTGGTCCCCTCACGAAAGTAGGACGAAATGAATTCCACCGCACCAGTGCCGGCCAAGAGCTTTTCCGACATAAGGGAAATGACCTTCGAGCGCGCCTTGAAAGAACTCGAGGCCATCGTCGGCAAGCTTGAGCGAGGCGATGTCGAGCTTGAGGAAAGTATTGAAATCTATGAGCGCGGCGAAGCGCTCCGCGATCATTGCGACCGTCTGCTGAAAGCCGCCGAGGCGAAAGTCGAAAAGCTGACCCTTGGCGCCGACGGAACGCCAACGGGTACTACGCCATTGGATAAGGACAGCGACGCACCGTTTTGATACCGGTCCGCCAATCTCCAAGGTTACGCCTTAAATGAGGCTTTAACATCGCTGCGGCACGCGGGCGCACGACATCTCGGCCGCTGGTGCGCCCTTGGGGGGATCGAACATCGGCGTTATGCATGCTAGCGTGGCCGTCGTTGAAGATCGTCCCTTGTACATTTCGCAGATGAATCGGATCGGCGCATCAAAGGCATGACTGTGAGCAAAACTCCGCTACTCGATCGTATAAAGACGCCCCACGATTTGCGTCAGTTATCCGAAGACCAGCTGCCGCAGCTTGCGGCCGAGCTGCGTACCGAGACGATCGACGCGGTCTCCGTCACAGGCGGACACTTGGGCGCGGGTCTCGGCGTCGTCGAACTGACAGTAGCGCTTCACTGGGTTTTCAACACTCCCGACGATCGCCTGATCTGGGATGTCGGCCACCAGGCCTATCCGCACAAGATATTGACCGGCCGTCGCGACCGCATCCGCACGCTGCGTCAGCCGGATGGTTTGTCCGGCTTTACCAACCGCAGTGAAAGTCCTTACGATCCATTCGGAGCAGGGCACTCATCCACATCGATCTCGGCCGCGCTCGGCATGGCCGTGGCGCGCGATCTCGCAGGCAAGTCGAACAACGTCATCGCTGTGATCGGCGACGGCGCGATGAGCGCGGGCATGGCCTACGAGGCGATCAACAACGCCGGCGCACGGAATGAACGCCTGATCGTCATTCTTAACGATAATGATATGTCGATCGCTCCGCCGACCGGCGCGCTCTCGGCATATCTGGCGCGCGTGACCTCAAGCGGTACGTACGTCCATCTCCGCGATTATGCCAAGCAGCTTGCAAGGCTCCTGCCGAAGGCGTGGGAACGCCGCGCCGCACGTGTCGAGGAATACACCCGTCATCTGTGGCAGGGCGGCGCCTGGTTCGAGGAACTCGGCTTCTATTACGTCGGCCCACTCGATGGACACAGCTTCGAACAGCTACTGCCCGTCCTGAAGAACGTGCGCGATCTCGAGCAAGGCCCGATTCTTCTGCACGTGGTGACGCAAAAGGGCAAAGGCTACGCACCCGCCGAAGCCTCCCCCGACAAGTATCACGGCGTAAATAAGTTCAACGTTGTCACCGGCGCGCAGGTCAAGCCGAAGCCAAACGCGCCGAGCTATACGAAGGTGTTCGCTGAAAGCCTCATCGCAGAGGCGCGCAAGGACAAGCGCATCGTCGCCATCACCGCCGCCATGCCGTCCGGCACCGGCCTTGATGATTTTGGCAAGGAATTCCCGGATCGGACCTTCGATGTCGGCATCGCCGAGCAGCACGCCGTGACATTCGCAGCGGGTCTCGCGACCGAAGGCTACAAACCGTTCGCAGCAATCTATTCGACATTCCTGCAGCGCGGTTACGATCAGGTCGTTCATGACGTGGCGATCCAGAAGCTGCCTGTCCGCTTCGCCATAGATCGAGCCGGCCTTGTCGGCGCAGACGGCGCGACGCACGCCGGATCATTCGATGTCGCTTATCTCGGCTGCCTGCCGGACTTTGTGATCATGGCAGCGGCCGACGAAGCAGAACTTGCCCATATGGTTGCAACGCAGGCTCAGATCGACGACCGGCCGAGCGCGCTGCGCTATCCGCGCGGCGAGGGCGTTGGCGTCGAGTTGCCAAAAGAGGGCGTTCCGCTCGAAATCGGCAAGGGTCGGATCGTCCGCCAGGGTTCGAAGGTCGCATTGCTTTCGTTGGGCACCCGGTTGGCCGAGTGCCTGAAGGTCGCCGATCAACTCGCGAGCTTCGGCCTCTCGACAACCGTCGCGGACGCGCGCTTCGCGAAACCGCTCGATGAAGCGCTCATCCGCGAGCTCGCCGCGAACCATGAAGTCCTGGTGACGGTGGAGGAAGGCTCGGTCGGCGGATTTGGCAGCTTCGTGTTGAAGTTCCTTTCCGATGAGGGATTGCTCGATCGTGGCCTGCGCGTCCGTTCAAAGGTGCTGCCGGACGTGTTCGTCGAACATGGCAAACCCGAAGCCATGTACGAGGCCGCCGGCCTTAACGCCTCCGGCATCATCGAGACGGTCTTCGCTGCCCTTGGACGCGCGGACGTGCTAAGCGAGCGGGCGTGACGCGCTCGAGAACGGCGCATTAACCAGGCGCCTCGTTCGGGAGGAAGACAATGCACGCGCTCGTAAGCTTGGTCGCACGAGTTCTTCTGTCTGCAATCTTTGTCACCGCTGGTATCGGCAAGATCTCTGGCTATGCCGGGACGCAAGCCTACATGGAAGCGCACGGCCTACCGGGTTCACTGCTTCCGCTTGTAATCGGGCTTGAAGTATTAGGCGGTCTTGCGGTTCTTCTGGGTATCTTCTCGCGCTATGCCGGTCTGGCACTCGCGGTCTTCTGCCTGGCCACCGCTGCCCTCTTCCACAACAACTTTGCCGACCAGAGCCAGATGACGAATTTCATGAAGAACATCTGCATGGCCGGCGGCTTCCTGCTGCTCTTCGTAAACGGTTCAGGCCGATATGCAGTGAAGCCCGACTGAACGCCGGGCTTCGAAGGCTTTATTCGACGGTAATCGTCACGACGTCGGACATCACAGGCGGATCGTGCGGAATGTGGTTCTTGTCGCCGAGCAGGAGCTGCAACGTATGTTTCCCAGGCTTCAATGCGACGGACGCTTCCGTCTGCCCCTTCCCATAATGGATATGGTTCGCGTCTTTCGGAATGGCTTCGCTGAAATCGGTATCCTTCGTGTCGATCAGGAGATGGTGATGCCCGGAATTGGGCGTATCGCTTCCGGCAGGCGCGACCTCCATACCTTCGATGCCGAATTTGACCGTGACCGGGCTTGAAACGGTAGCGCCGTCTTTCGGCTCGATGATAAACACCTTCGCGCCCGGCGGTGATGGGGTTCGGCCATTATCGGCGAAGGCGGCGATCGGCAACGTCAGCGCAACGAGCGCTGCGAAGATTGCAGGTTTCATGTGTGCTCTCCATCGTGGTCCCGCTGCAGAGATGGGGCGAATGCAGAGCAACGTCAATATTGGGTCGGCAAGGATCATGCGTTTGGATCAGATGCTCGTTGCGCGCGGATTGGCGCCATCGCGTGCTCGCGCACAGGATCTGATTAAACGTAGATTCGTCTCAGTGAACGGCGCCATCTGCGAAAAGTCCGCCTTCGACGTGACGGACGAAATGCCGATCGCAATTGCGGCCGAAGCCCCGGCCTATGTTTCGCGGGGCGCGGAAAAACTCGTCGCCGCTCTCGATCGCTTCGGCTTCGATCCGTCAGGACGCGTTGCGCTCGACATCGGCGCCTCGACGGGCGGCTTTACGGAAGTGCTTTTGCAGCGTGGCGCCGCCCGCGTGTACGCCGTGGATGTCGGCACGGCCCAACTTCATGACCGTCTCAAAAGCGATCCGCGCGTTATCTCACGTGAAAACATTGACGCGCGTGCGTTGACAGAGGGCGAAATACCAGAGTCCGTCGC
>Ga0164243_10007873_pt1 | contig 15828 bp, 14 predicted proteins | sample OricompcompostOP_FD_108781 | JGI IMG/M metagenome (GOLD analysis project Ga0164243, IMG submission 108781) | Organic Plus compost microbial communities from Emeryville, California, USA - Original compost - Organic plus compost (OP) | ecosystem: Engineered > Solid waste > Mixed feedstock >...
GCCGAGGGCGCCCTCGACGGAGGTGGATCGACGTCGGTCCTGGTGCAGGTGCCGGCCGATCTGCTGACCGGTGACGTGGTGTCCCAGGTCGCATCGGGCCACGTGACCCTGGTCAGGGTGCCGTGACCACCCCGGTTCGTCTCGTGGTGGCCGCCGGTGGTGCGGCGTGGGAGGCTCAGGCCATCGCGATCATCGAGGACCGGTCCGATCTGCGGCTCGTGCGGCGCTGCGTCGACGTCGCCGATCTGTTGGCCGTCGGTGCCACCGAATCGGCCGAGGTGGCCATCGTGTCGCCGAGTCTGCCGGGACTGGACGTCGACGTCGTCGACCGCGTGCGCCGGGCCGGGGTGCGGTTGCTGGCGATGGCCGAGGGCGACCCACGAAGTGTCCAACGGCTGGACCTCGATGAACCGCTGACCCTCGACACGTTGCCGCACTGGTCAGTGGCCGAGGTCGACGACGCTCTTCCCGAACAGCGCCGTCAGGGTTCGCTGATCGCTGTGTGGGGTCCCACGGGAGCGCCCGGACGCAGCGCGGTGGCGCTGTCCATCGCCTCGGCACTGGCTGCGCGGGGCACGGGAACGATCCTGGTCGACGCCGACGTCGAAGGCGGCGCCCAGGCTCAGGCGGTCGGTCTGCTCGACGACATCTCGGGGCTGGTGGCGGCCACCCGTGCCGCCAATCAGGGGCTTGCCCATGAGGCGGTCCGCCACGCCCAGATCATCGAACCGCACCTGCGCCTGGTCACGGGCCTGCCGCGGGCCGATATGGCCGATCAGGTCCGCCCCGTCGTCTACGAGCAGGTGGTGTCGGCGCTGCTCGACGACGCGGACGCGGTGGTCGTCGACTGCGGATTCAGCGTCGACGCCGAACGTGGTGGCCGCGGAGGGGTGACCGTGGCGACCCTGCAGAGGGCCGATCAGATCGTCGTGGTCGGCAGGTCCGATCCGCTGGGACTGGCACGTCTGGTACGGGCCCTGCACGACCTGGCGACCGTCGCGCCGGGACGGGCGCCACGGGTCCTGCTCAACCACGCGCGTCGTGGCCTGGGCTGGAATCAGCGTGAGGTCGACAGCACCATCTCTCGACTGACCGGCGTCGTTCCCGAGGCCCACCTGCCGTGGGACCAGAACGCGTGGGACACGGCCGCCCTCGCCGGTCGCACACCGCGTGATGCCGCACCGTCATCACCGTTCGTGGCCCGCGTCGAAGCGTTCGCCGCCACACTGCTCACACCGAGCCAACAGGTCTCCTGACCTGGTACTTTCGACCGCAGACGTCGAAAGAAGGGACCCTCATGCAACGGCTGAGTCCGCTGGATGCGATGTTCCTGCAGCAGGACGGCCCGACCATGCCCCGTCAGGTCGCGTCGCTGGCGATCCTGGAGCCGGGCGCCGATCTGGACTACGACCGCCTGGTCCACGTCATCAACGAGCGCATCGACCTCGTGCCCCGGTATCGGCAGGTGCCACGGCAGGTTCCCGGCGGCCTCGGTACGCCGGTGTGGGTCGACGACGAGCACTTCGACATCTCGCTACACATCCGCCGATCGGCGTTGCCGCGCCCCGGCAGCCTCGACGCCCTGCACGAGCTGGTGGGGCGGCTGATCGCACGCCGGCTCGACCTGGACCGTGCGCTGTGGGAGCTGTATCTGATCGAAGGGCTGGAAGGCGACCGGCTGGCGTTGCTGTTCAAAGCCCACCAGGCGTTGGTTGACGGATCGCACACGGTCGATCTGGCGCAGGTCCTGCTGGAGGAGACGGCCCGAGACCGCGACATCCCGCACGAGCCGTGGGAGCCGCGCTCGACGCCGTCGGCCACGGGACTGGTCTCCTCGACGATCGACCACCACCTCCGGCACCCAGGCGAGGCGTTCCGGGTCGCTGAACGTCAGATCGGCCGGCTGGTGCGGCAGATGCCGTTCGTCGGCGGTGACAATCCGCCGCCCCGGTCGGTTCTGTCCACCGAGTTGTCCCGGCATCGCCGGTTCGCGACGCTGGCTGTGGATCTGGAGTCGTTCCGTCTGGTCAGGGAGACGCACGGCGGCACCGTCAACGATGTGATCCTGGCGTGCATCGCCGGAGGTATCCGCGGCTGGATGCTGACCCGTGCCGAGCCGGTCTCGGCCAAGACCAGTTTCCGTGCCATGGTGCCGATGTCGGTCGCATCGTCGGACGGTCTGCCCACGTCCTTGGGGTCGACGGTGCGCGGGCACCTGGTGTCGCTTCCGGTGGGGGAGACCAATGCAGTGGTGCGACTGCACCAGGTGTCGTACGCCCTGAAGGATCACCGCGAGACCGGTTCGGCGGTCGCGGCGAACCAGTTGGCCAATCTGCCCGGTTTCGCGACGTCGACGTTCCACGCTGTCGGCGCCCGCGTGGCCGACGCCGAGACCGGGCGTGGCCATCAGATCGTCATCACGAACGTGCCCGGCCCGCAGGATCCGGTCTACATGGCCGGCGAGCCCGTGGCCGAGGTGTATCCGTGTGTTCCGCTCAGCGGTCACCGAGCGCTGTCCATCGGTGTCACGTCCTATCGTGGCCGAATGTTCTTCGGCATCGTCGCCGACCGTGACGCGGTGCCCGACGTCGACGTGCTGGCCCAGTGCATCGAGGACGCCCTGAGCGAGTTGGTCGACTCGGTCAAGGAATCGGGCCGTCGTGCCCCTCGCGGTCGTCAGCGTCCAGCGAAGCGTGGCTGACGTGCGCGTCTACCTCCCGGTCGGGCTCGCCGAACTGGATCTGCTCGCTGCGGGGCAGCAGATCCGGGTCGAAGGCTATGTTGCCGCGTCCACCGACGAGGAGGACGAGTTGGCGGCGGTCGAGACGGCTGCGGAGGACACGCCTGCGGTTGCGGTCGCGGAGGTCGACGATCCGGACGGCCCCGTCGCGCTCAGCGATGTCGAGGCGCTGCACACCGCCATCGACGACAGCGGTGACCTCGCCTGGTTCGCGCCGTCCGAGATCGCCGCTGTCATCGAGGTCCTGCGTTCGCGGTGAGACGCGACCTACAACCTCGCGGTGCCCAACTCGACGTCCTGGACGACAGAGTCGACGATCGCGTCGACGATGGGCGGCTCGAATCGTCGGCCCAGGAACGGGACGGCCACCTTCACCTCGCCTTCGACCGTGAACTCGGTGTCGCCGTCAGGCAGCGATCGTAGCCGTGCCGACCCGGTCATACCCGCCGGTTGACCGTGGATCACGACCTTGATGGTCGCGGTCCGATCGCCTGACGCATCGGGCGCTGACCACCGTTCGGTCTGCGTGACCTTGGCCAGTTCGCCGATGAACTTCTTGACGTAGGCCGGGACCGGTGCCTCCTGGAGTCGGGTGATCGTGACCGTCGCGGACGTGCCGTCGTCGTCGACCTGCACGTCGTGCTCGACCGAGCCCTGCGCCGCGCACGACTCGGTGCGGAACGCAGGGTCTCGGATCAGGGCGAACACCGACTCCACGTCGGTCGAATAGGTGTGGACCGTGTGGAGCTGTGCCACTACTCGGCGGACTCTTCGACGACCGCGGGCTCCTCGATGGCGGCCGGTGCGCCGGCGCTGCCCTTCAGTTCGGCCAGGCGTGCCTCGATCTCGATGGCATCGCTGTCGCCCTCGAGCTCCTCGAACTGGGCGTCCAGGCTCGAGGCGTTGAGCTCGGCCTGTCCGGCGACCTGTGACTCGACGCGACGAACCTTGTCCTCGAAGCGGGAGATCTCGCTGGTGGGGTCAAGGACGTCGATCGACTTCACGGCGTCCTGCACCTGAGCCTGGGCCTCGGCGGACTTCTGGCGGGCCACCAACTGGTCGCGCTTGGACTGCAGCTCGCTGAGCTTGGACTTCATCTGGATCAGGCCGGTCTTCAACTTCTCGACGACCTCGTTCTGGGACGCGATCTGCGGCGCCGCCGACTTGGCCTCGTTCTCGTAGTTGATCTGCTTGCTCAGCGCGACCTTGGCCAGGTTGTCCCACTTGTCGGCCTCGGCGGTCTTGCTCTCGGCCCGCAGTCCGTCGGCCTTCTTCGATGCGGCGAGCGCCTTGGCGCCCCACTCCTGGGCCGCCTTGACGTCCTCGGCGTGATCGGCTTCGGCCATGCGCAGGTTGCCGATGGTCTGGGCCACGGCCTCCTCGGCTTCGGCGATGGAGTTGGTGTAGTCGCGCACCAACTGGTCGAGCATCTTCTCGGGGTCCTCGGCCTTGTCCAGGAGCGAGTTGATGTTCGCCTTGGTGAGTTGGGCGATACGCCCGAGGATCGTCTGCTTCTTGGTCATGTTCTCCACTTTCCTGGGTCGGTCCTGCTGTTGGGAGTCTGGTCGATCGGGGGTGGTGCGGTCTAGAAGCGTCCGCCTCTGCTACGGCTGCCACGGCTGCCGCCTCCGGAGGAACGGCGCGATGAGCGTGACGACGATCGCCGAGAACTGCTGCTGCGGCGACTGGATGAACTGCGTGAACTGCGGCGTGAACCGCCGCCGCCCCAACCGCCGCTCCAGCCACCTCCGCCACCGCCGTTGCCGAAGATTCCACCGAGGATCATCGAGTCGCCCGAATCGCGTCGCTGGCTCGATTCCCAGCGGTCGACGTCGGTGCGGGCGAGTCGCTCGGCCTCGTCGAGGTACTCATTGGCCTTGGTCAGCGCGTCCAGCGCGGCGGTGGGATCGGTCGTGACCTGTTGTGTCGCCTGGTCCAGCAGTCGGGTGGCCTCGGACAGACGAGTGCGGGCTTCGGGGCCGACCGCGCCGCGACGGGTCCCGAGATAGTCGCTCACGGCGCGGACGCGGGCCGTGGTGCGATCCAGGGAGCGCTGGAGTGCCACGCGGGCCTTCTCGGCCTCCTCGGCCGCGGCGCGCGCTGGTGCGAGCAGTTCGTCCAGCTTGGCCTCGGCCTGCTCCAGCGATGCCAGGGCCGCGAGCGGATCGTGATCGGGCGTCTGGGCGTACGTGATGGCCTGCTGTGCCGTCGCGGCCGCATTGGTGACGAGCGTGTCGTCCGGGGCGAGACGTCCGGCGTCTGCCACGTCCTGGGACAGTGATGTGATGCCCTCGGCGATCTTCGCGGGTGCGGCCTGCAGATCGGCATCGGCCCGCTCGATGGCGTCCAGCAGGGTGGTGGCTTGGGCGACCGCTGCCTCAGCGGCCTTGGCTCGGACGACAGCGGTGGCACGGTCGTCCGCGGCGACCGCCTGCTGACCCTGCGCGCACTGGTCCTTGGCCTGCGCCACCAACTGCTCGGCCTGGTCGGCGTTTCCCGACACCGATGCCAGGTCGGTCACCGAGTGGGTCGTCCGAAGAACGTCGAGGGCCGCACGTGCGGACGGCAGCCGAGCCGACACCTCGTCGGCGCGCGAAGCCATGTCGGCCAGGATCTGGGGCGCCTTGGCCTGAAGATCGCGCAGAGCGTTGAAGGCCTCGATCTGCTCGTCGAGGATGGCGTCGGCCTGCTCGCAGGTGTGGACGACGTCGATCGACAGCCGCCGATGTTCGTCGTCGCTCTCCGGCTCGGAGTCGTCGAGTCGCTGTTGGATCGCGAACGCCTGCTGGGCCAGTTGCTGGGCCCGGGCGAGCGCGGCGGCGAACTCCTTGGTGGATTCCTTGCCGAACTGGGCCTCGGCGAACGACAACTCCTGCTGCGAGGACTTGACCGCATCGTCGAGAGCGACCAGGGCGGCGCCACGCTTCTTGTCCAGCTCATCGGTCGTGAGGGCGGACAGCGGATCGAGCTGGTTGCCGTGTTCGTCGCGGGTCACATGCGTGCTGGCGTAGCGGCGCCGGGCACGGTGGACCGCGAAGGCGCCGACACCCAGCGCGGCGGCGCCACCTCCGGCGATCCATCCCCACGGCAGATCGCTGCCCTGGGCCGCGTCCGTCAGTCCCTCGGCGGCCGCGATCGCGGCGCCCGCCCAGTCGCTGTCGCGCAGTTCGGGCAGGATGTGGTCGCGCTCGATCTTGTCGAGGTCGGAGTCGGACAGTTGATTGCTGTCGTCGACCGAGATGCCGTAGGAGCGTTCTTCGGTGGCGACGGCCAACAGCACGTCCGCGGTGCCGATGTGTGACAACCGTGCCGTCTCGTCGGCCCAGTCGGCACCGTCCATGCCGTCGAACGTGGGGACGTAGACGACGAACAGTTGGAAGCCGGTGGTGTCGGCGTACTCCTTGAGAGCCTTCTCGACGTCGTCGGTGCGACTGCCGAGCGCGCCGGCGTCGTCGGTGACGGGCCCGGTGATGTTGACGGGTTCATCGGCATGCGCCGGCATCGCGAACCCGAACAGCGCCAACAGGCCGAGCAGCACGGCGGACACGACTCGGGCGAGGACGAAGGTCCGGCGCTGAGCCTGCCTTCCCCTGGGCAGGAGGTTCACGGCGTCGATCCTGTCACGTCCCGGGAGCAGTCCGCCAGGGGCATGCCGAGAACCTGTCAACCAAGGAGCCGGGGCGAGACGAACCGGGTGTCGCCGAGTGAACTCGCGATGGTCGCCAACCCCCTAGGGTGAGGTCCATGCGTCGGGTGACCCTGGTCCTGGCGGCGATGACGGTACTCGCCGGACTCGTGGCGTGCGCTCCGGGAACGACGCAACAGGCACTGCCCGACGGGGTCGAGGTGCACCTGGATCAGTCGCGGCTGCAACGCAAGACCAGAACGGTCTTCCTGCGGGTCCACAACGGGTCGAACCAGACCATGCGCTTGCGGCGGTTGGCCGTCACATCACCGCGTTTCGGCGATGTGGAGTGGACCGGCGACGAGGCGGTCGGGCCCGGGTACGAAACCGATCTGACGTTCGACCTGCCACGCGGACGGTGTGGCGGCGCGCTGGAGGTCACGGCCACACTGTCGTATCAGCAGGGCGATCAGGCGTTCCGATCCGTCACCCACCCGGCGGACGTCTACGGAGCCGCGACGGCGCTGGTGGATCGTGACTGCGCCGAGGAGACACTGCGGGACGCCGCCGCACTGGAACTGGGCGAGATCACGGTCGACGGGTCAGGACGGTCCTCGGTGCTGGTGCTGCCGATCACCCTGACCCCTACGGGGCGCCGCGATGACGTGGTGCTGTCCGGATTCGGGTCGACCGTGCTGTTTGCGCTCGCCCCCGCTGCGGACCGGGCGGCCGAGATCCCACTGACCGGCGCCCCGGTGACGATCGACCTGCGACTCGTTCCGAACCGATGCGATGCGCATGCGCTGGCCGACGACAAGGTCGGCACGCTGCTACCGGTTCACGTGCGGGCCGACGACCTGCCGGCGGAGGCCGACGGCGAGTTCTTCCTGCCGATCGGCGCGCGGCGTCGCGACGCGCTGTTCGCCTACTACGTCCAGGCGTGTGGCCTGGACGCGGCGTGATCTGGCCACGTGGGCCGAACCCCCGCGTCGTGTGGACGACCCCGCATCCGGCCCACTCCGCTCACGCGGATCCGAGAGACGTCCTCTAGCCGTTCGAGCCGTTGAGCAGGTCGAGGAGTTGTCCGACGACACCCTTCTTCGGGGTCGGGGACGGTGAGGGCGCAGGAGCGGGCTTGGGCGCCGGCGTCGTGGGCGCGCTCGTGGTGGGTGCACTGGTCGTCGGCGTGCTGGGCGCGGGTGTCGTGGCCTTCTCAGTGACCGAAGTCGTCGTGGCACCGGCACGATCGGGGGACGACTGCTCGATCGCCTCATCGATCAGATCGCTCGTGGACTGTTCGAGCAGATCGGCGGGCGATGGGTTCAGCGTGGCGTCGACATCGGGTGCGACCGCCGCGATCCCCGGAAGATCGGCGCTGTCGGATGCCAACGCGGCGTCGGTGGCCGGGGCCTCAGAGCGCGTCAGCGACACCACTGTGGCGACCGCGATGAGCGTCATGACGACGGCCGCAGCCATCCGGCGGACGGGGGTGAGGGTCACGGTGGGAGTTCTTCCAGGTGGGAGTCGTGCTGTGGAAGCCTCCACGATATCGGGTCCGTCCTGTATCCGGCGACCCGGAAGTGGCACAGTGAGCGAAGGCACACACAGGTGGCACAGTGTGCGGAGGCACACTCAGATGGCACAGTGTGCGGGGGCACACACAGGTGGCACAGTGTGCGGAGGCACACACAGACGGTGCCGTGGCGAAGACACAAGGGGCCGTGGGAGCCTCCCGAACGAACGAGACGACTGATGGCCGAGGCGATCGACGACCACTTCGTCGAACGCGTCCGCGCGTGGGTCGACGATCCGGGCGCTGCGGCACCGTTCGCCGATCCGGCCGCCGAGCGCATCGAACGCGGCCGCCTGATGGCGTTGTTCGACGCCCAACTCCAGAGCCGTCACCTCGATATCGCGGGTCGCTGGCTGCAGAGCCAGGGCGAGGGTTTCTACACGATCGGATCGGCCGGTCACGAGAGCAATGCCGCTGTCGCGGCAGCGCTGCGGCCCACCGATCCGGCGCTGCTGCACTACCGGTCCGGAGGTTTCTACGCGGCTCGGGCACAGCAGGTCGACGGCTCGACACCCGTGGCCGATGTACTCGCGTCGGTCGCGTCCTCGGTCGACGATCCGATCTCGCACGGGCGCCACAAGGTGTTCGGCCACCCGGATCTGGCGATCATTCCGCAGACGTCGACGATCGGTTCACATCTGCCGCGAGCGGTCGGGCTCGCGTTCATGCTGGAGCGTGCCGGCCGTCTTGGTGCCGATCGGCCGTGGCCCGACGACGCGGTCGTGGTGTCCAGCTTCGGCGACGCGTCGGTCAACCATTCGACCACGATGGGGGCGCTGAACACGGCCGGCTACATCACGCGCCTGGGACTGCCGCTCCCGTTGCTGATGGTGTGCGAGGACAACGGTCTGGGCATCAGCACGCCGACACCGCAGGGGTGGGTCGAGGCGACTTTGTCCGAACGTCCCGGGATCGCGTTCCATTCGGCCGACGGGACGCGCCCGGCGGAACTGTTGCGTCTGCTGGACGGCGTGGTGGCGCAGATCAGGCGGACACGTCGCCCGGCGATCGTGCATCTGCGGACCGTGCGGTTCATGGGCCACGCGGGTTCAGACGTCGAACTGGCCTATCGGGCACGGAGCACGATCGACGCTGAGTACCTGCGGGATCCGCTGCTGGCCACGGCCGCGACCCTCATCGTGCGGGGTGAGGTGACGCCCGCCGAGGTGGTCGATCGCGACCGGTCCGTGCGGGACGCCGTGATGGATCAGGCCAAGCGGATCTGCGGCGCCGAGCGGTTGGGCTCGGCCGACGACGTCATGGCGCCGCTGCTGACGCGCCGACCCCGATCGGTGCGCCTGTCGGCATCCAGAGCGGCGTCGCGTGAGGATCGGCTCGAGGTGTTCGCGGGCCACCTTCCCGAGCACGGTGAGCCCCTGACCCTGGCGGGGGCGATCAACGCCACCCTGTTCGACCTGATGGCATCGCGTCCCAACATCGTCGTGTTCGGCGAGGACGTGGCGGTCAAGGGTGGTGTGTACGGGGTCACCCGCGGGTTGCGCAGACAGTTCGGTGGAGCCCGGGTCTTCGACACGCTGCTGGACGAGCAGACGATCCTGGGCTGTGGACTGGGTGCCGGACTGGCGGGTCTGTTGCCGATCACCGAGATCCAGTACCTGGCATACCTGCACAACGCCGAGGACCAGCTGCGCGGCGAGGGCGCTTCGTTGGCGTTCTTCTCCGACGGACAGTTCGCCAATCCGATGGTGGTCCGCGTTCCGGGGCTGGCATATCAGCGCGGGTTCGGCGGGCACTTCCACAACGACAACTCGCTCGCGGTGCTGCGGGACGTCCCCGGACTGATCGTCGCCTGCCCGGGGCATCCGTCGTCGGCGCCGGATCTGTTGCGCACGTGCGTTGCGCTGGCCGAGGAGGAGGGACGTGTCTGCGTGTTCGTCGAGCCCATCGCGCAGTACCACCGCCGCGACCTGGACGACGGCGACGGTGCCTGGCTGGCGCGCTACCCGCATCCGGCGGACGCCCAGCAACGTGAGGTGTTCGGGTCGGCTGCGACCTACGGCACGGGCACCGATCTGCTGATGGTGACGTTCGGCAACGGTGTCCCGATGAGCCTGGACGCGGCTCGTCGTCTGGCACGGCAGGGGATCGGCTGCACCGTCCTGGATCTGCAGTGGCTGTCGCCGTTGCCGATCGTCGATCTGTTGGCCCACGCGCAGCGGTTCGGTCGGGTTCTGGTCGTCGATGAGACGCGGCGCAGCGGGGGCGTTGCCGAGGGCGTCATGAGTGCGCTGGCCGATGTCGAGTACGACGGCCTCGTGCGTCGTGTCGCCAGCCGTGATTCGTTCATCCCGCTCGGTCCGGCCGCCGCCGAGGTGCTGCTGTCGGTCGATCAGATCGTCGCGGCAGGACACCACGTGATGTACGGGGTCGTCTGACCCTGGTCACGCTAGGCTGACTGTGACGCCGATCACGCCTCGACACCCCTGAGGTCGTTCGGCGTCGTCCCACAGTCGTCCGGGGCGCGATCCGCTCCCGGTCTCTCAGGAGGTGGCATGACGCGCACGATCCATCAGGTGGCGGTGTTCGGACTCGGCAAGGTCGGCGAACTGGTCGCCGTCCTGTTGGGGGAGTCCGGTTTCAAGGTGATCGGTTACGACTCCGCCCCACGCGGGTCCATCGATGATCCGAGCGCGGCGTTCGAGGTCAAGGCGCTGGACGTCAAGGACGCCGATGCGCTCCGCGAATCGCTGCGCGGGGTCGACGCCGTGGTGTCGTGTCTGCCGTATCACCTGAACATCGACGTCGCCGAGGCCGCGTACGAGTCCAGAACCCATTACTTCGACCTGACCGAGGACGTTCCCACCACGAACCGGGTCATCGAACTGTCACGGGACCACACGGTGTCTGGCCCGGTTTTCGCGCCGCAGTGCGGTCTGGCTCCGGGCCTGATCGGCATCGTCGGCGCATCCCTGGCCGCACAGTTCGAGCAGATCCGGTCGATCGAGTTGAAGGTCGGCGCATTGCCGCAGAACCCGACGGGCCTGCTCGGTTACGCGTTCAACTGGTCGGCCGAGGGTGTCGTCAACGAGTACCTCAACGATTGCGAGGTGCTGCGCTCCGGTCATCGGCAGATGGTGCCGGCGATGACCGAGAAGGAGCGGGTCTTCATCGGCGGCATCGAACTGGAGGCCGCGCTGACGTCCGGGGGTCTGGGCACGATGTGCCAGACGTACGAGGGCCGTGCGACCCGCCTGGACTACAAGACCCTGCGCTATCCGGGGCATTTCAGGCAGATGCACTTCCTGTTCGACGAGCTGAATCTGCGTGATCGGCGTGACCTGGTCGGACAGTTGCTGGTGGACGCCAAGCCGCCGGTCAACGACGACATCGTCTATCTGCATGCGGCCGTCGAAGGAGTCAAGGACGGCCAGCCGTTCCGCGAGAACTACGTGCGCGGCTACAAGCCGGTCGACATCGCAGGACGCACATGGCGGGCGATCTCGTGGACCACGGCGGCGTCGATCGTCTCGGTCGTCGAACTGGTCGCCGACGGACGACTACCGCAGTCGGGGTTCATCAAGCAGGAGGACATCGCGCTGGCCGATCTGTTCGCGACGACGGCCGGCGCCCGATTCGAACAGCTGGGAGAGGTGTGACCATGCAGGTGACGGCCGGAAGCGACGTAGCGGCACAAGCGAGCGGGATCCTCGAACGGGTGGGTGCCGGTGACCCGTTCTGCGATGGCGATCTGGAGTGTCGCTCGCCCATCGACGGTGCGGTGATCGGCACGCTGCGATCCCACACGCCGGCCCAGGTGGGTGACGTCGTGGGTCTGGCCCAGGGGGCGTTCGAGCAGTGGCGGACGGTGCCTGCACCGGTGCGTGGCGCGCTGGTGCGTGAGCTGGGTGGGTTGTTGCGTGAGCACAAGGACGATCTGGGGGCATTGGTCTCGATCGAGGCGGGCAAGATCGTGTCCGAGGGCCAGGGCGAGGTCCAGGAGATGATCGACATCTGCGATCTGGCGGTCGGCCTGTCGCGGCAGTTGCACGGTCTGACGATCGCGACCGAGCGCCCGGGCCACCGGATGATGGAGCAGTGGCATCCCTTGGGTGTCGTCGCGGTGATCTCGGCGTTCAACTTCCCGGTCGCGGTGTGGTCGTGGAACTCCGCATTGGCGCTGGTGTGTGGTGATCCGGTGGTGTGGAAGCCGTCGGAGAAGACGTTGCTGACCGCGCTGGCCTGTCAGGCGCTGGTGGCCGAGGCGGCACGTCGGGTGGGTGCGCCGGAGCATCTGTCGCAGGTCGTGCTGGGCGGTGTCGAGGTCGGTGAGGCGCTGGTCGACGATCCGCGGGTGCCGCTGGTCTCGGCGACCGGGTCGACGCGGATGGGCCAGCAGGTGGCGCCGCGTGTCGCGGCTCGTCTGGGGCGTTCGCTGCTGGAGTTGGGCGGCAACAATGCGGCGGTCGTCGCGCCCAGCGCCGACCTGGACCTGGCGGTTCGGGGCATCGTGTTCTCGGCGGTCGGCACGGCGGGGCAGAGGTGCACGTCATTGCGGCGCATCATCGTGCACGAGTCGATCAAGGATGACCTGATCGCGCGGTTGAAGGCCGCCTATGAGACCTTGCCCATCGGTTCACCTCTGGAGCCGTCCACGCTGGTGGGTCCGTTGATCGACCGGGGCGCGGCCGAGGCGTTCGAGGCCGCGATCGCCCAGGCTCAGGCCGACGGCGGCACTCTGGTCACCGGCGGTGGCCGCGCGGCGATCGATGCGGGCGGTGTGTACGTGCACCCGGCCATCGTCGACATGCCGGAGCAGACCGACATCGTGAAGGCCGAGACGTTCGCCCCGTTGCTGTACGTCCTGACGTACACCGACCTCGATGACGCTCTGCAGCTGCACAACGACGTCTCTCAGGGGTTGTCGTCGTCGATCTTCACCCTCGACGTGCGCGAGGCCGAAACGTTCGTGTCGGCCGTCGGCTCGGACTGCGGCATCGCCAACGTCAACATCGGGCCGTCGGGAGCCGAGATCGGAGGTGCGTTCGGTGGCGAGAAGGACACCGGAGGCGGCCGCGAGTCCGGTTCTGACGCTTGGCGCAACTACATGCGCCGCTCGACCAACACGGTCAACTACTCCACCGAGCTACCCCTCGCGCAAGGCGTCGAATTTGGCTGACCTGCAAGGCGCTCTGCGCCTGGAAGGTCAGTCACGCTAGCGAAGCGGGAGCGCTCGCGCGGCGCGGTGCTGGGGTGCGACGTTCAGCCGGCGTGATGGTCCGCGCCGCTGGACCGCGAAGCGTGGCGAGACGACGGGCTCGAGCGAGCACCGACCTTCCTGGCGACTGGTGGACCGTCACGAGCCGGGTGGTCGTTTTCGCATCTCCTTGGTCTGCGATCGGTGCTTCTTGGCGTCGAGGCGGCGTTGGACCGAACCGCGGGACGGTCGGGTCGGCCGGCGGGTCTTGGGCGGGACGATCGCCTTCGCGACCAGGTCCTGCAACCGGGCCAGGGCGGCCTCGCGGTTGCGATGCTGCGAGCGGTACTGCGACGACACGACCGTGACCCTCCCCTTCACCAGACGTGACTTCAGCCGGGTTGCGGCGAGTTCACGCTGGGTGGGGGAGAGCACGGTCGTGTCGGTGAGCGACCAGGTCAGTTCCACGCGGGTGTCGCTGGTGTTGACGTGCTGGCCGCCCGGCCCCGAGCTGCGGCTGAACTTCCAGTTCAGCTCGCGCTCGGGGATGGACAGGCGATTCACTCCGCCAGGATGCCGTACAGCGCCTTGCGTGCGTCATCGACGGCGGTGGCCGCCGCGGCCTGCTGCTCCGGCGTGCCCTGACCGGCGACCTGTCGCCAGGCCTGCAGGAACGACTTCAGGGACTGGGCCAGGGCCTTGGCCTCCTCGGTGCGCTTGAGGCCGTCGGGCTGTTCCCACGGCGTGCCGAGCTCTTCACGGTGTTCCTCGACATAGGTCAGGCCATCGGGAGTCAGGCTGGCGGTCTTGCGACCGTCGACCCGCTCGAACTCGACCAGACCTTCGTCCTCGAGTTGCTGCAGGACCGGGTAGATCGAGCCGGGACTCGGCGACCAGGTGCCTTCGGAGCGCTCGGCGATGACCTGGATCAGGTCGTAGCCGTGGCGGGGTTCCTCGGCAAGCAGTAGCAGGGCTGCGGCGCGGACGTCGCCGCCACGGCCGCCGCGACGGCGTCCACGGGGGCGGCCGCGACCGCCGGGTCCGAAGTCGAATCCGAACTCGCGGGCCAGGCCGTGGGTCGGGTCGAAGCCGTGACGTGAACGGCGCTTGCGGGAATCCTGGGGGCCACCGTTGTGGCCGAAATGATTGTCGTGCTTCATGGGGTTCTCCCTTGAGTGTGTGGAGATCGGGAGCGCTGTGATCGCTCACCGATCGGTTACTGATGCAATAACGATATATCGGTATGCATATCGTGTCAAATCGCATCGTGACGATGCCCGAGAACTGCCCGGTCTAGCCGCCCGCGACGTAACTGTTCAACTGATCGCGTTCGAACGCCAGCTGGTCCATGCGGTGCTTGACGGCGTCACCGATGCTCAGCACGCCCACGAGCCGCCCGTCCTCCAGGACCGGGATGTGACGAACGCGGTGCTCGGTCATGGTGGTCAGCAGCGACTCGAACGAATCGTCAGGAGAACACACCTGCAGGTCGGTGGTCATGATCTGCGACACCGGGACCGTGCGGGCATCATCGATGCCGCGCAGCTTGCGGACCACGTCTCGTTCGCTGACGATGCCCACCACATCGGTGCCGTCGCTGCTGACGACGAGCGCGCCGACGTTGTGCTCGGCCAACGCATCGAGCAGATCGGCGATCGTGGCATCGGGCACCACCGTGTAGACCTCGTCGTTGCCCTTGGACCCCAGAACGTCACGCACCTGAACCATGCGCCGACTGTAACGCCGATCACACCGCCCGGCTACCGACTCGCTCGATCAGGGCGACTCCTCGAACGGGCGGCGACCGAAGTCGAACGGGTGCACATTGGACCCCTGATCGTCCGGCGATGGAGCCGGAGCGAGCTCGTCCTCAGGCTCATCGGACCAGCTCTCGTCCAGATCCTCGGGCGAATCGGGGAAGTGGCCGACATAGGCCATGGCATCGTCGTGCAGGGCGCCGTTGGTGGCCAGCGCGTTCTCACCCCACGGGCCGTTCTCACCGGCCAGACTGGTGAACCGGCCACCGGCCTCGCGGACGATGATGTCCAGCGCGGCCATGTCCCACAGTTTCAACTCCGGCTCGGCCGCGATGTCGACGGCACCTTCGGCCAGCAGCATGTAGGACCAGAAGTCGCCGAACGCACGCGTGCGCCAGCAGCGCCGCAGGAGGGCGAGCAGGGCCTGCGCCTTGCCGATCTCCTCCCAGCCGCCCAATGACGCGTACGACAGCGATGCGTCCTCGATGCGTGACACCTGCGATACCTGCATCGGACGCGACTTCATCAGCGACTTGCCGGTATGTGCACCGCCGCCCTTGGACGCCCACCAACGGCGTCCCAGGGCAGGCGCCGAGACGCATCCGGCGACGATCTCGCCGTCGTCCTCCAGCGCGATCAACGTGGCCCACACCGGTACACCGCGCACGAAGTTCGAGGTGCCGTCGATGGGGTCGATGATCCAACGTCGACCGCGCGACTCAGCCGTGCCCGGTGTCTCGCCGCTCTCCTCGCCCAACACGGTGTCACGCGGACGGCTCGACTTGAGGGTCCGCCGGATGGCTTCCTCGGCGGCCCGGTCCGACTCGGTCACATATGTCATATCGGGTTTGGTGGCGATCTCCAGATCGACCGCACCGAAGCGATCCATGGTCTGGTTGTCGGCCGTGTCGGCCAGGACGTGTGCCAGCCGCAGGTCGTCGTTGTACACGAGCCGCGCGTCATCTGCAGGGGGCATAC
>Ga0164243_10007874_pt1 | contig 15827 bp, 15 predicted proteins | sample OricompcompostOP_FD_108781 | JGI IMG/M metagenome (GOLD analysis project Ga0164243, IMG submission 108781) | Organic Plus compost microbial communities from Emeryville, California, USA - Original compost - Organic plus compost (OP) | ecosystem: Engineered > Solid waste > Mixed feedstock >...
CCGCTCGGCGAAATCGCGGTAGCGGACGATCGCACCCTCGCTGGTCACATGCCGCACCCGCGGGTCGAGCACCCCGACATGGAGCGCGACCGGTCCCAGCGCGCCGATGCCATAAACGTCCATTCGGCGGGGATCGACCTCCGGCCGCCGGGCCAGCCAGTTCAGCGCCGCGAGCGCGTCGTCGGTACGCATCCCCACCGGCGTCTTGCCGACCAGCAGCGCGCGCAGCGACAGCAATGTCCAGTCGCCGGTGAGCGGCGACTTGACCTCCTCGGTCCCGCCGGCGCCGCGCGGTTCGAGCGCAAGCACGTTCCAGCCGGCGCGCGTCCAGCGCTCGAACAGCCCGCCGGGCGCCGCCTGCGCCTGGAGCGGCGCGTCCGACAGGAACAGCAGGGTGGGGCGCCGCCCGCCCTCGGACGATTGGGCATAGAGCGCGTTCACCACCAGCCCCGGCGCGGCATTGAACCGGATCGGGGTCAGCCGATAGCCGGCGCGCGCGGTCGCCGCATCCAGCGCCGCGGCCGGCGGCGCATCCCCCGGCGCGACCGTCGTTCGCGCGACGTCGCGGATCGCGACGCGCAGCCGGTCGAGCCGCTGCGCGGCCGTTTCACCTGTCGGCGCGGCGGGCGCCGGCGGCGCCTCCGCGGCGATCATCTCATGCAGCGACTTGCCCCAGCCGGAGGTCGAAAGCTGTCCCGTCGGCGTGACGAGCAGCCGTGCGGGATCGCCTATGGCAGCGGGCGCGAACGGCCGCTCGGCCGGTTCGTCCTTCAGCCAGCGGGTGAAGAAGGCGACGATCTTCGCCGCGATCGGCTGGAGATGGCCATGCGGCCCCGGCCCCTCGATCATCGTGATGTGGTCGCCGGCGCCGAGCACCTGATAGAAACGGCTCGCCTCGCGATAGGCCGCGCGCGCGCCGGCGATCGGGAACATGTCCTCGGTGGTCGAGACGATCGCATAGGGGCGCGGCGCCGCCGCCTCGATCCAGTCGGGAATGTCGAGCCCGCGCTCGAGGAAGAACGGGATCGACTGCTCGCTGTCCTGCGGTCCCGGCCCGCCGGGGGCGAGCAGATGGTCGAAATCATTGGCGTAGCAGGCAACCGCGGTCGCCTGGATGCGCGGATCGACCGCCGCCAGATAGGCGGTCATGGTGCCGCCGCCCGAGCAGCCGAACGCGCCGATCCGCCGGTCGTCCACGTCGGGCCGGCTCATCAGGTAATCCACGCCGCGCACCGCATCCTGGATGAAGAATCGCGACACATGCCCGCCGGTCGGCAGCGCCTGGCCGAACGCCATCGAATGCTCGCCGGTCGGCCGCCCGACCTTGGACGCGCCGATCTCCGCGTCGTAATGCTGGAGCCGCTCGCCCTCGCCGACGATGTCGATCGACAGCACGACGAAGCCGGCCTGCGCCAGGTTGGCGGCAAAGCCATGGTCGCCGATCTTGCCGTCGACGCCGTGGCCCGGCTGGACGATGATCGCCGGGAACGGCCCGGCGCCGTCCGGCCGGTAGAGGTCGGCGGTGACGCGATAGCCGGGCAGGCTCTCGTACCACAGTTTCTCGATCGTATAGCCGTCGCCGTCGCTCGTGCCGGTGATCTCGAAGCGCACCGGGCCGGCGGCATGTTCGAAATGGATCAGCTCCGACAACGTCGCGCGGACGCGCACCTGGCGCAGCCGCGCCTCCTCGGGCGTGGCGATCGCCGCGACCGCCGCCGCGCGCGCTGCGGTCTGTCGGTGCGCCAGTTCGGTGAGATAGGCGATCAGCCGATCGCGGCCGGTGGGCGCGGACTCGGCAAGCGCCGCCGTGCCCAGCATCACGGCAAGCGCGACGGCGAGCAGGCGGAGGAACGGTCGGTGACGGGTCATGGCATCGGCTCCGGATCAGCCCGATCGGTCGGCGGGCACCACCACGCCGCCCGGCGTCGGGCCGGGCACCGCCTGGCCGTTGCGCCGGACTCGGTCGTAGCGAAGGTTCTCGACATGCGCGACGATGTCGGGCTCGGCGGCGCGGACGATCGCGCAGTCGCGCAGCAGCACGTCGCGGATCGGCGCATTGGCGAAGCCCTGCAGGTCGAGCACGCGCTCGCAGCGGCCGACCAGCATCCGATCGATCGTCAGCCCGCGGAAGACCGGCGTGAAGCGGCCGTTGGCGCCCTCGCCGTAATTGTAGTCGATCGTCACGGCGGCGCGCGCGACCTGGCCGACGGTGACGTCGCGGACGTGGATGTTCTCCAGCGTGCCGCCGCGAGCGGCATTGTTCTTGAACCGGATCGCGGTGTTGAGCCGCGGGCTGTCCATCCGGCAGTTCTCGACGAACACGTTGCGCACGCCGCCGGTGATCTCGCTGCCCAGGGTCACTCCGCCGTGGCCGTCGATCATCGTGCAGCCGGAGATGACGACATTCTCGGTCGGGCGGCGGAGTCGGCGGCCGTCGGCGTTGCGGCCGGACTTGATCGCGATACAGTCGTCGCCGGTGTCGAAGGTGCAATCCTCGATCAGCACGTCGCGGCAGCTTTCGGGATCGCAGCCGTCGTTATTGGGGCCGTGGCTGGATATCGTCACGCCGCGCACGGTCACGTTCTCGCATTCGACCGGATGGATCTCCCACATCGGCGAGCGGACGATCGTGACGCCCTCGATCAGCACGTTGCGGCAGCGATAGGGCTGGATGAACTGCGGCCGGATCGTCGAGCCCGGCCCGAACAGGCGCCGCGCGACCGGCACGCCCTGCTCCGCCATCCGCTTGAGCATTCTGCCGGAACTCTCCGACCCGTCGGCGGGCGCATGCGCCCAATGCCACCAATGATCGGGATCGGCCTGGCCGTCGAGGACGCCATGGCCCGTGATCGCCACATTCTCGCAATCGAGGGCATAGATGAAGGGCGAGATGCCCATCAGCTCGTTGCCCTCCATCCGCGTCAGCACCGGCGGGAAATAGAGCGCCGGGTCGCGCGCGAAGCGCAGGACGGCATCGCGTGCGACATGCAGCTCGACATTCGAGCGCAAGTGGATCGGGCCGGTGAGCCACACGCCGCCCTCGATCACCACGCGACCGCCGCCCGGCGCGCGCGCGGCCGCCTCGATCGCCCGCCGCAGCGCCTCGGTCGCCAGCGTGCGCCCGTCGGGCACGCCGCCGAACTGCTGCGGGGTGAAGCGGTTGGCGCGGGGGAAGACCGGCGGGCGGATCCGGGCGCGGATCGCGGCGGCGTCGGACCAGCCCTGCGCCGCGTCGCCATCGACCGCCGCGGCAGCGCCGACGCCATGCCAGGCGGCCATTGCCGCTGCCCCGCCGAGCGCGGCGCGGCGCGTCAGCCGCGGCCCCGTCGCCGCCATGGCGGCCGGCGGCCGCGATCGCCTGTCGAGCATCTGCCCCTCCCTTCGGTCTTTTCGCCGTCGTTGGTCGTCCTGACCGCAGCGATGCCGTTTCGACGCCTATCGTTCCCCGGATTGCTACCGGTGTCAATAGCCGCCATCGCCCTTGTGGCGGCCGCGCGCCGGGAGCCGGACGGCCCCTCCGGCGCGGAAAGCCGCGCGGACCGTCGGGCGGTATCGGAGGCCCTGGCGACTGCCGATCGATTGCCGCGAATATGACCATGACTTTATGAAGAAAACGCGGAATAATCCGACAGGGTCTTTCGACTCACAGCCATTGCCGCAGCGCGGGTGCCCGATCCCGATCCCGGAACGACAGGAGAGCGATGCAGATGACCGGCAATCAACTGACCCGACGAGACATGCTGACGGTCGCTGCCGCGGGAACGGGCGCGCTTGTCGGCGGTTCGCTCTCGACCGGCACGGCCTCCGCCGCGCAGCCGGCAGCAACGGGACGGGGACCGATGGACATCTCGCTTCGGGTGAACGGGACCGAGCACCGTCTTTCGCTCGACCCGCGCACGACATTGCTCGATGCCTTGCGCGAGCATCTGCAGCTGACCGGCACCAAGAAAGGCTGCGATCACGGGCAGTGCGGCGCCTGCACGGTGCATGTCGACGGGCGGCGGGTGAATTCGTGCCTGACGCTGGCGGCGATGGCCCAGGGCGCCGACGTCACCACGATCGAGGGGCTGGGCGATCCCGACCACCTGCACCCGATGCAGCAGGCGTTCCTGGAGCATGACGGCTATCAGTGCGGCTATTGCACCTCGGGCCAGATCATGTCCGCCGTGGCGATGGTGAAGGAGCCGTGGGGCGCAGGCGACGCCGACATCAAGGAAGCGATGAGCGGCAACATCTGCCGCTGCGGCGCCTACAAGAACATCCTCGCCGCGATCCGGCAGGTCAGGAACGCCTGAAGGAGCACGCCCCATGGAACCCTTCACCTTCTCGCGCGCCGCCGATCCTGCCCAGGCCATCACGGCAGGCGCCGCGGCCTCCACCGCGCAGCAGGGCGCCGAAGTACGCTTCGTCGCCGGCGGCACCACGCTGATCGACCTGATGAAGCTCGACGTGGAAACGCCGTCGCGGGTGGTCGACATCAACCATCTGCCGCTGGCGAAGGTCGAGCGCACGCCCGACGGCGGGCTGCGGATCGGCGCGCTGGTGCGCAATTCGGACCTCGCCAACAATGCCGAGGTGCGGCGCGACTATGCCGTGCTGTCTGAGGCGCTGCTGTCGGGCGCGTCGGGGCAGCTGCGCAACATGGCGACGACGGGCGGCAACCTGCTGCAGCGCACGCGCTGCGTCTATTTCCGCGATACCGATACGCCGTGCAACAAGCGCCAGCCGGGCAGCGGCTGCTCGGCGATCCACGGCTTCAACCGCAACCTCGCGGTGCTCGGCACCAGCGACCAGTGCATCGCCAGCAACCCGTCCGACATGAACGTGGCGCTGACCGCGCTGGAAGCCGTGATCGTCATCCGCGGGGTGCGCGGCGAGCGCAAGGTGCCGATCGGCGATTTCTTCCTGCTGCCGGGCGATACGCCGGACCGGGAGACGGTGATGATGCCGGGCGATCTCATCACCGATGTGCTCTTGCCGCCGCCGCGGGCAGGCGCGCGGTCGCATTATCTGAAGCTGCGCGACCGCGCCTCCTATGAGTTCGCGCTCGCCTCCGCCGCGGTGGTGCTGGAGAGCGAGGGCGGCGCGATCCGCCATGCGCGCGTGGCGCTCGGCGGCGTCGGCACGCGGCCGTGGCGCTCGGCGGAGGCCGAAGCCGCGCTCATCGGCAAGCCAGCGACGCGCGCCGCCTTCGCCGCCGCGGCCGAGGCGGCCATGCGGGACGCGCGGCCGCAAAGCCAGAACGGCTTCAAGATCGAGCTGGCGAAGCGCTGCCTCGCCAGCGCGCTCGCCACGGTCGCAGCCTGACGGGGGAATGGACATGCCTTCCGATGCCACCACCGCTGCTCCGCAACCCGCCGTCGGCCGCGCGGTCGTCCGTGTGGACGGGCCGCTGAAGGTCAGCGGTGCGGCGCGCTACACCTCGGACTTTCACTTCCCGGACATGCTGTATGCCGTGCCGGTCGGCGCCACCATCGCCAGCGGCACGATCGCGGCGATCGACACCGGCGCGGCGGAAGCGATGCCCGGCGTGCGCAAGGTCTATACGCGCCACAATATCGGCAAATTCTATCGCGTGCCCGCCTCGGGCGACGCGATCATCGACGAGCGCCGCCCGCCGCTCGAGGACGATACGATCCGCTATTACGGCCAGTATGTCGCGCTGGTGGTGGCGGACACGTTCGAGCAGGCCACCGCCGCCGCGCGCAAGGTCAAGGTCAGCTATCGCGCGACCGAGCCAGACGTTTCGACCGCGTTGTCGCCCGCCGCGCCGCCCAAGGTCCAGACCGAGCGCGGCGATCCCGATGCCGCGTTCGCCGCCGCGCCGGTGAAGGTGGACCACACCTATAACACGCCGTTCGAGACGCACAGCTCGATCGAGCTGCACGCCAGCGTCGCGACCTTCGACGGCACCCGCTTCACGCTGTACGAAACCACGCAGGCGGTGGCGAACTTCCGCGACGTGCTGGCGCAGATGCTGGGCGTGCCGAAGGAGAATGTCCGCGTCGTCACCGAATTCCTGGGCACCGGCTATGGCGGCAAGCTGTGGCCCTGGCCGCAATCGCTGCTCGCCGCGGGAGCGGCGCGCGACCTGCGCCGGCCGATCAAGCTGGTCGTGACGCGGCAGATGACCTTCGAATCCGCCGGCCATCGGCCGCATACGCAGCAACGCATCCGTCTGGGGGCCACGCCGGAGGGCAAGCTCGTCTCGCTGCGGCACGATTATACCTACACGCGCTCCTTGCTCGGCGATTATCGGGAGAATTGCGGCGAATCGAGCGGCTTCATGTATTCGACGCCCAACCTGCGCGTCACCGAGGCTCATGCGATCCGCAACGTCGGCGTCCCCACCTCGATGCGCGGGCCGGGCGCGGTTCCGGGCATGTATGCGCTCGAATCGGCGATGGACGAACTGGCGCTCGCGCTGAAGATGGACCCCGTCGCGCTGCGCCTCAGGAACGAACCGCAGATCGACGAGAGCCTGAACATCCCCTTCTCCTCGCGTCATCTCGAGGAATGCCTGACCACCGGCGCCGACACGTTCGGCTGGGCGCGGCGCACGCCCGAGATCGGCTCGATGCGCGACGGCGACACGATCCTCGGCTGGGGCATGGCGGCCTGCACATGGATGGCGGCGCGCTGGTCGGCCGAGGCCAGCGTGATGTTCAACGCCGACGGAACCGTGCGCGTCGCCAGCGGAACGCAGGATATCGGCACCGGCACCTATACGGTGTTGGCGCAGATGGCCTCGCAGCTCACCGGCGTCGATCTCGACAAGATCAAGGTGGTGATCGGGGACAGCAGCCTGCCCCCCGGCCCCTTGTCCGGCGGATCGATGGCGACAGCATCGCTGGTTCCCGCCGTCGCCCAGGCGGCGCGCGAGGCGATCGGGCGCCTGCTCGCCGCGGCCGGCGAAAGCGACGGCATCCCGGCCGAGCAGCTCGAATTCCACGAGGGCCGCGTGCGTCGCAAGGGGCAGTCGTCCCGCGAGGGGCGGCCGTTCGAGGCGGTGCTGGGGGCGGCGCGGCTGGGCCATGTCGAAGGCCGCGGCAAATCGGAGGCGACGTTCAGGGACAAGAATCCGACCGTCTCGATGCACTCGTTCGGCGCGCATTTCGTCGAGGTGGCCTGGCAACCGGAGATCGCGCGGCTGCGCGTCAACCGCACGCTGAGCGTGATCGACGGCGGCCGCATCGTCAATCCGCTCACCGCGCGCAACCAGATCGAAGGCGCGGTGGCGATGGGGATCGGCATGGCGCTGTTCGAGGAGACCCATTACGACCGCCGCAACGGCATGCCGGTCAACAGCAACTTCGCCGACTATATCATGGCGACGCATGCCGACACGCCGCCGATGGAGGTGATCTTCCTCGATCACCCCGACACCCATCTCAACGAGATGGGCGCGCGCGGCATCGGCGAGATCGGGCTGGCGGGCGTGGCGGCGGCGATCACCAACGCGGTCCATCACGCCACCGGCGTGCGCGTGCGCGACCTGCCGGTGCGCATCGAGGACCTGCTGGCGTCGCAGGCGGCGGTCTGACGCAGGATCGGCCGAGGGAGACTGTCCGGATGCCCGCCGACAGCGCGGCCATGGTTCTTCGATCGGAGCCGACGAGCGATGCTCGGGCGGCCGGGCAGGCCGCCAGCCTGCCGACGGCTTCGGCGGCCGAGGTGCTCCGCCTGCTGGCCGACGGCGCGCGTGCGGGGCGGCGGGGCGTGCTGGCGACGATCACCGGCCTGACGGGACAAGGCGCCCGCGCGGTCGGCGCCCAGATGGCGGTGCTCGACACTGGCGAGAGCGCCGGCTCCTTTTCGAGCGGATGCGTGGAACGGGCGATCGTCGCGGAGGCGCTCGACGTCCTGCGCGACGGCGCTTCGCGCACCGTGCGGTTCGGCCAGGGGTCGCCCTATATCGACATCAGGCTGCCGTGCGGCGGGGGCATGGACGTGCTGTTCCTCGCCGATCCGGCGCCGGATGCGGTCGAGCACGCGCTCGCCTGTCTCGACGCGCGGCGTCCCGTCGCGCTTCACCTGGACCGGGCGGGACGGCTCGATGCGTCCTCCGACCCGCCGGCACCGACGACGGGCTGGAGCGATGGCGCTTTCGTCGTCCGGCATTCGCCGAACCTGCGGCTGGTCCTGCTCGGCCACGGAGCGGAGATGCTGACGTCGCTCAGGCTCGCCCGCGGCTTCGGCGCCGAGGTCGAGCTTCATTCGCCCGACCGCGAGATCGTCGAAGCGGGGCTTGCGGAAGGAGCCGCCGCCACGCGGCTCGACTCCGCAAGCAGCCCGGTCGCGCTGCGCGGCGATCCGTGGACGGCCTTCCTGTTCCTGTTCCACGACCATGACTGGGAACCGCCGCTCATCGCGAAGGCGCTGGAGACCCCGTCCTTCTGGGTGGGCGCGATGGGCAGCCGGAATACCCATGCGGCCCGCCGCGCGGCGCTGGCCGCGTGCGGCGTGGCGGAAGCCGCGATCGCCCGCGTGCGCGGGCCGGTCGGCCTCATCCCCGGTTCGCGCGATCCCGCGACGCTCGCCCTGTCGGCCCTGGCGGAGATCGTCGGCGCCTATCGCGCGGCCCTGCCGTGAGCCGCCGCCGGCCGACCGCCGTCAGCCCTGCGCCGCCGGCAGGGGCGAGGCTTGCCCTTCGATGAAGGCGCGCCGCTTGGCGGTCGCCGCGGCGCAGAAGGCCATGAACGCCTGGACCCGTTCGGCCTTGCGGATGTCGGGATGGGTGAGCAGCCACAGGTCGTCGGTCAGCTCTGGCAGGATCGGGCCGACACGGATCAGGTCGTCCATCAGGTCGCCGAGCATGCACGGCAGCAGCCCGATGCCGAGGCCGGCGGCGATCGCCGCGCCGACGCTCGCCACCGAATCGACGCGATAGGCGATCCGTTCGGGCGCCACGCGGCTCTCGATATGGCTGAACGCCTTGAGCGCCGACAGCTCGGCCGCATAGGATACCCATTGCTGCTGATAGAGCCGGTCGGGCGGCGGCGGCCCGGCGGCGAAATCCGACCGGCGGCCATAGGGCGCCCAGGCGATCGCCGCGATGCGGCAGCCGAACAGGTTTTCGGGCGGCATTTTGGTCGCGCGCAAGGCCACGTCCGATTCGCCGCGCGCCAGGTTGAGCGCGCTGTTGCCGACCAGCACCTCGATCCGGATCGCCGGATTCTCCGCCTTGAACGCCGCGATGATCGGCGTGAAGAAATGCAGCAGCAGCGAATCGCTGGTGGTGATGCGCAGCGTTCCCGTGACGCCCTGATCGTGCGCCGAGACGCGGCGGACGACGGTGACGATGTCAAGCTCGACGCGCTCGCCCAGCGCGATCAGTTCGGCGCCTTCGTCGGTGGGCACATAGCCCGACCGCCGCCGGTCGAACAGGCGGACGCCGAGCGTCTGCTCGACCTGCGCCAGGCGGCGCGAGACGGTGGAGATGTTGAGGCCCAGCAACGCCGCCGCCGCCGACGGAAGCCTCGTCCGCCCGACCGCGGCGACGATCCGCAGATCGTCCCAGGAAAAGCGCCGGAGCATGGCATCGCACAAGGAACGGCCGCCGCCCGCATCTTCGGCATGGCTTTCCGCCGATCGGCGCGGCGGGTCGGAGGGGTCGGGTTCCTGGCGCGGACTGTCAAGCATCGGCGAAGCCCTCTCTGCCAGTCGTGCCGTCGAGCGTATCGCCCGGCGCGAGCGGCGGCAGATAGCGACTCGCCCAGGCAGCGATCATCGCGGCAGCATAGCCGGCATCCTCCGCGCGCGAGAGCAGGTGGTCGGCCGTATCCAGCGAGACGAAGCTCTTGGGATGCCGGGCGGCCGCGAACAGCCGCGCGGCATGGTCGATGCCCACCACTTCGTCGCGCGGCGCGTGCAGCACCAGCAGCGCTCGACGCAGCGACGCGACCCGCGCCGCGATATCGTAGCCGTCCATGCACTCGACGAATGCGCGGTGCAAGACGAAGCGGCGCCGGGCGATCGCGACCTCGCCTTCGCCCGTCTCCATCACCCGTCGAAGCTCATCGGGGTCGAGGTGATGAAGGACGTGGCGCAGGTCGGCGGGGGCGGCGATCGTGGCGACTGCGGTGATGCCGGGCATGTCGCCGGCCGCCGCCAGCGCCGCCGCGCCGCCGAGGCTGTGGCCGACGAGAAGGGATGGCGCCATCGCCGCATCGGCCATCGCCTCGCCCGCGGCGATGAGATCGCCGACATCGCCGGCGAAGCCCGCCGCGCCGAAGCTGCCGCCGCTGTCGCCCAGGCCCACGAAATCGAACCGGAGCACGCCGATCCCCGAGCGCGCCAGCGCCCGCGCCACGCGCACCGCAGCCAGGCCATCCTTCCCGCAGGTGAAGCAATGCGCCAATATGGCCCATCCGCGGGGCGGGCCTTCGGGCGGCTCTATCCGGCCCGCCAGACGATCGCCACGCGCCCCTTCGAAGGCGAAGGGGCGGCTCGTCCCCGCCTCGCGCGTCACAACCGAGTCCGAGAAGAAGGCGCGGGCCGCCGCCTTCGGCCCGTCATGCTCATTCGAAACTTTGGGACGCGGCGGGGTCGCTCGCGGGGAAGCTCTCCTCCAGCGATTCGTCGAGGAGCGTGTCGGCTTCCGTCTCGTCCGGCGTCTCGCCGTCGGGAGGCGTTCCGTCGGTCGGTTTCCCGTCGGCAGCCGAGTCGAGCTTTCCGCCGTCCATCATATTTCTCCCGTTCAGGCGCCCGGCGGCGCGACGGCGATGCCATCGCCGTCGAAGCGCGCGCTTTCGCCCGGCCGGGCGCAGCCGCCGCAACGATATTCTAGAGGAAATAGGCTCGCCAGGGAATTTGCATTCGCGCCCGATCGATTGCGCCGGAATGCCGATCGCAACCCGCCGGCCGGGTTCCTAATCTCGGTCTCTTGCGAGAAGGAGTGGAGGAGCGAGTCCGTCATGGAAGTGCGTGATGCCCCGGCCGGAGCGGCCGGCCGCGCGATCGTCGACGCGGCGCTCGGCGCGATCAACGGCGGAAACGCCGACGCCTTCCTGTCGCTGTTCACCCCCGACGGCGAGGTCGACGATTGGGGTTCGGTCTATCGCGGCCGCGCGGCGATCGCGGCATGGTCGGATCGCGAGCTGATCGGCGTCGGCGCGCGCCTGACGCTGCGTTCGGCCCGGCTCGATCCGGACGCGCCCAGCATGGAGGTCGATGCCGGCGGCGGCGGGTTCAACGGGCCGAGCCGCTTCACCTTCTTCCTGGAAGGCGGACGGATCCGCCGCATGCGCATCACCGGAGAGTAGCGGCCGGCCTTCCATTCGCATTCCGGGGAGATTTCACATGCGTGCCGGCCGGATCGCCTTCCGAACCATCAGGAGCGCCGTCGTCATCCGGCGGCCGGTGGCGGAGGTGTTCGCCTTTTGCCGCGACTTCCGGAACCTCCCCCGGTTCCTCGGCGATGTCGTGCATGTCGAGATCACCGGGCCGCGGACCTCGACATGGACGATCCGGACGCCGTTCGGCTTCGACACGCGATGGCCCGTCGTCGTCACCAACGTGCGGACGAACGTCTCGATCACCTACAAGATGCGGTCGCTGATCGCGCCGGTGCGCTGGCACGTCGCCTTCGCCGCTGCCGGGGAGGACGCGACCGAAGTGCTGAAGGAGATGCGAATCCCCGGCGGCCGGCTGGCGGAGAAGATCTTCGCCATCTTCGGCACGCCGCCGGAGCGCGAGGTCCACGCCAATCTGGCGCGCCTGAAGGAATTGCTCGAGGCCGCGCACGGTGCGAAACTGCCCGTTCCGGACGAGCGGCGGGCAAGCGGCAGTCCGTCTAGCGAGGAGAAGGGAGCATCATGACGCTCAGCGCCACGGCGACGATCGGCCGCGACCGTTACGCCACGCGGATCGAGACCGGCGACCACCGGCTGATCGCCGACGAGCCGCCGGCCAACGGCGGCGGCGATCGCGGCCCTTCGCCCTATGACCTGGTGCTGTCCGGGCTCGCGGCCTGCACCGCGATCACGCTGCGCATGTACGCCGACCGCAAGGCGTGGCCGCTGGAGTCGCTCAGCGTCGGCGTGCGCCTGCATCGCGGCGCCGATCAGGCGCTGCGGATCGAACGGACGATCGCGCCGACCGGACTCGACGTGGCGCAATGCGCGCGGCTGGCGGAGATCGCGGAGAAGACGCCGGTGACGCTGGCGCTCAAGCACGGCCTGCCGATCGACACCACCATGGTTCCCAGAGCGCCGGGCAGTTCATCGCAAGCCTGAAGGAGATACGTCATGGCCTATTTCACCACCGAGGACGGCACCGCCATCTTCTACAAGGACTGGGGCCCGCGCGACGCGCAGCCGATCGTCTTCCATCACGGCTGGCCGTTGAGTTCGGACGATTGGGATGCGCAGCTGCTCTTCTTCCTTAGCCAGGGCTTCCGCGTCGTCGCGCACGACCGGCGCGGCCATGGGCGCTCGGCGCAGACCGACCAGGGCACCGACATGGACACCTATGCCGCCGACGTCATCGCGCTCGCCCGCCATCTCGACCTCAAGGACGCGGTCCATGTCGGCCATTCGACCGGCGGCGGCGAGGTCGCGCGCTACGTCGCGCGCGCGGAAAAAGGCCGCGTCGCCAAGGCGGTGCTGATCGGCGCGGTGCCGCCGGTGATGGTCAGGTCAGACGCCAACCCCGGCGGCCTGCCGGTCGAGGTGTTCGACGGTTTCCGCGCGCAGCTCGCGGCGAACCGCGCGCAATTCTATCGCGACGTTCCCTCCGGGCCGTTCTACGGCTTCAACCGGCCGGGCGTGACGCCGATCCAGGGCACGATCGACAATTGGTGGCGGCAGGGCATGATGGGCGCGGCCAAGGCGCATTACGATTGCATCAAGGTATTTTCGGAAACCGACTTCACCGAGGACCTGAAAGCCATCGACGTGCCGGTGCTGATCATGCACGGCGACGACGACCAGATCGTGCCGATCGAGGATTCGGCGCTGCTCGCGGTCAAGCTCGTCCGCAATTCGACGCTCAAGGTCTATAAGGGCTACCCGCACGGCATGGCGACGACGCATGCCGACACGATCAACGCCGATCTGCTCGCCTTCATCCGCGGCTGACCGCCTCGGGCGCGTGCGCCGTCAGCAGGTCGCCAAGGCCGATGCGGCGCAGGAACTCCGCGCGCACCCGGTCGGCGACCGCGTTGACGACGGCCGCGCCGTCGTCGGCGGGATCGATGTGGACGCGGAACGGGCGCGTGCCGAACGGCAGGCCGACCACGCGCACGATCTCGCGCGCAACCGCTTCCGGATCGGCGTCCGCCGGCGCGATCGCCGCGAGATTCCGGAGCGCGGTGTCGGCGACGTCGGCGGTCGGACCCTTGGCATATTCGTCGGCCCGCGCGGTATCGCCGGGCGTGCCCGCATGGGCGAAATGGTTGGTGCCGCGCGTGAAGGCGCCGGGCACGACGATCGTCGTCTCGATCCCCCAGCGCGCCAACTCGGCGGCATAGCTGATCGCGAGCGCGTCCATCGCCGCCTTCGCCGCGAAATAGGGCGCGAGATAGGGTGGCGTGCCGCCGCGCGTGCTGCTCGACGACATCCACACCAACAGGCCGCTGCGGCGCCCGCGCATGTGCGGCAGCAGCGCGCGGTTGACCCGCTGCGTGCCGAGCACGTTCACGTCATATTGCTCGGCGAGCTGCTCGGGAGTGAAGGCCTCGGCTGGACCATAGACCATGTGCCCGGCGTTGTGGACCGCGACGTCGATGCGGCCGGCGGTCGCCAGGATTGACGCGATCGCCGCCTCGACCGAGGCCTCATCGCCGACATCGAGGTCGAGCGGGCGCAGATCGGCGCCGGCGTCTCGCGCCAGCGCCGCCATCGCGGCGACGACATCGGCATTGTGCCCCGTCGTGCCGCGCATGCTGGCGAACACCGTATGGCCGGCCCGCGCCAACGCCTCGGCCGTCATCCTGCCGAAGCCGCTCGACGAGCCCGTCACCAGGATCACCTTGCCGTCCATCCGTTGTCCTCCTCTTGCCGATCGCACCGCAATCGCCTCAGGCAAAGCCGCCGTTTGGCCGGATCACCTGGGCGTTGAGCCAGCCGCCGTCCGGCCCGGCGAGAAAGGACACCGTCGCCGCGATATCCTCCGGCCGGCCCAGCCGTTCGAGCGGGGCGAGATGCGCAAGCTCGTCGATCAGCTCGGTCGACTTGCCGTTGAGGAACAGGTCGGTGCCGGTGGGGCCGGGGGCGACGGCGTTGACGGTGATGTTGCGCCCGCGCAACTCGTTGGCGAGCACGCGCACCAGGCCCTCGACGCCGGCCTTGGAGGCGATATAGGGACCGTAGCCGGGGAACGATTTGGCGAGGACGCTGCTCGAAAAGGCGATGATCCGGCCGCCCGGCTCGATATGCTGCGCGGCCTCGCCCAGCACCAGATAGGTGCCGCGCAGGTTGGTCGCGATCACCTTGTCGAAGGTCGCCATGTCGCCGTCGGCGATCCGGCTCATCGGCATGATCCCGGCGGTGTGGACGACGACGTCGATCCGCCCGAAGGCGTCGCGCGCGGCCTGGAACAGCGCCTTCACCGCGGCCTGATCCGCCACGTCGGCCTGTCGGGCGATGGCGCGGCCGCCGTCGGCGACGATCGCCGCGACCGCCGCGTCGACCTTCGCCGGATTGCCGGCATAATGGGCGACGAGCGCGAAGCCGTCGCGGGCAAGCCTCAGGGCTACGGCATGGCCGATCCCGCCCGAAGCCCCGATGACGATCGCTACCCTGGTCTGTTCGGTCATGGCGGCTCTCCGTTGCGGTCGCAGGCAGCGCCGATAGCGCCGCCGGCGGGTCCGGCGCGAGCGGCAATTCGGCGCGATCGGTCGGGCAGGATTGCTGTTTGACGCCGCCCTCCCGACGGGAAAACATGGTTGCATCATCGTAGCGCCCCTCGATCAGCGCCGCCGCCGCCGTCACGGACCAATGGACACCCTTATGGACGACCCGCCAGCAAGCTGCCCGCCGCCGATCGCGCGGTTCCACCGCGATGCCCGCGCGACGCCGTGCTGAGCTGCGACCGGCCCGGCTATCATGTGGCGCGCGTTCACCAGCAGCTCGCGTCGGCACTGGCGGCGGTCGATGTCGTGGCGTTCGTCGCGCATCTCGAACTGGCCCGGCTGCACCTGCGCGCGACCGGCACGGGCGACGGCACCGCCCACTGGATCATCGTGCTGGACGCGGTGCGGGCATGGACGGCGTCGACGGGCATCATGTGACGGGAATCGCGGGGCATGACCGCGGCGGCAGCGGCTGGAGGATCGATATGACCGATGCGAACGAGGCGCGCCTGCCCGAGGAGCCGAAAGCGCGCGATCCGGCGCGCGACGTGTTCCACTGGTACGATTTCCTGTGCCCGTTCTGCTATGTCGGCGAGACGCGCAACGCGGTGTTCGAGCGGCACGGCTTCAGGATCATCGATCTTCCGTTCGAAGCGCATCCCGACATCCCGCCCGAAGGCCGCGCGATGCCCGCGCGCGAGGGGCCGGTATATGCGATGATCGAGGCGGAGGCGCGTGAGGCGGGCCTGCCGCTGGTCTGGCCCGCGCGCCTTCCCAATACGCGGATGGCGCTCGCCGCGGCGGAATGGGCACGCCGCCGCGCGGCCGACGCCTTCCCCGCGTTCCGCAAGGCGTTGTTCGCCGCGCATTTCGCGCTCGGCGAGGATTTAGGCGATCGCGAAACCATCGTGCGGCACGCGATCGCCAGCGGCATCGCGCCTGCCGCAATGCGCGCCGCGCTCGACGGCACGCAGGCCTATGGTTTCGTCGACCGGTCCGAAGCGATGGCGCGAAGCGTCGGCGTCCGCGGCAC
>Ga0164243_10007877_pt1 | contig 15826 bp, 16 predicted proteins | sample OricompcompostOP_FD_108781 | JGI IMG/M metagenome (GOLD analysis project Ga0164243, IMG submission 108781) | Organic Plus compost microbial communities from Emeryville, California, USA - Original compost - Organic plus compost (OP) | ecosystem: Engineered > Solid waste > Mixed feedstock >...
CGGCGGCAAGCGGCTGATCGAGAACATCTCGTTCAAGCTCGAGCCGCGCAGCCTGACCGCGGTCATCGGCCCGTCGGGTGCCGGCAAGTCGACCCTGCTCGGCGCGCTCACCGGCCTCAAGCCGGCCAGCCACGGACGGGTGATCTGGCAGGGCCACGACCTCTACCAGCACTACGACCAGCTGCGCTTCCAGATCGGGTTGGTGCCGCAGCAGGACATCCTGCACCCCCAGCTGAAGGTCAAGCAGGGCCTGCGGTTCGCCGCGCAGCTGCGACTGCCTCCCGACACCACCGCCCCGGAGTCGGACGCGCGCGTGCAGCAGGTGGCGAGCAAGCTGCAGCTCGCGGAGCGGATGGACAACCGGATCGGCACCCAGCTCTCGGGCGGCCAGCGCAAGCGGGTCTCCATCGCCACCGAGCTGCTGACCGCGCCGCCGCTGCTCTTCCTCGACGAGCCGACCTCGGGCCTCGACCCCGGTCTCGACCTCGAGGTCATGCGTCAGCTCCGCGGCCTCGCCGACGACGGACGCGTGGTCATGGTGGTCACCCACTCCGTGCTGGCGCTCGACGTGTGCGACAACGTGCTCGTCCTCGCGCCGGGCGGCCGCATCGCCTACTTCGGCCCGCCCGACGGCGTCCTCGCGCACTTCGGGAAGACCAACTACCCCGAGGTCTTCGACCTGCTCGACGAGCCCGACCTGTGGCAGCGGATCCCCGTCCACCAGGCCCGCACCGACACCGGCGCGCTCCCGCAGCAGTCGTACGGCGCCGCCGTCCCCGCACCGCCGCGGCAGTCGGTCTCCCGCCAGCTCTCGACCCTGATCCGTCGCAACCTGGCCGTGGTCTTCGCCGACAAGCTGCTGCTCGGCATGCTCATCCTGCTGCCCCTGATCCTCGGCGGGCTGAGTCGGCTGGTCCCCGGGGACGACGGCCTCTCGCTCGCGTCCTCGCGCAAGGTGACCGAGAACCCGCGTACCGGGGACGACGTCATCAGCTTCGCCACCGGAGAGCCCAGCCAACGCCTGATCGTGCTGATCGTCGCCGCCTGTCTGATGGGCACCGCGCTCGCGATCCGTGAGCTGGTGGGGGAGCGGCCCATCTTCAAGCGTGAGTACGCCGTCGGTCTCTCGCCCGGCGTCTACTTCACCAGCAAGGTGCTGGTGCTGGGCACCGCCGCCTTCCTCCAGGGCCTGCTGGTGACCTTCCTCGCCACCGTCGGGCTGCCCGGCGCCGACGGCGACGCCGGCACCTTCAGGGTCGCCGTCGCCATCGCCGGGCTCTCCTTCACCATGGTCGTCATCGGCCTGGCGGTCTCCGCCCTGGTCACCAGCACCGAGCAGACCATGCCGGCCCTCGTCGGGCTGGTGATGCTGCAGCTGGTGCTCTCCGGCTCACTGTTCCCGATCGCCGGCCGCGCCCTGCTCGAGCAGCTCGCGTGGCTCTCGCCGTCCCGCTGGGGCTATGCCGCCTCTGCGTCCGCGATGGACCTCACCCGCGACGGCGCGACCGGCCAGGGCGACGACTGGATCGCCGAGGCGGGCGCCGGCCACTACCTCATGGACCTGTTCATGCTGGGCCTGCTGTGCCTGGTCGCGTTCGGCGTCGGGCTGCTGCTGACCCGGCGCAGCGCGACCACCGACGACTGACGCCGGTTTCCCAAGGTATGCAGGAGAGCCTGCACTCCCCACTTCAAATTTGCCCTGGGGAGTGCAGGCTTCGATGCATACCTTGGGAAACCGGCGGCGGGAATGCGGCAGCGAGCCGATGCCTTGAACATGACGATGTCTCTTGCACTCTCCGTCCTCGACCTCGTCCCGGTCCGCAGCGACCAGACCACCACCGACGCGCTGGCCGCCTCGGTGTCCCTGGCGAAGGTGGCCGACGAGCGGGGCTATCGCCGCTACTGGGTCGCCGAGCACCACAACATGCCGGCGGTGGCGGCCACCAACCCGCCCGTCCTGATCAGCCTGCTCGCCTCGGCGACCGAGCGGATCCGGGTCGGCTCCGGGGGAGTGATGCTCCCCAACCACGCCCCGTTGGTGGTCGCCGAGCAGTTCGCCCTGCTCGAGGCGGCGTTCCCCGGCCGCATCGACCTCGGCATCGGCCGGGCGCCGGGCAGCGACCCGGTCACCAGCTGGGCGCTGCGGCACGGCGCCGGCGGGGTGACCGACGAGGCGGTCTCCCACTTCCCCGAGTACGTCGACAACGTGCTCGCCATGATGGAGCCCGACGGCGTGGGCCTGGCGCTGCGGGGCAGCCAGCACGTGCTCAAGGCCACCCCGGCCGCCCAGGGTGTGCCGCAGATCTGGCTGCTCGGCTCCTCCGACTACTCCGCTCGGCTGGCTGCGGCCAAGGGCATGCCCTACGTCTTCGCCCACCACTTCTCCGGGTCCGGCACCGCCGAGGCGCTCGAGCTCTACCGCAGCACCTTCCAGCCCTCGCCCGTGGCGCCAGCCGGCGGGGAGCGAAGCGACCGACGCCCGCTGCAGGAGCCGCGCACCTTCCTCACCGTCAACGCCTCGGTGGCGGCGACCGAGGAGGAGGCCCAGCGGCGGGCGCTGCCGCAGCTGTTGCAGATGGTGGCGCTGCGCACCGGCCGCCCGATGGCGGCCCAGCGCCTGGTCGAGGACGCCGAGACGATCGTCGCCGCCGGGCTGCCCGAGGGCCACGACGGGCTGATCGACGCGATGCGCCGTCGCTGGGTGATCGGCGACCCCACGGCCGCCCGTGCCGAGATCGAGTCGCTCGCGTCGTCGTACGGCGTCGACGAGGTGATGGTGAACCCGGTCGGCGGCGAGTTCGCCGGCACCGACCCGCGGCAGGCGCCTGCGCGCGAGCAGACCCTGAGCCTGCTCGCCGGCTGACTCTCGCCGATTGGGAGATGACGAGGCGTCACGCATAGACTGGCGTGTCGGTCCAACGTGGGTTGCGTCGTGGTGCGCAACCTCGCGAGGTCCACTCACGTGCAGTGAGAGGTTCCCGGGCCACCGGTAGACAAGCAGGTTCATCAGACCCCGAGCAGATTGTGAGACATGGCAAAGAAGGAAGGCGTCATCGAGATGGAGGGCTCCGTCGTGGAGGCCCTTCCGAACGCCATGTTCCGTGTGGAGCTGAGCAACGGCCACAAGGTCCTCGCTCACATCAGCGGCAAGATGCGCCAGCACTACATCCGGATCCTCCCCGAGGACCGCGTGGTGGTGGAGCTCTCGCCGTACGACCTCTCTCGCGGCCGCATCGTCTACCGCTATAAGTGACGCCCGCCGGCGTCATCTCCGCCACTAGCAAGAAAGGGCTGACATGAAGGTCAACCCGAGCGTGAAGAAGATCTGTGACAAGTGCAAGGTGATCCGTCGCCACGGCCGCGTCATGGTGATCTGCGAGAACCCCAGGCACAAGCAGCGCCAAGGCTGATCTCAGCGCCTGAACAACTGAATACACCTACAACGTGATCGCTTAGCCGTCAGCCGTGGCCGACGGCGAATCACCTCCGGAGCGGATGGCCGGAGCCGGGCACGACGAACGAACAGCCTGGACGCATCACGACCAGACCACCGTGAAATCCAAGGAGACAGCCAAGAATGGCACGCCTCGTCGGAGTCGACCTGCCGCGCGACAAGCGCATCGAGGTCGCTCTCACCTACATCTACGGCATCGGCCGTACCCGCGCCCAGCAGGTGCTGGAGGCCACCGGGGTCAGCCCCGACCTCCGCGTCCACGAGCTGGGTGACGAGGAGCTGGTCAAGCTCCGCGACGAGATCGAAGCGAACTTCAAGATCGAGGGTGACCTCCGTCGCGAGGTTCAGGCCGACATCCGTCGCAAGATCGAGATCGGCAGCTACCAGGGTCGCCGTCACCGCATGGGCCTTCCGGTCCGCGGTCAGCGCACCAAGACCAACGCCCGCACCCGCAAGGGTCCGAAGCGCACGGTTGCCGGCAAGAAGAAGGCCAAGTGACCGATCTCGACAGACTCGGTCACCGAGTCGTCGGGTCGCACTGACCTCACACAGACCAGCTTTCTCAAGGAGATACTGAATGCCTCCCAAGGCTCGCGCGGGCGCCAAGAAGGTCCGCCGCAAGGAGAAGAAGAACGTCGCTCAGGGCGAGGCCCACATCAAGAGCACGTTCAACAACACGATCGTCACGATCACCGACCCGACCGGTGCGGTGATCTCGTGGGCCTCTGCCGGCACCGTCGGCTTCAAGGGCTCCCGCAAGTCCACCCCGTACGCCGCGCAGATGGCCGCCGAGGCCGCCGGCCGTCGGGCGATGGATCACGGCATGAAGAAGATCGACGTCTTCGTCAAGGGCCCGGGCTCGGGTCGCGAGACGGCGATCCGCTCCCTGGGCGCGATCGGCCTCGAGGTCGGCACCATCCAGGACGTGACCCCCGCCCCGCACAACGGCTGCCGCCCGCCCAAGCGCCGGCGCGTCTGACGAGAGACTTAGAGGAGAACCGACATGGCCCGTTACACCGGACCCCTGACCAAGAAGTCGCGCCGTCTCGGCGTCGACCTCGTCGGTGGCGACGCCGCCTTCGAGAAGCGCCCCTATCCTCCCGGCCAGCACGGCCGCGCGCGGATCAAGGAGAGCGAGTTCCGCAACCAGCTGCAGGAGAAGCAGAAGGCGCGCTACACCTACGGCGTCCTCGAGCGGCAGTTCCACAAGTACTACGTGGAGGCCGCGCGTCGCCAGGGCAAGACCGGCGACAACCTGCTCCAGCTGCTCGAGTGCCGTCTCGACAATGTCGTCTACCGCGCCGGCTTCGCCCGCACCCGCCGGCACGCCCGCCAGCTGGTGACCCACGGCCACTTCCTGGTCAACGGTCGCAAGGTCGACATCCCGTCCTTCCAGGTCACCCAGTACGACATCATCGACGTGCGCGAGAAGTCGCTGGAGACGACGCCGTTCATCGTCGCCCGCGAGACGCACGGCGAGCGCGTCGTCCCGGCCTGGCTGGAGGCGCTGCCCACCCGTATGCGGATCCTGGTCCACCAGGTGCCCGTGCGTGAGCAGATCGACCTGCCCATCCAGGAGCAGCTCATCGTGGAGTACTACTCCAAGAAGTAGACACACGGGGGCGCTGCCCCCGTGGACCCCCGCTGGGGCTCCGCCCCAGACCCTGCGTGGTTGCGCCGGTGGGCCCAGCGGGTCACAAAACTTCATCTCTCCATCCGCACCACGGTCTGGGTCCTCATATAGCGGTCGACCCGGAAAGGAAAGAACCCAGTGCTCATCGCACAGCGCCCCACCCTCTCGGAGGAGTCCGTCGACCAGTTCCGGTCGCGCTTCGTCATCGAGCCCCTCGAGCCCGGCTTCGGCTACACGCTCGGCAACTCGCTGCGTCGTACGCTCCTGTCCTCGATCCCCGGTGCCTCGGTCACCAGCATCAAGATCGACGGTGTCCTCCACGAGTTCTCGACCATCGACGGTGTCAAGGAAGACGTCACCGAGATCATCCTCAACCTCAAGGGCCTCGTCGTCTCCTCCGAGCACGACGAGCCGGTCACGATGTACCTGCGCAAGTCGGGTGCCGGTGACGTCACGGCTGCCGACATCGCGCCGCCGGCCGGCGTCGAGGTTCACAACCCCGACCTGAAGCTCGCCACTCTCGGCGACAACGGCAAGCTCGAGCTCGAGCTCGTCGTCGAGCGTGGCCGCGGCTACGTCTCCGCCGTGCAGAACAAGGGTGCCGACAACGAGATCGGCCGGATCCCGGTCGACTCCATCTACAGCCCCGTGCTGAAGGTGACCTACAAGGTCGAGGCCACCCGTGTCGAGCAGCGCACCGACTTCGACAAGCTCGTCATCGACGTCGAGACCAAGCCGTCGATCCTGCCCCGCGACGCCATCGCGTCGGCCGGCAAGACGCTGGTCGAGCTCTTCGGCCTGGCCCGCGAGCTGAACGTCGAGGCCGAGGGCATCGACATCGGTCCCTCGCCCGTCGACGAGCAGCTCGCCGCCGACCTCGCCCTCCCGGTCGAGGACCTGCAGCTGACCGTCCGGTCCTACAACTGCCTCAAGCGCGAGGGCATCCACACCGTGGGCGAGCTCCTCAGCCGCTCCGAGCAGGACCTGCTCGACATCCGCAACTTCGGCGCCAAGTCGATCGACGAGGTCAAGGCGAAGCTGCACGAGATGGGTCTCTCCCTCAAGGACAGCGCCCCCGGCTTCGACCCGTCGGCCGCCCTCGCGGCGTACGGCGACGAGGACGACGACGAGTCGTTCATCGAAGACGAGAGCTTCTGACCCCACCCCACCCTCCGGTACCTGACACGGCCGGACCTGACCCCCGGTACCTGACACGGCCGGGGAGAAACGAGTAAGCAATGCCCAAGCCCAAGAAGGGCCCCCGCCTCGGCGGCGGTGCCGCGCACCAGCGCCTCATCCTGTCGAACCTCGCGACCGCGCTCTTCGAGCACGGCCGGATCACGACCACCGAGGCCAAGGCCCGCACCCTGCGGCCCTACGCGGAGAAGCTGATCACCAAGGCCAAGAAGGCGCACGCCGGCGACAACCCGCTGCACCAGCGTCGTGAGGTGCTCAAGGACATCCGTGACAAGGGCGTCGTGCACTCCCTGTTCGAGGAGATCGCGCCGACCTTCGCCGACCGCCCCGGCGGTTACACGCGGATCACCAAGATCGGCCCCCGTCAGGGCGACAACGCGCCGATGGCCGTGATCGAGCTGGTGACCGAGTCGTTCACGCCGTCCGCGCCCAAGGAGGCCACGCCGGCGGCCGCCGTCGGCAAGCCCGCCGAGGACGCGCCGGCCGAGGTCGAGGCCACCGACGAGGCCGGCGAGGCCGAGGTCGTCGAGACCGAGGCGGCCGACGTGGAGACCGCGGAGGCGGAGACCGCCGACGCCGAGTCCAACGAGGACGTCGCCGAGCCTCTCGAGGACGGCTCCGCCCCCGAGGGCTTCGAGATCAAGGGCAACAAGGACTCCGGCAAGTACCACACGCCGGCGTCCCAGTGGTACGACCAGACGGTCGCCGAGGTGTGGTTCCGCACCGAGGAGGCCGCCGAGGCTGCCGGCTTCGTCAAGGCGGGCTGACCCGGCAGAAGCTGACACCGCATACGCGCCGACCCGGCGCAAAGTGACATCGCACGGACGGCTGACCCGGCAGGACTTTCTGCCGGGTCAGCGTCTTTTTGGTGTCACTTTCTGCCGGGTCAGGGATTGGGGGCGGCCCTCGGCCCGCCCGTAGACTGGGGGCCATGACGATCGACCTGGGCACGCCGCGTCGCATCGACGATGCCGAGCGGGAGGTGCTGCTCGCCGACCCCCGGGGCTACTGCGCGGGCGTCGACCGTGCCGTCGTGACGGTCGAGGAGGCGCTCGACCTGTACGGCGCCCCGGTGTACGTCCGCAAGCAGATCGTGCACAACAAGCACGTCGTGTCGAACCTCGAGTCCCGTGGCGCGATCTTCGTCGAGGAGCTCGACGAGGTCCCGGTCGGTGCGACCGTCGTCTTCTCCGCCCACGGCGTCTCGCCGGCGGTGCACCGCCAGGCCGCCGACCGTGACCTCAAGACCATCGACGCCACCTGCCCCCTGGTCACCAAGGTGCACCGCGAGGCGGTCCGCTTCGCGCGGGAGGGCTACACGATCCTGCTCATCGGGCACGCCGGCCACGAGGAGGTCGAGGGGACGGCGGGGGAGGCCCCCGAGCGGACCGTGCTCGTCGAGCACCCCGACGACGTCGACCGGCTCGAGTTCCCGGCCGACGCGAAGCTCGCGTGGCTCTCGCAGACGACGCTGAGCGTCGACGAGACGATGGAGACGGTGCGCCGGCTGCGGGCGAAGTTCCCCCAGCTCGAGGACCCGCCCAGCGACGACATCTGCTATGCCACCCAGAACCGGCAGGTCGCGATCAAGGAGATCGGCGCCGCCGCCGACCTGGTGATCGTGGTCGGGTCGGCGAATTCCTCCAACTCGGTACGGCTGGTGGAGGTGGCGCTGGAGGCCGGCGCGCGGGCGTCGTACCGCATCGACGACGTGAGCGAGCTCGACGAGGCCTGGCTCGACGGCGTCGGCACCGTGAGCGTCACCTCGGGCGCCTCCGTGCCCGACCACCTGGTCACCGAGGTGCTCGCCTACCTCGCCGAGCGCGGCTATCCGGACGCACGGCCGGTGCAGACCGCGGAGGAGACGCTGGCGTTCTCGTTGCCCAAGGAGCTGCACCGCGACCTCAAGGCGGCGGGTCGCTCGACCAAGACACCGGTCCGGGTCTGAGAGCCGGGCAGCGATGGCGCGCTATCTCGACGTCCACCCGGACAACCCGCAGCCACGGTTGATCCAACAGATCGTCGACGCCCTGCACGACGACGCGTTGATCGCCTACCCGACCGACTCCGGCTACGCGCTCGGTTGCCGGATCGGCAACCGCGAGGGCCGTGACCGGATCCTGCGGATCCGGGGACTCGACGAGAAGCACCACTTCACGCTCGTGTGCCGCGACTTCTCCCAGCTCGGGCAGATGGTGCACGTCGACAACGCGGCGTTCCGGGCGATCCGCGCGGCGACGCCGGGCCCCTACACGTTCATCCTGCCCGGCACGCCCGAGGTGCCGCGCCGGCTGCTGCACGCCAAGAAGCGCACCGTCGGGGTCCGCATCCCGACCAACGCCGTGGTGCAGGCGATCCTCGAGACACTGGGCGAGCCGTTGCTCTCGAGCTCGCTGATCCTCCCCGGTGAGACCGAGCCGCGCACCCTCGGCTGGGAGATCAAGGAGGAGCTCGACCACGACGTCGACATCGTCGTCGAGGCGGGCGAGACGCCGGCCGAGCCCACCACGGTCGTCGACTGGTCCGACGGGGCGCCGGAGATCCTGCGCCGCGGGGCCGGCGATCCCGACCGCTTCGTCTAGCGTTCAGCAGTGCGCTCGAGCACCGAGCGCCGGGTCGCCAGCAGGCCGAGGCACGCGGCGTACCCCAGTGCCAGGGCGAGGGCATGGCCGGACAGGCCGGTGACCGTCGCCTGCACGACACCGTCCGTCGGCCGTGCGACCGAGCCCGGATCGCTGATCGCCAGCAGGACGACGACCAGCAGCAGGGCGAGCGGCGGCAGCACCCCGACGTCGAAGAGATCCTCCACCCGCACCGTGAGCGCGGCGGCCACGCAGAGGCTCACGAAGGCCAGGTCGAAGAGCAGGCCGGGCCGATCGGAGAGGGTCAGGTCGACCACCGTCGCGGTCAGCAGCAGCGCCACGGTCAACGTCACGACGTCGTAGGCCGGCGTCGTCCCGCGCTGGGCCGCGGGCCGGTGCGGCTGGTGACGGACACTGCTCACCGCTCCACGGTAGTTCGCGCACACGGGCATCGGCCGTATTCGAGAGGTCAGCGCGGCCGCGCGTCGCTCTCACCGACAGGCGGCTCACCCGAGCCGGCGGCCGCTCTCGGTGTCGAACACGTGCGCCGCGCCGGGCGGCACCGCCAGGTGCAGGGTGTCGTCGGGCTGGACGTGCCCGCGGACGGGCAGGCGGCAGGAGACCCGCGCCCGGCGTCCGTCGAGCTCGGCGGTGCCGTGGGCGAACCCCTCCGCGCCCAGCTCCTCCACCAGGTGCACCTGCATCGGGACACCCTCGCCCGCACCGACCAGCTGCCAGCCCTCGGGCCGGACGCCGACGGTGACCGACGCGGTGAGGACGTCGCTGGTCGATCGGTCGAGCGGGACCGCATGGTCGCCCAGACGGACGCCGCCGTCGACGACCGGTGCCTCCAGCAGGTTCATGGCCGGTGAGCCGATGAAGCCGGCGACGAAGAGGTTCGCGGGCCGGTCGTAGAGCGCCAGGGGAGTGTCGACCTGCTGGATCTCGCCCTGGCTCATCACGGCCACCCGGTCGCCCATCGTCATCGCCTCGACCTGGTCGTGGGTGACGTAGACCGTGGTCACACCGAGCGTGCGCTGCAGCCGGGCGATGTCGCTGCGGGTCTGCACCCGCATCTTGGCGTCGAGGTTGGAGAGCGGCTCGTCCATGCAGAACACCCGTGGCTCGCGCACGATGGCCCGGCCCATCGCCACCCGCTGGCGTTGGCCACCGGACAGCGCGCGGGGCTTGCGGTCGAGCAGCTCCTCCAGGCCCAGCAGGGTGGCGGCCTCGATGACGCGACGCTCCCGCTCTGCTCGGGGCACCCGCGCCATCTTGAGCGCGAACCCGAGGTTGTCGCGCACCGTCATGTGCGGGTAGAGGGCGTAGCTCTGGAAGACCATCGCGATGTCGCGGTCCTTGGGAGCCAGCCCGGTCACGTCCTGGTCGTCGATCAGGATCCGGCCCTGGTCGACGACCTCGAGCCCGGCGAGCATCCGCAGCGTGGTGGTCTTGCCGCAGCCCGAGGGGCCGACCAGGACGAGGAACTCGCCGTCCTCGACGACGAGGTCGATGCCCGGGACGGCGGGCGCGTCGGCGCCCTCGTACCACCGCTGGGCTGCCTCGAAGGTGATCCGGGACATCACTCACTCCTGGTTCGCGCGGGCTCGCCGCCCTGTGATCTGGATCGCACGGAATGCTTGCACCTTATATGTAAGTATGGTGAACTAACAAACATGTCGTGGAGCACTCCTGCTGGCCGGATGACCCGGAACCGGGTCAAGCTGCGCCGCGCCGACTCACGTCGGCACCACCGCGCGATGCTGCTGCAGGAGCTGTTCGCGCAGGGCCCGGCCAGCCGTGCCGACCTGGCCCGCAGCAGCGGGCTGACCCGCGTCACCGTCTCCGACCTGGTCGCCGAGCTGATCGACGAGGGACTCCTGCGTGAGCTCGGCGCCCCCAGCGAGGCACGGGTCGGCAAGCCCCCCACGCTGGTGGGGCTCGCACCCGACGCCAAGCACGTGCTGGCCATCGACCTCTCCGTCGACGACCAGGTGGTGGGCGCGACCATGAGCCTGACCGGTGAGGTCGTCACCCGCCACGCACGCTCGCTCGACGGCCGCCGCGGCGAGGAGGCCGTGAGCCTCGTCGAGGAGTTCGCCACCGAGCTGATCGAGGGCAGCACCCGCCCCCTGCTCGGGGTGGGTGTCGCGACGCCCGGTGTGGTGACGCCCGACGGACTGGTCGCCGACGCGCCCAACCTGGGCTGGCGCGAGGTGCCTCTGGCCGAGACCCTCAGCGCCTCGCTCGGCCGGCCGACGTACGTGGCCAACGACGCGAACATCGCCGTCATGGGCGAGTACACCTTCGGCGGCGGTGACGACGGCGGCCTGCTGCTGCTGCGGCTCAGCACCGGCGTCGGGGCCGGGCTGGTGCTCGGCGGCAGCGTGCTCGCCGGCCGTGGCGGGGCCGCCGGCGAGATCGGCCACGTCCAGGTCGACCCGACCGGTGAGACCTGCGGGTGCGGCCGCACCGGCTGCCTGGAGACCTTCGTCTCGGTGCCCCGCCTGCGTCGGCGGATCGGTGCGGGGGCGGCCGAACAGGTGCTCCACGACGCCGGCACCCGCCTCGGGGAGGCGCTCGCGCCGGTCGTGGCCACCCTCGACCTGGGCGAGGTCGTGCTGAGCGGCCCGGCCGACCTGGTCGAGCCGCTGTCGGCTCGGGCCGGCACCACCATCGAGGAGCGCGTGATGACGGTCTCGGCCGGATTCACGGTGCGCCCCTCGACCCTCGGCGACGACGGCGTCCTGCTCGGCGCCACCGGCGCCGTGCTCTCCGGCGAGCTCGGCGTGTCCTGAGCCCGCCCTGAACGTGTGGTCCCGCCGGGACCCGCGAGAAGCAACGATCGAAGGGAACAAGCGGTGCGAGTTCAACGAACACTGGCGGTGGCGGCCACGGTGGCTCTGCTGGCCGTCGCCGGCGCATGCGGATCCGAGGATGACAGCGGCCCGGTCGACGGCGGGCCGAGCAAGGCCGACCTCGTCGTCTGGCTCAACGGAGCAGACACTCCCCAGCCCGCCCGGGACTGGTTGAAGAAGACCTTCGAGGAGCAGAACCCCGGCTCCACGCTCACCATCGAGGAGCAGGAGTGGGAGGGTCTCGTCGATCGCCTGATCACCGCGCTCACGTCCACCGACCAGACGCCGGACGTCGTCGAGGTCGGCAACACCCAGGCATCGACGTTCACCAGCGTCGGTGCGTTCAGCGACCTCACCGGCGACCTCGACGACCTCGGTGGAGACGACCTGCTCGACGGCTTCGTCGAGGGCGCGACCGTCGACGGCAAGACCTACGCCGTCCCGTACTACGCCGGGTCGACCTACGTCTTCTACCGCAAGGACCTCTTCGAGAAGGCCGGCATCGACGCCGTCCCGACGACGATGGACGAGTTCGTCGACACCGCCGAGAAGCTCAAGGCCGACAACGACCAGAAGGGCTTCTCCGGCTACTGGCTGCCCGGCAAGGACTGGCGCGACGGCGCCGCGTTCGTCTGGGACGCCGGCGGCGACTTCGCCGAGGGCGACGGGGACAGCTGGAAGGGGTCGTTGACGACTCCGGAGACGTTGAAGGGTCTGCAGGCCTTCCAGGACCTCTACGAGTCCGCGTCGGGAGCGCCCGCCGACGCCAACGAGTCCGACCCGGTGACCCCGTTCTGCGCCGGCAAGATCGGCATGATGTCGCGTCCCGGCTGGGTGCGCGGCATGCTCACCGACGCCAAGACCGGCTGCCCCGAGCTCGCGAAGCAGATCGGCGTGTTCGCCCTGCCCGGCAGCGACGGCGAGCCCGCACCGGTGCTGCTCGGCGGCTCCGACATCGCGATCTCGGCCAAGTCGCCCAACCAGGACCTCTCCCGCAAAGTCGTCGACCTGATGCTCAGCGAGGACTACCAGACCATCCTCGCGGAGGCAGGGCTGACCCCGGCGCGCGAGTCGTTCGCCAGCAAGCTGGGCGACGACGAGTTCGCCCAGGCGGCGATCGCGGCGGCGTCCAACGCGAAGCTCACGCCGGCCGCCCCGGCCTGGGCGACGGTCGAGGGCAAGTTCATCCTCGAGGACCTCTTCAGCCAGATCGCCGACGGCGGCGACGTCGAGGAGCTGGCCACCAAGGCCGACGAGAAGATCACGGCCACACTGAAGAAGTAGCCGCACCCGGAAGCCCCGGCGGCCCCTGGGCCGCCGGGGCGCCGCGGCCACCGCCACTCGCGCGCGGTGTCTGCGATGCTGCCCACGACCACTCAGGGAGGAGGATCACCGATGGCCCACACGGCCGCCCGCCGGCGCAACCGGCTGCCGATCGGCCTCGTGCTGCCGGCCGCGATCGTGCTCGGCCTGGCGCTCGGCTATCCCCTGATCCGGCAGGTCGTCCTCTCCCTCCAGGAGTTCGGGCTGGCCCAGCAGTTCGGCCAGCCTCCCGAGTGGACCGGCCTCGGCAACTACCGGGAGCTGCTCGGCAATGGAGAGCTGTGGCCGGTGGTGCTGCGCACCGTCGCCTTCTGCTTCGTCAACGCGGGCCTGACCTTCGGGATCGGGCTGGCGCTGGCGCTGCTGATGACGCGGATGAGCCGCGTGGTCCGCGTGCTCACCCAGTGCGGGCTGCTGCTGGCGTGGGCGATGCCGGTCGTGGCCGCGATGACCGTCTGGCAGTTCCTCTTCGACACCGAGTACGGCGTGGTCAACTGGGCGCTCACCCGCGCCGGCGGCGACTTCCAGAACCACGGGTGGCTGCAGAACCCGTGGTCGTTCTACATGGTCGCCACCATCATCGTGGTCTGGATGAGCGTGCCGTTCGTGGTGTTCACGACCTACGCGGCGCTGACCCAGGTGCCCGAGGACGTCGTCGAGGCCGCACGCATCGACGGTGCGGGCGCGTGGCAACGGTTCGTGCACGTCGTCCTGCCGTCGATCCGCCCGGTGCTGCTGGTCGTGGCGCTGCTGCAGGTGATCTGGGACCTGCGGGTCTTCACCCAGATCTACACGCTCCAGAAGTCCGGCGGTGTCACGGCCGACACCAACCTGCTGGGCACCTACATCCACACCCTGGGCATCAAGGGCGGCGACTTCGGGATGGCCGCGGCCGCTGCCATGTTCATGCTCGCCCTCACCGTCGTCCTCACCGCGCCCTACGTCGTGATGATGCTGCGCCAGGAGCGCGACCAGTGAGCCGGCGGCACGGCGGCCGGGGCACCCGGCTCGGGGCCGACCTGATCGGCGTCGTGGTGTTCCTGGTCTGCGTGTTCCCCGTCTACTGGATGGTCAGCCGCTCGTTCCTCCCGCGCAACCGGATCAAGGGCGAGGACCCGGAGATCGTCCCGACGCACGGCACGCTCGCGAACTACCGGAAGGTCTTCGACGACGGCAGCTTCAACCACGCTCTGGTCACCAGCCTCAGCGTGACCCTGCTGACCGTGGCCGTGGCACTGCTCTTCGCGTTCCTGGCCGCGGTGGCCGTGAGCCGGTTCCGCTTCCGCGGCCGCACCACCTTCATCCTCACCCTGCTGGTCATCCAGATGATCCCGGCCGAGGCGCTGTTCATCAGCCAGTACAAGATGCTCGACGGCGTGGGCCTGCTCAACTCCGTCGTCGGCCTGACCCTGGTGTACGTCGCCAGCGTGCTGCCCTTCACCGTGTGGACCCTGCGCGGGTTCGTCGACGGGGTGCCCCACGAGCTGGAGGAGGCGGCGATGATGGACGGCTGCTCCCGCACCGGCGCCTTCTTCCGGGTGACCCTGCCGCTGCTGGCACCGGGCCTCGTGGCGACCGGGGTCTTCGGCTTCATCCAGGCCTGGAACGAGTTCACCCTCGCCGTCGTGGTGATGACCGACCCGGCGAAGGAGACCCTCCCGGTGTGGCTGGTCGCCTTCACCGACTCGCGCAGCCGCGGCGTCGACTGGGGCGCGATCATGGCCTCCTCGACCCTGATCACCCTGCCGGTGATCATCTTCTTCCTCATCGTCCAGCGGCGGATGGTCGCGGGGCTGACGGCCGGCGCGGTGAAGGGATGAGCGCGCCGATCGCCGAGCTGGCGCTGCGGGTGCAGCTCGCCTCCTTCGCCGGCCCCGAGCTCACCACGGCCTGGGCCGCGCTGCTCGCCGACGGACTCGGTGGTGTCTGCCTGTTCGGCTCCAACCTCGCCGGCGACACCACCGACCCGGCCGCCGCGGCACAGCTCGCCGGCCTGGCGGACGCGGTCCACGGTGCCCGCGGCGACGCCCTCGTGGCCATCGACGAGGAGGGCGGCGACGTCACCCGGCTGCACGCCCGTCAGGCCAGCCCGGTACCGGGGCCGGCGGTGCTGGGCGCGGTCGACGACCTCGAGCTCACCGCCGCCGCGGGGCACGCGGTGGGCGCCGAGCTCGCGGCCCTCGGCATCGACCTCTGCCTCGGCCCGGTCGCCGACATCAACTCCAACCCGGCGAACCCGGTCATCGGCACCCGCAGCTTCGGGGCGGAGCCCGCTCTGGTCGGCCGTCACGTCACGGCCTGGGGCGAGGGCCTGCGGTCTGCCGGGGTCGGGGCGTGCGCCAAGCACTTTCCGGGGCACGGCGACACCGCCGACGACTCGCACGTCGGGCTGCCGGTGCTCGGGGCCGGCCGTCGGCAGATCGAGGAGCGGGAGCTCACCCCCTTCGCCGCCGCCGTGCGTGCGGGGGTGCCCGCCGTGATGACCTCGCACGTCCTGGTGCCCGCGCTCGACCCCGACCACCCCGCCACGATGAGCCGGACCGTCCTGGACCTGCTGCGCACCGACCTCGGGTTCGAGGGCGTGATCGTCAGCGACGCCCTCGACATGGCGGGCGCGTCCGCCGGCCGCGGCATCGCTGAGGCAGCGGTGCTGGCGCTGGCCGCGGGTGCCGACCTGCTCTGCATCGGGCCCGACAAGGACGCCGCGCTGATCCGTGCGATCCAGGCGGCGATCGTCGCGGCGACCGAGGAGGGTCGCCTCGACGCGAAGGCGCTGGCC
>Ga0164243_10007878_pt1 | contig 15825 bp, 14 predicted proteins | sample OricompcompostOP_FD_108781 | JGI IMG/M metagenome (GOLD analysis project Ga0164243, IMG submission 108781) | Organic Plus compost microbial communities from Emeryville, California, USA - Original compost - Organic plus compost (OP) | ecosystem: Engineered > Solid waste > Mixed feedstock >...
ACGGAAGTAGATGGAGCGGAAGTACTGACGGTCCAAAATGGACGTCACGTTCACGCCCCGGTCCACCAGTTCCTCGCGCCAGGACGCCTGGGTGTCCTCGTCGGGCGCGCGCCACGCGACGTGATGCACGGTGCCGGCGGCGACCAGCCCGCGCGGGGCGTCCGGCGTAACCAGCACGTCGACCATCGCGCCAGGACCGCCCTCGCCCGCGCTGAACCGCAGGCGGTTGGACTCCTGGCCGGTGAAGGTCAGGCCCAGCTCGCCGAACATCTCGGCGGTCGCGTCCTCCTTGGCGACGGACAGGGTCACCGAGTGCAGGCCGCGGATCGCGTGCTCGGCCGGGACGTGCCCGTTGTCCCACGGATCGCGGGGGTCGCCCTGCGGGTGCGCGACGAGCGCGATCCGCAGCCCGTCGGGGTCGTCGAAGGTCAGCACGTCCTCGCCGTCGCGGTTCGCGATGCGGCCCGTGGTGATGCCCGCCTGCGCGAGATGGTCCTTCCACCAGCCGATCGAGTGCTCGGGAACGGAGAACGAGGTGGTGGTGGCCTGCCCGGTGCCGCGGCGGCCGCTCGGGGCGTCGCGCCACGGGAAGAAGGTCAGCAACGTGCCCGGTTTGCCGGACTCGTCACCGTAGTAGAGGTGGTAGGTGCCGGGATCGTCGAAGTTCACGGTGGTCTTCACCAGCCGCAACCCCAGCGTGCGGAGGTAGAAGTCGGCGTTGCGCTGCGGGTCCCCGCCGATCGCGGTGACGTGGTGCAGGCCGCTGGTCTTGATCGACATTGCGTCCTCCTTCGAGGGGCTCGGTCTCAAGCTAACCCCAGAACCTCTCGCACGCAAGATATATTCCCGGAAGAGAACTGTGGGTATACTGGAGCGCGTGGCGGATGACGACGAGATCGTGACCTGGTGGGGCCTGGTGATCGAGGGTTACCTGGCTACGCAGGACAAGCTGATGGGCGAGATCGAGGAGCGGTTCGGGCTCGCGCCCGCGTCGTTCGACATCCTGATCCGCCTCGTGCGCACGCCGGGTCACCAGATGCCGATGACGCGGCTGGCGAAGGAGGCCGCGCTGTCCAGTGGCGGATTCACCAAGGTCGCGGACCGTCTGGTAGCCGCGGACCTGATCTGCCGGGAGCCAAGTCCCAACGACCGGCGCGTGACGTATGCGTGCTTGACGGAGCATGGTCTCGAGGTAGCGGAGAAGGCACGGCAGGCGTGTGCGGAGATCCTGCGGCGCCGGGTGCTGGAGCCGCTGGGCCCGCAGGCTTCGGAGGCCCTTGCCGAGGCCATGCGCACCCTGCGGACGGTCAACGGAGAGTAGTCGCTCGGCGTAATTGCTTCCGGTGTCCGGCGAGCGCACGATTGCTTTCTGGTCAATGCGAGGAGGCCGTCATGCTCACCAAATCCACCATCGTCACGATGCTCCCGGTGCACGATGCCGACCGCGCGGGCCGGTTCTACGGGGAGTCACTGGGCCTGCACGAGGTAGGACCCGACCCGGAGGGCAACCGGACGTTCGAGGTCAGCGGAGGCAACGCGATCACGCTGAGAGTGCTGCCGGACACGCCACCCAGTGATCACACCGCACTGAGCTTCGAGGTCACCGACATCGCCGCCGAGGTAGGCGAACTGGAACGTCGCGGCGTGTCCTTCCTGGACTACGACACGGAAAACTTCCGCACGGTGAACCACGTCGCCACCTTCGGCGAGGAGAAGGCGGCCTGGTTCCGCGACTCGGAGGGCAACTACCTCTGCCTGCACCAGGCCGCGAGGTAACCAGGCGGATGCGTCGGTGGGTTGCGGAGGCACCGTGATCCACCGCCCGTAAGCGTCCTCTCGGCCGCACGGAAGGCTCGACTCGGGCGCGCGGAAGGCTCGACTCGCGGGTGGGGCTAGATGTCCAGGCCTGGATACAGCTTCGCGGCGTTGCCGGACAGGACGTCTGCCAGTACGTCCTCCGGGAGGCCCAGGTCTGCCAGTGCGCGGACGTTACGGGCCGTGCCCGGGACGCCTGGCCAGTCCGTGCCGAACACGAATTTCCCTGCCAGCCGGACGAAATCGAAACGTTCGTAGTAGCTCGGCAGCTTTTTCGGGGGCAGGCCTGACAGGTCCAGCCACACATTGTCCTTCGCCAGGGCAAGGAAAGCCGCCACGTCGTACCACCAGCCGCGACCGCCGTGGGCGAAGACGAAGTTCACCCTCGGAAAGTCCTCCACCACGTCCGACAACAGCTCCGGATTACCGAAACTCGTGCGGGCACCGGGAAAGCTGCTCGTGCCCGAATGCAGAATGACCGGCACACCACGGTCGGCGCACACCTGGTACGCCGCGTAGAGTTCCTTGTCCGCCGGGGAAAACGCGCCGTGCACGGGGTGGATCTTCAACGCGACCGCGCCCAGGTCCAGTTGCCGCTCGACCTCCGCGGCCACCGGGTGGTGCAGGTACGGGTTGACGTTCGCCACCAGCCGGAACCGGACCGGGTTGTACTCGTAGATCGGCAAGTTGTGCTCGATCGGCTGGATACCCGTCGCCCGCGGACTGTACTCACAGAACAGCAGCACGCGGTCGACGCCCTCGGACTCCATGAGAGCGTCCAGTTTGGACGGTACCGGCACGCCATCGTCGTCGTATGCCGAGCGCCAGTCGTGCGGGCCCGAGAACTGCTCCGCCCACTCCAGCCAGGACGGCTTCAGCGTTTCCAGCCGCGGCGCGTGCACATGCGCGTCCACGACCGTCCTGCCATCGATCACGCGAGCGCCCCCGGCCGCAGCGCGTCGCGCACCTGCTCACGGATCACGTTGCGCCGGATCTTGCCCGTCGCCGTCTTCGGCAGTTCCGCCACCTCGACCACCGCCCGCGGACGCTTGAACGAAGCCAGCTCCGCCCGGCAGAACTCGATCAGCGCCGCCGTGTCCAGCACGCGCCCGGCGACCGGCACCACGCACGCCACCGGCTTGTCGATCCCGTCCTCGTCCGGCGCGGCCACCACGGCCACCTCCGCCACATCCGGATGCTGCAACAACCTCTGCTCCACTTCGGACGGTGACACCCAGATGCCACCCGCTTTCAGCATGTCGTTGAAGCGTCCCAGACAAGTCAAGGTGCCATCCGGGTTACGCACGTAACTGTCCCCGGTACGCAGCCACTCGCCCTGGAAAACCCGCTTCGACGTCTCGTACCGGCTCCAGTAACCGAACGCCGTCGACGGCCCGCGCACGAACAGCTCACCCGGCTCGCCGACGGCCTCGATGGTCGCACCCGCGGTGTCCCGGATCTCCACGTCGTAACCGGGCACCGCGGTGCCCGTCGTGCCCGGCACGACCATGCCGGGGCGGTTCGACAGGAAGATGTGCAGCGCCTCGGTGGACCCGATCCCGTCCAGGATCTCGACCCCGAACCGGTCACGGAACCGTTCGAACAACACCGCGGGCAACGGCTCGCCGGCCGAAACCGCCTGCCGCACCGAGGAAAACGTGTCGTCCGGGATATCGCTGGCCAGCAGCGCCGAGTAGAACGTCGGCACGCCGAAGAACAACGTCGGCTTCGTGGCCCGTACGCGCTCGGCCACCTGCTGCGGCACCGGTCGCCCCGGTTCGAGCACCGCGCTCGCGCCCACCGACAGCGGGAAGAACGCCGAATTGCCTATCCCGTAAGCGAAGAACAGCTTCGGAACCGAGTAACACCGGTCCTCACCGCTGATCCCGAGCACCTGGCTGCCGTAGGTCTGGCACACCGCGCGGATACTGGCGTGCCGGTGCATCGCGCCCTTGGGCTCGCCGGTGGTGCCCGAGGTGTACAGCCACAGCGCGGGCGAATCCTCCCACGTCTCATACTGTGCCACGGGGTCCGAAATGGACAGTTCCGACCAGTCGTGTGAGCGCACCGTCTCGGAGAACGGCTCGGCCCGGTCCAGTACCACGTCGGTGACCTCGCGGGCCAGTTCGAGGGCAACCTTCGCCGCCTCCGCGAACTCCGCGGACACGCACAGCGTCCGCGCCCGCGAATCGGCCAGCACCTTGCCCAGTTCGGCGCCCGTCATCATGGTCGAGACCGGCACCGGCACCACACCCACGTACATCGCGCCGAGGATCGCGGTGAGCATCTCCACGCCGTCGACCATGCAGATCATGACCCGCTCCTCGGGGCGCAGCCCGAGACGGGTGAAGCCGCCGGCCACCCGATGTGCCTCGTCGGCCAGTTCCGCGTAGGTCAGGGTGCGGCTCGCGGTGACCACCGCCGTCCGGTTCCCGTTCCCGTCGCGAACATGCCGGTCGAGCAGGTAGTCCGCCGCGTTGAAACCGGCCATGGCACGCCTCCTACAGGTAAACGTACTCGTATTCGAACGGTTTGCCGTTGATCCCCTGCCGGGGCGGGGCCACCCAGCTCGCGATCTTCCCGCGCTCGTAAACCGGGTGCATCAGCGACCGGACGAACGCGAGGTCCTCACTGGTCGGCAGCCAGTGCCGTTTCCCGTCCTGCCAGGTCTTCTCGTCCACGATCGTCCCGTCCGGCGTGATGTGGTGGCCGGAGTTTATGCCGACCTGCCGGTTGAAACCAGGGTGCGGCAGCTTGAACTGGAACGAGATGTTCGCGTCGTCGAGGATCCGGTTCCAGCGCTTGACGCCCGACTGGCAGTCGGCGATGTACTCGTCGCGCAGGTCGAGGTTGAGCAGCAGGATCTTCTGCATCTCCTCGGTCTCCCAGGTGCCGTCGGCACGCGGCCGCAGCAGTTCGGCGCTGTCGTCGGTGAGCTGGTGGTCGTCCTTGCGGCGCGGTTCGAGCCAGCGGCCCTTGAGTCCTGCGGTGTAGTAGTTCGCGGCGTTGGTGGAGGTCTCGCTGCCGAAGAGGTCCAGCGAAACGGTGTAGTGGAAGTTGATGTAGCGCTGGATGATGTCCAGCGGAATGCCGCCGTGCGGCCCGATGTCCATCGTGTCGTGCTCGCGGATCAGCTCCGCGCTGCGCTGCACCACCCGGTCGACACCGGTGGTGCCGACGAACATGTGGTGCGCCTCCTCCTTGAGCATGAACTCGCAGGTGCGCGACAGCGGGTCGAACGCCGATTCCTTCAACGTGCCGAGCTGGTACTTGCCGTCCCGGTCGGTGAAGTAGGTGAACATGTAGAAGGCCAGCCAGTCGGCCGTCTCCTCGTTGAAAGCACCGAGAATCCGCGGCGTGTCGGGGCTTCCGGAGTTGCGGTGCAGCAGTCCCTCGGCCTCCTCGCGGCCCTCGCGCCCGAAGTAGGCGTGCAGCAGATACACCATCGCCCACAGGTGGCGGCCCTCTTCGACGTTGACCTGGAACAGGTTCCGCAGGTCGTACAGCGACGGCGCGGTCAGCCCCAGCAACTTCTGCTGCTCCACCGAGGCCGGCTCGGTGTCGCCCTGGATGACGATCAGCCGCTGCAGATCGGCCCGGTACTCGCCGGGCACCTGCTGCCACGCGGGTTCGCCCTTGTGCTCACCGAACGCGATCTTGCGGTCGGGATCGCGTTCGGCGAGGAAGATGCCCCAGCGGTACTGGTCGGGCACCACGTGGTCGAAATGCGCCCAGCCCTCCCGGCCGACGCTGACCGCGGTGCGCAGGTACACGCCCTGGGTCTCCAGGGTGGGACCCATCTCGCCCCACCAGTTCATGAACTTGGGCTGCCAGCCTTCCAGCGCCCGCTGCAGCCGCCGGTCGTCGGCGAGGCTGACGTTGTTCGGGATCTTGGCGTCGTAGTCGATCTTTTCCGGCACTTGTCACACTCGCTTGCGGTCGAAGGAAGCCTTCTGACCGGTGCCGTAGCGGCGCAGCGCACCGTCCGGCCCGGAGGCGTTCGGTCGTGTGAAGATCCAGTTCTGCCAGGCGGTGAGCCGCCCGAAGATTTTGGTTTCCATGGTTTCCGGGCCGACGAACCGGTGGTTGGCCTCCATCCCGGTCAGCGCGTCCGGGGACAACGCGGCGCGGCCCTCCAGCGCGATCCGGATCTCGTCCTCCCAGTCGATGTCGTCCGGCGCGTCGGTGACCAGGCCCAGCTCCATGGCCTCGCTCGCGGACAGCGCCCGCTCGCGCTCACGTTTCAGCCAGTCGAGGTGCTCGCCTTCGCGGTAGAACCGGGACTCCAGCCGTGACAGGCCGTTGCCCATCGGAAACGCGCCGAAGTTGGCCTCCGACAAGGTGATCGACGCGCGTTCCTCGCTGTCCTTGTCGTCGATCGGGGGCCCGTCGAGCATGTACTGCCGGTCGCAGGCGAGCGCGATCTCCAGCAGTACACCGGCGAAGCAGCTGCCGGGCTCGATCAGCGCGAACAGGCTGCGGCTGGTCACGTCGAGTCGCTTCAGCGTGCGCTTGAAGTAGTGCACGATCTCGTTGGACAGCCAGTCGGACGCGCCGAGCAGCTCCCGTTCGTGCGCCAGCACCGCCTCCGGGTCGCCCTCGCTGCGGAACACCCAGGTGCCCAGTTCGGGTTCGTTGGCGCGCAGGCGCAGGATGAGATCGTCCAGCTCGCGGGTCAGCTCCAGCAGCCAGCGCTCCCCGCTGGGGCCACGCAGGGTGATCTCAGCGAGACCGGCCGCCCGGTCCAGCCTCGCCGAGATGTTCGGGTAGGTGATCTCGTCACCGTCCTCGGTGCGCCGCAGCGGCGCCAGCTCGATGCCCTGCGCGTCGGCCGGGCGGCTGGTGCGGGCGGCGATCTCGCGCGCACGCCTGGCCACCGTCTCGCGGAACTCCTGGCGTGGCACCAGCTCGTCCACCAGCCGCCATTCGACCGCGGTCTTGCCCTTCACGCCGTCCGGCCTGGTCGCGAAGACGTCCGCACGGTCCTTGCGCACGCGCCGCTTGTCGGTGACGCGGGTGAGGCCGCCGGTGCCGGGCAGCACGCCGAGCAGCGGCACCTCGGGCAGCGCGACGGTCGAGGAGTTGTCGTCGACCAGCATGATCCGGTCACAGGCCAGCGCGATCTCGTAGCCGCCGCCGGCGCAGGTGCCGTTGACCGCCGCGATGTAGGTCTGGCCGGAGTGCTCGGTGGCGTCCTCGATGCCGTTGCGGGTCTCATTGGTGAACTTGCAGAAGTTCACCTTCCACTCGTGTGGGGAGGCCGCGAGCATCCGGATGTTCGCGCCGGCGCAGAACACCTTGTCCTTCGCGCTGGTGATGACGACCGCGCCCACCTCGGGATGTTCGAAGCGCAGCCGCTGGACGGCGTCGTAGAGCTCGATGTCGACGCCGAGATCGTAGGAGTTGAGCTTGAGGTCGTAGCCCTCGACGAGGCCGCCTGTTTCGTCGACGTCCAGCTCGAGCCAGGCCACCGGCGGCTCGATGTGCAGGCGCCAGTGGCGGTACGAATCGGGATGCCGATCGAATGACACCGCTGTCATGGCTCAATTGTCTACACGATCCTGCCGAACGTCAATGTTGTGTAGAAATTGATTCGATTTCGCGGGACTGCCGGCAAGGATCTCGCAGTATGGAGCAGGGCGCCACGCATTGGGGCTGGCGCAGGCGACACGCCGGGCGCGCACCACGGGTTATCGCGCGAGCCACCAACTGCGGGCAGCTGACCACCACCGACCCGGCGCCCGCGAGGCTTGATGCCGCGAAGGCGGCGGTCACGGATGCGCGAAGCCGCGCGGAGCGCCTAGCGGACGCGGCGTGGGTGCGGCTCGGCCCCGTACTGTCCATCGTGGACGAACAGGAGACCGGCGGCGCGTCGCGGGTGGTGTTGTTGCGTGCCACCGCCGACACCGCCGACACCGCCGCCCGGCCGCCCATGCGGGCCGGGACCGGCACGGTCACCGCACGCGTGACGGTCACTTTCCAGCTGAGCTGAACCGCCGTGCCCGGACTATCCTGCTGTCCATGGCCGATCTCAAACCGCGATCGCGGGACGTTACGGACGGGCTCGAACGGACGGCGGCGCGCGGGATGCTGCGTGCGGTCGGTATGGGCGACGAGGATTTCACCAAACCGCAGATCGGCATCGCCTCGTCGTGGAACGAGATCACGCCGTGCAACCTGTCGCTGCAACGGCTCGCTCAGGCCGGCAAGCAGGGCGTGCACGCGGCCGGAGGTTACCCGCTCGAGTTCGGCACCATCTCCGTCAGCGACGGCATTTCGATGGGGCACGACGGGATGCACTTCTCGCTCGTCTCGCGTGAGGTCATCGCCGACTCCGTGGAAACCGTCATGGAGGCCGAGCGGCTCGACGGCATGGTGACGCTGGCCGGCTGCGACAAGAGCCTGCCCGGCATGATGATGGCCGCCGCCCGGCTCGACGTCGCGGCCGTTTTCCTCTACGCGGGCTCGATCCTGCCGGGCACCGTGGACGGCCAGGAAGTGACCATCATCGACGCCTTCGAGGCCGTCGGCGCGTGCCGTCGCGGGCTCATCTCGCGGGAGCAGGTCGACAAGATCGAACGCGCCATCTGCCCTGGTGAAGGGGCCTGCGGCGGGATGTACACGGCCAACACGATGGCCTGCGCGGGCGAGGCGCTCGGCCTGTCGCTGCCCGGTTCGGCGAGCCCGCCGTCGGTGGACCGCAGGCGTGACCGGTTCGCGCGGGAGAGCGGCGAGGCCGTGGTCGGGATGCTCGCCAAGGGCATCACCACGCGCGACATCCTCACCCGCGAGGCGTTCGAGAACGCGATCGCCGTCGTGATGGCGTTCGGCGGCTCGACCAACGCCGTGCTGCACCTGCTCGCCATCGCGCACGAGGCCGAGGTCGAGCTGACGTTGAGCGATTTCACCCGGATCGGCGACCGGGTGCCGCACCTGGCCGACGTGAAACCGTTCGGGCGGCACGTGATGACCGCCGTCGACCGGATCGGCGGGGTGCCGGTGGTGATGAAGGCGCTGCTGGACGCGGGGCTGCTCAACGGCGACTGCCTGACCGTGACCGGCAAGACGGTCGCGGAGAACCTCGCAGAGCTGGCGCCGCCGGAGCTCGACGGCGAGGTCGTCCGCACGCTGTCCGATCCGATTCACCCCACCGGCGGGCTCACGATCCTGCACGGCAGCCTCGCCCCGGAGGGCGCGGTGGTGAAGAGCGCGGGCTTCGACTCCTCGCGGTTCGAAGGCAGGGCAAGGGTTTTCGACGGCGAGCAGGCCGCGATGGACGCGCTCGACACGCTGCAGCCGAACGACGTCGTAGTGATCCGGTACGAGGGGCCGCGCGGCGGGCCGGGCATGCGGGAGATGCTCGCGGTGACCGGCGCGATCAAGGGCGCGGGCCTCGGCAAGGACGTCCTGCTGCTCACCGACGGCCGGTTTTCCGGCGGCACCACGGGGTTGTGCGTCGGGCACGTCGCACCCGAGGCCTCGCACGGCGGGCCGATCGCGTTCGTGCGGGACGGCGACCCGATAGTGCTCGACATGGCGACCCGGACGCTGGACGTGCTGGTGGACGAGGACGAGATGGCGCGCCGCCGCGAAGGCTGGCAGCCGCCACCCGCGCCCCGCCGCACCGGCGTGCTGGCCAAGTACGCCGCGCTCGTCGGCTCGGCCGCGCAGGGCGCGGTGCTCAAGGCCTGAGCAACGGTGTTCCAGACAATGCGAGTGGATCGCGCCGCCGAGGTGACCGCGCCCGACGGGTCGGCGGTCCGTCCACTGTGCACACTGCCGGGGGTGGCGAGCTTCGCGCGGTTCGAGCTCGCGCCGGAGCAGGTCGCGCGTGCGGTTTCGCATCGCACCGTGCAGGAGATCTGGTTCGTGCTCGGCGGAAGCGGGCGACTGTGGCGGGCGCAGGACGGCCGCGAGGAGATCACCGGGCTGGAACCCGGCGTCTGCGTGACGATCCCGCTCGGCACGTCGTTCCAGTTCCGCGCGGGCGCCGGCGGCCTGCGCGTCATCGCGGTCACGACACCACCGTGGCCCGATACCGCGGACGAGGCCCGGTTCAGCCAGGGGCCGTGGTGAACGCCGCGCGGTAGGCGTGCGGGCTCGTGCCCACAACCCGCTTGAACCGGTCCCGAAACGCCGTCGGAGAGCCGAAACCCACCTCGCCGGCGATGCGGTCCACCGGATACCGCGTCGCCTCCAGCAGGTACTGCGCCCGCCGGATACGCGCCCGGTGCAGCCACTGCAACGGCGTGGTGCCGAGTTGCTCGCGGAAGCGCCGGTTGAGCGTGCGCGTGCTCATCCCGGCCGCCGCCGCGACCTCGGCCAGGCTCAGGTCCCGCGCCGAGTTCTCCTCCAGCCACCGCAACACCGGCTCGAGTTCCGAACCCCGCGGCGTGGGCGGCCGCTCGTGCGCGATGAACTGCGCCTGCCCGCCCTCGCGTTCCAGCGGCATCACCGAAAGCCGGGCGGCGTTGGCGGCCACGGCCGAACCGTGGTCCTTGCGGATCAGGTGCAGGCACAGATCCAGGCCCGCCGCGGCACCGGCCGAGGTGAGGAACTGGCCGTTGTCCGTGTACAGGACGTCCGGATCGACCTTCACCTCCGGATACAGCTCCGCAAGCCGCGCCGCCGCGAGCCAGTGCGTGGTCGCGCGCTGACCGTTGAGCAAACCTGTCGCGGCGAACACGAACGCGCCCGAGCAGATCGACGCGACACGGGTGCCCGAAGCCGCCGCGCTCCTGACCGCGTCCAGCGCCTCCTCCGGCACCGGAGCGGCGAAATCCGTGCAGCCCGGGATGATGATCGTGTCGGCGTCGGCCAGCGCCTCCAGTCCATAGTTCAGCTTGAGATCGAACGTCTGCGCCTTCACGGTGGGCGAAACCCCGCACACGCGCACCTCGTACCGCGGCTGTTCACCGGGCACTTGAGCGAAATCGAACGCGCAGACCGGCGTCGAGAGGTCGAACGGGATCACGCCGTCGAGCGCGAGAACCGCCACGATGTGCATGCCCGAACCCTAGCTGGCGAGAATCCGGCGCAACATGGCGATCCAGCCAGTGTCCGGCCGGGGCCGTGATCAATAGTGTGCCGTCATGACCAAGGTGATGCTGATCCTCCACGTGCTCGCCGCGATCATCGCCATCGGTCCGGTGACGGTCGCGGCCAGCATGTTTCCCGCCGTCGCGCGGCGCGGGGAGACCGCCGCGCTGGGCGCCCTGCACCGCATCTGCCAGGTGTACGCGGCGGCCCGGATCGCGGTACCGGTATTCGGCTTCGCGACGGCGGGGCTGATGGGCGTAACGGGGGACGCGTGGGTGATCGTGTCCATCGTGCTGACCATGATCGCGGCCGGGTTGCTACTGGTACTGGTGCTACCGGGACAAGACGCGATCATGGCAGGCTCCCGGGACGGCACCCGGAAGCTGGCCATGTACACGGGCATGTTCAACCTGCTGTGGGTCGCCGTCACCGTGCTGATGATCGTGCGGCCCGGTTCCACGACCGGCGCGTGACCTACTGCTCGGTGCTGTACGGCCCCTGGTGCTCCATGCTGGGGCTCACCCGCGGGTTGCGGCCCTGCTGACCGGGCACCGGCGCGACGACCGGATCCCGCGGCTGCCGGTCGACGGGCGCGGCCGTACCCCGGGTGTGGATGTCCTCCACCACCTGTTCCTCGCGCCGCCGGGCCAGCATCGCGAGCGCGATCCCGTGCACGAGCGCCAGCACCAGCAACATCACGCCGAGCCGCCCCACGACGCCGGGCAGCGAGCTGCCACCGGGGAAGTCGATGGTCGACAGCAACGCGAGCACACCCAGCGCGACCAGGTGAAACAGCACCGCGGTCAGCCTGCTCATGGAAGCGCCGGCCTCGGTGTCGCCCTGTGCGTTCTCCAGATATCGCTTGCCGCTGTGGTAGATGATCTGACCGTCGATCACGACCATCAGGATCCCCACCACCAGAAAGGCCACATAGGCATTGGTGTCCACGACGGGCTCCTCTCCTACGAGAGGATGAATACCCGCCACGCTCAGCGGTGAAACGGCTACCGGTAGGACTCCACCAGGCGGAGCAGGGCCTGTCCCCGCGGCCGGCGGCCCGGGCGGATGTCACACGTCGCCGCCTTCGCCTCCTGAATGTGCACGTTCGGGTCCAGCACGACCGACAGCAGATCGTTCGCCGAGTCCCCTGTGGACAGTCCGTTCTCGCCCCAGTGGTAGGGCAGGCCGACCTGGTGGATCACCCTTCCCCGCACCCGCAACGGTTTCATCCGCTCGGTGACCAGAACGCGCGCCTCGATCGCGGTGCGCGCGGAGATGATCGTGGCCCAGCCGCCGTGCCGCAGCCCGCGTTCGGCGGCCAGTTCCGGGGACACCTCGCAGAAGAACTCCGGCTGCAATTCGGAAAGATACGGCAGAGTGCGGCTCATCCCGCCCGCCGTGTGGTGCTCGGTCAGCCGGTAGGTCGTGAAGGCGTAGGGGAACTTCCCGTTCACGTTGTAGCGGTTCGCGGGGTGCTCGTAGGTCTGCCGCGCGGGATTGTGCTGCTGGACGTAGAGCGGATTGTCCACAGGGGACTCGAACGGTTCGTAGTGCGCCGGCAGCGGCCCGTCGGCGAGCCCGGCGGGCGCGAACAGCCACGCCTTCCCGTCGGACTGCATGATGAACGGATCGACCCCGGCGAGCGCGTCCTGCGCGATGGCGCCCTCCGGCGGCCGGTAGTCAGGCGGTTTCGTGGCCTCGAAGTCCGGGATGTCCGCACCGGTCCACTTCTTCTGGTCCGCGTCCCACCAGACGTAACGTTTCCGTTCGCTCCATGGCTTTCCATCCGGATCGGCGGACGCGCGGTTGTACAGGATGCGGCGGTTGGCCGGCCACGCCCAGCCCCAGTGCGGCGCGACCCAGCTCTGCTTCGCGCCCGGTTCCCGGTCCGCCGCATGGTTCTTGCCGTCCGCGTAGACACCGCAGTAGATCCAGCAACCGCAGGCGGTGGACCCGTCGTCCTTGAGCTGCGTGTACGCCGAGAGCGGGCCCTTCGGCCCGGTGCCGTTGATCTCCGCGAGCACCGATTCGGCGCTCGGCTCCGCGGTCGGGCCGCTCGTCGGGTAACTCCAGGTCAGCTGCTGGATCGGGGCGTCACGCGGATCGCTGCTCTCACGCAGCCGTTCGCGGATGAGGCGGCCGAGGTGGTAGTAGAACCACAGATCGCTGCGTGCCTCGCCCGGCGGGTCCACGGCCTTGTGGTGCCACTGCAGCAGCCGCTGGGTGTTGGTGAAACTGCCGTCCTTCTCGGTGTGCGCGGCGGCGGGCAGGAAGAAGACCTCGGTGCCGATCTCCTCCGGTTTCAGCTCGCCGTTACGGATCTCCGGCCCGTCCTTCCAGAACGTGGCACTCTCGATCATCTGCAGATCGCGCACGACGAGCCAGTCGAGGTTGGCCAGCCCGAGCCGTTGCAGTTTCCCGTTCGCCGAACCCACCGCGGGGTTCTCCCCGACGAGGAAGTATCCCTTGCACTCGCCCGAGATCTGGTTCATGACGGTCGTGTAGGAGCCGTGGTCGCCGGTCATCCTCGGCAGGTGGTCGAAGCAGAAGTCGTTGTGCGGCTGGGCATTGTCGCCCCAGTACGACTTCAGCAGGCTCACCGTGTACGAGCGCATGTTGCCCCAGAACCCGGTGCGGCCCGCGTCGGCTTCGACGAACGTGTCCAGGTCGAGGTGCTCGTGCGCGCTGGGCATCGGGATGTAGCCGGGCAGCAGGTTGAACAGCGTCGGGATGTCGGTCGAGCCCTGGATCGACGCGTGCCCGCGCAGCGCGAGGATGCCGCCGCCGGGGCGGCCGATGTTGCCGAGCAGCGTCTGCAGGATCGAGCCGGTGCGGATGTACTGCGCGCCGACGGTGTGCTGCGTCCAGCCGACGGAGTAGACGAGCGCGGTGGTGCGGTCGCGACCGGAGTTCTCGGTGATCGCCTTCGCCACGTCGAGGAACTCGTCCTCGGTCACGCCGCAGATATCGGCCACGACCTCCGGCGTGTACCGGGCGAAATGCCGTTTGAGCACCTGGTAGACGCAGCGCGGATGGGTCAGTGTCTGGTCCGTCTTGGGTTTCGTGCGTATCGTCGCGCCACCGCTGCCGTACTTCTCCGAGCGCGCCGTCTCCTGGTGGTGCCCGCCGGGGCTCTCCCTGCGGCCGGCGGCAGGGGCGACCTCGGCCGACTCGTAGATCCAGCTTTCCGGGTCGTACTGGTGTTTTTCCGGGTCGTAGCCGGAGAAGACACCGTCGAGGTCCTCGGTGTCGGCGAAGTCCTCACGCAGGATCGCGGCGGCGTTGGTGTAGGCGAGCACGTAGTCGCGGAAGTCCTTCTCGTTGTCCAGCACGTACTTGATCAGCCCGCCGAGGAACGCGATGTCCGAGCCCGCGCGCAGCGGCACGTGCTGGTGCGCGACCGCGCTGGTCCGGGTGAACCGCGGGTCGACGTGGATGATCCGCGCCCCGCGGGCCTTCGCCTCCATTACCCACTGGAATCCGACCGGATGGCATTCGGCCATGTTCGAGCCCTGGATGAGGATGCAGTCGGCGTTGGCCAGATCTTGCTGGAACGTCGTGGCCCCGCCACGACCGAAGGAGGTCCCCAGACCGGGAACCGTGGAGGAGTGTCAAATACGGGCCTGATTCTCGATCTGCAACGCGCCGAGCGCGGTGTACAGCTTCTTCATCAGGTAGTTCTCTTCGTTGTCCAGCGTCGCGCCGCCGAGGCTGGCGAAACCGAGCGTCCGGTTCAGCCTGCGGCCGTGCTCGTCCTCGTCCTCCCAGGTCGCGCGGCGGGTGTCGAGCACGCGGTCGGTGATCATCTCCATCGCCTCGCCGAGGCTCAGCCGCTCCCAGTCGGTGCCGTACGGGCGACGGTAGAGGACCTCGGTGACCCGGCTGGGGCTGGTGACGAGCTGCTTGCTGGCCGAGCCCTTGGGGCACAGGCGGCCACGGGAGATGGGCGAGTCCGGATCGCCCTCGATCTGGGTGACCCGGCCGTCCTTGACGTACACCTTCTGCCCGCAGCCGACGGCGCAGTAGGGGCAGATCGAGCGGACCACCTCGTCGGCCTGCGCGGTGCGCGGCGCGAGGGCACGCGAACGCGCCGACTCCGCGGCCTTCCCACGGCCCAGCGGGTCGGATCCGGTCAGCTGGCGGTAAACCGGCCAGCCTTCGAACCACTGCCTGAACCCCACGTGATCACGCTAACTCGCGCTCGCCGGTCTCGCAGGGCTTCGTCACGCCGCGGGCGTCGAGGCCTTCGAGCAGCGGAACCGCGACCCGCCGAGTGGTGCCGAGCGCCTGGCGAGCCTGGCTGACCGTGAACGGCGCGGGCAGCTCGCGCAGCACGTCGGCGGCGCGGTCGAAGGCGTCCGGCCCCAGCACCACGCCGTCCGCGATGCGGGTGAGCCGCCCCGCCCGGACCGCGGCGGCGAGTTCGCGGGCACCGAGGCCCAGTTCGGCGAGATCAGCGGCCTCGGGAGCGCGGAACGGCTCCTCCGCGAGCCGTTTCTCGATCTCGCGCACCGCCTTGTCGACGCGCGCGGGCAACGCCGTGCCGGCCCGGCTGACCAGGCCGTTCTCGACGGGGACGAGTTCCGGGACCAGCTCGGCGGGCAGGCCGAGCCGGCTGCGCAACGTTTCGACCGGCATGCCGGCGGCGATGTCGTGCTCCGCCGACCAGTCCCGCACCCGGTCCCGCGCTTCCCGTCGTTTTCCTTGCCACCACTCGGGATCCACGATCCAGTCGCCGATCCGGACGCCGGTTTCGGGCAGGCCCATCGCACGCAGTTCGGACACGCGGGCGATCTCCGGGCGGACACCCCGGCGCAGGACTTCCGCCCTCGCCCTGGCCGCACCCCGGCGACGCAGCTCAGGCGGGCGGATGTCGAGAACCTTGATTCCCGCGGCGATCCGGTGTTCCCCGGGATCGCGGAGCACGCCGATGTCGCCTACGCGCAGGGGAAGTTCGGTGGGTAACCGCAG
>Ga0164243_10007879_pt1 | contig 15825 bp, 15 predicted proteins | sample OricompcompostOP_FD_108781 | JGI IMG/M metagenome (GOLD analysis project Ga0164243, IMG submission 108781) | Organic Plus compost microbial communities from Emeryville, California, USA - Original compost - Organic plus compost (OP) | ecosystem: Engineered > Solid waste > Mixed feedstock >...
AGGCGCTCGACGGCGCGGGGGCTGAGGATCAGCACGCCGTGCGCGCCCTCGCCGCCCAGCACCTTCTGCCAGGAGAAGGTCACGACATCGAGCTTGGCCCAGTCGAGCTTCTGCGCGAAGGCCGCGGAGGTCGCGTCGCAGATCGTGAGGCCCTTGCGGTCCGCGGCGATCCAGTCGCCGTTCGGCACGCGCACGCCGGAGGTGGTGCCGTTCCAGGTGAACACCACGTCGGTGTTGAAATCGACCTTCTTGAGGTCGGGAATTTCGCCGTACGGCGCCTTGAGCACCGTCACGTCTTTCAGCTTGAGCTGCTTCTCGACGTCGGTGACCCAGCCTTCGCCGAAGGATTCCCAGGTCAGCATGGTGACGGGGCGTGCGCCCAGCATCGACCACATCGCCATTTCCACGGCGCCGGTATCGGACGCCGGCACAATACCGATGCGGTAATCGGCTGGGACTTCGAGCACTTCGCGGGTCAGATCGATGGCGCGCTTGAGCTTCGCCTTACCGATCTTGGCGCGGTGCGACCGTCCGAGAGCTGCGTCTGTGAGGGCTTGGAGGTTCCAGCCGGGGCGCTTGGCGCAGGGGCCGGACGAAAAGTGCGGGGTTACCGGCCGCACGCCGGGCTTCGTCGCTGTCATAACCTATCCTTCCAGATAGCAGCCCCTCGTTGGGGAGGGGTGTCCCACTGGCGGAGATAGGCGAAGCGACGCGCCGGGTCAACTCATTTCAATATCATCGAAAAGAATAATGGCGTGAGCGGCTAGAAGCGCATGCCGACACCGAGACGGCCGGTGCTCAAATTGGAGCGGATGCTGTTCACCGACGAGAACGAGATGAACTCGTACTCGGCGCGCAGGAAGACGTTCGGCAGCAACGCCACGTCCACGCCGACGCCGCCGAGGAAGCCGATCGCAAAGGCGTTGTTCTTGGCGTCGGTTTTGCTACCGCTGAAATTATACGGCGAGCCGCCGCCAGTACTGGTCCCACTCGCGGTTACCGAAGCGGAATTGATGTAGTTGAACCGGCCGACCGCGAGACCGAGCATTGCGTAAGGCAGGAACTGCCCGATGGCGTAACCGGCACGGCCGCGCAACGTGGCGTAATCGACGAGCTTGATCGAAGACGAGGACCGAACGGTAACGGAATTCTCGTAGCCGTCCGAGGTGTTGAAGATCCGGCTCATCGAGTCGGTTGCCGAAGCTTCCAACGAAGACATGTAATTATAGGACAGATCGGCGCCGAGAACGAGTTCGCTCCATTGCCAATTGTAGCCGATGAACCCGCCGTACTGCCGGCTGTTCGAGCTGGTCGATGGCAAAGTCGTCCAGCCGGACACGTTGCCTTCGTTCTCGATGGTGGTGTTACGCAGGATGTATGAGATCTGGCTGCTGGTGCTGTTGCCGAAGTTGGCGTTGAGGCTCGATAAGCCGATCGTTGCGCCGAACTGCACGCCGTCCCAGCGCACAAAAGCCGGCGTGTCGCTGAACGAGCCGCGCAGCCAATCGTCGTCGTCCGGCAAATCCGCGGCGCGCGCGCCGCCGATCGTGACCAGGAGCAATGCGGCGGCTGCAACGTGACGCAGCAAGGCGCTATCGTACATACGGGAAGTCATCGAAACTCCAACGGACACCAACACGCAACTCGTGGGCGGCGAGTGTCTTCAGCGTCATGGCGCCGAAGGCATCGCTTCCCGTCGTCGCATCACCAAAATTGAGATAGCGGTAGCCGAGATCGACCATCAGATTGGGCGCGACCGCATAGGCGACACCGCCCATGACCGCCCACGCGAAGCGCCATTGCGTATTCGAGGTGCCGCTCGTGAAAGGCGGCGCGCCCGTGCTCACGTAATCGGTCGTGCGTAGATAGGACACGCCGGCGCCGGCGCCGATATAGGGCGTCGCACGGTACCAGGTGCCGAGATCGAGATAGCCGTTGAACAGTGCGGTGACCGCCGACACCTTCGCCGAGGTGTCGCCGCTCGAGAGAACCGAGCCTTTGTATTTCATCGGCGCGGTGTAATCGACGGTAAGGTCGGTGCGAATCCAATCGCTCTTGTAACCGACGCCGGCGCCGCCGGTAAAACCGTTGCCGAGACTGTTGCCGGTGGGATTGGGAAAGCCGGGCGCCGATTGTGCGCCATCGATATGGCCCCAGTAGTAACCGAGGTCGCCACGCACGTACCAGCCGCCGTTCGGCACGATGAGCGCCGGCTTCGGCGGCGGAGGCAGATTCTGCGGCATGTCCGCGGCCATCGCAGTGTTCATGGCGACAGTCGCCTGCCCCACAACACCGACGATCGCGAACAGTTTCAGCCAACGCATGACACCGCGTCCTTCGCTGCCGGCGCGACCGCCGTGACGGTCGTGGCCTGCTTCGTCCGCCCTAAATTGCCGGAGACAAGTAAAGGGCGGCTTAACCATAAATCTTCACCATGACCGGCCGCCGTTAACCGTGAGCTGGGCGGCGGCCGCATCAGGTCAGCCTTTGCTATGGAGCGGCGGATAAACCGGCGCGGGCTGATAGACCGGCGGCGGCGCATAGACTGGCGGCGGCGCGTAATACGCAGGCCGCGTGTCGAATGCGTCGAAGTTCATGCGTACGCCGAGTCGGAGATCGTGCGACGTGAGGTGACGGAACTCCGTCGGATTGTAGTAGTTGTTGGTGCCGTCGAAGCGCGCGATGTCGCCGCTTTGGGCATTGCCGAGATCGACGTAGCGATATGCAAACTCGATCGTCGTGTTCTTGGTGACCTTGTAGCCGACACCCGCATAGAGCGCCCAGGCGAACTGCCATTTGCTCGCCGAACCGGCATAGGCGTCGCTGCCGCCACTGCCGGCGCAATTCGAGCTGTCGTTACAGGTCGAGAAGTCGCCGAAGTTGCTGATCGTGTTCCGGCTCGTACCGATGCCGGCGCCGATGAATGGGGTGATGTTCGCCCAGGTGCCAAGGTCGACATAACCGTTGAGCAGGAACAGCCATTCCGACTTGCTCGCGGTGTAGCGATCGCTGGCGTAGCACGGCGGACCGCTCATGCAGGAGCCATCCGGCAGACGGCCGACGTCGAGACCGTGGAAGTTCGCCTTGGCGCGGTATTCACCGGTGACGTCGACGCGGAACCAGTCGTTGACGTTGTAGCCGATACCGATGCCGAAGGTCGGCGCAGCATCGAAGCTCTTGTCGACATTCGTGACCGACGAGAAATTGTTGTAGTTGGTGTTCCAGAGGCTATCGACCTGCTGGTTGCTGAAGCCGATATCGCCGCGCAGATACCAACCGCCCGCGAACTCTTCGACCGGAGGCGGCGGCGCATAAACCGGAGGCGGCGAGTAGTCAGCGGCTTGCGCCGCGGAGAATGCAAACGGAGCAAGCCCCGCCAGGATTGAAAGCGTCAGACGCCGTACCATTTCATCGTCCCTTCTCAAGTCCGGCGCTTCCCCCAAGCGACAGACCATTAATGGCGACGATGGCAGCAAATTCTTAAGTGGCGCTTAACCCTGTTTTTTAACTACGGTTTTTAACCATCTTTTGCGCGACCAGAGTTCCGTTTTAGCAAACTGTTTACCGGTGTGACGCGGGCATCCGAACCAGAAACAAAAACGGCCGGACCCAGGGCCCGGCCGTTCGGATCGCAGCGAGAACGATGAGAAACGTCAGTCGCCTTCGTGCATCTCACCGATGTGATGCTGCGCGTAGAGCTGCACGCCGATCTGCTCGACGAGGGTCAACTGCGTTTCGAGGAAGTCGATGTGGTGCTCTTCGTCCTTCATCAGCTTCTCGAAGATGTCGCGCGTGACGTAGTCCTTCACCGAATGACAGTGCGTCGCGGCCTCCTGATAGAGCTCGCGCGCGAACATCTCGGCGGCGAGATCGCAATCGAGCACTTCCTTCACGTTCTGCCCGATGTGCAGCGGGTCGAGCACCTGCATGTTCGGGAAGCCGTCGAAGAAGATGATGCGCTCGACCAGCTTGTCGGCATGCTCCATCTCCTCGATGGATTCCTTGCGCCACTGCTTGGCCAGATCCTTGTAGCCCCAGTTGTCGAGCAGGCGGTAATGCAGCCAATACTGATTGATCGCCGTGAGCTCGTGGCGCAGCGCCTTGTTGAGATATTCGATGACCTTCGCGTCGCCCTTCATGGCGGAAACACCTTTCGTAGAATGCAAACAAACGGAAGCAGGCGCGATCTCAGACGCTGATTAGCATAATTCTAATCTGGCAAAAACGTTCGGTTGCCACAACCAACAGCGAAGACGGATCAGCCGTTGTGGTGGCTGTGCGTGGCGCAGGCGCACCCCGTGGGACAGCCGGCGGCGCCGATGGCCTCGTCCATGATCTTGCGGATGGTGCGGGCGCAGCGGCCGCACTGGGCCGAACAGCCGAGACAGCCATAAACCTGGCCGGTAGAGCGCGGATTGGCCGAGGTGACGGCGCGGCGCACTTCGTGGTCGCTAAGGACGTTGCAGGAACAGACAATCATCGCGTTTCGAGACCCGGCGGTTCGTTCGAGCGAACCTAAGATGACAGTTTGGGTACCGGCTTCGTTGCGCCAAGTCAAAGGAAAACGCAGTTTAAAAACGTTCTAAAGTATTGAATTACAACAGTTTTTTGCCTCGCTTACGCATCTGCAACCAACTTTTTGATGGCCGCAGAATAGTTTGCGGACATTGCGCCGCACCCGCCCGGCGGCATGCGGCGATGCCTGCGCAAAAAAAAAATTTGGGAGGCATGTCGATCCGGCGCCCCTCGTTCGTCGTCTGAGCAGAGGCCGGGGTGGCCTCGCATGGAACCACAGGCGATCCGATAGGCGCGTGATGGCGACAGTCAGGCCACGAAGGATAGCGAAGCGGGCCTCATGCCCACGACTGAGCTGTTCGAGGCGATGGGCAAGCTCAACGAGGAACGCGTGAAGGCAGCCATCATGCAGGCAGACGACGGCCGCAAGCCGGCGCGGCGTCCGGAATGACGGCCAGTATCCGCGCCGCCGCTAATGCAAATGCTTCAGCTTGTCGGGGTTGCGTACGATATAGATCGCCGCGATCTTGCCGTCCTCGATGTCGAGCGCGGTCGTTTGAAGCTCGCCATCGCCTTCCAGCGTGATGAAGCCGGGCAAGCCGTTGATGAAACCGACGCGCACGAGCGTCGAGCGCCGATGCTTGAAAACCACCGCCAAGCGTTCCTGGACCTTCATAACGGCATCGAAGCCAAGGATCGGCTGCATGGCCGCCGGACGCTTACCGCCGCCGTCGGAATGGGTGCTGACATCGGCCGCGAGAAGAGCCGCCAGCGCCTTCATATCGCCGTTGCGCGAGGCCGTGAAGAACGCGTTGGCCAACTCGAGACCATGCTGCTTGTCGAGCTGGAAGCGCGGTCGCGTTTCGCGCACATGCACGCGCGCGCGGGCCGCAAGCTGACGGCAGGCCGCCGCGTCGCGCCCGATGCTCGCGCCGACTTCGTCGAACTCGAGACCGAAAACATCATGCAACAGAAACGCCGCGCGTTCGAGCGGCGAGAGACGCTCCAGGGCCAGCATCAGCGGCAAGGTGACGTCCTCCTCGGACTCCTCTTCGACCACGGGTTCGGGAAGCCATGGCCCGAGATAGGTCTCGCGCTGATGCCGCGCCGATTTGAGCTGATCGAGACAAAGGCGCGTAACGGTGCGGCGTAGATAAGCTTCCGGTTCGCGCACGTCGCCGCGGTCGGCCTTCATCCAGCGGATGAAGGCCTCCTGCAGCACGTCCTCGGCGTCCGCGACGGAGCCGAGCATGCGGTAGGCTACACGCATGAGCTTCGGACGCAGCGGATCGAAACTACCCGCTGCGTCCTCGCGTGCGTTGTCCGCGCTCATGCGGCTGCCGCCTGATTGGCCTTCGCTTGCGCCGGATCGGCGAACATGCCGAAGCCGACGGCGATGCGGTTCCACCCGTTGATGATATTGATCATCAGCGTCAGCTTGATCTGCTCCTCTTGGGAAAAATGCTCCTCGAGCAGCGCGCGCGCACCTTCCATCGGGGCGCCTTCACTGATCCGCGTCAGCGCATCGGTCCATGCAAGCGCCGCGCGTTCGCGATCGGTGTAGCAAGGCGCCTCGCGCCAGGCGGACAGCAGATAGATCCGCTGCTCGGTCTCGCCGTGCTCACGGGCGCTCTGCGTATGCATGTTGATGCAATTGGCGCAGCCATTGATCATCGAGGCCCGAATCTCGACCAAGTGCATGAGCTTCGGATCGAGGCTGCCGGCGATGGCCATGGACGTCGCGGTCCACTTCTTCATGAGGTCCGGGCAGGCGGCAAGCAGTTCTTCGACTTTCATGGTTCGCTTCCTTCTAGAGGTTACGACACCAAGACGAGCGAGGCCCAGCCCGTGTGACATGGGGGCCGGAAAATTCCGAAGGGGGCGCAGGAGGCGACACCAAGTAGTTGACAGAACAAGACGTTTGCCCGCCGCCCCGCGCCGGGGGTAGCGGCATCAGTGTGTTGCAGCGTCTGCCGATCGACAGCGACTACGCCGCAGCCTGGCTCAGCGCGTCGATGACGCTGTCGACCGCGGCTTCCACCACAGCCTTGTCGTCACCCTCGCCCATCACGCGAATGACCGGCTCGGTGCCGGACGGGCGCACCAGCAGGCGCCCGTTGCGGCCGAGCTTTTCCTCGGCGCTGGCGATCGCCGTCTTCACGGTCGCGCTCTCGAGCGGCTTGCCGGCCTTGAAGCGCACGTTCTTGAGGATCTGCGGCAGCGGCTCGAAGCGATGGCACACCTCCGACACCGGCTTGTTGCGGCGTTTGACCACCGCGAGCACCTGCAGCGCGGCGACGAGACCGTCGCCGGTGGTGGTGTAGTCGGACAGGATGATGTGGCCCGACTGCTCGCCGCCGACGTTGTAACCATCCGCGCGCATGCGCTCGAGCACATAACGGTCGCCGACCGGCGTGCGCAAAAGGTCGAGGCCGATGCTGCCGAGATAGCGCTCGAGGCCGAGATTCGACATCACCGTCGAGACGATGCCCGGCTTGGTGAGGCGGCCGTCTTCCTTGAAGCTTTCGGCGATGACCGCCATCAACTGATCTCCGTCAACGACGTGGCCGCGCTCGTCGATGATCATGACGCGATCGGCGTCGCCGTCGAGCGCGATGCCGATATCCGCGCGCACTTCGCGCACTTTGCGCGAAATCGCGGCAAGATCGGTCGAGCCGCACTCCTTGTTGATGTTGAAGCCGTCGGGCTCGACGCCGATCGAGATCACGTCCGCGCCCATTTCCCACAGCGCGCCAGGAGCGACCTTGTAGGCGGCGCCATTGGCGCAATCGATGACCACGCGCAGGCCTTCGAGCGAAAGATGACGCGGCAGCGTCAGCTTGGCGAATTCGATGTAGCGATCCTGCACGCCGTCGATACGCCGGGCGCGGCCGAGATCGTGGCTTTCGGCCAGTTGTTTGGTGAGGTCGGAATCGAGCAGGGCCTCGATCTTCAGTTCGACTTCATCCGAGAGCTTGAAGCCGTCAGGCCCGAACAGCTTGATGCCGTTGTCGTCGAACGGATTGTGCGAGGCGGAGATCATGACGCCGAGATCGGCGCGCATCGAGCGCGCCAGCATGCCGACCGCCGGCGTCGGGATCGGGCCGGTGAGCAGCACGTCCATGCCGACCGAGGTGAAGCCGGCAACCAGCGCGTTTTCGATCATGTAGCCGGACAGGCGCGTGTCCTTGCCGATCAGCACGCGATGACGATGATCGCCATTGCGAAACATCAGGCCGGCCGCCTGGCCGACGCGCAGCGCGAGTTCAGGCGTGATGACCTTGTTGGCCCGGCCGCGAATGCCGTCGGTGCCGAAATAGCGACGAACCATCTACCCTAAACCCCTTCAGCCCTCGTACCGGCTTTGCGCCTTGATGATAGGTTTGTTGGCCGGGCGGCCCCGCCTACCCGCGCGCCCTTATAATAGGACCAAGCCGGTGAATTTACTTCAAAAATTGTGAGTAAACATTACCGAAGCCGTTAACCGGCAAAAACCACCCGCAGCCGAATGGGAATACCACCGCCGCAGGCGTTCCACCACGTTTCGCGCTATGCTACCCGATTAAGGATTACCAGCCGGAAGCGCCATTGCCCATGAAAAACCTGCCTTCGATCGAGGACCTGCGCCTCGCGGCCCGGCGCCGCGTCCCGCGCGCCTTTTACGACTACGCCGACTGCGGCTCCTATAACGAAGATACCTATCGCTCCAACCGCGCCGATCTCGGGACCCTCAAACTGCGGCAGCGGGTGATGGTCGATGTCTCCTCGCGCAGTACCGCGACGACGATCCTCGGTCAGAAGGTCAACGCGCCCTTCGCGCTGGCGCCGATCGGGCTTCTCGGCATGCAGCACGGCGACGGCGAGATCCTCTCCGCCCGCGCCGCGCTCGCGGCCGGCATCCCCTACACGCTCTCGACCATGTCGGTCGGTTCGATCGAAGACGTCGCCGAGGCGACCGGCCAGCCGTTTTGGTTTCAGCTCTACGTCATCAAGGACAAGGGCTTCACCAAGGACATCCTGGCTCGCGCGCAACGGGCGCGGTGCAGCGCGCTGGTGCTGACAGTCGATCTGCAAGTGCTCGGCCAGCGGCACCGCGACGTGAAGAACGGTCTCACGGTGCCGCCGGAGATGAAGCTGAAGAACATCATCGACATCGCCACCAAGCCGGCCTGGGCGTGGAGCGTGTTGAAAGCCAAGCGCAAGACCTTCGGCAACATCTCGGGCTATGTGCCCGGCATGGAGAACGTCAATTCGCTCGCGCAATGGACCAACGATCAGTTCGACCCGGCGCTGAACTGGAAGGACGTCGCCTGGATCAAGAGCAACTGGCCCGGCAAGCTCATCATCAAAGGAATCATGGATCCGGAAGACGCCAAGATCGCGCTCGACGTCGGCGCCGACGCCATCGTGGTGTCGAACCATGGCGGCCGCCAGCTCGACGGCGCGCCCTCCTCCATCTCCGCGCTGCCGAAGATCGTCGAGACGGTCGGCAGCAAGACCGAAGTCATGTTCGACGGCGGCATCCGCACCGGCGCCGACATCATGCGCGCGCTGGCGCTTGGCGCGCGCTCGTGTCTGATCGGCCGCGCATACGTCTACGGCTTAGGGGCCGGCGGCCAGGCCGGCGTCGCCAAAGCGATCGAGATCCTGCGCAAGGAATTCGATGTCACCATGGCGTTGTGCGGCGTTTCCCGGATCGAGGATATCGGACCGCAGGTGATCGCGCCGCGCGAGGCGCGTGATATCGCCGTGGCGGTGCGGCAGGCCGTGCGCAACGCCGCGCGCGACAGTTGATCCGATGGAACGGCCCCTACCGCTCAAGCGCGCGGACTTTCCGCACGTGCTGGCCATCACCACGCGCTGGATGGACAACGACGTCTACGGCCACGTCAACAACGTGGTCTACTACTCGTTCTTCGACACGGTGGTGAACCGCTATCTGATCGAGCACGGCGCGCTCGACTTTGCGAACGGCCCGACGATCGGCTTGGTCGTCGAGACCAAATGCAATTACTTCCAGCCGATCGCCTTTCCGGACACCGTGCACGCGGGCTTGAACGTCGCGCATCAAGGCAGCAGCAGCGTGCGCTATGAGGTCGGGTTGTTCCGCAACGCGGACGACACCGCCTCGGCGCAGGGCCACTTCGTGCATGTCTATGTCGATCGCGCCACGAACCGCCCGGTGCCGCTGCCGGAGCCACTGAAGCAGGCGTTGACGGGGTTGCATCGATAGTCGTCGTCCCCGCGAAGGCGGGGACCCATACTCTCTGCCCTCTCGATAAGCCAGGGCTTATGGGACCCCGCCTTCGCGGGGGCGATAGTAACTACCGCCAGCCCAGCGCCGGCGCGACGTGCTTGAGGATCGCCTCGATCACATGCGCGTTGTAGTCGACGCCGAGCTGGTTCGGCACGGTGAGCAGCAGCGTGTCGGCCTCGGCGATCGCCTCGTCAGCCTTGAGTTGCTCGATCAGCGCTTCCGGCTCGGCGGCGTAGCTGCGGCCGAAGATGGCGCGCTCGGTTTCGCTTAGCAGTCCGACCTGGTCCGCGCTGTCGTCGTGGCCGAAATACATGCGGTCCTGATCGCTCACCAACGCGAAGATGCTGCGCGAGACCGAGACACGCGGCGTGCGCGTATGCCCCGCCTCCTTCCACGCGTCGCGGAAGACCCGGATCTGCTTGGCCTGCTGCACGTGGAACGGCTCGCCGCTCTCGTCGATCTTCAGCGTCGACGACTGCAAATTCATGCCGAGCTTGGCCGCCCATTCCGCCGTCGCATTGGTGCCGGCGCCCCACCAGATGCGCTCGCGCAAGCCCTCCGAGAAGGGCTCGAGACGCAGGACGCCGGGCGGGTTCGGAAACATCGGCCGCGGATTGGGCTTGGCAAAGCCCTCCCCTTTCAGCACCTCGAGAAACACCTCGGTGTGCCGGCGGGCCATATCCGCGTCCGTCATGCCCTCGGGCGGTGCATAACCGAAGTAACGATAACCATCGATCACCTGCTCGGGCGAACCGCGGCTGATACCGAGTTGCAGACGACCGCCGGCGATGAGATCGGCCGCGCCCGCGTCCTCCGCCATGTAGAGCGGGTTCTCGTAGCGCATGTCGATGACCGCCGTGCCGATCTCGATACGCCTGGTCCTCGCGCCGATGGCCGCGAGCAGCGGAAACGGCGACGCCAGTTGCCGGGCGAAGTGATGGACGCGGAAGTAGGCGCCGTCGGCGCCCAGTTCCTCGGCGGCGATGGCGAGATCGATGGATTGCAGCAGCGCGTCGGCGGCCGACCGCGTCTGCGACTGTGGCGACGGGGTCCAGTGGCCGAAGGAGAGGAAGCCGATGTGTTTCATGGGGGACATGTGGGGACGAAGTGTGTGATTGTCGAATGACCGTTGCGTGTCGCAGCATGACAGGCTTGCAACGGTCCGTCATCCGCCGGTCGGCAAGCTGGGTCAGCACGCACAGCAACCACTGAATTGCGAACGGTCCCGCTTGCCAAAGCGGCGCGCGCGTGGCCCTTATCGCCCCCATGGCTGAGGTGATCATCCGGGACGGCGGCAAACTCGCACCGCATCCGCTGCGCGCGGCGGTGCTGAGCGAGGTGCATGCGCGCCCGTTCACGCCGATCGAGACGCCGCGCCGGGTCCTGCACTTTGCCTTCGAGACCGCCGCCGAGGCCGCACGCGCCGACCGCGCCGTGCTGACCGAATTATGCCGGCAGCGCGGTCTCGATTCGCCGAAGGAGGGCAGCAAGCATCACCGCCTGCGCCTGGGCGGCGCCGTGCTGCGCTGGGAGCAGCATTCCGAATTCACGACTTACACGTGGGAGTTACCGTCGGAGACGCTGGTGCCGTTCCTACCATCAGGCTCGGCATTGGCGACTCCGATGACCGTGCTGCCGCAGCCCGGACCGCTCATCGTCGCGCTCGACCTGCATCTTCTGCCCGATGCCGAGACGAGCGCCACCACCGGCCAATTGTTCGACCGCGCCTCGCTCGCGGTCGCCGAGAACGCCGAAGGCGACGCGTTGTTCGCTACCGACTTCCAGGCCGACCCGAACGGCTTCATCCGTATTCTCGTGCTCGATCGCGGCCTCGGCGCCGAGCGCGCGGGCGCCCTGGTGCAACGGATCATCGAGACCGAAACCTATCGCACCTTGGCCCTGCTCGGCCTGCCGGAGGCGCAGCGGCTGGCGCCCTCGATCAGCCGCATCGAGCAGCGTCTCGCCGAAGTGACGGAGGAGATGCGGCGCTCCCAGCAGTTCGTCGACAACCACCGGCTGCTCGACGAACTGACCGCGCTCGCTGCCGAACTGGAGGCTGGCGCGGCGGCGAGCCTTTTCCGCTTCGGGGCCAGCCGCGCCTATGAGGAAATCGTGCACCTGCGCCTGCAGACGATCGGCGAGCGCAAGGTCGAGGGTTTCCCGACCTGGTCGTCGTTTCTGGCTCGACGCATGGCGCCGGCGATGCGCACCTGCATCACCACCGCCGAGCGGCAAGCCAACCTGTCGCAGAAGCTGGCGCGCGCCGCCAACCTCTTGCGCACGCGCGTCGATGTCGAACTCGAACAGCAGAACCGCGATCTCCTGCGCTCGATGAACGAGCGCACGCGCCTGCAACTGCGATTGCAGACCACGGTCGAAGGCTTGTCGGTGGCGGCGATCAGCTATTACGTCGTCGCCCTGTTCGGCCACATTCTCGAGGGCGTGCACAGCGAAGGCGTGCCGGTGAACGTGTCGGCGGCGACCGCTCTGTTCGTGCCGGTGGCGGTGCTGGCGATCTGGTGGGTGGTGCGACGGATCAGGCGCACGCATATTGGCGGCGTGGAATAACGAGCACGTTCGGTTAAACGGCGGCACTGGCGCGGAGAGGAAACATGGCCTTCGCGATCAAGGTGGAAGTTCAAGATCCGCGGGCGAAAGCCTTCGCCTTCCTCGCGCAGAAGACGATGTATGGCGGCAAGCACATCGCCGCGGGTGACACCATCTTCGTGTTCGCGAGCGAAAACGAAGGCGGACAGGGCCTCGTCGCGCGCGGCATCGTCACTTCCGCCGCAGCGGTTGCAAAGAAGCGCGGCATTGCCCGGCAAACGCCGCGTGTAGGCGTCACCGTTAAACGTACAAAATTGGCGAAGCAACCGCTGGGGCGGAACGAGCTCAAACGCTTCGCCGATTGGGACGACGGCCAGCCTCAGACAGAACTCAATTTCAAATTCTATCGTCAGGCGACGAACAAGATCGTCGGCATCTCCGATGAAGCGGCGGCGTTCATAAACAAGTTCTTCTAGAGTGCATTGCGCCTGGCTGGCAGCGCCTCACATTCCGTTCGCCCCCGCGAAAGCGGGGGCCCAGCGGCCAAAAGCACAAATATTCAAATGCCGCGCTGGATTTCAACCCGACCACAAGCGCTCTAGCGCAACCCAGACGGTCTCTGCTCGCTGATCACTCCGCTGCCTGCCGCGCCGGCACGGGTGCTCGCGCCAGCACCTGATGGATTTGCGCGACCACTGCCGCACCCTCACCGATCGCCGCACCGACGCGCTTGGTCGAGCCGGCGCGCACGTCGCCGATGGCAAAGATGCCTGGCATGCTGGTCTCGAGCGGCAGCGGCGGGCGGCCGGGATCGTCCTCCGCCGGAAAGCCCTGGCCGGTGACGACAAAGCCCTTGCCGTCGACCGCGACACAGTCATCGAGCCAGCCGGTGTTAGGGTCCGCGCCGATAAACAGGAACAGGTGGCGCAACGGAATCCGATGCATCTCGCCGCTTCGCGTCCGGAGCGTCGCGCTCATGAGGCCGCAAGTCGTGCTGCCTTCGAGCGCCGCCACCTCGGCGCCGATCTTCAATTCGACATTCGGCAATGCCGAGATGCGATCGATCAGATAGCGCGACATGGTCTCTTCCAAACGCCGGCGCACGACCAGCTTGAGACGCTTCACTTTGGGCGCGAGATAGACCACAGCTTGTCCGGCGGAATTGCCGCCGCCGATCAACGCGACGTCCTCGCCCTCGCACAATTTGGCTTCGATCGGCGACGCCCAATAGGACACGCCGTTGCTGTCGAAGTCGGAAAGATTTGGAATATCCGGCCGCCGGTAGCGTGCGCCCGAAGCGATGACGATGGTGCGCGCACGGATTGTGAGGCCGTTCGATATCTCGAGCGAAAACGGATCCGTCGAACAGCGCTCCGGCCCACCGCAGTCGAGCCGTTCCACCTGCAGCGGAATGGCGAGTTCGGCACCGAACTTCTGCGCCTGCGTGAAGGCGCGACCGGCCAGCGCCTGCCCGGATATGCCGGTCGGGAAGCCGAGATAATTCTCGATGCGCGCGGACGCGCCCGCCTGACCGCCATAGGCGCGCTGGTCGAACACGATCACCGACAGCCCTTCCGATGCGGCATAGACCGCCGCGGCGAGACCGGCGGGACCGGCACCGACGACCGCAACGTCGTACAATGCGCAGGGCGCAATCTCCGGCATGATGCCGAGACACACTGCGGCTTCGGCGTCGGTCGGGCGTCTCAGCAGCTTACCGTTAGGGCAGATCATCAACGGCAGTTCATGCGGCTGCACCGCAAAACGCTCGATTGCGGCGCGTGCCTCTTCGTCGGCATCCGCATCCATGACCGTGAACGGATAGCCGTTGCGCGTCAGAAAGCCCTGCAGACGAATACACTCGGCCGAACGGCCGCGGTCGATGATGACCGAGCCGGCACCACCGTCCTGGATCAGCGCCACGCGCCGCAGGATGAAAGCGCGCATCATCATCTCGCCGACCTCGGCCGAACCGATGACCAAAGCGCGCACATGCGCCGCGTCGAACGGCAGCGCCGTGCAGCCCTCGGATCCGGCACGGCCGGACGCCAGTGTGCCGCGGCCGGACAGCTGACTGACCTCGCCGCTGAACTGGCCGCTCGACAACGACACGACGGACGATTCGCGGTGCAGGCCGTCGCGGCGCGACGTCTCGATGCCGCCCTCCAACACCAGCCAGGACGGCACGTTGCGCGTGCCGACGTCGTATATCAGCTCGCCCGGCGCGAAATGCCGCGCCTCACCGCTGGCGAAACGCCGAGCGATTTCGATCTGGGCCGCGTCGAGCACAGGGTACAGTTGGTCAAAACGCGTCTCAGCAAGACTCATGAGAAAACTCCGTCGCCCCTCCGGCGGGCGAACTTTAGCATAAAGATTCCGTATGTCGGCCCGGCGAAAGATGTGGTCGACTCATCCCAATTCTGTGATCGGGCCCCAATGGCGCCGTTGGAACCCGCGCCTATCTAGTATGAACCGCCAGCGAGGGTGACAGCATGCGCACCGAGCGTCTTTCATTTTCCAACGCAAAAGGGGAGAAGCTGTCGGCTCTGATCGACTTCCCACTCGGTAAGCCCGACGCCTTCGCCCTATTCGCGCACTGCTTCACCTGCGGCAAGGACAATCTTGCGGCCAAACGCATCGCCGAGCGGCTGGCGATGAACGGCATCGCCGTGCTGCGGTTCGACTTCACCGGGCTCGGTACCAGCGAGGGTGATTTCGCCGACACGCATTTTTCGTCAAATGTAGACGATCTCGTCGCCGCCGCCGATTATCTGCGCGAGCACCACGGTGCGCCGGCCATCCTGATCGGACACAGCCTCGGCGGCGCGGCCGTTATTGCCGCCGCGCATCGGGTGCCCGAGGCGCGCTGCGTGGTCACGATCGCGGCGCCGAGCGATCCGATGCACGTCACCGCGCAATTCAAGGACGACGTCGACAAGATCAAGGCTGACGGCGAATTGGAGGTGACACTGGCCGGACGGCCGTTCCGCATCAAGCGCGCCTTCCTCGAAGACGTGGCGCAGCACAAGTTGCACGACTATCTCGCCGATCTGCACAAGGCGCTTCTGATATTCCATTCGCCTACCGATCAGACAGTCGGCATCGACAGCGCCACCTATATCTTTACCCATGCGAAGCATCCGAAGAGCTTCGTCTCGCTCGCCGGCGCCGATCATCTCCTGAGCAAGAAAAGCGACGCCGCCTATGTCGCCAATGTGATCGCGGCCTGGGCCACGCGCTACATCGAACAGGCCGAGGAGCGTACCGACGCCGATGTCGAAGCCGGCACGGTGCTGGTGCGCGAGACCGGGCAAGGCAAGCTGCAGCAGGAAGTGCTCAGCGGGCCGCACCGTTTCCTGGCCGACGAGCCGGTGCAGGTCGGTGGCGACGACTCGGCGCCCTCTCCCTACGATTACCTGCTGGCCGCTCTCGGCGCCTGCACGGCGATGACGATCAGGCTTTACGCCGAACGCAAGAAGCTGCCTCTCGATCGCGTGTCGGTCAGA
>Ga0164243_10007881_pt1 | contig 15824 bp, 10 predicted proteins | sample OricompcompostOP_FD_108781 | JGI IMG/M metagenome (GOLD analysis project Ga0164243, IMG submission 108781) | Organic Plus compost microbial communities from Emeryville, California, USA - Original compost - Organic plus compost (OP) | ecosystem: Engineered > Solid waste > Mixed feedstock >...
AACCTGCAGCGCGTGCTGACCCGCCGCGGCGTGCTCGAACCGACCGGGCGCACCATGCCCGCCGGGCCCTCCGGCGGCCGCCCGCCCGCGCTGTTCCGGTTCACCCAGCCCGGCCTGGAGATCACCGACCAGTTCGCGGTGCTGCGCCCGCCCGAGCGGGCCTGAGCAGCCGCGCCGCTACGCAAGGTGACCGGACTGGTCGCCGGGTATAGGTTGGCGGGCGTGACGGACACGCTGCCCCTGTTCCCGTTGAGCACCGTGCTGCTGCCCGGTGCGGCGCTGCCGCTGCACATCTTCGAGGCCCGCTACCGGCAGCTGGTGCTCGACCTGGTCAACGACGTCGTGCCGGACCGCCGCTTCGGCGTGGTCGGCATCCGGCAGGGCTGGGAGGTCGGCGACGACAACGTCGACTCGATGTACGACGTCGGCTGCACCGCCGTGCTGCAGCAGGTGCAGCAGCTGCCGCAGGGCCGCTACGACATCACCGCCGACGGCGAGCACCGGTTCCGGCTGCTGCAGATCGACCGGGAGGCCGCGCCCTACCTGATGGCGCGGGTGGAGTGGCTGCCGGACACCGAACCGGCCGAGGACCCGCGGCTGGCCCCGCGCCTGGACGCCGCCGCCCGCGCCGCGCACGAGCGCTACCACGGCACCGGGCTGCGCGGGGACCGCTACGACGCGCCCGCCGAGGACACCGAGGTCGCCGAGCTGTCCTACGCGCTGGCCGAGGACTGCGTGCTGTCCACCGAGGACCGCCAGGACCTGCTGGCCGAGACCGACCCGCTGGCGCGGCTGCGGCTGGTGCGCCGGCTGCTCGTGCGGGAGGCCGAGTTCCTGCGGGAACTGCGCGCGATCCCGGCCCCGCTGACCGAGTTCGCCGAGCAGTCCAGCCGCAACTGACCTACGGCCGCCGGCCCAGGTCGTCGAAGCCGTTCCAGGACGCCGCCAGCCCGTAGACCAGCGCCACCCCCAGCGGCTGCACCAGCACCGCCCAACCGGTGCGGACCTCCGGGGCGACCGCGAGCTCGTCACCGGCCGCCGGCGCCGTCGGCATCGGGTACAGCTGCCCGGCGAACGTCGCGCCCATCCGCATCGCCAGCCACGCCGCGACCAGCGACCCCAGCACCGCGCCGACCAGCAGCACCGGGCCCCGGCGGCGGCGCACCGCCCACAGCACCGCGGCCGTGAGCACCCCGGCCCCGAACGTCAGCAGCAGGAACAGCGCCAGCGCGTCGAACTCGTGGTAGCTCTCCACCACCTCCACCGGCACCGGCCTGCCCTCGGCGGTGAGCACGCTGCGCTGCGGCGGGGCCAGCCGGGACCACAGCCAGCCCAGCGGCATCCCGAGCAGCCCCACCAGCGACAGGGTGCTCAGCGCCGGCAGCAGGTCGGCGCGCACCGCCACGCGCGCGGTCCGCGCGGGGATCTCCGGTGCCGCGGCGGGTTCCGGGTTCCCGTCGGTCTCGACCGCTCGTGCAGGCAAACCGCCGGCCTCCTGTTCCGGTGCAGCAGCTGGGCGGGCTCGCCGCGGCGGCGAGTCCCGATCTTCGTCGGCCCCCTCTCCGGGGACGACGAGCACCTTAGCGGGTGCGCGGAACGGGCCGTCCAGCCGCGCCGAGGCGCCCGGCGGGCGTCCTCTATTCTGCGCGGGCGCCCTGTCCCCTCCGCCGAAGGATCGAGATCACGTGGCGGGAACCCTGCTCAGTCCGGCTCTGACCGGCCCTCGACCGATCGACGCACCGCGCCAGGACTCGGCGGTGCGACTTCCCCTGCGCAGCACGGTGCTGGAGCTGCTGGCGGGCTCGGCGGTCGCGGCGGTGGTCAGCCTCGCCCTGCAGTTCGCCGCCGCGCGGCTGGGCATCAGCGAGCCGAGCTTCGCCCCGGAGGCGCTGGCCTCGCTGGGCGCCGCGGTGGTGCTGTTGATCACGTTCGGGCTGCTGGCGTTCGGGCGGCTGCACGTGTCGCGGCCGCTGCGGCTGGTGGCGACGTGGGTGGGGCTGTCGGCGTTCACGACGCTGGCGCTGGCGATCCCGCTGCAGTCGACGCGCTACTACTTCGGCGGCGCCTCCGTCGACAACGGCTTCCGGATGCAGTACATGACGCGGATGGCCTCGACGCTGGGCCTGGCGGACATGAACTACGCCGACACCGCGCCGTACTACCCGGGCGGCTGGTTCTGGCTCGGCGGCCGGTTCGCGAACCTGCTCGGCTGGGAGGGCTGGGCCGCCTACAAGCCGTACGCGCTGATCTGGGTCGCGGTCACCGCGGTCGTGGCGTTCACGCTGTGGAGCGTGGTGGTGCGGCGCCGGCTGGCGCTGCTGGCGGGCCTGGCGACCGCGCTGGCGGGGATGCTGCACGGCATCGAGGAGCCGTACGCGTGGCCGTCGGCGGCCTGGCTGCCGCCGGTGGCGGTGCTGGCCTGGTACGCGCTGCGCCGCCCCGACCGGGCGCCGCGGTGGACGCTGCTGGGCGTGGGGATCTACGTCGGGTTCGCGGCGGCGACCTACACGCTGCACTTCGGCTTCGCGGTGCTGCTGATCGTGGCGATGGCGGTGGTGCTCGGCGTGTTCCGGGTGCGCCGCGGTGAGGCGCTGTGGCCGACCGCGCGGGTGCTGTTCCTGCGGCTGCTGCCGATCGGCGTGGTCAGCGGGGTGCTGGCGCTGGTGGTGTGGGCGCCGTACGTGGTGGGCACCAAGTTCTTCCTGGCGAACCCGCGCAGCGCCGCGCAGCACTACCTGCCGCAGGACGGGTCGTTCCTTCCGGTGCCGATGACCGAGCCGACCCCGTTCGGGGTGCTGTGCCTGGTCGGGTTCTGCTGGCTGCTGCTGCGGGCGCGGCAGAGCCGGGTCGCCGCGCCGCTGCTGATGCTGGTGCTGTCGATCTACGTGTGGTTCGGGCTGTCGACGCTGGCGCTGATCGCGAAGACGACGCTGCTGTCGTTCCGGCTGAACGTGATCCTCGGCGCGGTGCTGGCGGTGGCCGGGGTGTTCGGGCTGCTGGAGCTGATCGGCTGGCTGCGGGAGCGGCTGGACCTGGCCTACGCGGCGCGGATCACCACGATCTCCTGCGCGGTCGGGCTGATCGGGGCGATCTCGCTGACGCAGGAGGCGCTGAGCACCAAGCTCGAAGAGCCCACCAAGATGGCCTACGAGGACTACTACCCCACCGGCGACAACGCGATGGGCGGCCGCGATCCGCAGAAGGCCGCCTCCTGGGCCGACGACGTGTACGCCGCGGTGGACCGGCTCACCGGCAGGCAGCCGACCGACAACGTGCTGCTGACCACCGACTACAAGATCATGTCGTTCCGCCCGTACTGGGGTTTCCAGCAGGAGACGCCGCACTACGCGAACCCGCTGGCCCGCTACAGCGACCGCGCGCAGGAGATCGAGCGCTGGTCGAAGGCCCGCACCCCGGACGAGCTGGTGGCGATGCTGCAGCGCAGCCCGTTCCGCCCGCCGAACGTGTTCGTGCTGCGCAACCCGCTGAGCCCGTACGCCTCCGAGTCGGACAAGGAGCGGGCCGCGGATCCGACCGCCGAGCACGGCCGGGACCTGGCGGTGACGCTCAAGGGCGACGCGTTCCCGCAGCAGCCGAACGTCAGCGACCGGGACGTGCACTTCGACCCGGCGCTGTTCAACTCGCCGCGGTTCGTGCGCCAGGACGTCGGGCCGTACGCGGTCATCGCCCTGCGCTGAGTCCACGCGCGAAAAGGGGGGGCCGGGTGCGATCCCGGCCCCCTTTTTCGCGCCTCACCCCAGCCGCACCGGCAGTTCCTCCAGCCCGTGCACCAGGGTGCTCGGCCGCCACCGCAGCTGCTCCGGCGGCACCGCCAGCGCCATGCCCGGGAACCGCTCCACCAGCCGGCGCACCGCCACCTGCCCTTCCAGCCGGGCCAGCGAGGCGCCGAGGCAGAAGTGGATGCCGTGCCCGAACCCGAGGTGCCCGGAGGTGTCCCGCCGCGGGTCGAACTCCGCCGCGTCCGGGTAGCGCCGCTCGTCCCGGTTCGCCGAGCCGAGCGCCACCAGCACCAGCTCCCCGGCCGGGATCTCCACCTCGCCCAGCCGCACCGGTTCGGTGGTGTGCCGCATCGTCGCCATGTTCACCGGGCTCTGGTGCCGCAGCGCCTCCTCGACGGCGTTGTCCACCAGCTCCGGTTCGGTCCGCAGCGCGGCCACCCGCTCCGGGGCGACCAGCAGGTCGTACACGCAGTTGCCGATCAGGTTGACCGTCGTCTCGTGCCCGGCGACCAGCAGCAGGAACACCATCGAGATCAGCTCGGGTTCGCTGAGCCGGTCCTGCCCGTCGGCGGCGCCGACGAGCGCGCTGATCAGGTCGTCGCCGGGCTCCCGGCGCTTGCGGGCGACCAGCTCGGCGATGTAGCCGAACAGGTGCTCGCCGGCGCTGGTGATCGCCTCCGGGTCGGAGCCGTTGATCAGCGCGGTGGTCCACTCCTTGAAGTCGCCGCGCCGCTCGGCGTCCACGCCGAGCATCTCCGAGATGATCGTGATCGGCAGCGGGAACGCGAGCCGCTCCAGCAGGTCCACCTCACCGGCCCCGGCCAGCTCGTCCAGCAGCTGCCCGGTGAGCTGCTCGACCCGCGGCCGCAGGTCCTCCACCCGCCGCGGCGTGAAGCCCGTCAGCACCAGCTTCCGCAGCCGCGTGTGGTCCGGCGGGTCGGTGTTGAGCATGTGCGCCTGCAGGTCGGCGACGAACTCGACCGAGCGGGACTCGTCGCCGGCCTTGCGGGCGATGGTCTGCTTCGCGCTCTCCGGGTCCTTGCTCAGCCGCGGGTCCGCCAGCGCCGCCCGCGCCTCGGCGTAGCGGGTGACGACCCACAGCGGCACCCCGGAGCGGGCGACCATGCGCTGCACCGGGCCGGCGGCGCGCATCCGCTCGTAGTGCGCGTACGGGTCCTGCATGAAGCGCTCGTCCAGGACGGGCGGTTCGGTGGCGGTCATCGGCATCCTCCGTGGCGAACGGGTCTCCCCTCGGAGGCTGCCCGCTCGCGGCCGCGCCCGCCGGGCCCGACCGGCCGAATCCCGCGCACGCGGGCGGTCCGCGTGCGCGGGGACGGCCTCAGAAGGACTCGAAGCAGCCCGCCCCGAGCAGGCCCTTGAGCTCGCCCTGCAGCCCGTTGTCGGTCGAGACGAAGTAGTCGCTGGACAGCGCCAGCCGCGTCACGCCCTTCGGCCCGCTGAGCTTCAGGTGCACCGGCACGTCCCCGGAGTGCGCCCGCAGCGTCCGCTTCAGCTCCCCCACCAGCGAGCGGTCCACCCGGCTGGCCGGCACCTTGATCACGAACGCGGGGCTGGTGCCGGGGTCGGTCTCGGCCGCGGAGATGTCCACCGGCACCGCGTCCGAGGCGAACACGCTGATCGCGCCCTCCCGCTCGTTGATGCGGCCCTTGACCGCGATCGCGGTGTCCTCGACCAGGCAGTCGGCGAACATCTCGTAGGACTTCGGGAAGAACAGCACCTCCACGCTGGCGTCCAGGTCCTCCAGCGTGACGATCGCCCACGGCGAGCCGTTCTTGTTGATGCGCCGCTGGATCCCCGAGATCATCCCGGCGATCTTGACCTGGTCCTTGCCGTCGCCGGAGGTCTGCCGCTCCCCGCCGACGAGCTCGGCGATCCCGGTGTCCTGGTAGGGCGCCAGCAGCCGCTCGGCCCCGTCCAGCGGGTGCGCCGAGACGTACAGCCCGAGCATCTCCCGCTCGTAGGCCAGCAGCTGCTTGCGCGGCCACTCCTCCGGCGTGAACTGCAGGTGCGCCAGCGGGGAGGCCTCCGACCCGCCGTCGCCGTCCGAGCCGCCGCCGAACAGGTCGAACTGGCCCATCGCCTCCTGCCGCTTGAGCCCGATCACCGCGTCCACCGCGGCCTCGTGGTGCTGGGCCAGCGACATGCGGGTGTGCCCGAGCGAGTCGAACGCGCCCGCCTTGATCAGCGACTCGATGACGCGCTTGTTGCAGGCCACCGTCTCGGACTTGTCCAGGAAGTCGGTGAACGAGGTGTAGCGGCCCTTCTCCTCGCGCACCTTGCAGATCGAGGTGACCACGTTGGACCCGACGTTGCGGATCGCGGTGAGCCCGAAGCGGATGTCCGAGCCGACGGCGGTGAAGGTGTTGCGCGAGTCGTTGACGTCCGGCGACAGCACCTTGACGCCCATCCGGCGGCACTCCGCCAGGTAGACCGCCATCTTGTCCTTGTTGTCGCCGTTGGAGGTCAGCAGCGCGGCCATGTACTCGGCCGGGTAGTTCGCCTTCAGGTACGCCGTCCAGTAGGCGACCAGGGCGTAACCGGCCGCGTGGGACTTGTTGAACGCGTAGCCGGCGAACGGCAGCACCGTGGACCACAGCTTCTCGATGGCCTCTTCGCTGTAGCCGTTGCCGAGCATTCCCTCGCGGAAGCCCTCGAACTCCTGGTCCAGGACCTCCTTCTTCTTCTTGCCCATGGCGCGGCGCAGGATGTCGGCTCGCCCGAGGCTGTAGGAGGCGACCTTCTGCGCGATCGCCATGATCTGCTCCTGGTAGACGATCAGGCCGTAGGTCTCGGCCAGGATGTCCTTGAGCGGCTCCTCCAGCTCCGGGTGGATCGGCTCGACCGGCTTCTTGCCGTTCTTGCGGTCCGCGTAGTCCAGGTGCGCGTTGACCTCCATCGGGCCCGGCCGGTACAGCGCGTTCGCCGCGACCACGTCGCCGAAGCCGGTGGGCTGCATGCGCTTGAGCAGCTCCCGCATACCGCCGCCTTCGAGCTGGAACACGCCCAGCGACTCGCCGCGGGCCAGCAGGTCGTAGGTGTTCTGGTCGTCCAGCCCGAGCGTGGACAGGTCGATCTCGCGGTCGTGGTTGGCCTTCACCATCTCCAGCGCGTCGCCGAGGATCGTGAGGTTCGACAGCCCCAGGAAGTCCATCTTCAGCAGGCCGATGGCCTCGCACGACGGGTAGTCCCAGCCGGTGATGATCGAGCCGTCGTCGCGCTGCCACAGCGGCACGGTGCCCAGCAGCTCCTGGGAGGACAGGATGACCGCGCAGGCGTGCACGCCGGCGTTGCGGATCAGCCCCTCCAGGCCGCGGGCGGTGTCGAAGATCTGCGAGACCGACTGGTCGTTCTCGATGAGGCTGCGCACCTCGGCGGCCTCGGCGTAGCGCTCGTGCTGCGGATCCACGATGCCGGACAGCGGGATGTCCTTGGCCGCGATCGGCGGCGGCAGCGCCTTGGAGATCTTGTCGGCGATGGCGAAGCCGGGCTGGCCGTGGTGCACCCGGGCGGCGTCCTTGATCGCCGCCTTGGTCTTGATCTTGCCGAACGTGATGACCTGGGCGACCTTGCCGCGGCCGTACTTGTCGATGGCGTACTGCAGCACCTCGTCCCGGCGGCGGTCGTCGAAGTCGAGGTCGATGTCCGGCGGGGAGTCGCGCTCCGGGTTCAGGAACCGCTCGAAGATCAGCCCGTGCTCCAGCGGATCCAGGTTCGTGATGTGCAGGATGTAGGCCAGCAGCGAGCCCGCGGCCGACCCGCGGCCCGGACCCACGTGGATGCCCTGCGACTTCGCCCACCGGGTCACGTCACCGACGACGAGGAAGTAGGCGCAGTAGCCCTTCTTGTCCAGCACGTCGAGTTCGATCTCCACCCGGTCCAGCACGGCCTGGCTCGGCCCGTCCGGGTAGCGGGTGGGCAGGAACCGATCGACCTCCTCGCGCAGCTGGTCCAGTTCGGACTTGCCGCCCTCGACGGTCACGCGCGGCATCCGGTCCTGGAAGGCCCACACGTCCTCGTAGGACTCGACCATGTCGGCGACCAGCAGCGTGTTGTCCGCCGCGCCCGGGACCTCCTCGTCCCAGTACTGCCGCATCTCCTCGGCGGACTTGAGGTAGTAGCCGTCGCCGTCGAACTTGAACCGGCTCTCGTCGTTGAGCGTCTTGCCGGACTGCACGCACAGCAGCGCGCCGTGCGACTCGGCCTGGTCGACGGTGACGTAGTGGCTGTCGTTGGTGGCCAGCGGCTTGAGGTCGAGCTCCTTGGCGATCTTGAGCAGGTTCTCCCGCACGGAGCGCTCGATCGGCAGGCCGTGGTCCATCAGCTCGAGGAAGAAGTTCTCCGCGCCGAAGATGTCCTTGTAGTCCGAGGCCGCCTGCAGCGCCTCCTTGTACTGCCGCAGCCGCAGCCGGGTCTGCACCTCGCCGGACGGGCAGCCGGTGGTGGCGATGATCCCGTCGGCGTACTCGGCGATCAGCTCCTTGTCCATCCGCGGCTTGCGGTACTGGCCCTCCATGCTGGCCTTGCTGGACAGCGTGAACAGGTTCCGCAGCCCGGTGGCGTTGCGCGCCAGCATCGTCATGTGCGTGTAGGCACCGGCGCCGGAGACGTCACCGCCCTCACCGAACTCGTCGGTGCCGCGCTGCTTGGCCTCGCCCCAGAACACCGGCTTCTTGTGGAACCGGCTGTGCGGGGCGATGTAGGCCTCGATGCCGATGATCGGCTTGATGCCCGCCTTCTTCGCCTGCTGGTAGAACTCGTCGGCGCCGAACATGTTGCCGTGGTCGGTCATGCCCACCGCGGGCATCTCCAACCGCTGGGCTTCGGCGAACAGGGCTCCCACCTTCGCCGCGCCGTCGAGCATCGAGTACTCGGTGTGCACGTGCAGATGGACGAAGGGATCGACGGGCACGGGTGATCCTCCTGCGCGATCGGCCGGGAACGGGCGCGGCCCGTGCGGCGACCGCCCCTGGAGGCGGCGGATCGGCCGGGCACCGGGCCGGAGCGGTGGGCGACACCTGCTCTGCCAAGGCGGTGCGAGAACCAGGGGGACGGCCGCGGCGGTGCCGGACCGCCACAGCCTAACGCCGCGCCCCGACGAGATCCGGTACCGGCCCTGGCGTGCCGCGCGGGGGTTCGCGGACCCCGGCGCGAGCTCGGTGGATCTCCCGCTCCGGTGCGCAGCGTGATCAACCGACGGGGTAGCGTGGCGGACCGTGACCGGACCTGATCCCGTGGACGTGCGGCTGCTGTCCGCCGTCGCCGACTCCGGCCGCGCCGCGGTGCCCGAGATCGCGGCCCGGCTCGGGATGGACGCGCGCGAGGTGGCCTCCCGGCTGGCGTTGCTGTCCACCACCGGGCTGCCGCTGGCGGTGTCGGTGGAGTGCGATCCGGCGGGCATCCGCAGCGCGCTCGCGTGGGCGCAGCAGTACGCCGGGCAGCCGGAGGCCACCACCAGCGGGCCGCACGCCGGTGCGGTGCCGCCGAACCAGCCCGGCGGGCCGGGGTCCGGTGGGCCCGCTCCTGGCGGGCCTGCCTCCAGCGGACCCGCGTCCAGCGGACCCGCGTCCAGCGGACCCGCGTCCAGCGGACCCGCGTCCAGCGGACCTGCGTCCGGTGGCCAGGAGTCCAGCGGGCCGGCGCCCGCCGCCCCGGCTCCGCAGCCGCACGTGCAAGCCGGGCCTCCTGCCTCCGCACCGCACTCGGCCTCCGCATCGCAGCCGGGGCAGTTACCGCAGCCGACGCCCTCCGCCCCTGCACCGCAGCACCCCGCCGCCCGGAACGAGCCGCAGTCGGGCCCCCAGCCGCTCCCGGACCGGCCCGCCCACGACCGGAACTCCGGCCCCCACCCCCTTCCCGCGCAGGAGCCGCAACCGGGTCCGCAGCCCGCTCCCGGACGAGAACCGCAGTCCGGGCCGCACCCGACCCCGCGACCGGAAGAGCCGCTGCCGCACCAGGATCCGCAGCGCTCCGGCCCGCACGGGCCCGGATCCCAGCAGCCCGGAGGCCAACAGCACGGCACGCAGCAGCCGAACCCGCAGCAGGCCCAGCACTCCGGACCGCACCAGCCTGATCAACCCCACCGGCAAGGCCCGTCCTCGTCCGGCCCCCACCCGGGAGAACCCGCCCCGGAGGCCGGGACCCGGCAGCTCCACCAGGCCGACCCCGAGTCCGGAACCCGGCAGCTCCACCGGCCCGACCCGGAGGCCGGCACTCGGCGGCTCCACGGGCCCGACGTGTCCGGACCGCACCAGCTCCACCAGCCCGGGACGCAGCAGGCGCAGCAGCCCAGCTCTCAGCAGCAGCCCAGCCCCCAGCAGCAGCCCGGCTCGCTCCAGCACGGCTCGTCCCAGACCGGCTCGGCACAGCCCGACCAGCAGTCCGGCCCGCACGATCCGCAGGCCCAGCAGTCCGGCCCCCACCCGGCTCCGCACCACCCGGATTCCGCGCAACAGCCCGGGAATGTCACCCCGCCCGCTCCACCGCAGTGGGACCGCTCCGGCCCGTCCGCCCCGCAGCCGATGAGCACCTGGGGCCCGCCCGGCTCCGCCGCCTGGGTCCGCGCCGCGGCCCCGGATCCCGCCGAGGCCCCCACCGCCAAGACCCCGAAGCCCGAGCTGCCCACGCCGGGCCGCACCGGCGGGATCGGCAGCCGCCTGGAGGTCTCCGGCCCGGAGGGCGAGCGGGTCAGCATCGTGGTCGTCGAGGTCGTCGACCCGGCCGACTTCCTCTACACCGCCGCGGGCTACGAGCTGCAGGACGGCGAGCGCTCGGTGGTGGTGCACACCGAGCTGACCAACCTCGGCCCGATGCCGTTCACCTCGCTGCCGGACCTGTACCTGGAGCTGATCGCCGCCGACGGCAGCGCGGTCAGCAAAGCCCCCGTGTCGCTGTCGTCCCGCCCGCCGCACCGCATGGGCGTGCCGCCGGGCGAGACCGCGGGCGGGCACACCGTCTACGTGCTGCCGGAGGACACCGAGCTGACCGCGGTGCGCTGGACCCCGGCCCCGGGTGCCGACGACCGAGCGCTCACCTGGGACATCACTGATCTGTGAGCCCGGATTTCCGGGACTTCCCAGGGCGTTCCCGCAGGTTCCCGCCGCGGCCGCGGCCTAGCGTCGGTGGTGCCCGACGCGGAACCGGAGGCCGACCTTGTCCGAGATGCTGTCCCTGATCACCGACGTAGTCCTGCCCGCGCTGCTGATCGGATCCGGAGCCGCGCTCGTGGCCGCGGGGATCGCCGAGCTCGCGGCGTAGGGCGCGGAACCTGCGTTCCGCCGGAACCGGGGCGCAGCGAGCCGACACCACCGCGGGCCCTCCACGGCGAGTACGCGGCCGTCAGGAACGGCGCGGAGTCGCAGGTTCGGCAGCTCTCAGCCCCGCCGCCGCAGCCACCCGAGCGGCCCGCTCCGCGGCCGCTCCTCCTCGGGCTCCGGCCGGCTGCGCCGTTCGCGGCGCTGCAGCGTCGGCCACTCCCCGGCCTCGCCGGTGCCGCCGGGCGCGGGGTCGGCGCCGAGCACGGCCGGGCCCGCGCGGCCGACGTCCTCGGCCTCCAGCAGTTCGGCCAGCCCCATGCCGGTCTTCTCCCCGCCCACGGGCGCGTCCGGCGCCCCGGCGTCAGCGGCGGCCTCCGCGAGGTCTCCGGCCGCGACGGGCCCGGTCCACCGCTCCGCCTCCGCAGAAGAGTCCACATCGGACTGTTCGGGCTGCAGCGACCCGCTCCACGAGACCTCCGCGCGCTCGCGCTCGCCGTCGGACATCGGCCCTCCCCCACGTTCCGGCACCGCTATCCGGACAAGATTACCGCGATCGGGGGCCGACTATCAGGAGTCCTGGTCGCGCAGCACGTCCACCGCGTGCTGCAGGTCCGCCGGGTAGTCGCTGGTGAACTCGACCCACCGCCCGTCGCCGGGGTGCTCGAACGCCAGCGCGCGGGCGTGCAGCCACTGCCGGGACAGCCCCAGCCGCCGCGCCAGCACCGGGTCCGCGCCGTAGGTGAGGTCCCCGGCGCACGGGTGCTTGATCGCCGAGAAGTGCACGCGGATCTGGTGCGTGCGCCCGGTTTCCAGCTTCACGTCCACCAGCGAGGCCGCGCGGAACGCCTCCACCGTCTCGTAGTGGGTGACGCTCTCCTTGCCGCCGGTGACCACGGCGAACTTGTAGTCGTGCCGCGGGTGCCGGTCGATCGGCGCGTCGATGGTGCCGCGGCTCGGATCCGGGTGGCCCTGCACCAGCGCGTGGTAGCGCTTCTCCACGGTGCGCTCCTTGAACGCCCGCTTCAGCAGCGTGTAGGCGTGCTCGCTCTTCGCGACCACCATCACCCCGGTGGTGCCGGCGTCGAGCCGGTGCACCACGCCCTGCCGCTCGGCGGCCCCGGAGGTCGCGATGCGCACGCCGGCCGCGGCGAGCCCGCCGACGACGGTGGGGCCCTCCCAGCCGGGGCTGGGGTGCACGGCCACGCCGATCGGCTTGTCCACCACGACGATGTCGGAGTCCTCGTGCAGGATCTTCAGGCCCTCCACCGGGACCGCGACGACCTCCGGCTCGGGGCGCGCGTCGGGCAGCGTGACCTCCAGCAGCGAGCCCGCGGGCAGCCGGTCGGACTTGCCGACCACCGCCCCGTCGAGCAGCACGTCACCGGACTCGGCCAGGCCCGCGACCGCGCTGCGGGACAGCCCGAGCAGCTTGGACAGGCCCGCGTCGACGCGCATCCCCTCCAGGCCGTCGGGCACGGGAAGCATCCGCAGCTCGCTCACTCGCGCTCCTTCCGGTGCACCGTGCCGTCGTAGTCCCGCCCCAGCAGCGACAGCAGCACCACCAGGGCACCGCCGCACACGATCGCCGAGTCGGCCACGTTGAACACCGGCCACACGCTGCCGTCCGGGGCGAACAGGGACACGAAGTCGACCACGTGCCCGCGCAGCACCCCGGGCTCGCGGAACAACCGGTCCACGAGGTTCCCGCACGCCCCGCCGAGCACCAGCCCCAGCCCGACGGCCCAGCCGCGGGAGCGCAGCTTCGGCGCCAGCCACACGATCACGCCCACGACCACGATCGCCAGCACCGCCAGCAGCCAGGTCATGCCCGTGGCCAGCGAGAACGCCGCGCCCGGGTTGCGCACCAGCACCAGGTAGACCGCGCCGCCGAACAACTCGACCGGGGGCTGGTCCTCCAGGTTGGCCACCGCCACGACCTTGGTGAGCACGTCCACCGCCAGCAGCGCCGCGGCCACGCCGAACAGCAGTCCCAGCAGCCGCCGGGGGTGCGGGACGCGGACCGCGCCGGCGGGTTCGCCGGTGTCGGGGTCCGGCTGGTCGGGTTCGGATTGCTCGGTGTTCACCCGGCCCATTCTCCCCGACCCCCGGTCCGCGGCTCGCAGCGGCTCGGCCCGGGCGGTGGTCAGCGGCCGGTCAGCGCGGGGAAAGCGCGCGGGTCTCCGTCCGGGACCCACCGGCCTTCCGCGCAGGTGTAGCTCCAGCGCGGGCCCTCGGTGACGAGCCGGTGCAGCGCGTCGACGACCCGGTCGACGTGCTCCTCGGTGGTGCCGAGGCCGATGCTGATCCGCAGCGCGCGCTCGCCGGCACCGCCCAGCAGGTGCCGCACGGCCCGGTGCGCGCAGAACAGCCCGTCGCGCACGCCGATGCCGTGCTCGGCGCTGAGCGCGGCCGCCAGCAGCCCGGGGTCGTGGCCGGGGGTGGCGAGGCTGACCACGCCGACCCGCTCGTGGTCCGCGCCGAACAGGCTCAGCTCGCGCAGCCCCGGCACCCCCCGTAGCCCTGCGCGCAGCCGCCGCAGCAGCGCCCCCTCGTGCTCCACGATCGCCTCAGCGTGCTGCGACCAGGCGCGGCAGGCGGTGGCCAGCGCGTGCACGCCGACGGTGTTCGGCGACCCGCCCTCGTGCCGCCCCGGCCCGGTGGTCCACTCGACGCCGGTGTCGCCGACCGCGCGGGTCGCCCCGCCACCGGCCAGGTAGGGCTCGGCGGCGTCCAGCCAGTCGGTCCGCCCGACCAGCGCACCCGCGCCGAACGGGGCGTAGAGCTTGTGCCCGGACAGCACCGCGTGATCCACCCCGAGCTCAGCGATCCGCACCGGCCGGTGCGGGGCGAGCTGGGCGGCGTCGAGCAGGGTGCGGGCGCCGTGCGCGCGGGCGGTGCGGGCGAGCTCGGCGACCGGCCACAGCTCGCCGGTCACGTTCGAGGCCCCGGTGAGCACCGCCAGCTTCGGCCCCTCCGGGCAGGCGGCCAGCGCCGCGTCCAGCTCCCGCACCGCCTCCCGCGGGCTCGCCGGGATCCCGATCCGCCGCGCCCCGGTCCACGGCAGCAGCGCCGCGTGGTGCTCGGTGTCGAACGCGACCACCGAGGTGCCCGCGGGCAGCGCCCGGGCCAGCAGGTTCACCGCGTCCGTGGTGTTCCGGGCGAAGATCACCGAATCGTCCGGGCGGGCCCCGGTGAACTCCCGCAGCACCTCGCGGGCGCCCTCGTAGACGCCGGTGCAGACCTGCGAGGCGAACCCCGCCCCGCGGTGCACGCCGGCGTACCAGGGCAGCAGCTCGTCGACGGCGTCGCGCACCGGCTGCAGGCAGGGCGCGCTGGCCCCGTGGTCGAGGTTCGCGTACTCGACGCTGCCGCCGGTGACCAGCGGAACCCGCAGGTCCGCGCTCACCACGGCGGGGATGTCGGCGCGCTGCTGGACGGCTGTGGACACGATGCCTCCTCGGGCCTCCCGGACCCGGCGCATCGGCAGGTCCGCGCTTGCCGGATCGCCCTGCGCGACCGGCCAGGTCCTCACCCGGGGCACCCCACCGCGGTTGGAGGGTTGCCGGCCAGCAAACCGGGGTTTTCCGCTGGCACTCATGACCTTCGAGCGGAGAAGCTAGCGGCCGGGCGCACCGGCCCACAACCCCGTCCCGCACTCCGGGACGACCACCCCGACCCTCCACGGTGGACAGAGCATTTCCCCGCCGCACGGCGGAAAAAGCGGGCGGGCCCCGGCCACTGGACCGGAACCCGCCCGCGCGATCCACGGCCCCGCCGCACTCCGGCGGGGCCCGCCGATCAGACCCGCTCGACCGCCACCGACACGTCGGTGCCGTCCCCGACGCTGCCGCCGAACCCGTCGGCGACCTCGCCCTCGGCGACCGAGTCGGCCAACGTCTCCGCGGCGATGAAGTCCCGGTGCTCGGCCACCGCGGACAGGACCTCCACCGGTGCCGACAGCACCACCGACACCCGGTCGGAGACGTCCAGCCCGGCCTCGCGCCGCGCCTGCTGCACCACGCGCACCACGTCCCGCGCCACGCCCTCGGCGGCCAGGTCCGGGGTGACCTCGCAATCCAGCACCACCAGCCCGGTGCCGCCGGGCAGCGCCTCGGCCGCGCCGCTGTCGGTGGACACCAGCCGCTCGGTGAACTCGCCGTCCTGCAGCTCGATGCCGTCGGCGACGACCGCCCCGCTCGCCGAGCGGGTCCAGTCCCCGGCCTTGACCGCCTTGATCACCCGCTGCACGTCCTTGCCGAGCCGCGGGCCGGCCGCGCGCGCGTTGACCGCGACCTCGAACCGGCCGTGCGCGGCCACGTCGGTGGTCAGCTCGACCGCCTTGACGTTGACCTCGTCGCGCACCAGATCAGCGAACGGCCGCAGCCGCTCGGCCTCCGGGCTGGCCACCACCAGCTTCGGCAGCGGCAACCGCACCCGCAGCTTGTTCGACTTGCGCAGCGCCAGCGCAGCCGAGCACACCTGCCGCACCCCGTCCATCGCCGAGACCAGCGCCGGGTCCGCGGGCAGCTCGTCCACCAGCGGCCAGTCCGCCAGGTGCACCGAGCGGCCGCCGGTGAGCCCGCGCCACACCGCCTCCGCGGTCAGCGGCAGCAACGGCGCCACCACCCGGCAGGTCACCTCCAGCACGGTGTGCAGCGTGTCGATCGCGTCCTGGTCCCCGGCCCAAAACCGGTCCCGGGAGCGGCGCACGTACCAGTTGGTCAGCACCTCCAGGAAGTCCCGCACCGAGGCGCACGCCCCGGCCAGGTCGAACGCGTCCATCGCCGCCTGCACGTCGCTGACCAGCTCG
>Ga0164243_10007882_pt1 | contig 15823 bp, 14 predicted proteins | sample OricompcompostOP_FD_108781 | JGI IMG/M metagenome (GOLD analysis project Ga0164243, IMG submission 108781) | Organic Plus compost microbial communities from Emeryville, California, USA - Original compost - Organic plus compost (OP) | ecosystem: Engineered > Solid waste > Mixed feedstock >...
CGATGCGCCGCGGACAGCCCGGAGAGCACGGCGTCCATGATCGTGATCGTCTGCGCGACGGTGAGGCGCCGTTGCTCGCGCAGCAGCTCGCGCAGCGTGATGCCCGGCAGGTACTCCATGACGAGATAGGCCAGCTCGCCGTCCTGCCCCTGATCGAACACATTGACGACGTGCGGGTCGGCGAGTCGAGCCGCCGACCGCGCCTCCTGGATGAAGCGGCTCTGGAACGTGGAGTCGTCGCTGAGGTGTGCGTGCATCACCTTCAGGGCGATGCGCCGTTCGAGGCGGAGGTCGGTGGCGACGTAGACCGTGGCCATGCCGCCCCGGGCGATTCGCGCCCTGACCCGGTACCGGCCGTCGACAAGCCGCCCGATGAGGGGGTCGGCCTGCTGATTGGTCGTCACGTCAAGATTCTAGGGAAGGCTGGCTGAAAGGCCGGGGAACGGCTCGCCCCTGGCGACGAGGTCGGCTCTGCGCGGTTCATCCGTGCAGGGCGAGCCACTGGTAGGACTGCGCCTCCCATTCGCCGTAGCGCGCGGGGTACGCCGAGATCTGCACGGCCTGCGCCGCCTCGGTGAACGCCATGGTGTCCCACCCCGGCACGTCGAGCAGCCCGCGGGTGACGGCGCCGTTCGGGTCCGACGGCCCGCCGAAGAAGGCGCGTGTGCTGCGCTCGACGTCGCGCACCTGATCGGCGGTGCCCCAGCCGGTGCTCGGTCGCTGCTGGAACAGCCCGAGAGAGTCGCGATCACCGTGGTCGAGGTTCCGCATGCCGGATTCGACCATCGCCGTGGCCAGGGCGATGGCGATGCCGCGGTCGGGGACTCCGAGCCGACGGCCGATGTCGATGATGAGCGCGGCGTTGCCCGCCTGCTCGGCGTCGAGGGCGGCGCTGCGCTGTGCCGACGAGGATGCGGTCGTCGCCGGGGCGGACACGGTGAGGCGCTGCCCGGGGTAGATGATCGAGTCGGGGCCGAGACCGTTCAGCGCGTACAGCGACGAGACCGAGGTGGCGTACGTCGCGGCGATCGCGAAGAGCGTGTCTCCCGCCGACACGACGTGGCTCTTGGCCGCGGGCGCCGACGTCGCGGTCGGGGAGGCGGCCACGGCCGGGGGAGCGGGGGACGCGGATGCCGAGACGACCAGCGTCTGGCCCGGGTAGATCACCGACTGCCTGCTGAGTCCGTTGGCGCCGAGCACCGCGTCGACGGAGGTGCCGTACTTCCGGGCGATGGCGAACACCGTGTCGCCGGGTACGACGACGTGGGTCGTCGCGGTCGTCTGCGCGGTCGCTGCGGGTGCGGCCGCACCGGGGGCGAGGCGGATGCTCTGCCCCGGGTAGATCACGGAGCGCGGTGTCAGCCCGTTCCACGACAGCACGTCGGAGGTGCGGAGGCCGAAGCGGTTCGCGATCGCGAACACCGTGTCACCCGGCTGCACCACGTACTGCGACGGCGGCGTTGCTGAGCTGTGGCGGAGGGCCGCGGGGATGTGTCGGACGGTCGGAGCCGCGTCGGCCGACGCCGAGACGGGGACCATGGATGTGGCGAGCGAGCCGAGCACGGCGGCCGGCGCTCCGAGGTGCAGCAGGCGCATGCGCCGCACGGCGTTCTTCTTCACGTTTCCCCCTTGGTCGACGTCTGCCCACGCTGACACGGATGTAAACCAGTGTCAACTGGTGTGACTGAAGTGAACGAAGTGGCAGGAGCGAAGAACGCATCCTCCCCGCGGGGATGAGATAGTGGCAACGTGCCTGCTCTGCCTGAGAACAACGAGAACACCCCCGAGACGACCGAGACGGCGTGGCTGACCATGCCCGAGCTCGTCGAGGTGCTCGGCGAATCCGTCGGTCGCGTCCACCGCCTCGTCGACGAGCACTACCTCGTCGGGTCCCGGCGCAGCGGCGTGTTCGCGGTGCCGGCGGTGTTCATCGTCGACGGTCACCCGCTCCCGTCGCTGCGGGGCACCGTCATCGCCCTGCAGGACGCCGGCTTCACCGACGACGAGCTGATCGACTGGCTCCTCGCGGAGGAGGAGACCCTCGGACGTACGCCGATCGAGGCGCTGCGCGCAGGGCACAAGAGCGAGGTCAGGCGTATCGCCCGCACCCTCGCCTGAACGGCGTCACGCAGAACGCACCGTCGCCGCCGTCGCGATGTCGTGCAGGTCGGCGACGGCCGTCGCGTCAAACCCCGCGTCACCGATCGCCTTCTCCGCCGCTGCCCCGTATGCGCCGATCATCTCCTCGACCTCGGCGAGGGCGCCGGTGCGCTCAATCGCGTCCTGCAGGAAGGAGACCTGCTCCGCCGTGAGCGCGGGGTCTCCGAGCATCCCGTCGAAGAGGGCGCGCGTCTCGTCGTCGAGCCGCGACCGGGTGAGCGCCACGAGCACCGTGCGCTTGCCTTCGCGGAGATCGTCGCCTGCGGGCTTGCCCGTCACCCTGGTGTCGCCGAAGACGCCGAGCACGTCGTCGCGCAACTGGAAGGCCATGCCGACCGGGTGGCCGAAGCGGCGCAGGGCCCGCACCTGGGTGTCGTCGGCGCCGGCGAGCGCCGCGCCGAGCACGATCGGCTGCTCGACGCTGTACCTGGCGGACTTCAGCGACGCGATGCGCAGCGCCCTGTCGAGATGCGAGTCGGTGGCGTTGACGCTCCAGGCGGACTCCTCGGCGATGTCGAGGAACTGTCCGACCGTGACGTCGCGCCGCATCCGGCCGTATTCCCTCCGGACCGCCGGCGCGTGGGGGTGACCGGTGAGGGCGTCTTCCAGAAGGTCGTCGCTCCACGCCACGAGCAGGTCGCCCAGCAGGATCGCGGCCGAGCGTCCGAACGCGGCGGCGTCGCCCGACCATCCGGAGCCGCGGTGGGCGTCCTCCAGGGCTCTGTGAGCGGCGGGCTTCCCCCGTCGTGTGTCGGAGTTGTCGATGAGGTCGTCGTGCACGAGTGCGGCCGACTGGAAGATCTCCAGCGCCGCGCACACGCCCCACAGAGAGTCGGGCTCGGATGCCGCCGCGTCCAGCGAGCGCGCCACGGCCGTCCATCCGGCGTGGCAGAAGCGGGCGCGCAGGCGTTTGCCTCCGACGAGGGTGTCGGCCGCGGCCGCGAGCATCGCCTCGGCATCCGGACCGTAGGCGACCGCCTCGGCGCGCACTCCGTCCAGGAAGAGGCTCAGGCGGTCGGCGACGGCGTCGACGACGGGCGAGGGGGACGGCACGACTCCCAGCATACGTAAAGCCATTCCGGGTCCGAACGGCTACCCCTTCCGTGCAGGGCGCGCGTAGAATGGAACGAAGACACCCGAGGGGGACGATATGCCACTCTCCGAACAGGAGCAGCGTCTGCTCGATGAGATGGAACGCCATCTTCTGCACAACGACGCCGACGTCGTCAGCGCGCCCACCGGCGACCGTGCGCTGAGCTATCGAAATCTCGTGTACGGCGCACTTCTCCTTCTCGCCGGTGTCGGCGGACTGATCGCCGGTGTCGTCATCGGTGACGTATGGGGCATCGTCGTCGGCGTCGTGTCGTTCGCCGCCATGCTCGGCGGCGTGATGCTCGCCGTGACCCCCGTCCGCCGCTCGGTCCCGGCCGCTCCTCGCGAGAGCGCGGCCAAACCGCAGAAGTCCACGTCCTTCATGGACCGCATGAACGATCGGTGGGATCGTCGCCAAGACGGTCGCTGACCGCACCACATCTCAGGCCCGGATGCTCGCATCCGGGCCTTTTTCTTTGTCTGTCGCGGTCCTTTCCGCCCCGTTTCCTCCACCGGCCCTCCACGGGTCCTCCACCGGCGCTCCACCCTGCGCCACCGCGGAATCATGCGGATCTTCATGCCCGCATGATCCGTGCGAGGCGGTATTCCTCGGATTCGTCGTATGAAAGTGGAGGGAAGTGGAGTAAAGTGGGGCGCACCTCGAAGTGGGCCGGACGAAGAGGGGGTGATGGCCGATGCTGCTGGGTACGCACTCACCGAAGCTGGACGACAAGGGGCGGGTCATCCTCCCCGCCAAGTTCCGCGAAGACCTGGGCGGCGGCGTGGTCGTCACGCGAGGGCAGGAGCGCTGCCTCTACGTCTTCAGCACGGCCGAGTTCGAGTCCATGCACGAGCGGATCCGGCAGGCGCCGCTCGCCAACAAGCAGGCGCGTGACTTCATGCGCATGTTCCTCTCCGGCGCCAGCGCCGAGATGCCCGACAGCCAGAACCGCATCACCATCCCCGCGCACCTCCGTCAGTACGCGGGACTGCAGAAGGAGCTCATCGTCACCGGTGTCGGCGCGCACGCCGAGATCTGGGACGCGCAGAGCTGGAACGACTACCTCGCAGCCGGCGAGGAGACCTACTCCGAACTCGAGCAGGAGGTGATCCCGGGACTCTTCTGACCGCGGCTGTGATGCCCCGCCGCTCCCGCCCCGACACACTTCCCCGGTGCCGGGTCGCGAAGCGGAGGGGGATCAGAGCCGACGGTCACCCCGAGAAAGACCATGGACCTCCGAGACATCCACACCCCCGTCATGCTCGAGCGCTGCGTCGAGTTGCTCGCCCCCGCCCTCGCGGCCGACGGGGCGGTATTCGTCGACGCGACTCTCGGCATGGGAGGGCACTCCGAGGCCCTTCTCGAGCGATTCCCGACCATCCGCCTCGTCGGACTCGACCGCGACACGGATGCGCTCCGCATCGCGGGGGAGCGGCTCGCCCGCTTCGGCGACCGCGTCAGGCTGGTGCACGCCGTGTACGACGAGATCGGTCTGCACGCGCAGGGCGCGGCCGGCATCCTCTTCGACCTCGGGGTCTCCTCGCTGCAGCTCGACGAGGCGGAGCGCGGGTTCGCGTACTCGAAGGACGCGCCGCTCGACATGCGCATGGACCAGACCAGGGGCATGACCGCCGCCGAGGTGATCGCCACCTACAGCGAGGGCAACCTGCGGCGCATCTTCGAGCGTTACGGCGAGGAGAAGCTCGCCGGGCGATACGCGAGGTTCATCGTCGCGGCCAGGCAGAAGGCCCCCATCACCCGCTCCGGCGAACTCGTCGACGTGCTCGTGGCGGCGACGCCGGCGGCGGCGCAGCGCACCGGACACCCGGCCAAGCGCGTGTTCCAGGCCCTGCGCATCGAGGTCAACGCCGAGCTGTCGGTGCTCGCCGACGCGATCCCGTCGGCGATGGACGCTCTCGGCGTCGGCGGCCGGATCGTCGTGATGTCGTATCAGTCGCTGGAAGACCGCCTCGTCAAGCAGGCGTTCGCCGCGGCATCCGCCTCGACGGCCCCGAAGGGGCTGCCCGTCGAGCTCCCCGAGCACGCTCCGCGATTCCGGGTCCTCACCCGGGGGGCCGAGCTCGCCGATGATGACGAACGCGCGCGCAACCCGCGTGCGATCCCCGTGCGGCTGCGCGCAGCCGAGAAGGTACGTGAGAGCGCATGAGCCTGAACGCCGTCCGTGCACCCCGGACCACGCCCGCCGCCCCCGCCACGGCTCCCCGGCCGCGGCTCGAGCCCGTCGCGAGCCCCGCCGCCCGCCGCAAGCCGAAGCTCATGTACGCGCTCGTCGCGCTGGGCGGAGCCGTCGCCATCGGCGCCGCGCAGATCGGACTCTCCCTCGCCATCACGCAGGACTCCTTCACGCTGGCCGGCCTCTCCTCGCAGCAGCGCGAGCTGGATCTGCGCACACAGGCCCTGCAGGAGGACCTCACGGGCCTCAGCTCCCCTCAGGCGCTGGCCAGCAGCGCCGCCGGCCTCGGCATGATCGTCGCCGGTTCGCCCTCCTACCTGCGCCTCAGCGACGGCGCGGTCTTCGGAGCGGGAACGGGATCGGGGTGGGCATCCACGGTCGATCCGAACGGATCGGGCGCCGTGAGCAACTCCCTGCTGTCGAGCCAGGCCGCAGGAGGCGCCGAGGCCACGGCCACCGACGACGAGGCGGAGGCGGCGTCGCAGGCCGAACAGTTGCCTCCGGCGATCACCGACGGACTGCCGAGTCCCACCACCCGCTGACCCACCACTGACGGAGAGAGTCCATGACGACACGAGCCACCCGGAGCCCCCGGCGACGCACCGTCGTCGCCCTCGCGGTGATCCTCTCGATCCTCGGCGCATTCATCGTTCGCCTCGTCGACATCCAGATCGTCAGCGCCGACGACCGCGTCGCCGAGTCGATGCACTACCTCGGCGCCGGCACCGAGATCCCCGGCCAGCGCGGCTCCATCGTCGACGCCAACGGCACGGTGCTCGCCCAGAGCGTCATGGTGTACGACGTGAACATCGACCCCAAGGCGATGTCCGCCGTCGAGAGCAACGAGAAGAACCCGCCGAAACGCCCGTGGGCTGACGCCTCCGAGCAGATCGCCGCGATCATCGGCAAGACCGGCGACGAGGTGCGGGCCATCGTCGACGCGGCCGTGGCCGACAACCCCGACTCGCGGTACGCGCTGCTGGCGCAGGGACTGAGCACCGAGCAGTACATCTCGCTGCGCGACCTCGATCTCGCCTACCTGCACGTCGACTCCCGCGAGACACGGGTGTACCCGAACGGGGCCGTGGCCGGGAACGTCATCGGCTTCCTCAACAGCGACGGCGAGGCACAGGCCGGCATCGAGGAGATGGAGGGCCAGTGCCTCTCGCCGACGGACGGCGAGCGCAGCTACCGCCGTGGCAAGGACGGCGTGGTGATCCCCGGCAGCGAGCGCGTCGTCGACGCCGTGGACGGGGGCACCGTGCAGCTCACCATCAACAGTGATCTGCAGTGGTACATGCAGCAGATGATCGCCGAGGAGGCCCAGGCGCAGGGAGCCCAGGGCGGCACGGTGACCGTCGTCGAGGTGAAGACCGGCAAGATCCGCGCCGCGGCGGAGTGGCCGACCGTCGACCCCAACGACCTCAACGCCTCGGCACCGGACACCTGGTACAGCAAGCTGTTCACGTACCCGTTCGAGCCGGGTTCGACGTTCAAGGCCATCACGGCCGCTGCCGTCATAGAGAACGCCGGCGTGACGCCGACGAGCCCCACGGTGAGCGCGTCGTCGCGTGAGAAGCTGCCCAACGGCCAGGTGATCAACGACGCCTTCCCGCACCCGACGTACAACTACACGCTGGCGGGCGCTCTGATCGATTCGTCGAACGTCGCCCTGTCGAAGTTCGGCACGATGGTTAGCCCGGACGTGCGCTACGACTACCTGCAGCGTTTCGGCGTCGGAACGCCCACGGTGGGCTTCCCGAGCGAGTCGGCCGGCGTGCTGCATCCGACGAGCGAATGGGACGATCGGTCGATCTACACCACGACGTTCGGGCAGCACTTCTCCGTGACCGCGCCGCAGGTGGCCGGGGCGTACCAGGCCATCGCGAACGGCGGCGAGAAGATCGGCCTGTCGCTGATCGAGTCGTGCACCGACGCCGACGGCACCGTGCACAAGGCGCCGGAAGCCGAGCGCGAGCAGATCATCAAGCCCGAGACGGCGGCAGAACTGACCCGCATGCTCGAGAACGTCGCCGTGCAGGGCGGCAACGCCGAGCGGATCCAGGTTCCCGGCTATCGCGTGACGAGCAAGACGGGCACCGCGGAGATCTCGGACGGGCACGGCGGCCTCAAGCGCGGCGTGTACTACACGAGCATGGTGGGCTTCGCCCCGGTCGACGACCCTCAGTACGTCGTGATCGTCACCCTCGACCAGCCGACTAGAGTTACTTCGTCGGCGGCAACCGCATCCGCCTTCCAGAAGGCCATGACGCAGGTCATGAAGACGTACCGCGTGATGCCCTCGTCCACCCCGATGGACGCCCTTCTTCCCAAGTTCGACTAGTCGGCTTCCGCCGCGCCTGGAGACCACATGATCGCCCTGTCGCTCGCCGAGATCACCGCCGTCCTCGGCGGTGAGCTGCGTCTGGCCGGAACCGACACCGTCGACACCCTCGTCGACGGCGTCGTCGACACCGATTCGCGGACGATGACGACGGGCTCGATCTTCGTCGCCAAGCCGGGCGCGGAGACCGACGGACACCGGTTCGTGGGGGCGGCGGTGAAGGCGGGTGCAGCGCTCGCGATCGTCGAGCACCCCGTCGACGAGCCGGTGACGCAGATCGTCGTCGACAGCGCCGTGGCCGCCCTCGCCGATCTCGCGCGGGAGGTCGTCGCCAGGGTGCGTGCCGGCGGGAACCTGCAGATCGTCGGCATCACGGGCTCCAACGGGAAGACGACGACGAAGAACTTCCTGGCCCGGATCCTCTCGGACGAGGGGCCAACCGTCGCGCCCATCAACTCCTACAACAACGAGGTCGGCGCGCCCGTCACGATGCTGCGCGTCACCCACGACACGCGCTATCTCGTGAGCGAGTTCGGCGCGGATGCGCCAGGGAGCATCGCACGCCTCGCGGGACTGGTCCACCCGGACATCGCGGTCGTCCTCATGGTCGGCCTGGCGCACGCGGGAGGTTTCGGCGGCATCGAGGCGACGGCGAAGGCGAAGTCCGAGCTCGTCGCCGCCGCACGCGAGGGCGGTACGGCCGTGCTCAACCTCGACGACCCGCGCGTTGCGGCCATGGCCGAGCTCGCTCGCTCGCGGGGCATGACCGTGGTCGGCTTCGGCCAGACAGCGGCCGCCCAGGTGCGCGCCTCCGACATCGCGGTCTCGGCTTCCGGCACGACGTGCGTGATCGAGGCGGACGGCGAGAGGACGCCGCTGCACCTGCGCGTGCTCGGCGCCCACCACGTCAACAACGCCCTCGCTGCGATCGCCGCGGCCGGTGTGCTGGGCGTGCCGGCATCCGACGCCGTCTCCCGGCTGGAGACGCTCGACATCGCCGAGCGCTGGCGCATGCAGCCTCTGGGGAACGACCGCGTGCGCATCATCAACGACGCGTACAACGCGAGCCCCGACTCCATGGCGGCCGCGCTGCGCACGCTCGCCCAGATCACCGGGCCGGGGGAGCGCACGGTCGCGGTGCTCGGAGCCATGAGCGAGCTCGGCGAGAACGCGGGCGAGGAGCACGATCGCATCGGCCTGCTCGCCGTGCGCCTGAACATCCAGCGCATCGTCGTCGTCGGCGCTGAGGCCCGCCGTCTCTACCTCGCCGCCGTCGGCGAGGGCTCGTGGGACGGCGAGGCCGTGCACCTTCCTGATCAGGACGCCGCGTTCGAGTACCTCCGCACCGAACTGCGCGACGGAGACCGCGTGCTGGTCAAGTCGTCCAACTCCGTGGGGCTCAGGCATCTCGGCGATCGTCTGGGAGAATTGTTCTCGTGAGGTCCCTCATCATGGCGGCGGCCATCTCGCTCGCCTTCACCCTGTTCCTGACCCCCGTCTTCCTGAGACTGTTCCGGAAGTGGGGCTGGGGGCAGGTGATCCGCACCCCCGAGGCGATCGAGAATCCCAGCCACGAGGCCAAACGAGGCACACCGACCATGGGCGGCGTGATCTTCATCGTCGGCACCATGATCGGCTACTTCACCGGCGTCTACGTCGGCGGCGGCACGCCGTCCCTGTCGGCCCTGCTGCTCATCTGGCTGATGGTGGGATTCGGGGCGGTCGGCTTCATCGACGACTACATGAAGGTGCGCAGCCAGCGCAGCCTCGGCTTGTCCGGATGGCGCAAGGTGCTGGGCCAGCTCCTGGTCATCGTGCCCTTCGGGATCGTCGCCCTGAACTTCCCCAACCGCTCGGGGCAGACGCCGGCATCCGGCGCGGTCTCGCTGTTCCGCGACATCCCCTGGCTCAACTTCTTCTTCTTCGGCGCGATCATCGGCTGGATCCTCTACCTCGTCTGGATCTCGGTGATCGGCGTCGCCACCTCCAACAGCGTGAACCTGACCGACGGCCTCGACGGGCTCGCCGCGGGTGCCGGCGTGCTCGTGGTGTCGTCGTACGGGCTGATCGCGTTCCGCCAGTTCCAGCAGTCGTGCGTCGGCGAGTCGATCGAGAAGGCGGCGATCGGCGGATGCTACGAGGTGCGCGACCCGCTCGACCTCGCGGTCATCGCCGCGGCCTTCGCCGCGAGCCTCATCGGGTTCCTCTGGTGGAACGCCCCCAAGGCGAAGGTGTTCATGGGAGACGTCGGCTCCATGGCCATCGGAGGCGTCATCACCGCACTCGCGATCCTCACCCACACCGAACTGCTGCTCCTCGTCATCGCCGGTGTCTTCGTGCTCTCGTCCGGCTCGGTCATCCTGCAGCGGGCCTACTTCAAGGTCACGCGGGGGAAGCGCCTCTTCCTCATGAGCCCGTTCCATCACCACCTCGAGATGCGCGGCTGGTCAGAGGTGACGATCGTCGTGCGACTGTGGATCATCGCGGGTCTTCTGGCCGTGTCCGCGGTCGGGCTGTTCTACGTCGAGTGGCTGACCCGTGTCAGCTGACGCCCGTCTGGCCGGCCTCACCAGCTGGTACGCGGATTGGTCGGGCCTGCGCGTCGCGGTGCTCGGGCTGTCGATGACGGGGTTCTCCGTCGCCGACACCCTCACCGAGCTCGGTGCGGACGTGCTCGTGCTCAGCGAATCGGCCGCCGAGGAGTACGAGCGACTGGTGCCCGTGATCGGAGCCAGGCTCGAACTGGGGCCGCTCGACAGCGTCCCCGACGTCCTCTCCTCCTTCGCGCCGGAGGTCGTGATCGCGTCTCCCGGCTTTGCGCCGTCGCACCCCGTGATCCGGTGGGTGCAGGAATCGGGCATCGCCCTGTGGGGCGACGTCGAACTCGCCTGGCGCGTCCGCGACAAGGTCACGCGGGCGGATGGGACACCGGCCGACTGGGTGCTGATCACCGGCACCAACGGCAAGACGACGACCACGCAGCTCACCGCCACCCTCCTCGTCGAAGGGGGGCTGCGCGCCGCGCCGTGCGGCAACATCGGCGTGCCCGTGCTCGACGCCGTGCGCGACCCCGCAGGCTTCGACGTCCTCGTCGTCGAGCTCTCCAGTCATCAGCTCTGGTACGTCGGCCAGTCGCGTCTCGAGGGTCAGCTCGTGCCCTACTCGTCCGTGTGCCTGAACCTCGCCGACGACCACCTCGTGTGGCACGGCAGCGCGCAGGCATACCGTGATGCGAAGGCCCACGTGTATCGCAACACCACGGTGGCCTGCGTGTACAACAAGGCCGACGAAGCCACCATGCGCATGGTGGAGGAGGCGGACGTGGTCGAGGGGGCGCGCGCGATCGGCTTCGACCTCGGCGTTCCCGGCCCCAGCGACCTCGGCATCGTCGACGGGCTGCTCGTCGACCGTGCCTTCCTCGACGACCGCCGACGCAGCGCCCTGGAGCTCACGACGCTGCACGACCTCGAGGCGGCCGGGCTCGCGGCTCCCCACATCGTGCAGAACATCCTCGCGGCCAGCGCGCTCGCGCGCTCGCTCGACGTGGAGCCGGAGGCCATCCACGCGGCGCTGCAGAAGTTCCGGCTCGACGCCCACCGCATCCAGGTCGTGGCCCGCCACGCTGGCGTCACCTGGGTCGACGACTCGAAGGCCACCAACCCGCACGCGGCGGCCTCGTCACTTCGCGCCTATCCCGGTGCGGTGTGGATCGTCGGCGGCGATCTCAAGGGCGTCGACATCGCCGATCTCGTCGCGGATGTCGGCGCCACCGCGCGTGCCGCGGTGGTGATCGGCGTCGAGCGCGGAGAGGTCGTCGCGGCATTCGAGCGACACGCGCCGACGGTGCCGGTGTTCGAGGTGGAAGCTGGCGACACTGGACAGGTCATGACCCGCGTCGTGGAGATCGCGGCGGGGATCGCGGGCGACGAGGGCACGGTACTGCTGGCCCCGGCGGCGGCATCCTTCGACCAGTTCTCCGGGTACGCGGATCGAGGCCGCCGCTTCGCCGAAGCGGTGCGGGAATGGATAGACCGGGGGAGCGCCGATGACTCAGGTGGCTCGCACCCCGCGCTCTGAACCGGGACGCACGGGCACCGGCGGCCTGGCCGCTCGGGTCTCGCTCGGACGTCGCTTCACCCCGGTGTCGACCGAGTTCCTGATGATCGCGTCGACGGCGCTGCTGCTGACGGTGTTCGGACTCGTGATGGTGCTCTCGGCGACGAGTGCGACCGCCGTCGCCAACGGTGAGAGCCCGCTGGACGGTGCGCTGCGGCAGGCGATCTTCGCCGTGCTCGGCATCCCGCTGATGTTCCTCATCTCGCGTATCCCTATCCCCTTCCTGAAGAAGATGGCGTGGCCCGCGCTCTTCGGCGCTGTCGCGTTGCAGATGCTCGTGTTCACCCCGCTCGGCATCGACGACGCCGGCAACCGCAACTGGATCCGCATCGCGGGTTTCTCGCTGCAGCCGTCGGAGTTCATCAAGCTCGCCCTCGCCATCTGGATCGCCTACGTGCTGCTGCGCAAGCAGGCGATGCTGGGGACCTGGCACCAGGTGTTCATCCCCGTGGTGCCCGTCGGCGCTCTCGCGATCGGCACGGTGCTCGCCGGACGCGACCTCGGCACGGCGATGGTGCTCGTGATGGTGCTGCTCGGCTGCCTCTTCTTCTCGGGCGTGAAGCTGCGGCTGTTCATCATCCCCGTGCTGCTCGGCATCGTCGCCGTGATCGCGCTGGCCATCACGAGCCCCGACCGCATGCGGCGCATCACCGCCACCTGCGACGTCGTGACGTCCTCGTCGTACGAGGGCGACTGCTACCAGTCCATCCACGGCATCTGGGGCATGGCCTCCGGCGGCATCTTCGGAGTGGGCCTCGGAAACTCGCAGGAGAAGTACGGATGGCTCCCGGCGGCGGGTAACGACTTCATCTTCGCCATCGTCGGCGAAGAGCTCGGGCTCATCGGCTGTCTCGTCGTGCTCGCCCTGCTGATGTTCTTCACGGTCGGCGTCTTCCACATCATCCGCAAGACCGACGACCCCTTCGTGCGGGTGGCGGCCGGCGGCATCGTGGTGTGGATCGTCGGTCAGGCGGTGCTCAACATCGGCGTCGTGATCGGCGTCTTCCCGGTGATGGGCGTGCCGCTCCCGTTCATGTCGCAGGGGGGCACGGCACTGCTCGCCGTGCTGATCGCCTGCGGCGTGCTGCTCGCCTTCGCGCGCACCGTGCCCTCGGCCCAGACACGGCTGGCCGAGCCGCAGCCGGCGGGGCGGGGACTCTCGGCGGGGCGGGGTAAGGTCACACGGTGACCACGTACCTGCTCGCCGGCGGAGGAACCGCCGGCCATGTGAACCCCCTGCTCGCCGTCGCCGACGCACTGCGCGTGCGGGACGCCGACGCCACCGTCCTCGTGCTCGGCACGGCCGAGGGACTCGAGTCGCGGCTCGTCCCCGCGCGGGGCTACGAGCTTCTCATCGTCGCGAAGGTCCCGTTCCCCCGTCGACCGAACAGGGCCGCGGCGGCCTTTCCCCTGCGATTCCGCCGAGCGGTCGCTCAGGTGCGCGAGTACATCAGGGCGCGCGGCGTCGACGTGGTCGTCGGGTTCGGCGGGTACGCCTCGGCGCCGGCATACGTGGCGGCTCGCCGTGAGGGCGTGCCCTTCGTCGTGCACGAGGCCAACGCCAAGCCGGGCCTGGCGAACGTGCTGGGGGCCCGCAGGGCGGCGGCCACCGGTGTCGCTTTCGAGGGCACGCCGCTGCGCGGGGGCGAGGTGGTCGGAATGCCTCTTCGCACGGAGGTGGTCGAGCTCGACCGCGCGGCGGCGCGCGCCGAGGCCGCGGAGCACTTCGGACTCGATGCGCAGCGACCGGTCCTGCTCGTGTTCGGCGGCTCGCTCGGTGCACAGCGACTGAACGACGCGTTCTCCGGCGCCTGGCAGGACGTGCTGGATGCCGGCTGGCAGCTGCTGCACGTCACGGGGGAGCGCAGCACCCTCGCCGATCCCGGAGTCGCGGGCTACGCTCTTCGGCGCTACGTCGACCGCATGGACCTCGCGTTCGCCCTCGCCGACCTCATCGTGTCGCGGTCGGGTGCGGCGACGGTGAGCGAGGTGAGCGCCCTCGGCATCCCCGCCCTGTACGTGCCCTACTCCGTCGGCAACGGCGAACAGCGCCTCAACGCGGCGTCCGCCGTCGCGGCCGGGGCCGCGCAGCTCCTCGACGACGCCGGTTTCGACGCCGACGCGGTGCGCCGCGTCGTGGTGCCACTGCTGGGCGACCCCGACCGCATCGCGCGCATGGCCGCAGCGGCGGAACGTGTCGGCACGCGCAGCGGCACCGACAACGTCGTCGCACTCATCGATCGGGCGCTGGACCGGCGCCGCGGCTGAGCCTTCGCGGCCGCCCACGAACGTAGACTGAGGAAGACATGATCAGACCCGACCTCTCGCTCCCGATCCCCGAGACGATCTCCGCCGCGCACTTCATCGGCATCGGCGGCTCGGGCATGAGCGGCCTCGCCCGCATGTTCCTCGACGCCGGCATCCGGGTCTCCGGCAGCGACCGGGCCGACAGCGCCGCGCTGCGAGCCCTCGAAGCCGCGGGGGCGACCGTGTACGTCGGGCACGACGCCGCGCATCTGGGCGACGCCGACACCGTGGTGCACACGGGCGCGATCTGGCCGGAGAACCCGGAGTTCGTGCTGGCCAAGGAGAAGGGGCTGCACGTCATCCACCGCTCTCAGGCCCTGCACTGGCTGATCGGCTCGCGCCGGCTCGTGTCGGTGGCGGGCGCCCACGGCAAGACGACGTCGACGGGCATGATCGTCACGGCCCTGCAGGCGCTCGACGCCGATCCCAGCTTCGTCAACGGGGGAGTGATCGAGCAGCTCGGACTCTCCAGCTCCACGGGATCGGGCGAGCTGTTCGTGATCGAGGCCGACGAGTCCGACGGGACGTTCCTCCTCGACGACACGGCGGTGGCGCTGGTCACCAACGTCGATCCCGACCACCTCGATCACTACGGCTCCGACGAGGCCTTCCACGACGCGTTCGTGCGCTTCGCGGATGCCGCGCGCGAGGCCGTCGTCATCTCGAGCGACGATCCCGGTGCCGTACGGGTGCGCTCCGGCGTCTCGCACCCCCGCGTGCTCACCTTCGGCCTCGCCGACGACGCCGACGTCCGCATCTCCGACATCGTCACCGCGGGGCCGGTGGCCGCGACGCTCGAGCACGCCGGGGAGAACGTACGGATGCAGCTCGCCGTTCACGGGGTGCACAACGCCGTGAACGCCGCGGGTGCGGTGACCGTGCTGATCGCGCTGGGCTTCGGGCTCGAGGAGTCGGTGCGGGCGGTCGAGGGCTTCGCCGGGACCGTGCGTCGGCTCGAGCGGCATGGAGCCGAGCGCGGGGTCACCGTCTACGACGACTATTCGCACCACCCCACCGAGGTGCGGGCTGCGCTCGAGGCCATGCGCTCCATCGCGGGCTCCGGCCGGGTCATCGCGATCCAGCAGCCCCACACGTACTCGCGCACGCAGCACATGTACCAGGAGTTCGCCGACGTGCTCGAGGAGCTCGCCGACCACACCGTCATGCTCGACGTCTACGGTGCGCGCGAGGACCCGGTCCCCGGCGTGACGGGGGAGCTGGTGAGCGGCGCCTTCCGCGACCCCTCGCGCGTGCACTACGTCGTCGACTGGCAGGAGGCCGCCGACTACACCGCGAGCGTGGCACGCGACGGCGACGTCGTCGTCACCCTCGGGTGCGGCAACGTCTACCAGATCATCCCGCAGGTGCTCGAGTCGCTGCGGACGTCCGGGGCCTGACCCGTGCGCCGGCCCGCTCCGCTTCCATCCGACCGGGGGACCGACGCTCCTGAGCAGCCGTCGCGGCGCCGATCGCCCGAGCGGTCCGGTGAAGCCCGTGTCGACCGCGACATCCCGAGAATCGCGGCCCCCGCCGCCGACGTCGCCGCGGGCCCCGTCGCCGATGCCGATGCGGGCGTGGTCTCCGATGCCGATGCGGGCGCGGTCTCCGA
>Ga0164243_10007883_pt1 | contig 15823 bp, 14 predicted proteins | sample OricompcompostOP_FD_108781 | JGI IMG/M metagenome (GOLD analysis project Ga0164243, IMG submission 108781) | Organic Plus compost microbial communities from Emeryville, California, USA - Original compost - Organic plus compost (OP) | ecosystem: Engineered > Solid waste > Mixed feedstock >...
CCGGGGCAAGCGCCTGTCCGGTGCCGGCCTCGGTGGCCCGGACGAACAACAGCACGGCCCTGACCGGCGACGGCGCGCTGAGCACCACAGCAGCACCATGCTCACCGCCACCAGTGACGGCGTACGGCAGGAGCCCTGCCGGACGACCGCTGCCTGCGTGCCCAGAAACCCGACACCGCGGCAACCAGGGCAGCCCGTCCCACCCCGGCCGTCACCCCTGGGCGTCTCCATTGCGGCTGCGGCTGCCGGGTCCCGTGTGCGGACGCCTGTCCGTCGTTGCAGCCGGCAGGACCCGGGCGCTCGGCGTCGGTGGCCGGCGGCCCTAGCAGAACCTGTGGAGAAATGACGAGGGAGTTCGCCGGGCGGCGGGGACCGGGCAGGCCGGAGGGAACGCCGCACCGGTCCCGTGCGTCCTTACAGCCGCAACGAGGGGCGCGAGCCCCTGCAGCCCCCGAACAAACCGTGAGTACCACATGAACGCGTCCCCTGCCACCGCCTCACTGCCCGGAACGAGCGCAAGAGTCTGGGCCTGTGCCACGGCTTCGGCCGTGGCCGGAGGACTTCTTCTCGGTGTCCTGACCAACCTGGCTCAGGGCTGGCTTCCCGGAGCCTGGAATCAGATCGCCAACTCCGGAGCGGTCTGGTGCGTCGCCGCGTTCACCGCAGGCGCCCTGGTGGCCCGTCACGCCGGTCTGCCCGCAGCCACCGTCGCGGGCCTGTGCGCCGAGTCGGGTCTCGTCGTCGGCTACTACGGCTATGCGGAGGTCGCACGCGGCGGCATGGGCTCTGTGCTCGCTCCCCTCGTCTGGCTCGGCATGGCATGCGTCGCCGGCCCCCTCTTCGGGGTGGCGGGCTCCTGGTGGCGATGCAGCAGCACCCCGCGCCGCCGCATCATCGGCCTGGCCGCCCTTGCAGGCGTTTTCGGCATGGAGGGCATCCACTACGCCTTCATCCTGCACTATGCCCCCCCAGGCATGGGCCTGCCTCGCCGTCGCGGTCGCCGTGCCGCTGCTCATGGGCCACACCCTCAGGCAACGCGCATGGTCTCTCCTGGCCGCCGTCGTCTTCTCGCTGCTGGCCTACCTCGTCTTCATACAGTTGATCCTGACTACTGTCCTCGGCTGACCGTGCGCACACCCGGTACGCACGTGTGCCGGGTGAACGCTGTGCCGTGCGGCAGGCCCGGCGGGGACTGTCAGTGGCAGGGCAGATGATGTCCTCATGACCCTGCTACCGGCCACTGTTCCCGCGTCCCTGCTGAGTGTCCACCGCCTCGACCCCGCGAGCGCAGGGTGGGGTTTCCGGGTCGACCACGCCGTGGCGACGGCAGCCGGCGAGACGTATGTGCTCAGCGGCCTGCGCCGCTGCCGCGCGCACGCGGACGGCTCGGCCGACCCGGCCGAGCAGGACTTCGGCTACCAGCTGATCACCCGCTGCACCACCGACGGAACACCGACCGCCTGCGCCGTGTTCGGACAGGCGGTGCCGGGCGGTGCCCCGTCGGTCCTACCGGAGTCCTCCGAGGCGACCCTGGCCGTTCTCCCGGACGGCGCCATCGCCGTCAGCTCCCCGCCCGGCAGCACCCACCTGCTGTCCCCGGACCTCGACGAGGTCCTCGTCTCCTGGCCGATGCCCTGGAGCTTGACGAGGCAAGAGGACTGCCGGGAGGACCTGTTCGCCGCGTCGATCGCCGTGACTCCCGCGGGCCGGCTGCTGTGCATGGTCTCCGAGTACGGGATCAGCAATTGGGCCGGCGCCCGCCCCAACATCGTCGCCGTGTCCGGACCCGGCACCACCCTCGGCACGGGCCACAAGCCCGTACTGCACGCCGTCGCCACCCTGGACGCGCGTACCGACCGCCAGGGCGACGCCGACCGTCACACGCACGTCCGGTACGGCGACGCGCCGGTGTGGCGCGGCAACCGGCCCTCGCCCTCGCTGACGCAGGCCCTGTCGGAGCTCACCGGGACCAGCGGAAGCCTGCACGGCTACCTCGACTCCTCGATGAGCCGCCCGGCAGCGCTCGGCGACGACCTGTTCGTCGTCCCGGTCTTCGGCGCCATGTACCGCTCGGGCAACCGGGGTCAGGAGTTCAGCTTCGCCCTGGTCGACGACGGCGGGGGGCTGCGGGGCCGCCTGGGCGGCCTGCACCGTTACGAGGACAGCCCGTTCACCGGTCTGAATTTCACCGTGGTCGCCGACCCGTACCGCGGCCGCGCCTTCCACCTCAACCGTTACGGCCTGTACGCCTGGACCGCCGACGGGGTGCTGCGGGCCCGGATACCGACTGCGGACAAGCCGTTCAAGCCCCTCGTCCACTTCAAGCTGCTGGAGTGCAGCCCCGCCGGCGAGCTGCTCCTCGCCCACCGCAAGCAGCACCTGGTGCTGCGCGTACCGGTGCCTCAGGACCTCGACGGACTGGCGCCGGCGGTGGAGGCCGCGCTGAAGAGCTACGGGCGTGAGCGCACCGCGCTGAAGAAGCGGTACGCCCCGGTGAACTGGCTCTGGCCGGACAGCTCGGCCGTGGTCGGCCACCTGTGATTCCCGCCGAACACCGTCGGCGTCGCCGCCTGCCGCGACCGCGGCACCTCGGCCCGTCGAGCGGCGCCGCGCATCCCACCGCCCTCTCCCGCGCCGGCACCGGTTGCGTATCCGCAAGCGGGGCACATGCGGACCTCAGACGTCCGTTCGAGTCGCCGTGTGCGGAGGAGCTGACATGCCCGCTCAGGAGCGGTAGGCGGTGAGCAGGGTGCGCGAGCCCCGGTCATGGTCGCAGGCGGTCGGCACCGAGTCGGGGTCGGACAGGTGTCTTCGAGCAGCCCGCTGCTACAGCTCGAACTCGACGTGCTCGACGTCGGTGAAGCGGACCTCCTCCAGGCTGCCCGCGCGACGGCCGTCGTCCTGGAAGTAGATCTCCTTCAGGCCCTCGGCGGCGATCTGCTGCAACTGCCGCTCCCCCGCCCCGGCCTCCTGGGCGTCGAACAGGCGGGCGGCCCAGCGGGGCGGGAGGGCGACGGTCAGGTGGCGGAGGCGGGCGTCGTCGGTGGTGCCGATGGGGGCGGTGTAGCCGATGCGGGCGCGGGTGTCGATGACGATCCCGCCGGTGGTGGCCGCCTGCTGCCGGGCGCGTGCCCGCACCCGCGGCTGCCAGCGCGCGGTGACTTCGCGTTCCAGGCGGGCGGCGAGGTCGGGGCGGGGTGTGCGGATCTGGTCCTTGACGTAGCGTTCGACGGTGCGCCGGGAGACGCCGAGCAGTTCGGCGACCGCCCGGGTGCCCTTCAGCTGCCGGACCAGGTAGCGCATCTGCGCCGGTGCACTCTTGGGCACAGGACGGGTGAACGCCTTGCGTACGGCGGCGTCCAGGCCGTCGTCGAACAGGCCCATCGTCAGCCTCTCCTACTCTCCGCTGTCGGCGTCGGTGACGGTGCCGTCCTTGATGTAGCGGGCGAGGTTGAGTTCCGGCGCGTCGAAGCGCTCGCGGACCTCTTCGCCCCACAGGACGGTCTGAGTGCCTTCGTGTTTGACCAGGCCGGGGTTGACGCCGAGCTTGAACCCGCCGGGTACCGGCGCGCCGCCCGGGTGGAGGAGGTCCAGCGGGGTGGGGCTGTCGCAGGCGTAGACGACGCAGTCGGACAGGATCGCGACCGGGTACTGTCCGGTGGCCGCGGCGTGTTTGAGGATCTTGCGGTGCAGGTTGATCCGGGTGCGGGAGATGACGGCCGCGCGGATGTCCGGGCGCCAGGTGGGCCGGGACAGGGCGCGCCACGGACGGCCGGGCCGCCATCCCTCGCCGCGGGGGCGTTCGCGCAGTTTGCCGATGCCGCCCTTGACCGTGGCCTTGATCGCGGAGACGACGAGGGCCAGTTCCGGGTCGCGGTCCTGGTAGCGGTCCATCGCGGTGAGGAAGTCGGCCGGGTCCATGTCGGCGCGGATGCCGAGGTCGGCCATCGTGGCGAGATAGGCGTCGCGCAGCCGCTGGTACCAGGCGTCCAGGTAGCGGCCGTGGTCGTGGCGGACGTAGGCCTCGATCGGGCGGACCTCGTAGCCCAGCTCGACCGCGTAGGCGACGGTCGGGGTGGCATACCAGGCGGGGCCCGCGGGGCGGTCTCCCTTCGGGGTGAACGGGGAGGGCAGCAGGGAGCCGTCCAGTTCCGCCCACTGCTTGCCGATCTTCACCTTCGACAGGTCGACGTGGGAGAGGTCGACCAGCCAGGAGCCGGGCAGTTTCGGGTCGAACTCCGGGTTCTTCACGTGCGTGGGGGCACCGAGGCCGACGGTCAGACCGTTGGCACCGGCGGCGAAGGCCAGATTGACGTCGATGCCCACCAGGTGGCGGTGTCGGCATTCGTCGTCGGTCATCGGCCGTGCCCAGTCGTAGGCCTCCTCGAACAGCTTCTCCGACGGGCCGCGGACGTGGAAGCGCGGCAGGTGCGCCAGGAGCGGATGGCCGTCGGGGGCCTCGCACGGCGCCGGGTCGACCGGTTCCGTGCCCAGGCTGCCGGGGTTGTGCTCGGAGTGCCGTCTGCCGTCGGCGTCCGGCCGGGAGGCGCGGGTCGGAGGGTGCAGCGCGGTCATCAGTTCCAGGCCCGTCACCGCGGTCGAGCCGCACGGGGTCATCACCCGGGACGCGTACACGCCCAGCACGCGGGCGAGTTCGGCCGGTGGCAGCTGTGCGGCATGGCCCCAGTGGCGGGCGTCGAGTGCGTGCCAGGAGGGGATGCACAGCTGCACGCACTGCCGCTGTGCGCCCGTGGCCGGCCGGTAGATCCTGGCCCACGGCCCGAACCCGCGCTTCGTCAGCTTCCAGTCCGCACGGGCCAGCTGCTTGACCACCTTGTGGTCGTCGGGAAGGCGCCCGGCAAGCCGCTGCTCGTCCGTCAGCACGACCGGCAGGCCGTAGTACCGCAAGGCGGCCTCGGTGAGCACGAGCAGAGGGTCGGCATCCTTGCCCGCCCCGGACAGTCTCGGCTGCCCGAGCCGGGCGTCCTTCAGGGCCCAGTCGACAAGAGCCGGCAGGGTCCTGGCGGGCACGTCCAGGATCAGGCCGCCGGTGCAGCAGGCCAGCACGGTGCCGTCGGTGCCGGCGTCGACGACGGCGAGCGGGCCGTTGACGAACCGCGGATCCGTGCCCTCCGCCGGGGTGGCGGCCGGGGCCGGGGCCGCCTGCGCACGCGGGCGGCGCGGCGCGGGCGGCCTGCCGGTGGTGCACTGCGGGCGGGTGCCGGAGGCCGCAGCGGCTTCCGAAGCCGGGCCAGGAGCCGTAGGCGGGGCAGGAACGGGGGTCTGGGGGGTGCCGGCCGGGGTCGCGGGGGCGGGGCCCTGTTCCCCCGGTGCGGTCTGCGGCCCGGCGGGGACGGCGGGTGCCGGCGCCGATGGGACCTGTGCCGGTGGCGCAGGGGCGGGGTAGAGCTCGGCGAGCTTGTTCAGCAGCCGCGCGTACGCCTCCCGCTCCGGACCGCGCGGCTCCGTGGGCTTCTTCAGCGACTCCCAGGCGGACACCGTGGCCCGGCGCACCTTCAGCGCGGAAGCCACCTCCTCCAAAGTCAGCCCGTGAGCCTGCCGCAGCCGTTTACGCTCCGCAGCAGGCGGCAACGGCGAGCGAGACGCGACCAGCGCATCGACCGCATCGAACAACTCCGACATCCCACACCTCCCGGCCAACACCCTATCCCCCGGACACGCACACCTGGCGTGCATGCACCGTACAAGCCACGCACAAGGCGTGCCGGTGGCCGCGGGTGCAACCGGCACCCGCCAGAGCCTGGGGGCGGGGCGGAGAGGGTGACCGGCAGCATGGCGAGCCGCCCGGTACCGAGGCGCCGGAGTGTCGGAGTGCCGGAGCGCCCAGCTGTCCGGAGCGGGCCAGGTGCTGTCGAACGGCAGTCCCGGAGGGTGGATCCCGGCGGTAGGGACGACGTCGCCCGACGGATGCCAGTCCTTGAGCCAGGTGACGTACCGGCCGTGGTCGGTCAAGCAGCTGACGGCAGCGACGACAGGCCGTGCCTTGCCCGTGCCCTGGACGGTGGCGACGCTCTCGGAACGTGACATGTCCGGCGCCACGAGAGCAAGCGTCAGCAGTGGCCCGCACGCAACGTGCCGTGTGCGTCCTCAACACGTCCGTCGACGTCGTCGCCGCCTCGGCAACCGCAGGAGAGAGCTCGTGCGCCGAGCGAGCCGGCCCGAACGGCCCGTCACCTCCCAGGCCCCCACGACCCAGTAGACCATGAACCCCGTCCACAGGATCGCGATGCCCCATGCCACAGGGTGTCCGCCGAACAGCGCCAGGCTACCGATGCCTCCGACGCCGAAGGCCACCATCGGCCATCCCCAGTTCGGGAACGCGAAGAGGTCGGAGAGCCGTCCGCTGACCGCTCCCCAGACTCCCACCAGCAGGCCCAGGAAGCTCAGCGCGATCCCCACCAGGACGCTGGTTTGTGAGGACGGTGGGTAAGAGTGGTCGCGGCCACGTACCTCCACCCCCACGACCTCGCCGCGCCACAGACGGACTTCGGCGCGGTCGCCCTTCTTGGCCTGGTCGTACATGTGCGACGGCACTCTCAGCCAGTCCGCCCCGTCGGGCCACTCGACCTTGATCTCGTAGTACGTCGTGCACGTCCTACCACCGTCGTGACTCGTGCCGTTGGAGGTGCATTCCCAGCTCGTCCAGCGGTCGAGCACCATGCCGGTCTCGAGCCGCACGCACGCCACGCTGTCGTTTCCGTTCCCTCCCCGGTCCCCGACGTCGCAGACCGGCGCGTCGCGGTACGCCATGGTCGCCCTGTATCCATCGGCGACCTGCTGACCGCAGAGAAAAACTGCCCACCCGATCACCAGGACGACCAGCCCGCGCATCCAGACGGGCAGCCGTCCCTTGTACCAGTCCCGCTTGCACCCCGTTGCCTTCACTGAGCGGTGATTCCCCGGGAATTGCGCCTGCTATCCCCGTGGGAAGGTGTCGTGGAGGTTCGGCCTGTGACTCTCGCCGCCGCGGGGGAACCGCGGGCTGGGAGAAAGGATTCAATCAGGGACTTCATGGCCGGCGGCTGCGACCTGGGCCACCCTCTCCGGCCGACGAAAACGGCACGTGCCCGCTGTCGCACACATCGTCCGCGGGACAGGGAGCGGAACCACTGCCGCCGCCCAATTTCACCTCCATGCCACCCGAATCAGAGCATTGTCCTTTACCTCCGCATTACTCAACCGGGGATTTTCGGTCACACCGGCCGAATGGGCCCCGGTCGTCTTTCGGACGTCAGCTGCCTGAACGACGGAACGGGAGTCGAGCACCGAACGATTCGCGCCACCGTCGGGAGGGCTGCGGCACCGAGCAGGTCTTGTGTGCCGCGAAGGCGTGCTGTTCTCTCTTACGTCGAAACCCGCCCGGGTTCGTCAGCCGGGTGGTGCCCGGCCCATGGGGAGGGGAGGTGCTGACGATGCAGGAGACCGTGGAGATCCCCCAGGAGGAGGAGACCGTGGCCGACGCGTGGGTGGCCACCTGATCCTTCACGTCGCGGGACGGGCGGGCATCCGACCGTCCCGCGATGTCAGCCCGCACCCCGCATCATTTCCGGCCACCGCGCCGGATCCGTCGTCGCTGCTGAGGAGTTGTGGATCGTGCAGTTGTCCCTGGGGCCCGCCACGAGCGTTGCGGCGACCGACGAACTGAGGTTCATCGAACGTGACGGCAAGACCCTGGTGGTGGCGCCGGGCACCGCCGGCTGGACGGTCACCGACGACGCCGGCACGCTCGGTCTGCTGCACCGCGTGAACGGTGCACGTCCTCTGCCGCTCGGCGAGATCGAACGAAGCGTGCCCCGGGACTGCGTGATGGAGCTGTTCCGGCGCGGGCTCCTGTCGCTGGACGGCATCGCCTACGGTACGTCCAGCAGCCGCAGCGAGAGTCTGCAGATCGTCGCGCCGAAGTCGGCGCACAACACGTACCCGGTGCTGGCCGTCTTCCATGTCCACAACTGGTGCAACCTGGCCTGCACCTACTGCTACACCATCGACGACGGCGTACCCCCGGAGCGGCTCACGCGGGAGCACATGTGCAAGGCGGTCGACGACATGGTGCGGCTGCCCACCGCCTTCACCGGTTTCGAGTTCCACGGCGGCGAGCCGACGATGGCGATGCCGGACATCGAGGCGGTGACCCGGTACGCCGAGGAGGTCTATGCGAAGGCGGGCAAGCGGGCCGCCTTCTCCATCCAGACCAACGGCTACTACCTGAGCGAGAAGATCTGCGACTTCCTCGCCGAGCACCGTTTCTCCGTCCGGGTGTCGCTGGACGGCACCGAGGAGACCCACGACGAGTTCCGGGTGGACCGCGGAGGAAAGGGCTCGTACCGGGGTGTCGTCTCCGGGATCCGGCGGCTGCAGGACCGCGGGGTGCCCGTGCACGCCGTCTGCGTCGTGCACATCGGCAACACCGATCGCATCGTTGAGATGTACGACTCGATGGCCGCCCTCGGTGTGCAGAGCATCCGTTTCCTGCCGGTGTTCAAGACCGGCAAGGCGGACGAGAAGGACTGGTTGACCGGCGACCGGTACTTCGAGGCCTATCTCCGCGTGGTGAAACACGTCGCTGCCCTCGGCCGTCGCGGAGAGCCGGTCGTGCCGCTCGCCAATCTCATCGCCGGGGAACTGGGGTCGCTGCGTTCGTTCCGTCGTGAGTACATGTGCATGCGCAATCCCTGCGGCGCCGGCGTCAATATGATCACCGTGGACGTCAACGGTGATCTGTACCCGTGCGAGGAGATGGTCGGCAAGCCCGAGTTCGTCATCGGCAACCTGGCGGACACCTCGGTGCGTGAGGCCATCGACACCAGCCCGGTGGTGCAGAAGCTGCGCGAGCGACATGTCGAGGAGATCCCTGAATGCTCCCGCTGCACCTGGAAGCAGCTGTGCCACGGCGGATGCGTGCACAAGAGCTACACCCACTTCAAGCGACTGGACCGCGAGTCGGAGCACTGCTCCTACTACAAGCGGATCTACGAGGAACTGATCTGGCTGGAGCAGGCGGAGCCCGGCAGCTGGGACGCGCTGAGCCCCGCGGGACGGTGAGATGACCGGTATGACCTCCGACCGTCTGCCGGACCGGCGGTGGCCGCGCGGCTACCGCCGTCTGCTCGCCGCCCGGGTGCTGCTGCGCAGTTACTTCTTCGTCCCGTTCATCGTCCTGTATGCGCGGGACATCGGGGTGTCATTGGGCACCCTGCTCGCTGTCGAGGCGTTCTTCTCCGCGCTGGTCGTGGTCGTGGACGTGCCCGTGGGCGTGATCGCCGACCGGATCGGCCCCCGGCAGGCGCTGATCATCGGCGCGAGCGCCGAGGCGGCGGCGGCACTGCTGCTCGCCCTCACGGCGCACCCTGCTGTGTTCTGGTCGGTGCAGCCGCTGTTCGCGCTGGCGCTGGCGCTGACCCAGGGTGCCGACTCCGGTCTGGCCGGGGCGCTGTTGCGCGAGGGCGGGCAGCCGGAACGGTTCGAACGCGCCGAACGGATCCTGCAGTCCTCCAGTCTGGGCTGGAACGCGGCCGTGTTCGCGCTGGCCAGCCTGCTGTCCCTGAAGGGTTTCGCGACCACGTTCCTGGCCACCGCAGTGGTGCAGTTGTTCGCCGTGGTGCTGCTGTGCACGCTGCCGGACGCGCGGACCTCCTTCGCCGACGCCGCGGACCGGCTCACTCCTCGCACGTGGCTGCGGCGTCTGCGCGCCGCGCTGCAGGAGTCACGGTCGCTGCGGCTGGATCTGCTGGCGATGGTGCTGACCGGCACCGCGTTCTCCGTCCTGCTCTATCTGGTGCCCGCCTACCTGGTCGCGTCCGGGATCGACGAGCATCTGACGGGCGCGGCGACGGCGGTGATCTCCCTGGCCGCGGCCGGCGTCGGCTATCTGCTGCCCGGCTCGTGGAACCTGCGGATCACGGTGGTGCTGGCAGCGGTCGGCGCCTTGCTGTTCGTCCTGCCGTATGCGGCGGCCGCCCTGCTGGCGGGTGTGCTGGTGCAGGCAGGGCAGGCCCGCCTGGTGCCGCGGTTCCGTGCCCAGACCATGGCCGATCTGGGCAGCTGGGGTGAGGCGAGCGCCATGAGCGTGGTCACCACCACCGCCAGCGTCGGATTCGCCGTGCTGGCCCCCGTGCTCGGGCTGCTCACCGACACGCTTCGCCCGACGGGGCTGGCCGTGCTGTGCACGGTGCTGCTGCTCGGGGCCGGGATCACCATGACGGAACGGCTTCACCGGGGCGACGGGCCCGAAGTGGCCGCCCGGAGGAAAGAAGACCGCATGACCGCCGAGGAGGCCGCGTGACCGACACTTCCTTGTGGTCCCTGCACGGAACCCGAGTTCTGCTCACCGGCGCGGCGGGCACCGTCGGCCGGTCCGCGGCCGCCGCGCTCACCGCGGCCGGGGCCGAGGTGCTGGGCGTGGACCGCAACGAGCAGCCGCTGAAGGACCTGCAGGCGGCCGGCTCGCTCGCCGACTTCGTCACCGGTGACCTCGCAGACCCGGAGTTCTGCGAGGAGGCCGCCCTGCACTGGCCGGAGGTCGACGTCCTCATCAACAACGTCGGGGCCGGCTGCTCCAAGACGCTCGCCGACACCGGCGACGATGTCCTCGACGCGATGCTCGACACCAACCTGCGTCCTGCGGCCCGCCTGTGCCGGCTGCTCGCCCCGCGCATGGGACGCCGCGGACACGGGAAGATCATCAACGTGTCGACGGTGCTCGCCCTGCACCCGGTGCCGACGGTCGCCGCCTACAGCGCCTCCAAGGCCGCGCTGATCGGGTTCACCCGCAGCATCGCTCTGGAGTATGCGCCACGCCACGTGCAGGCGAACGTGCTGGCTCCCGGCTACCTGGAAGGGCCGAAGAACGCGGACTACTTCGCCTCCGAGGTCGGCCGGGCGTTCACCAAGCGGTTCATGCCCCATGGCAGCGTCGGCCGCGCGGACGCGCTCGACGGCCCGCTGATCTTCCTGTCCTCGCGGATGTCCGATCATGTCACCGGGCACGTCCTGGTCGTCGACGGCGGGTACAGCATCTGGTGAGCACCGTCGGCAGACCCGGTCCGAGCGCGCCGACCGGTCCGGTCCCCTCCTACAGCTGGCCGGACGGCGACGACTTCACCGTGACGCAGTACGGCTCGGGCGGCCCCGGCATCGCGATCGGACTGCTGCCGCATGCCAACGAACCGCTCGGCAGCGCCGTCCTTCCCGTCGCCAAGAAGCTGGCCTCCCGGTTCGGGAGGCTGTGGCTGCTGGGGCCCATCGAGCCGCCCGAGCCGGACGCCCGGTTCCCGCTGCCGTGCGAACTGACCGAGTTTCTCGCCCTCGGGCGGCTGCCCGCCCTGCGGGACCAGGTCGAGTTCGCCCACGGGGCCGTCGTGCCGCACACCTCGGCCCAATGCCGCGCCGACACGCTGCGTCGCGCGGTGCGCGCGGCGGAGCCGTCCGCGCTGGTGCTGCTGCACAACGACCCCTTCGCCCGGTTCCCCTACCTGTATGCCGACCGGCCCCGCCCGTTCGCCGAGCGGCGGCTGCTGGAGACGGACGGCTTCCCCTCGGGCACCCTGGAACGGCCCGGCTGGACACGACGCATCGGCGCTCGCACCTACGCCTGGTTCCCGGCCGCCCGTCTCGGCGTCCACGGCCAGGAGGCCGCGGGCGTGTTCCTGCCGCGGGTGCTCGGCATCCCGGTGTTCACCCTTGAGCTCCCGATGTTCCGCTGGGACGGGGTTGAGCAGGCACGCCGGTCGATCCGGGAGGCGATGGGCGCCTGGATCGCCGACGGGTCCGGCGATCCGTCCGGGATGCTCACCACCGCTCACGAGCTGCTCGGCGGCAGGCGCGTGGAGATGGTGGATGCGGCCACCACTGCCGAGGTGATCGCCGCCTTCCTCGCCGGGGTCGTCGAGGAGGTGCACAGGGCGCAGCAGCTCGGTGTTCCTGCGGCAACCGGTGCGCGCGGGCCCCGCCGGCCGGGGTGATGCCGGAACCCGCCGTAGAACTGGCCGTGACGACGGCGAACCGCCCGGCGGGAGGGGAGCAGGCTCCTCCCGCCGGGCGGCGTCAGGTCGCAGCACCGGCCGGTCTCAGCCGAGAACCTCCTGGGTCACGACGATGTGCCCCTGGTCGGGGTTGAGCACACCGCCGAGCCGGCTGAACGCGCCGTCGGTCAGGTCCAGGCACTTGGGCGAGTCGGGCGTCTGCTGGAAGGTTCCGCGGTCGTTGATGCGGACGACCAGCGAGGCGCCGTTGGCGACGTTGGTGACCCGGACCAGGGTGCCGAACGGCAGCTGCGGGTCCCGGGTCAGGGAGGTGGCCGCGGTGTCGGCGTTGTTGTCGAACAGCTCACCGCTCGCGGTCAGGGCACCGGCAGGCTGGGGACCGTAGTGGGTGGCCCAGCAGGTTTCGGCGGCCTGGCTCGCGGGCGCGCTCTCGGCGGCGCCGGCCGGGGCCGCGACGGCCACCATCGCGCACACGGCGGCAGCCGCCGCACCGACGCGGACTGCGGGACGCATACGGCGCATGGGTTTCCTCGTCTCCTTGCTGTGGTGTGAGTGGAATCGGTTCGTGCGCACCCGATCGGGCGCGGCCGGCGCTGTCGTGCTCAGCCGGCAGAGCGGTAGGCGGCGCCCACCGTGGTGGCCGTCGCGCCGTCGTACAGGCCCGTGCCGTCGCCACGGCTGGTGGACAGGGTGAACCAGGCGTAGCGCTCCACGAAGGACTGCTGCTGGAGCATCGCGGTGGACTGCCGGACGAACTCGGCCTGCTGGTCCTGGCTGGGATAGCGCGCGGTACCGGTGGACCAGTCGATCAGGGCGTACTCGGTCAGCCAGATCGGCTTGTGGTACCGGTCGTACACGGCCTGGATGTACGACCGCAGCTGCTCGGTGGCGCGGGTCGGGTCGAAGTCGGCGCCGTACCAGTGCAGGGGGATGAAGTCGACGCGGTAGCCGCGTGCCTGGGCGCCCTGCATGAACTGGTCGAGCCAGCCGCCCGGGGTGTCGCCGCCGTAGGCGACGGCCGGTGCGCCGAGTCGCATCCCCGTGTCCTGCAGCCGGGGCCACAGGTCCAGTGCCTGCTGGACGGGCATGTCGGCCTGTCCGGGCAGGTCGGGTTCGTTGAAGCCGAGCAGGGTGGTGCCGCTTGCGCGGGCACGGGCGAGGTCGGCGTCGTTCACGGCACCGGAGCCCCAGATCATGGGGACGAACTCCACACCGGACGGGGTGGAGATGCCCTGCGGATCGGTGGCCCAGTCGTAGTACCAGCCGACCTGGGAGTCGCGCAGTGCGTCGGTGACGCCGTCGAAGTTCCAGGCGCTGACGCCCTTCTTCTTCACGTCGGTGACGCCCTGGGAGGTCGCCTGTGCGGTCTGCGTGCTGGTGGCCGCTCCTGCGGTGCCGCCCACGCTGAACAGGGCCAGCGCTGCCAGCAGGACGGTCAGCAGACGTATGCGTCGCAACGTCGTCCTCCCGTCACGCGCCGGCGTGGAACTCGACGATGAAGCCGGAGCAGGTGCTGCACTGCTGCATCACCTGGTTGCCGGGCTCCTGGTCCGCCCGCGACCAGCCGTACGCCTTGGGGCAGTGGGTGGCGATCATGTCGCTGTACGAGGTCTTGGCGTCCCGGTTGGGGTTCGTGCACAGCTTCGGCGTGCCGTCGGGCCAGTGGCTGAGGTTCTCGGGCGGGCAGTAGGGCAGGAGGTTCTCCGGGCATCCCACGACGCCGCAGCCACCGCCGCCGGGGCCGACGTCGACCGGCGTGATGGTGATGGGCACCGAGAAGGCGTTGACGTAGCTCACGTTGTACCAGGGCGCCAGGCCGTCGGCGCTGTCGAAGTTGAACTCCGCCAGGCTGACGGGCTGTTCAGCGGTCTCGCAGTGGTCCGCGTACGTGCCGCAGTCGCCGAGATCGCAGTGGAAGGTGCTGCCGGATTCGCCGGAGCAGCCCATGCGGGCGAAGAATTTGCCGCGCCAGTGGCCGGGGTCGGACGTCTCCGGGATGGTGACGGTGGCGGACTGCCCGGGCTGCAGCACCGGCAGTCCGGACAGGTTCTTCGAGCCGTCGGCGTTGACTTCGCTGCCGACCCAGATGGTCCGGCCGGTGCTGTTGACGAATGTGACCGTGTGGTCGATCGCCACGGCCGCGGCCGGCACGGCTCGCTCGGCCGCCCGGGCGGTGTCCTCACCGCCCTGGGCCGCGGCGCCCGTGTGGGCCGCCACTGCCACCAGGGCTGCGGCGGCCGCCGTCGCGAGCGTGGTCAGGATTTTGCGCACGACTCCTCCGTGGAAGGCGTGTGGAAGTGGGGGGTGACCGGCGGGCGGGCACGGAGCAGGAGACTGCGGACGCCATCGTCGAGCATCGCTTCCGACCGCCGAATCCGGCGAGGACATGACAGCGAGAGCGCTCTCAGATGTCAATCCCCGAGCCTCAGTTCGATGGGAAACCGGTCATCGACCGGCGGCCGAACACCTCGTCAGGTGTCCGAACGGCCACAGACCGACCGCCCGGTGTGCCCGTATGCCACATGCGCGAGGCGTCCGCTGCGCCGCTCGTCAGGGGCCGCGCGGGGCGCCCGGGGCGACCGTGCGGCCCTCGGGCAGGTGTCCGGGAAGGAGGTCGATCGGCCCGTCCCATGCCCGGTTCCCGCGCTGCGAGGCGGACGCAAGACAGCGCCTCGGTGCGCGGAGGGCCGGGCATGGCGGTCCCGGCCGGTCGCGGCCCGCTCGGCTGAGGTGACGTGTGCCGCCCTGTGATGGTTTGCGCGTATCGCCGGGAAACGTGTCCGATCCTCCGGAAACCTGTGGCTCCGTCAGTCGGGAACGTGGGCCTGTCGGCGTCCCGGCCGGAACGTGGACTCGTCGGCCTCCCGGCCGGGAGCGGGGCGGTATGCGTGGCGGTGCACGGCAGCTCGGCCGACAGCCGGAGGTGCGCACACCCGTTCAGCACACGCCGGGACCGCCCGCGTTCGCGCCGGGAGCACCGGCTCGCTGTGCTTGCGCGCGGGGGGCGGGCTCGAGCGGTCCCGCGTGCGCGGGAGCACATGACGTACCACCGGTCGGCATCGTGTGCCGCCGGCCCACCTCCGCATGCGCGGGGTGCACGTTCGCTCCGTCCGTACCACCCTGGTGACGAGCGGAGCACCCCGCGTGCACGGGGAACGTGTGACACGGAGAAGGCCGGCGACGTGCGCCCCCGAAACCCTGGTTGCGCGGGGCGGCATGCACAGCTGCCCGGGTGGCGCTGTGCTGTCCGTGCGGCCGTCGCCACCGGCGCATCAGGTGTTTCCGCACGCGTCATCGCGTCGTCGCGGGCGAGCCTCCTGCCGGACGCCCTTGGATGCGACGGGATGCGCTGCGGGCGCTCTCAGGAGGTGCCTGCCGGATCCTGGCGGGTGGGGCCGCCCGGCCTGGGGACCTTCGCATCGGCCGTGTCGCCCGCCGGGGTCTCCGGGCGGCCGGCACGCGCCGTGGGACGGCTTGCCGCCCAGTCCACCAGGGCCGGATCGTCGAGCGAGTCCACCCACAGCTCGGCGAGGTCGGCGTCCTGCGTCGCGGGGCGCGGTCCCAGTCCGACGACCCGCAGGCCCGCGGCCACCGCGGCCTTCATCCCGTTGACCGAGTCCTCGAAGGCCAGGGCGTTGCTGCCGGGCACACCGAGGCGGCGCACGGCTTCGGCGTAGGTGTCGGGGTGCGGTTTGGGGCGGATGGAGTCGTCCGGGACGACGATGTGCCGGACGTACTTGAGCAAGTCCACCGACTCGAGGGAGAACCGGACGACGTCCTCGGGGCAGTTGCTGGCCACGGCCAGCGGTGCGACCCGCTGC
>Ga0164243_10007884_pt1 | contig 15821 bp, 13 predicted proteins | sample OricompcompostOP_FD_108781 | JGI IMG/M metagenome (GOLD analysis project Ga0164243, IMG submission 108781) | Organic Plus compost microbial communities from Emeryville, California, USA - Original compost - Organic plus compost (OP) | ecosystem: Engineered > Solid waste > Mixed feedstock >...
GCCCACAGGAGATCGGTGGACGGTTTGCTGGTGCGCGCCGGTTCGGACTCCGTATTGGCGGCGTTCCAGGTGGCGGACGCGGCACTGATCACCAGCGACCACGATGCATTGGAGCGGACCGTACCGCTGGGCCCGGTCGTCGCTGCGAAGCCTGCGTCGTAGTCGGCCGGGGTCGGCGACGAGAGAGTTGTCGACGCGGCCGAGAGGTCGAGCTGCACGGCGCGCCCGATGCCGATCGTGATCGACAGGGTTCCGGTCGTGCTGCACGTCCCGGAGCTGGTGTTGACGTTGCAGTTGCTCTGGGCGGCGGCCGGCAGCGCGACGAGCGCGCAGATGCAGGCGAACGCGAACGCGCGCATCACGGCCTCCTTCGCAGGGAGAAGGACCCGCTGAAGGAAGCGGCGCCGCTTTGCTGGGCCCAGCTTCCCGCGATGGAACCATCGTTCGCGATTTTCCCGACGTGTCTGCGCTCGGTTCCGTTCAGGAACAGGTCGAAGTCTATGGCCTGGCCGCCGAATGCGCGGCCGCTGACGATGCCATCGAGGTCCGAGACCATGCCATCGGCATCACGGACCCGGCCGTTGAACTGGCCGCTGAAGACCGTGCCGCCCTGTTCGTCGATGACCAGCGTGCCCTCGAGCCGGGCGGAAGACGCCGACTCCGTCGCGGCGTATGTCCAGACGCCGACAAGGTCGATGTCGGCATCCCCTCCATCGGTGGTCGATGTGCACGCCGCCGCCATGCCTGCGGCGACCACGATGAACCTGGCGAACTGCCTGAACATCATCCTCCGGGATTGCGGAAGCGAAGTGGCCGTCCCTGCACGCGCACCGTGACGGTTTCGGTCGTGCTGCCGTTCACGGTGACGGTGTAGGTGCGATCGGTTCGCAGCGGTTCACCGACCGCGGTGAAGTTGAAATCGAGTGTATACGTGCCGGCCGGCAGCGCGTCGAAGATGGCGGTAAGCGGGCCGGTCCGGCGCGCGATCCATTCGCGCCCGGCTTCGTCGCGGGCAATCACGATGGCGCGCGTGAGGTCGACGTTGCGTGCGCGCTCCGCGGCGCCGGGCTCGAGTATCACGACGATCGACGAAATCGCGGCGAGCGGAATGTCGAGCGCCGTCGCCGTGTGATCCGCGACGACCCAGCCGTACGGCAGCGTCGCCGCGTCCACCTGGATCGGTGCATCGCCGCGCGATTCCCAGAATGTGTAAACGCCATCGCGATCCGTGACCGCTCGCACGCCGTTGCGCCGCACGGCAACGGCCGGCGCACCGGGTTCATCACGATCCCAGGTGCCGTTGCCGTTCAGGTCCTGGAACACGCGGCCGCGCTGCGCGCCGTACGGCAGTCGCGGCAGTGTTGTCACACGATCGATTCGCAGTGCAAACACGACGGGCGTCGTGCCCGTCAGGCCGGACGCGATCGGATTGCGTTCGAGCGATGCGGCAATTTCGAAACCGTACGGCACGTCGTATACCGCGCCGACGCGCGTACTGAAGAACGACCGCTCCGCGCCCCACCGCTGATGCGTGACTTCCGCGTTCAGGTACATCGACGACGGCAGGAAGCGGAACCGCATGCGCTCCGCGCGCAGCAGAATCAGCAACTGTTCCGGCGACAGCAATTCGTCGCGCGTCCTGTCGTACGATGTTTCCAACTGCAGCACACCATACGGCATCGTGTACGAAGCGCCGCCGCGCCAGGTCAGCCGCGGCGCCGACGTGGTGTATTCGGTGCCGTCGAGTGTGATGCTGCGCGTGTATCGTTCGACGCCGGCTTCGGCGGTATAGAACAGCCGGCCGGCCTGCGACGTGAGCCCCGCAACAAGACCCGCTTCGCGGTTGCCGAAGGATGCAGCGCCTCGCACGTCGTAAGCGTATCCGCGCGCGGACAGCCGGACGGCCGTGTTGTCGGTGACGCGATACTGCGGCGTGAACGACCACGCGTTCGAGTCGAGATCATCGAAGACGGCGTTCCTGTCCCGGGCCGAAAGCAGGCTGCCGCTCAGATTGAAGCGGCCGATGCCGCGGTCGGCGCTGATCGCGATCTCATCGACCGCGTGCGCGAACGCGCTGCTGCCGCCGGGCGCGTGTACGACGCGCGCACTGATGTGGCCACGGCTCGACTGCTGATCGAAACTGACGCCCCAGCCGAGACCGCTGCCCGATTCGAACTCGCGCCAGGCGAGTTCCGTTCCGAACGTTCCGATGCCGAAGGCATCCATGCTGCCCTGCACGCCGGCAGCCGTCAGCTGCTGGCGTGTCACGACACGCGCGTCGAGCGATGTGAAGGCTGCCGACAGGCGCGCGGGCCCGACATTCGTTCCGCCGCGGATGCCCGCGAGATGACCGTCGTCCGCGCCGAACGACGACAGCGGCCTGCCGAGAAGCAGCCCGCCTTCGTATTCGGGTCCATCGTACGCGAACGCAGCGCCCGTCGCGCCGACGTTTACGCCGGTCAGGTCCGTGAAACGCGTGACCGTACTGCCCGCATCGAATCGCCATGTCGGCGACCAGAGCGACAGCCGGGGTTCACTGAGGTACGCACCCACGCGGTTCAGCCCGCGCACCGCATTCGGGTCGAGCGCGGGCCGCGTCGCAACACGGGCATCGATCGAAACGTCGGCGGCGACCGGGCCCGTTATCGAAGCATGCGCGATGCCTTCCGGGCTGCCGCCATCGACACTCACGCTGCCGAAGCCTGTTCGCAGCACCGGGCCCGGCGGCGCATCGTCGGCGGGACGTTCGCGAATCGCGAGCGTCAACGTGCGCTCCTGCGAGGATGCCGTGTCCGTGCCTGTTGCGCGCACGCGGAAGAAGAAACCGCCGGTTCCCGAACGGTCCGGCACTTCCACGCGCGTGCGGATTTCCCGCGTCGCACCCGCGGCCACGACGAACGGCGCGAATGCGCGACTCGCGATGCGCCAGTCGTCCGGCCCATCGATATCGACGCGAACCGTATCGTCTGCATTGCCCAGGTTCGTCACCGTGAATGTCAGGTCGAATCGCTCACCCGGCCGGAGATCATCGATGCGTGTGCGCCCGCCCAGCGCGATGAGCCGGACCGGCGCCACGTCGGCCATGATCGGAACCCTGATCCCCGTCGTATCCGCCGTGAACAGCACCGTTGCGGCCGCCGTTGTGCCCGCTTTCGCACTCGCCGGAATGCTGATCGTCACGAGCGCACTGCCGTGTTCGTGCGGATCGAGATCGCCCCACCGCCTGCCGACCACGATGAAGCCGGGGGTTTCCTCGACGGCGTAGCGAACCGAGGACTGTCCGAAAAATTCGGCCGGCACCGGCACGGCGACGACCTGGAACGTGCGCGGCAGACCGCGCACCGCCACCGGCGCACCGCTCACGATCGAAACGTCACCGGCACGCACCCCACGCCCGATCGCCGTGCCGATTGCCGACACGATCGGGATGGCCGTTACGACAGGTTCGGGCCTTGACGTGTCCGCCGGGGCGCGGCCGGAATCACGCGCCGCAATCGAATCATGCGTTGCAACCGGATCACGCGTTGCAACCGCATCGCGTGCTGCAGGCGTATCACCGGGTCTGGATATCTCGCGCGGGGCGGATGACACGTCCGAAGACTTCGTACCCGGCGGGACCCGGGGAACGTCGGCCTGCGCGGGCGGCGCGGCGTCCGGGACAACGGGTTCCGGATCGGTTCCGGGCGCGGACTCGTCCCCGCATCCGCGCAGCGAGACGAACACGCTTGCGCAGACCAGCAGCGCCATCGCCACCCGGGTGCGCCGTTTCATGGAGACGTGACGGTAAGCGTGAATACGATGTCGAATCGGCTGGCCGGACCCGGCGCGTCGGTTTGCCAGTCCAGAAGAAACCGCCAGACGATCGAATTGCTCCAGGGATCGTTCAGCGTATTACGCTGCATCGGGCGCGATTCGATGGGGCTGTTCGCCGTCGTCAGTGTGTGCCAGGTCGCCTGGTCGGCCCGCCGCCACTGCAGCGTGCCCGCGGCTTTCGAACCCGTCGCCGGACACGGCGTCCTGCACCGCACCGAGACCGTTACCGTGCGCAACAACGAAGGAGGACCGGTCTGCGCATCGACCGTGAACGTCGTCACCGTCGATGACTCGATGTAACCCGCGGCGAAGTCCGCGCCCGTCGGTGTCGGGAATGCGATCGGAAAACCCGTGACATTCAGGTTCACGCGCTGTGCCGATAGGGCGGCCGGCGCGAGCAACAGCGCAAGGACGGCAATCCGCGGACGCATGAAGCCTACTTCACTTCGAACTCGAACTGCCCGGCCGCGATCTCGTCGCCATCGTAGTCGAGCAATGCGAGCGCCACGTAACGCCCTGGCTTCAGCGCCGGCAATGCGGCCAGCACACGCCGACGACCGCCAGGCACCGTCGGAAATTCGGCAATCGTGACCTTCGCAGCCTCTTCATTGCGCGCCGAACGGATCTCGACCATGCCACGCGTGCGCAGATGCGCCGTACCGGAGTTGCTGAACATGATCTCGAGATGCGGAACCGCCACCGAATCCGATGCGTCCGCCACCGGCTGCATCACCGACACCAGCTTTACATCATCGACGTCGCCGACACGCGTCGCGCCTTCCGGCTCGATGTAAACCTTCACACCCGTCCGCACAACGTACGTTATGCTCGACTGCTGCTGGACGGCCTGCGATGGATCGCTGCCCTGCAGGAACACGATCGCCCAGCAGCCATCCGCCCCGCCACCGTCATACGAGAGCCGCAATACTTCTGTGCGGCCAGGTTCGATGCGCAGCGTCAGCGGAAACACTTTCAGCTTCGCCCCGCACGACTGCGGCAGCGTGCCCACCGCGTAGAACCGGTTCGCGCCCGATTCATCACGGTCCCAGTCCTGCACCTCGACGGTCACCTGCTGCGACCGGTCCGTCGGATTCGTCACGCGAATCGACCCCGTCCGCGGCCGCGCGCCTTCCGCCTTCATGAACAATTCCAGTTCGTCGACCGCTACCTGCGCCGCCGCATTCTGCAGCGCCGTTACAGCCGACAGGGCGAGCACCGTAACCAGTGCCCGCCCTGTCAGGTGCAGCTTCATCATCCGATCCTCGCGTTACGGAGCAACCAGCGTGAATACGAGCGGGATCGTGTACGTACCCGGCGCGTTGCGCGCATCCGTGAAATCGTTCGAGTACAACGTGCGGAAATAGATCTCCTGCGTCGCGCCGTTCGTGCGCGGCTGTGCCGTCACGACATCCGCGGCCGTCCCCGTAATCGCGGTGAACGCACCCGCCGGATCCGTGCTCCACTCCAGATCGCTGATCGGCTTCACGCCCGCATCCGTGCCGACATACGTCCAGTTCGCCGCCGCCGTCGTGTGAACCTGAAGCCGCCACGACCGGTTCGACCGTACCGTCAACTCCAGCGGCACACTCTCCGTCACATGCCCCGTCACCAGGTCGTCCGCCATCGGCGCCGTCAGCGTGATCGCGCCGCTACCGGTGCTCATCGTAACCAGCGCCGGCACCGTCACCGACGCACTGACCGGCAGGTTGCACGTCCCGATGCCGGCACAGCTGGTCTGCGCCGCGGCGCCCGCCGTCGCAAGCACGCTCACCGCCGCCGCACTGAGTACTGCCCGCTTCATGAACATCTGCTGTCTCCCTTGGGGGGTCTGTCGCGTCTCGTTCGCCGCATCATCACGGCGGATCCAGCGGCCGCAGCGTCACGACCGCTGTTGCGCCGAACAGGATAGGAATCGGCAGATTACGAAATCATGAAAGCTTCATTACAGGATTTTCATGTTCGGACTGAGCCTGCAAAAGATTGGATCACAGGGAGTTGCGGGATCGGAGCCAGGCCGCTGCGACGTGTCCGGAAACACCGCCGCCACGATTGCGACGGGCGGAGCGCCGTCCGATTCATTAGATTCAGCCGTTCCGTAAACTGCGAACCGAAGGGTTTCGGGCCTGGATGAAGCTGCTTCTCATCGAGGATGACAAGCTCACGGCCGAATTCGTCAAACGTGGATTGAACGAAGATGGCCACACGGTGGACCACTGTATCAACGGGTCCGAAGGCGCCGTCCTCGCCCGCGTCAATTCATACGATGCGCTGATCCTGGACCTGAATCTGCCGGACACGAGCGGTTACGAGATCCTGAAGCGGCTGCGTGAAGAGGGTTGGGACACACCGATCCTCATGCTGACCGCGTCGAGCCGGATCGAAAGTGTCGTGGAAGGACTCAACCTCGGCGCGGATGACTACCTGACGAAGCCCTTCGCGCTCGAGGAACTCAAGGCGCGCATCCGCGCGCTGCTTCGCCGCGGCGGCGCCGCGCGCACCGAAGCCATACGCTTCGGCAGTCTCGCCCTGAATCGACTGACCCACGAAGTATTCCTCGACAACCGGCCCATGCGGCTCACGCCCAAAGAGTATCGACTGCTCGAGTACTTCCTGCTGCGACCCGAACAGGTAATCACGCGCACCGAACTCCTCGAAAAAGTCTGGGACATGCACTTCGACCCCGAATCCAACGTCGTCGACGTGCACGTCACCCGCCTGCGCACCAAGCTGCGCGCCGCCGGCGCTCCGTCCATCGCGACCATCCGCGGTTTCGGTTACAAATTGTGCATGGATCAGAAGAATCAGATCAGCGGACGCTGAGGCGCAGACGCGCCACCACGTCTGCGCACGCCGTCACACTCGGAAACTGTTACCGCGAGCCGAACCGCTACGCCCGATCCCGCAAGCCGTGCACCCCCTCCGCTTCCGCGCAATTGGCGCAGCAGTACATCTCGCCTTCCTTCTCGACTCCGTGACCGATGATCGTCAGGTCGCAGTGCGCGCAACGCGGCGCCATCCGCTGAATCGCACACTCGAAGCTGTCGAACGTGTGACGTTCACCACCACGCGATACTTCGAACGTCTTGTCGTATTCGTTTCCGCAGAAATCGCACACGCCCATGGCTCGCCTCCGGTTCCGGGTTCGCTCGCCTGATTGCATGGCGTGTTCCATAAGAAAACGGCGCCACCGAAGTGGCGCCGTTTTCTTGTCCCGACGAGCGGGCAACGAAGCGATGACCCGGGGGGATTTCACCGCCACGCCGCCTCGCTCAGCCGGGACCAATGCGAGGCCGGGACGGCTTATCTAGGCACCCGGAAAGCCGCCGGCAAGGGAACTCTTGTTTTGGGTCAAAACCGGAGACAGTGGTTAGATGCGACACCCCGTTGCGACACTTCGGGTTAGCTCGAAATCGCGCCGAAAAACACGCGCGCGACCGGCTCGACGCGACCCGAAAATTGGCCGACAGACTTGACAGAACCGTTTCAACGGGGGCGGAAAATCTCCCGCGGATTGATGGGTATGCCGTTGTACCAGCGGTCGACGTCGTCGGTGCGGAAAATGGCGAAATGCAGGTGTGGACTGCTGGCGGGAGCGTTACCGGTGGTGCCGACGAAACCGATCGTATCGCCGCGCGCGATGGACATGCCTTCGGTGATGGACGGGTGATACGCATGGAGGTGCGCGTAGTAGTAGACGAATCGTTGGTGTGGATCGGAAACGTAGAGCGAGATGCCGCCGAGCGTGCTGCGATTCATCTTGAGGATGGTTCCGGAATCGGCGGCGAGGATCGGGGTGCCGCGGGGCGCGAGCAGGTCGATGGCGTTGTGTCGACGTGTGCCGTTGGATCGCCACTGATCGAAGGAATCGCGGATGCGGTCCTGCGGGAGGCCCGGGATCGGCACCATGATCTGGCGGATTCGCAGTTCCTCGATGGCAGCCTTGATGCGCTGGCGATTGTCTGGCGCCCTTGCGGCGGAATCGCGCAGCGCGACGCGTGTAAGTGCGAAGGATGCGCGGCGCGTGACGATCGGGGTCGAGATTCTGGCGAGGGAATCGAGGCGGAGTGAGTCGGCGGATGCCTTGATCCGGAGTGCGCGGCCCGCATCGGGCAGCGGTACGCGGGTCGGCTGGTTCGACGTCCGCCATACAGCCGGGTCGGCGATGGCGACGACGACAATGAGAGCGACACCACTGAGCGCCATGTACGACGCTCGCTTGAGGGGGCCAGGGTCATTCATAATGGGTCGGCGAATATATGGTGCATGGCGGCGCCTGCGGGAGTGGTGGGCGCGGATCGGTCGCGGAGCCGGATTACTGTTCTGGGGTAAGCAATCTCACTCACGCCGCCGCCTGCAGGTTGGATGTGCTTTCTGTGCGGAAATGTTGCAAGTCACGCTTTGTGTGAGACCCAGTCCTCAACGCAACGGATCACTTTCATGAAACGTCATTTCCTCGGCTTCATCGCCGTCACGTCGCTTGTGGCGTCACCGGCCGGAGCGCAGCAGCCGCTGGCTTCCCCGCTGCCGCGGGATACGGCAGTGCTCACCGGTACGCTGCCGAACGGGCTGCAATACTTCATTCGCGAGAATGGCCGCCCCGAAAAGCGGGCGGAGCTGCGGCTGGTTGTGAACGCGGGCTCGGTGCTGGAAGACGAGGACCAGCGCGGTCTTGCGCACTTCGTCGAGCACATGGCGTTCAACGGGACGCGGAATTTTGAGAAGCAGGAGATCGTGAACTATCTCGAGTCGATCGGGATGCAGTTCGGTGCGGACCTGAACGCGTACACGTCGTTCGACGAGACCGTATACATGCTGACGGTTCCGACGGACACGGGTCGCGCGCTCGAGAAGGGGATCCAGATTCTCCAGGAATGGGCGCAGAACATCGCGTTCGATTCGCTGGAGGTCGAGAAGGAGCGTGGCGTCGTCATCGAGGAGTGGCGGCTCGGTCTCGGCGCGGATGCGCGCATGCGTGACAGGATCTTCCCGACGCTGTTCCGGAACTCGATCTACGCGTCGCGGCTGCCGATCGGCGATCGCGAGACGCTCGAGACGTTCAGGCCTGAAGCGCTTCGGAGGTTCTACCGGGATTGGTACCGGCCGGATCTGATGGCAGTGATTGCGGTTGGCGATTTCGATCGCAGTGAAGTGGAGCGAATGATCCGGGAGCGGTTTTCGGCGATTCCGCCCGCGAAGTCGGCGCGCACGCGGCCGGTGCCGCCGGTGCCGGACCACGCGGAAACACTGGTTGCGATCGCGACGGACGCGGAAGCGCCATCGACGAGCGTGGAAATCTACTGGAAGCAGCCGGTCCGGGATCAGTCGACACACGCGGCATACCGGCGCAGTCTCGTCGAGAATCTCTACACGTCGATGCTCAACGAGCGGCTTGCGGAACTGACGCAGCAGTCGGACCCGCCGTTCATTTACGGCGGAACCGGACAGGGCCAGCTGATCCGTTCGAAGGAGGTTTACACGCTGGCCGCGGGTGTTGCGGAAACCGGTGTGCTTCGCGGGCTGGACGCGGTCCTTACGGAAAGCGAACGGGTACGCAGGCACGGTTTCACCGAAAGCGAACTCGAGCGCTCGAAGACCAATCTGCTGCGTGCGTACGAGCAGGCCAGCGCGGAACTCGGAAAGACACCGTCGGACGCGTACGCCGATGAGTACGTGCGTGCGTACCTCGAAGGCGAGCCGACGCCGGGCATCCGGTACGAGGAAGAACTCGCCCGGCGGTTCCTGCCGCGGATCACGCTCGCGGAAGTGAACGCGATTGCGCAGGAGTGGCTGGTCGACGCAAACCGGGTCGTGATCCTGCAGGCGCCGGCGAAGGAAGGCGTGCAGATCCCCACTGAGGCGCAGCTCCTCGCCGTGTTCGATTCCGTTCGCGCGAAGAACATCGATCCGTACGTCGATCATGTCGCGGATGCGAGCCTGATGCCGTCGACGCCTGCGCCCGGCCGCGTGGTCGAAACAAAAACGATTCAGGAAGTCGGAATGACGGAATGGAAGCTGTCGAATGGCGCGCGGGTGCTGGTCAAGCCGACTGACTTCAACAACGACCAGGTCCTGATGCGCGCGTACAGCCCGGGCGGCAACTCGCTGGTCAGCGATGGTGCCTACACCTCGTCGCTGCTGGCAACAACGCTGGTCAGCGCAGGCGGCCTCGGCGGCATGGACGCGATCCAGTTGTCGAAAGCGCTCGCCGGCAAGGCGGCGCAGGTGCAGCCGTTCATTGGCGGGACGGAGGAAGGCCTTTCCGGCAGCGCATCGCCGAAGGATCTCGAAACCATGATGCAGTTGCTGCACCTGAGCTTCACGGCACCGCGCCGTGACAGCATCGCGTTCGCGTCGTACACGGCGCGGCTCGCGCAGGCACTCGCGAACCGTTCGGCCAGTCCGGAAGCCGCCTTCCAGGACACGCTTCAGGTGACGCTCACGCAGAACCATGCGCGCGGCCGCCCGTTCACCGCGGCCGCGCTGCAGGGCGTTACGCTCGACACGGTCTTTTTGCTCTACCGCAATCGATTCGCGGACGCGAGCGACTTCACGTTCCTGTTCGTAGGCTCGACCGACACGGCGAGCCTACGACCGCTCGTCGAGCAGTACATCGCATCCCTGCCCTCGATTGGACGGAAGGAAGTGCCGCGTGACCACGGCATGCGCATGCCGACGGGCGTGATCGAGAAAGTCGTCCGCCGCGGCACCGAACCGAAGAGCCAGACCAGCATCGTGTTCACGGGCCGGATGAACTACAGCCGCGAGGAGCGGCATCTTCTCGCGTCGATGGTGGATGCGCTCGACATCCGGCTGCGCGAAGTGTTGCGCGAAGATCTCGGCGGCACGTACGGCGTCGGCATTTCGTTCTCGGCATCCCCGAGGGAGCCCCACGAGTACACCGTCAGCGTGTCGTTCGGCGCGGCGCCCGCGCGGCTCGACAGCCTCGTCAACGTGGTGTTCGAACAGATCGAAGCGTTCCAGGCGAACGGCCCGAGCGCAACCGACCTTGCAAAAGTGAAGGAAACGCAGAAGCGGAACTGGGAAACGAATCTGAAGCAGAACGGCTACTGGCTCTCGCAGATCGCCGGCAAGGATGCGCTGGGCGAGGACGTGCGCGAAGTGCTGCAGTACGACAAACTCGTGGACCGCCTGACACCCGAGATGATCCGCGACGCGGCCCGCAGATACCTCAACCGGAGCAGTTACGTACGCGTGTCGCTAATGCCGGTTACGGGAGGGCGATGAAGCAGGCGACACGCGCAATTGCACGGCAGCGGGGCCGCAATCTCGACCCGCAGGAGCTCGTGCGCACGGTCGAAACGCTGCGCGACCGGCTCAGTGAGCGATTTCCCGGGAGCGGCCTCTCGCGCCTGGCCGATGACATGGCGCAGATCGCACGAGTCACGATCAGCCGTGTCACGTGGGTCGTCACGCCGAACATGCCGCTGCGCATCGGCGCGGGCCTTCTGATCATCCTGATCGTCGGGATGATCGGCGGTCTCGTCGTCCAGGTGCGCGGCGGCATTTCCTTCGAGAACAACGGATTCGGCGACCTGCTCGACATGCTCGAGTCGCTGATGAACGACATCTTCCTCATCGGCGCGAGCATATTCTTCCTCGTGACCATCGAATCACGAATCAAGCGGCATCGCGCCCTCACGTTCCTTCGCGAGTTGCGAGCCCTGGCGCACATCATCGACATGCACCAGCTCACGAAGGACCCGCACCTCCACCTGTTCGAGCAGGAGCAAGCATCGAGCACGCCTGCGCGCCTGATGACGCGTGACGACCTGACCCGATACCTCGATTACTGCAGCGACATGCTGGCGCTGCTCGGCAAGATCGCGGCGCTGTACGCGCAGAACTCGGATGATGCGGTCGTCCTGGCCGCCGTCGATGAAGTCGAGGCACTCACGAACGGCCTGTCCAGCCGGATCTGGCAGAAGATTACGCTGCTGGAACGCGTCTGAGGCTGCCGGCGTCGCCCGTCCGCGCGATGATCAGGCGCTGAGTTCCGTCAGCAACTCGAACATCTGGATGTCATACGGATCAGGCGACGGGTCGTCATCCGCGACTTCGGTGTTGATCTGCGGTGTTTCGAGGATGAGCGGGATATTGCGCGCGCGGCGGTCATGCAGCAGCCAGCGGAACGGTTCGGTCCCGATGTTTCCCTGGCCGAGCAGCATGTGCCGATCGCGGTTGGAGCCGAGTTCACCGGCGCTGTCGTTGAGGTGGAAGAACGAGGGCGGCTCGCCGATCGTTTCCTCGAATTCGTCGAGAATCGCCGTGAACGCGGCCTGCGACTCCGTGATGTCGTAACCGGACGCGAAAAGGTGACAGGTGTCCAGCCCGTAACCCGTGCGGGGCCGCAGTTCGTCGGGAACCGCGGCCAGCATGTCCGCGATCTCCTTTGCCGTGCGGCCGACCGTGCGCCCCGCGCCGGCCGTATTCTCGATCAGGATCCGGGTACTGCTCTCGATGCTCATGAGGGCAACGGTGATGGCCTGCGCGACCCGCTTCGCGGCGGCGACCGGATCACCATCGCTGGCGGAGCCCGGGTGGAAGCAGATCTGACCGACACCCAGCGCCGACGATCGCTCGAGTTCCTTGGTGAGGCCCGCGCTCGCGCGCGCCCATTTGTCCGGCTCGGCCGTCGCGACACTCAGCACGTACGGCGCGTGCACCATCACGTGCTCGAGCCGGATGTTCGTGGTTGCGATGGTCTCGCGGAAGCGCGTCACACGATCCGGCCGGATCGTGCTCCTGTCACCATAAAATTTCGGAATCGCCGTGAAGATCTGGACGGCACGCATGCCGGCGTTCGCCGAACGCAGCACCGCCATGTGGATTCCGCCATTGTCGACCGGATGAGTGCCGAAGATCAGGTCATGCATGGCGGTATTCTACGGCGAGCCCGCCGATCGCGGCCAGCCGTCGACACCGATGCGTGCCTAGATCTGTCCGAGCGCGTTTACGAGGCCGGCCGCGTGACTCGCGAAATCGAGCGCGGTCGCGGCATCGCCGCCGATGAGTGCGGCGGCGGCACGTTCGTGGAGGCTGGCCGCTTCACGGAGCATGCGGCGATAACGAGCGACATCGCGGCCGGAAGCCTCCATCTCGTCGAGACGGGAGCGCGTGGCATCGATCGCGACACCGACATCGCCGGTCAGCTTGCGGATCCGGCCCGCGCCGAACACGCGAAGTACCGTCGCGATCTGTTCGGCGCGGATCGCCTCGGAAGCGCGGCGGGCGGCGTCATGATCGCCGGCGGACAGCGCCGACTGCATGCGCCACGTCAGGCGGTCGATCGCGGCGCGGACATCGTCCGCACGCTGCCCCGTATCGCGTTCCAGCCTGTCGATCGCTTCCGGGTAGAGCGTTTCGAGTCCCTCGACCCGGTTCAGCCAGCCGATGAAGCTGCGCACCGCGCTCAGCGTGACCGCCGCCGTCGTCGCCCGGTCGAGCGCCCGCGGCAGATCCGCCTGCGAGCGGGCGGCTCTCGCGGCCGCCACGTCCGACAGGATGTCGTCGATCAGGTTGGCCGACCGCGCGACATCCCTGCCCGAACGGCTCGCGTCCGCGAGCTCACGGCGGGCGGCCGAAACACCGGCTTCGACCGCGTCGATGGTCCTGCCGACCACGTCGCCGCCGAAAACATTGAGGACGATGCGGAGTTCTTCCGCGTGTACTTCGGTGAGACGCGCAAACGCACTCTGCCGATCGGCGGCACGGATCGCTTCCCGTGCCTTCTCGTTCAGCTGCAGCCACGTGCGCGTGACGTCGCGCGCCGCTTCGCGGCCAAGCTCGGTATGCGTTTTGGTGATTGCCTGGCGCAGCAGGTCCGGCAGCGTGAAGGGCGCGTTCGTGCCGGCGGCCGCCTCCGCGGCCATCAGCGCCGCATCGAGTTCGGGATCCAGACCCGGATCGCTCGGCATGCGGTCGCACGCCGCAATCCCCAGCAGCAGGGCCAGTACGCTCGCCGTCAGCTGTTTCCCAGCCATCATCCTCCACGAACGCAAATCCGGAATGTGCTACGAAGCAGGACGAACAAATCCCCCTGATTATGACGGCTGTCGAATCAGTCCGTCACGGACCGCCGGGCGGAACCGGCGTGATTCAGTTCCGCAGCGCGCGCGCGTCCGTATTCGCGAGCTCGCGCGGACCCAGTAGCGCCGCACGGCGGATCTGGGACCAGCTGGCGTCATCCGCGCGCTGCGCAACCGCGTGCCGATCGCGGTACACCGTGCCGAACAGGTGATCCGCGGCCCGATCCGCACCGATGGCGAGCAGCTGTTCTGCCACGGCCTGCCGCAGCCGCGCACTCATGCACATCTCGCCCATCCGCAGCAGCTGGCTCGCGGCCATTTCCTCGCAGCCCGCCTTCCACGCGGCATTCACGTAGTCGACGACCTGCGCCGTGGCGTCCGCATCGAAACCCTTGCCGATCGCCAGCCACGCCAGCGTGCACCGCGCACGCACTGCGTTCGGCGACGTGCGAAGAATCTTCCGGCACATCGCGGCCGCCGATTCCCAGCGCTCCGCATTCAAGTACGCGTCCACCGCGTGGCCGTAGTATTCCAGCGCCAGATCCGTGTGACCCGCCTGAATGCAAAGGTCCCCGGCCGCATTGAAAAACGGCGCGTCCGCCCCCGGAACTCGCGACCGTTCGGCCCGCCGCTCCAGGTCTTTCAGCTCCTTTTCGAGCTTCCGGTCGATTTCCCGTTCCACCATACGCCGGCTCCTTGAGGTTTCGCGAACAACTGCTGGGAGATTGCTGCCGATGCAATCGGCAGCGCGGGTGGGGGGACCGCTCGCCCTAGTCTGGCGATTTTTTCGGCGCTCCGCCACCCTCCCGTCGCGATCTCATCACGATCCCGGCAACCCCGGCCAGGCTGGACAGCCCGCGTCGCGGACCCGCAGCTTGCCTGCATGGCTGAAAAGAAACGGGCGTTCCCCTGCGGAGGGGGCGTGAAGGCGTCGGCAGTGATCCTGGCGATCGTGGCGCTGCCGGGCGGGTGCACGCGCCTGGGCGGCGGGTCCGGCGAGACCCGGCCGGCAGTGCCCGCGAGCTCGGAAACCCAGCGTCCGCCGGCCGACACGGGTCGTGCCCGGGCGGCCGGGGAGCCGCGCCCGTATTCGAGCGTGGTGACCGCCGAAGCAAGAACGAGCCGGGGCCTGTTCGTAACGCACCAGGTCGGAGACAAGCTGCTGTTCGAAATACCGCGGCGGGAGTTCGGTGCCGAGATGCTGCTGGTGATGCGAGGCGCCGCCGGAAGCGTGGGGCCGCGGGATCGCCCGGTGTTGTGGGAGTTGTCGGGGCGGCGTGTACTGCTTCGTGAGCTGACGCACCGAATCACGGCGGATCCATCGCAGCCGATCTACACGGCCGTCGAGGCGCAGCGGTTCGGGCCGGTGATCGCCACGTTCGAAATCGAAGCGTACGGACCCGACAGCTCGGTGGTGATCGATGTCAGCCGGCTCTACACGACGAACGTCACCGAGTTTGCGGGTGTGAACGGGCTGGTCACGGAGCGCACGTTCATCGAGGCGGTTGCGGCGAATCCGGAGTCGATCGAGATCGAAGCAACGCAGACCGGGTCGGCACTGCCGCCGCCGACGCCGGGGTTCCCTCCCGCTCCGGGTGCGCGGCCCGTGACGACATCGGCGCGCGTGCACTGGAGCATGGTGCGATTGCCGCGCACGCCGATGATGCCTCGACTGCGGGACCGCCGCGTGGGCTTTTTCCATACGACGGTTCTCGATTACGGTCGCCCCGAGCATCGCGCGGTACAGCGCGAATACATCATCCGTTACCGACTGGAGAAGCGGGATCCGGACGCGGCGATCTCGGAGCCGGTGAAGCCGATCGTGTTCTACATCGATCCGGCAATGCCGCGCTGGATGGTCCCGTGGACGAAGAAGGCGGTGGAAGCGTGGCAGCCCGCGTTCGAAGCGGCGGGCTTCGGCAACGCGATTTACGCGCGTGAAGCGCCGGACAGCACGGAAGA
>Ga0164243_10007885_pt1 | contig 15821 bp, 14 predicted proteins | sample OricompcompostOP_FD_108781 | JGI IMG/M metagenome (GOLD analysis project Ga0164243, IMG submission 108781) | Organic Plus compost microbial communities from Emeryville, California, USA - Original compost - Organic plus compost (OP) | ecosystem: Engineered > Solid waste > Mixed feedstock >...
CTTTTGTTGCCGAAACAAAATCATCAAGATGCTTGGACAAGACGAATCCGGGAATGTGGACGTGAGCGTCAACAAGCCCGGGCAGAACATATTTTTGAGCAGCATCGATCTCTTCACGTCCTTGCAGATACTCCCCCGGCGCCGCAACCGCCTTTATCAAGCCGTCGGAGATTCCGACGTGGCCATCGACTACGCCTCGAGATGACACGATCTTGGCGTCCTTGATGACGACGTCGAACATGAAGGGATACAATCCGAAAACAGGGTCGGTCTATAGTTGCAACGTTGCGGGCAAATTGGAAGAAGTATTCGTTTTTGCGCGAGGCGGCACCCGCTGCTTGGCCTTGGCCTATCAATAAAGCCATGCCCGCTGGGTATTCCCTCCTCACCGGGACCAAAAAAATACGCGGCCGATATTCGGATGTTTGTCCGCTTGCCGTTGAACTGGTCCAAATAAATTGGTAAACACAAATAAATTGAGTTGTAGCGGATTGAGAATGGCGCTTGTTAGGCGTTCTTCGGAGGGTCTGAATAGACCCAATTTCAAGTTGGGCTTGTTCGCGGCGAACTGTGCGGGCGGACAAGCCGTCACCACCGTTCCTGAGAGCTGGCCCGCGACTTGGGAAGATAATCGCAAGGTCGCACAGATTGCCGATCAGGAGGGTATCGACTTCCTGCTGCCGATCGCGCGCTGGAAGGGCTATGACGGCGCGGGAATCTTCCACACGAGTTCGCTCGAGACCACGACGTGGGCAACCAGTCTTCTCGCAGTGACAAAAAATCTCACCGTCTTTTCTACCGTGCACGTGGCTTTCACGCATCCGGTTATGGCGGCGAAACAGTTTGCAACAGCGGCGCAGGTCGGAAACGGGCGCTTTGGACTCAATGTCGTCTGTGGCTGGAACGAGCCCGAATATCGCATGTTCGGCCTCAGCCTTCCACAAGCGCATGCGGCGCGCTATGCCTACGGTCGGGAGTGGCTTCAAATCGTTCGGCGGCTATGGCGTGAGCAGGAGCCGTTCGATTGGCGGGGTGAACATTTCCAGCTAGAGAAAGCGATTTCCGCACCCAAACCTCCGGGGGAAGAGCCTCTTATTCTCAATGCTGCGGCATCGGCTGAGGGCAAGGATTTCGCCATCGAGCAGTCCGACTTTCTTTTTACGTCTTTGATCGATCTTGACCGGGCAAAGAACAACGTTGCCACTCTCAAGGCTTTGGCGATGGAACGGCATAATCGGTCCATCGAAGTCCTCGGTGTTGGCCACGTCGTCTGTCGTCCTACCCGGAAGGAAGCCGAAGACTATTATGATTACTACGCCAACCAGCGCGCGGACTGGACAGGTGTCGACCGGCTTATGCAAATCCAGTCACGTTTTGCGAAGTCGTTCACACCCGACGAAATGCAGAGGCTCCGGATTCGATTCGCCGGCGGACACGGCACGTACCCGCTTGTCGGAAGCCCCGATGATGTCGCCGCCGAGCTGTTGCGGATTCGGCAGACCGGGTTGGCCGGGATAGCATTCTCGTTCGTGAACTATCTCAACGAGCTTCCTTATTTTTGTGCAGAAGTGCTGCCCCGCTTTCGGCGGATGGCAAGTCACTGAGCCTTTCGGGGTTATCGGCTTTTCGAAGCGGGATTTGGCGGCCTTGCGTCGCAGGCCAGCCATCGTCCGCCCTGGAGTGCAGCCGGACAATCCCGGCTTTGTGAACCGCCTGCACCGCATGAGATTCGTGGGTGGCGACGAACTGCCGGCTGTCGTAGCGCGTACTATGACCCTCGGTCATGATCGGCACGCCGTCGACAAAGGCCGCGCGGATGTCGGCACGGTCGAAATAGCGCACCAGTTCCCAGGTAAAATCCCAGCGGGGACGCACTTCCGGACCGCAGCAATCGAGCAGGAGGAAATCGGCCTTTTTGCCGGGTGCAAGGGAGCCGGTCTCGGCGCCGAGCAGAGCCGCGTCAGCACCGCCCTGGGTTGCCGCATACAGCCAGCGCCAGCCGCTGCCGCAGGAAAAATCGTCCCGCGGCATTCCGTAGGCGATCCGCTGGGCTGCCTCGGCGGCATCTATCATGCGAAATCCGTCGTTGCGGGTCGCATCCGAGCCCAGGCCCACCCGGACGCCGTGGTTGATATAGTCAAGCGCCGGAGCGACCGCATTCCCCTTCCACATGCTCGCTACCGGATTATACGCCACCGCGGTGCCGCTTTGCTGCAGCATCAACATCTCGTCACTCGTCACCAAGGTCGCGTGAGCGATCAATGTCGTGCGATGGAGCGCCCCGATATCGCATAGATATTCGATCGGACGGCGCCCGTAGGCCTCGATCGCGGCATGAACCTCCAGCGTGTGCTCATTGGCGTGAATCTGGAACAGGATGTCGTTGTCCTGGCAGTACCGAGACAGGGCTGCGATCATGGTGCCGGAGTTGGACTGGACCGTGCCGCAGGCGAGGGAGGGTGTGATGCGCTCAAAATTTTTGCAATCTGAAACGTGCCGATCGGCAATCTTCACGGCCTCGTCGACATCGCGCACCAGCTCGGGGGTCCGCGCCGTCGTCGTGAAATTCTTCAGGTCGTAAACTCCAGTTGACGATACGAGGCGAATACCGGTTTCGTCGGCAGCACGATGGATCGCATCGGCGATCGAGCGGCTGCGAATGCCATGATCGACGATAGTGGTGATTCCGCCACGCAACGCCTCGAGAAAGGTCCATTTGCAGCCGAGATATACGCTCTCTTCCGTCGCTGCCGCTTCCAGCGGAAGCCAGATACGGCGCCACATCTGAGCGGGCTCGCCGCCCGTCAGCGCCTTCACAAAAGGCTCTATGATGTGATGGTGGACGTCGATGATGCCCGGAACGATCGCCATGCCCGGCATCCTGCGCGGTTCGGTCGCTCCCGGAGCGCTTTGGTATTCTGTGGCGGCGGCCAACCGTGTTATGCGCCCATCCGCGACTTCGAGGATGGCGTCTTCGACAGGTCCATCGGGGCCGAGCGCGACGTCGACGTGCAGCGCATATCCGCCCGCTGGAAAATCCGATCTGGAGATCATGCGCGGAACCTTCCCTCGTTAGCCAAACAGCATTGAAACGCCGGACAAGCACAGCACAGCCGTGCAAACCGGCACAAACCAGCGAGAAGGCAGGGCGTGGAAGCACCAGCGCCCGCCTTCCGTAGTGCCGAAATAGATGGGCGCCAGGAGCACGGCGGTCAGCGTCGCATGCAATCCGATGAACCCGGCGAGCGCGAGTGTCAGTACTGTCGCAGGATACAACACCGCGAAGAATATGATGAAGCTTGCGCGCAGACGGTTGGATGCGCCTCTTCCTCCGCCGAGAAGATAAAGGACGGCAGGTGGCCCGCCGATGCCACAAAAGCCATTGAGAATACCGCTGACGCTGCCAACCAAAATGGACTTTACGACGGTCGGTCCCCCGCGCAATTCGGCGCCTGCGCTTACGGCGATTGCGAAGACGATCACGATCGCGGCAACGACAGTCTTTACGAACTGCGGCTCCAGCGCCTCAAGCAGATAGACGCCAGCGGGAACACAGATGACCGCGGAGATCAGCAGCGGCAACACAATGTTTTTGTCCGTCAAAGGCGCAGACACGCGGACGCCCTGGAACCCGGTCAAAACATGAATGAGCGAAATGAGCGCGACCGAATCCGCCGGGCCTACAACGCGGGTGAAGAAAGGCGCCATCACAAGGCCGCCGCCGAACCCGCTATAACCTCGAAGGAATCCCGCGGCCAGCGTCGCCAATGCGAGGCCGGCGAATTTCGGGATATCGGGCATCAAGACTGAGGAGATCACGGACGCTTACGACGGCTTTCGGATGAACCATGAAAGCGCCGCGCACCGCTTGCCTTGACTGATTCAATCGCGCGAGGAATGCGATTTTCGATCAACTCCGTCTCATCGATATCGACAGCCTTTCCCTTGCGCGTTCGAATTTTCCCATCGACAAACACGGCCTCGATCTGATCGCGGTCATAGAGTCGAACGAGCTCCCACTCGAAATCCCAGGAGGGCAGCGTTTCAAGGCGTTGCATGTCGAGGATAAGGAAATCAGCGGCATATCCCGCAGCGAGCACGCCGGTCGTATCGGCTAACCCTGCAACATTCGCACCGCCCTTGGTCGCCGCTTCTATCCAGCGCCATCCCGCGCCGCAGGAGAAGTCCAACTTCGGCAGGCCTTGAGTCAACCGCTGAGCTGTTTCGGCCGCATCGACAAGACGTAATGCATTGCTGCGCGTCGAGTCGGTCCCGATTCCGAATCGAACCCCTCGTTCTATAAAGCTCATGGCTGGAGCGACGCCGTCACCTTTCCAGGCGCTGGCGACCGGATTGTAGGAAACGCCGGTTCCACTTTCCGCCAGGAGTTCGATTTCGCGCTCGTTCACCAAGGTGCAATGGTGCAGAAGCACGTGACGTCCCAGCACACCAAGGTCGGCGAGCAATTCGATGGGACGCACGCCATAGCGCAGGATGCAATTGTGGATTTCGGGAAAATGCTCGTTTGAATGAAATTGAAAGAGAACGCCATTGCGGGCGCAGTAAGCGGCCAGTTCCGCGATCATTACGTCTGTCGCGCCCTGGATGCCGCTGCAACAGAACGACGCCGTCACACGGGAAGTGTTTCTGCACATCGCGAGGTGGCGTTCAGCCCGTTCGATAGCCTGGTCAATCGTGAAGAACCGCGGTTTTATGCCCGCCGGGATCGGATAGTCTGCGAGGTCGGAAGCGCCGGCACACGAAACCAGTCGGATTCCCGTTTTGGCCGCAGCAGCATGCATGGACGCCGTCTTCGCTTCGTCGCCCATTGCGAAATTGACGATCGTCGTAAAACCTCCGCGCAAGGACTCGATGCACATCGATGTGGCGGCCGCTTCGACCAGCTCAGGCGTCATTGTGCTTTCGACGGGCCCCCAGATTCGCTGCCAGATCTGAGACGGCTCGCCAAACACGAAGGATTTGCCGAATGCCTGCCCGAGATGCGTGTGTGCATCGACAAAGCCGGGCACGATCGCGCAGCCCGGCAAGCGAAGCGCATGCGCAGCGTCTTCACCGCCATCCCCGATTGAGACGATGCGGTTACCATCAACTTTCATGACGGCGCCGCGGCGTACGCCTTCGGGCGTAAGGATCAGATCCGGCTTGAGCGCATATGTGGATCGGAGCGTCCCGAGATCGTCCATACGTCAACGTCCGCAGCGAACTTAAGGCAACTGGACCAAACCGGCCGAGACCTTCTTCAACGGTTCCCCATCGAGATAAGGACGAAGGCTCGCCGCGCTCGGCTTGTCCGTTTTGACCATGCCGCGATCGACAATCCATGCCGCTTCGTCGGCCAGGAGGTCGAGCAGATCCTGCTGAAGCTGGACCTTAAAGTCGAAATCCTTCCACATATCCTGCAAGGCAGCCTGCGGCATAACGCCTTTCATGTTTGCAAGCACAGCCTGCTGAGCGGCAGCCGGGTCCTTTTTCATGGCCTCGTCGGCTTTCACAAGCGCAGACGCAAACTTTGTCGCCATTTCCGGGTCTTTCTCCAGTGCGGCCGCGGAAGCGGAGATAATCATGTGCAGGACGTAGTCCGTCGAAATCAGCTCGCGATAATCGTTACCGAGCGTTTTCCTGGCGGCTGGAAAGAACGTCGGAAACATGACCGCCGCATCGATATCGCCGCGCACGAGAGCCGGAACGAGATCAGCCGGTCCGGCATTGACGATATGGGCCTTTCCACCGGCGCGATTAAGCAGCTTATAGGTAAAATACTCGACATTCGTGCCAAGCGTCGTACCCACTTTCTTTCCAACCAGATCCTTTTCCGACTCAAGCTTCATCGTCTTGGCCGACGCGATCACGCGCTGCCCCTGATACCGGGAAAGGTCGGCGATGACCTTGAGGTTTTGTTTCCGCAACGCCGCCGTCGCAATGGGAAACTCAGCCATGTAGGCGAAATCGACTTGTCCGCCGATCAGCGCCTCGAGCGCTTCCCGGCCGGTCGGAAACGCGATCACCTTCACATCGAGACCTGCGTCCTTGAACAAACCGTTCTTGATGGCGACGTCGACCTGGGGTGTTTGTGGGTTTGGATTCCAGGCGAAACGTACCTGCTTCAAATCCTGACCGTGGCCCGCTGACAGCGCCATGACGGTTGCTGCGATCGTCGCAAGCGACAGTTTCAACAGCTGTCGCGCCACGGACGACGTTAAGCCTGGTTCAGAACGATCAATGGACATCAGGGTCTCCATCGTGATGAGCGGGTTTCAGGAGTTGGAGGATTTCGGCCCGCATCTTCATCATGTCGCGGTCGAAATTTTCCACGGCGCGCGGCCGAGGCAGCGCAATGTCATAGGTCCGAATGATCCGGCCAGGCGCCGTGGACATGACGTGCACACGGTCCGCGAGCAACAGACCCTCGTCGACATCGTGCGTGACGAACAGAATGGTCGGGCGGTGGACTTCCCATACTTTCAGAAGCAGTCCGTGCATTGTCAGCCGCGTTTGCGCATCAAGCGCGCCAAATGGTTCGTCCATCAGCAAAACCTTCGGCTCCAGCGACAACGTCCGCGCAATGGCAACGCGCTGTTTCATTCCGCCGGAGAGCTGGCCGGGATACTTGTCGGCCTGGTTTTGCAGGCCGACTTCGGCGAGCGCTTTGAGCGCACGCCGGTCGAGTTCCGCTCGGCCGAAATTGAAGCGCCGCAACGCAAACTTTACGTTGCCGATGGCCGAAAACCAGGGAAACAACGCGTATTGTTGGAAGATGACGCCGACGTCCGGGCTTGGCCCGGTAATTTCCGAACCATCGATTGTGATGCCGCCGGTGGTCGGTTTGACGAAGCCGGCAACCGCGTTGAGCAAGGTCGATTTGCCGCAGCCCGAAGGGCCGATCAATGCGGTGAATGTGCTGGGTGCAAGGTCGATGGACGTTTTTTCAAGGGCGAGGGCAAGTTTTTGGCCGCGGCCTTTGAACGCGATCGAGACCTCGTCGATTTCGACGAAACCTTTTGTGGGACCAGCCGCAGCAGGTACTGACTGTATTGCCGTAGTCGAGACTGCACCGCTCATTCGGCCGATCCTCCGGGCTTGACGGATGATGCCGGACTGCCTCAGACCCGTCTGTCAACTAATTGCAATTTCCCCCACGGGCGGCTTTAGCCCCGAGATGGGATGCGGTTCCCCGGATCGCGAAGCAATGGATATGCGCCGCCCGTGAATCTCGACGTTCCCCTGTTTTTGCAGACGTCGAAGGGTCATGGTCACCCATTGGCGTGTCGCGCCGACCATCGACGCCAGCTCTTCATGGCTGAACTGACGCTCGATGATCAGGCGGCCGTTTTCGGCGCGGCCGTGGAGGGTGGCCAGGTTTTGCAGTAATTGCCAAAGGCGCTCCTCGACCGATTGAGTGGCCAAGACCTGCAGCAATTCCGAATAGCACCGGCCTTTGTGCACCAACCCTTCGACAAGGCAGGCGGCGAGACCGGGAAGATCGTTCATGAGCATCCGCAACGTCGAGCCTGCGAGGAACAGCGTGCGCGTTTCCCCCACGGCCATGCCGGACCAGATGTGAACGCCTTCGCCGAACAGCTCCGGGCCGCCGACAAAGTGGCCGGGCGTCCAATAGGCGAGCGTAATTTCGCGGCCCGACGGACCGGTATAATAAGTGCGCACCCGTCCGCTTTCGATCACGTGAATGCCGCCGTGCCGCGTACCTTGATGGAACACGGTTTGACCGTGCTGGTGCGCCATGACTCGCCCGGCTTGCCGCAGCCGGGCGCGATGCTCCGGGTTCAAACGGCCCAGTAGATCGAACCGCGCGATTTCGCCACTCGGATCGTCCGCAAGCAAAAGCGCCGGTTCGCGCAGCGGCTCATGCGGCGATGACGATCTTTTGTTAGGGGCAGGGAGCACGCGCGCGCCTACGCCTGCTGCCAATGCACGATGCGTTGACTGAGGCGGCCGAACGCATAGTCGATGAGGGCGCCGAGAACGCCGAGCTCGATCAGCAGCGCAAACATCTGATCCGTGCGGATGTACTGGCGGGCTTCCTGCAGACGGTAGCCGATGCCCGACGAGGCGCCTGTCAGCTCCGCGGCCACGAGGCTCAGGAACGCCAGCGCGACACCCAGCCTTATGCCGGCAAAGATGTGCGGCGCAGCGGCCGGAAGCACGACTTCGAAAAACTCTCGCGTTCGGTTGGCGCCAAGCGACCGCGATGCACGGATATAGATGTCCGGAACATATTCCATGCCGTGATGGGTGTTAAACCAGACGGTGAGGAAAACCGTGTAGGAGATGACGAAGTATTTCGAGCCTTCTCCGATTCCAAACCATACAATGGCAACGGGAACCAGCGCGATCGCGGGAATGGGCCGGAGAATCGTCAGGAACGGGTTGAGCAGAGATCGAAAGAACTGCGTGCGTCCGGTGACCAGTCCCACTGCGACGCCGAGGCTGCTGCCGATGAGAAAGCCGATGACGGCGCGTCCGAGCGAGTCCTTCAGGTCCGAAAACAGCAGGCCCTCATTGTAAAGATCGACCGCCGACTCCCATACGCCGAGCGGCGAGGGAAAGATGCCTTCCGGAAACAGATGCAGGGCGGATACCGCTGCCCAAACAAGCAGCACGATCACCAGGGAGGAGGCGGATTTCGCCCAAAGCCCCAATTTCTCTGCCAATCCCTCTGCCAATTTCTCTGTCATGGTGGCGCGAACCGTAAGCTGGCTGAGCCGGGCAAATCCCTCGGGTGACAAAAGAGACCGCGCGGCGAACGGCTTATGGCATGCATGCGCCGTGCCAAGGCGGGAAATACACTCACGAGTTGTGCGAATGCGCCACCGTCCGCCGTCCCCGAAAGCGCCGATGATATCCGCGCATCCGCCGCAGGTCAGCGCGATCGGAAGCATTCATGGATCGCGTTGGCATGGCGAGCCGAGCCGGTGCGGTCGCGTGGCTCACCTGTCCTGAACGGCGCAGTACGGTTGCCTCCGCCGTTGTGAGTGGGCCATGCGCGATGAGGCGCAAACGATTCGTCAAGACGCATTCCGCAGGGATGAGCGGGCAAGGTCACGTCGGCAAAGTCACGTTGGCAAGGTTACATCGGCAAGATCACATCGGCATGTGTTCACGCTGCGTGCATGTGCGCCGCTTCGCTTGGTCTGTCTGGCGTCTGATGGACCGCAAGCGCGAAAGTAATCAACTCGCAAAACTCCTCTTTGTTCCGGCTAGGCGACTCTGTCGTCGCTGCGCTATCCTCCGCGACGCAATTTGAAAAGATTTTCGGCAAGAAACAAAAAGAGACGTCGGCCCGCCGGGACTAAGACAATAAACGTGTGGCGTGGTGGCAGGACGGGCGCGCTGTGATGCTGTCTCTTTTTTTGCTTGCCAGAGGCGGATATTCACCCGCGCAAATAATGACGGGGAAGAAGGGGTGCCATGTCTGCCACGTCAAACAGCCGATCTGGCAACGAAAAATCCTGCCGGCGCCCCCGACTGACACATGTCTTGTTCCGATGCAGCACAGCCGTGGCTGCACCCTTGGTTCTCACGGCATGCGAGCCGGCCGTTCTTGATCCGCAGGGGCCTGTCGGAACAGCCGAAAAGTCGATCCTGTTTGGCTCGCTCGCCATCATGCTCGCGATCGTGATCCCGACCATCCTTGCGACGTTTGCCTTCGCCTGGTGGTTTCGCGCCTCGAACACGCGGGCGGTCTACCTTCCCGACTGGGAATTCTCCGGCCGCATCGAACTTATCGTGTGGTCCATCCCGCTCCTGGTGATCACGCTTCTCGGCGGCGTTGCCTGGATCGGATCTCACGACCTCGATCCGGCAAAGCCGATCGAGTCCGCCGCGGCGACTGTCCCGCCACTGGAGATCCAAGGCGTTTCGCTCGACTGGAAATGGCTTTTCATCTACCCGGGCCAAGGCGTGGCGAGCGTCAACGAACTCGTCGTGCCTGTCGGTGTTCCGCTTCGCTTCTCGCTGACATCGGCGAGCGTGATGAATGCCTTCTTCATCCCGCAACTAGGCAGCATGATCTACACCATGAACGGCATGAGGACGCAGTTGAACCTTCTTGCGGACACAGCGGGCACGTTCCGGGGCCTGTCGAGTCATTTCAGCGGCGACGGTTTTTCCGAGATGCATTTCAAGGTGAACGCGGTGACGCCGGAGCAGTTCGCCGCATGGATTGCGTCCACGCGCAACACCGGGCCTACCCTCGATGCCGCCGGCTATACCAACCTGGCCAAACAGAGCATGCGGACATCGCCTTTCACGTTCCGGGCGGTCGACCACGGACTGTTCGAGCAAATCCTGGCGCAGAAACTGCCGCCCGGGCCTGGTCCACAACATGGCCGGCCGGATCCGAGCGTGTCGCCAGTGACGGAGCAATAGCATGTTGGGCAAGCTGACCTGGGAGGCGATCCCCTTCAACCAACCGATCCCGTTGTTCGCAGCGGCTATCGTCGGCGCTGTCATCATCTTTACCCTGGCGTTTGTCGCGCTCAAGGGATGGCTGCCCTATCTCTGGCGGGAATGGATCACCAGCGTCGACCACAAGCGGATCGGCGTCATGTATATTGTGCTTGCGATGGTGATGCTGCTGCGCGGCTTCACCGATGCAATCATGATGCGTTCGCAGCAGGCTCTCGCATTTCAATCCGGCGGGTATCTGCCGCCCGAGCACTACAACCAGATATTTTCCGCTCACGGCACGCTGATGATCTTTTTCGTCGCGATGCCGTTCGTGATCGGGCTGATGAATTTTGTCGTGCCGCTGCAGCTTGGCGTTCGCGACGTCGCGTTCCCGACGCTCAATTCCGTGGGGTTCTGGCTTACGGCCACCGGGGCGCTGCTGGTCAACATTTCGCTGGTCGTGGGTGAATTCGCGCGAACCGGATGGCTGCCTTATCCGCCGCTGTCGGAACTGACCTATTCGCCCGGCGTGGGTGTCGATTATTATTTATGGGCAATCCAAATATCCGGCGTCGGCACGTTGCTGACCGGCATAAATCTCGTCACGACAGTTCTGAAAATGCATGCGCCCGGCATGACCTATACGCGCATGCCCATGTTCTGCTGGACAACACTTGCTTCGAATCTGCTGATCGTTGCGGCCTTTCCGGTTCTCACGGCAACGTTGGCGATGCTGCTGCTGGACCGATATCTCGGCTTTCATTTCTTCACCAACGAAGCCGGCGGCAATGTCATGATGTTCATGAATCTGATCTGGGCCTGGGGGCACCCCGAGGTCTACATCCTGATCCTGCCCGCCTTTGGCGTTTTTTCGGAAGTGATCTCGACCTTCTCGCGCAAGCCGCTATTCGGTTATCGATCGATGGTGATGGCGACAATGGCGATCTGCATTCTGTCTTTCACGGTGTGGCTGCATCACTTCTTTACGATGGGCGCTGGTCCGCAGGTCAACGCCATTTTCGGCATCGCATCGATGATCATCGCCGTGCCTACCGGAGTGAAGGTGTTCAATTGGCTTTTCACCATGTATGGCGGCCGGGTGGTTTATGCGCCGCCGATTCTGTGGGCCATCGGATTCATGGTCACCTTTGTCATTGGAGGAATGACGGGAGTCCTTTTGGCGGTGCCGCCAGTTGATTTCGTGCTTCACAACAGTCTTTTCCTTGTGGCGCATTTTCATAACGTCATTATTGGCGGTGTCCTGTTCGGTTCGTTTGCGGGCTATACTTATTGGTTTCCGAAAGCGTTCGGCTTTAAGCTCCACGAGGGGCTTGGCAAGGCGGCGTTCTGGTTCTGGATCGTCGGATTCTACGTCGCCTTCATGCCGCTCTACGTGCTGGGTCTGATGGGGATGACTCGCCGCATGCAGCAATATGACGTCGCGGCCTGGCGTCCGTGGCTGCTGATCGCAGCGGCCGGCGCCGCCATCATTCTAGTCGGAATCATCCTGCAGATCGCCCAACTCGTGGTCAGCATTCGGCGGCGCGAACAGCTTCGCGACGAGACCGGCGATCCCTGGAACGGCCGCTCGCTGGAATGGGCGACGTCGTCTCCGCCTCCCGCCTTCAACTTCGCGATCCTTCCGCGGGTCACCGGTGGCGATGCCTACTGGTCCCAGAAACAGCGCGCGCGTCAACTGGCCGGTCTTGCAGACGAGCCGCACTATGTTCCCATCGAGATGCCAAGGAACAGCGCGACCGGGTTCATCTGCGCGTTCTTTGCCACTTTCATGGGATTTGCTCTGATCTGGCATATCTGGTGGCTGGTAGCGGTGTCAGCGCTCGGCGCCTATGCGACATTTGTCGTCTTTGCATGGCGCGACAGGACCGAGGACATCATCCCGGCCGAGGTTGTCGCGCGTATTGACCGGGCCAATCGCAGTATTCGCAGCGAGGCGCTGGCAACTCTGGAGGCGCCGCGATGAGTGCGTTCGACGCTGCAGCGCCTTATCCGGCCAGGCCGCAATGGGGAGACCGTCCATCCGCCGCGGCGCATGCCAGCGAACTGCTGTCGAAACGCATTGTCGTCGGCTACGGCTTCTGGATATTTCTGCTCAGCGACATCGTGATGTTCTCCACCTTTTTTGCGACCTACGCAGTGCTGGTCGGCGAAACGGCAGGTGGACCGAGTGGCGCGGAACTTTTCGACTTGCGCAACACCGCTATTGAGACGGCCTGCCTGCTCCTTTCGAGCTTCACCTGCGGCATCGCCAGCATCGGCGCGCAGACGAGGCGCGGATCGTGGTTTTACGGCGCGATGACGGTGACATTCGTCTTCGGCGCCGCCTTTATCTTTTTGGAAGCGCGCGAATTTGCGGATCTGGTCGCACAAGGAGCCGGCCCGACCCGGAGTGCATTTCTTTCGGCATTCTTCACGCTGGTCGGCTGCCATGGCCTGCATGTCACCGCGGGCCTTTTGTGGCTGTTGACGATGATGGCGCAGGTATTCGCCAAGGGATACCGCGCCGACATCCTTCGGCGTATGCTTTGTTTCAGCCTCTTCTGGCATGCTCTCGATATCATTTGGGTTGCGTTGTTCACGGTGGTTTATCTGATGGGAGTTGCGGCATGAGCCATATCGAGCACACGAACGACCTCGATCACGCGGACAGAGCGCCGGGCGACACGCCCGTCGATGGGCATGAAGGCGCCGAAGGATTGGGAACTTATCTGATTGGGCTTGGTCTTGCGGCGCTGCTGACCGTCGTGTCGTTCTATATCGCGCGCACTGATTTGGTCTGGCAGCCGAGCATCCCGGTCGCGCTAGCCGTCCTCGCGATTGCGCAGATGGGTGTTCACCTTGTTTTCTTTCTGCACATCACAACCGGTCCGGACAACGTCAACAACGTCATGGCGCTGGCCTTCGGCGTGCTCATCGTTTTGTTGATTATCACCGGGTCGCTCTGGATCATGTACCACCTGAACCACAACATGATGCCGATGGAACAGATCATGCAGATGCAGCGGTGATTGGGAGAATTGGTCGCAACTTGGTGTCGAAATTGCCGTACTTGCGGATGTTTGCTGTTGAAATACGCCCCTCATTGTGAGGGAAAGGACGAGTGACTACCTTTCTGGGAGGAGGCGAGCCATGTCTGAGGCGCCCCGCCAGGTTGTTATTGTCGGAGCCGGTTTTGGCGGTTTGTCGGCGACCTTTGCGCTGGCAAAGGCCGAGGTCGAAGTTACACTGATCGATCGCTATAATTACCACTTGTTCCAACCGTTGCTCTATCAGGTTGCGACCGCCGGTCTGTCGCCCAGCGATATCGCCGCGCCGATCCGCCACATCGTACGAAATCAGCGCAACGTGCGCGTCGTGCTCGGTAAAGTATCGGGCGTGGATGTGGAGCACCACGAGGTGCTGGTCGAGGATCGCCGCATTCCCTATGACGACCTTATCGTTGCGACCGGCGTGCAGCATGCCTATTTCGGCCACGACGATTGGGCGGAGGCGGCACCGGGCCTTAAGACGATCGATGACGCCACTCATCTGCGGCGCCGCATCCTCCTTGCATTTGAAAAGGCCGAGACCGAAAAGGACGAAGCCGAGCGCCAAGCGCTGCTGACATTTGTTATCGTGGGCGGCGGGGCGACCGGCGTCGAAATGGCAGGTGCCATCGCCGAACTGGCCAACCGCGCACTGGCCTCGGACTTCCGTTCGATCGATCCGAGCGCCGCGCGGATCATCTTGGTCGAAGCAGGACCGCGCCTCTTGCCGGCGTTCGACGTTTCACTATCCGAGGCCGCCCACCGTTCGCTCGAAAAACTTGGTGTCGAAGTGCGGCTCGGTGCGGCAGTGACGGAAGTGGATTTTTTTGGGGTATCGCTGGGCGACGAACGCATCGCCGCGCGCACGAAGGTCTGGGCAGCAGGTGTAATGGCATCCCCGGCGGGGCGCTGGCTCGGCGTTGAAACCGACCGTGCGGGCCGCGTCAAGGTCAACCCCGATCTTTCCGTTCCCGGGCACCCGGAGATTTTCGTCATCGGCGATACAGCTCTTGTGCTGGATGCCCATGGCAAGCCGCTGCCGGGTGTCGCCCCGGTCGCGAAGCAGCAGGGCTACTACGTCGGGAAGCTGCTGCGCAGGCGTGCCGCCGGAAAATCACTGCCGCCGTTTCGCTACAAGGATTTTGGCTCGCTCGCGACGATCGGACGCAAAAGCGCGGTCGCGGAGTTCGGCAGGCTCAAAATCACAGGGTTTGTCGCCTGGCTGCTTTGGTGCGTTGCGCATATTTATTTTCTCATCGGTTTTCGCAACCGGACTATTGTCGCAATGAACTGGATCTGGAACTACCTGACCTTCCAGCGCGGTACGCGGTTGATCACCGGCGTGGAAGGTTCGCGGGGAGAAGACATGCCGAGGTCGGCAGCGGCTTCTCGTTCGGGCTCAATACGCGGGGCCGCGTGAGCGCGCCTTGAACGCTTCAAGTATCAGGGTCGGGCGGTATTGTCGGCATGGTGCGCGACGCGGCAGAAGCCGCCGCGTACCCGGCCGGGCTGTTACGCGAATGAAAAAAGATAACGGAAAACCGATAACAGGCATCAGAACGGCAGCACGACGTCCATCAGCTGCTGGCCATAGCGCGGCTGCTGCATGTCGTTGAGCTGACCGCGGCCGCCATAGGCGATACGCGCTTCGGCAATCTTGCTCGAATCGATCGTATTGTCGCTCTGGATGTCTTCCGGCCGCACGATGCCGGCGACCACAAGCTCGCGCATTTCATAGTTGACCCGGATTTCCTGCCGGCCTTCGACGACCAGGTTGCCGTTGGGCAGCACCTGCGTAACGACAGCCGCCACGTTTGTTTGCAACGCCTCCTGCCGGTTGACCGTGCCTTTGCCGTCGGTGGAAGTGCTCGAATCCTGCGTAAACAGCTTGGTCGGCAGCGTCGAGTTGACGATCGGCAGTGTGGTCTTTCCGAAGAAATTTTCGACCGTCGAGTCGTCGGCAGCCGTGCGGCTGCGCTGGGTCTGGTTCGCGATCGCCGCCTTGTCGGTGATGTTGACGGTGACCGTCATGATGTCACCGATCTGATGCGCACGCTGATCCTTGAAGAAGGCGCGGGAGCCGTTTCGCCAGAGAGAGTTTGGGTTGTAGGTCGCCGCCTGCGGGGCGGGCATCGGCATCTGCACCGGCCTGTAGCCGGGTTGCGCCGTCGGATTCTCGATCCGCGAGAGCGGCGGCTCCTCGCCTGTGAGGCGAATCCGATCAAGGGCCGAGCAGCCGGCCATGAGCGATCCCGCCAGTGGGATGGCGGCAATCCTGCCGGCCGGGACGAGGGTTTTCAGACGCATGTGTTTTACTCGCTTTCGCCAGCCTTTGAGACTACGGAC